>ERZ795050.681-NODE-681-length-51251-cov-7.100125_pt1 | contig 51251 bp, 38 predicted proteins | sample MGYA00375134_ERZ795050 | MGnify/ENA primary metagenome ERZ795050 (study PRJEB30179, sample SAMN05720221) | activated sludge metagenome | isolation source: Anaerobic digester | place: Japan | collected 2015-05-26 ... | reverse complement strand
CGGGCCGAGCGAGCGAGGGTGCGGCCCGGAAAGGATTCCGGGCCGAGCGAGCGAGAGTGCGGCCCGGAAAGGATTCCGGGCCGAGCGGGTCGGTGGGTTCGTTTGGTCGGAGAGAGTTCTTGGGGTGTTGGCTCTTGGCTTCGGCCGGAGGGGGCTGGTCTTCAGGTTTCAAAGAGCGGGCAAGGGAGCTTCCAGCAATCAGCAATCAGCTCTCAGTCGTCAGCTAGACAAGGGGGGGAACATGAGGGGTGCTCCGGAAAGGGCGGTTGGAGCGGAGCGGCGGCGGGGCTTTGGGCTCTGGGCTGTAAGCTCGCGGCTCTTGGCGGGGCCGGGGGTGTGGGGCCTGTGACAGAAGCGGCGGCACTCCTGGCGGCTGACCCGGTTGTCGCGAACGCAAGCCGAAAGCAGACCGCTTCAGCGGTCTTTCCCGAAGGGCAAACAGGCCGGCCGTTTTACGACTGGTTCACGGTCGGCCAATTCCTCCCTCACGGTGTCACCCCATCGAGCCTGTTTTAACGGGCCTGTCCTTGTCGAGTAAGCCCGTTGAAACGGGCTGAGACCATAGGAAGAACAACCGCGGGCGACCACAACCGGTCATACAACGGTCGGCCTATCAGCCCGCCTTGGGCGGGAAGACCCCCTCAAGAGGGTTGATTGCCCAACCTGGACCGGTCGGCATGCCCGCCCAGACGGTCGCGCACTGCAGGCGGAGCAGAGATCTCTTACAATCTGGCGCATTGCTCGGAGGTGCGCGAGCGTGACAAGACGCGAGGAACATCAAACCAAGCATCGGCGGGTGGTCGAGTACATGGAATCCCATGCCCTCGATGCAGTGGTGCTGGCTCAACGACCGAACTTTGCCTGGTACACCGCCGGGGGGCTCAACCATGTGGGAACGGCCGACAGCACCGGCATCGCCGCGCTGTTGATCACCAGGGAGCGGACCATCTGTCTCACCAACAATATCGAAGCCCCGCGACTGGCCGACGAGGAACTGGCCGATTTGGACATCGAGGTCAAAGCGGCATCCTGGTTTGATGAGGAGGCCCTGAAGCGACTTTGGTTGGCGGAGGTCGGTGGACTTCGGACAGCCTGCGACGTGCCATTTCCTGCCTTGCCGGGCGGGGTGTGCTGTCTGGACACAGACTTCGCGACGCTTCGATGGGTCATGACGGAGGGTGAAATCCGACGCTACCGCATCCTTGCCCGGGACGTGGCGGAGTGCCTTGAGGTTGCCTGCGGCCAAGCCGAGCCTGGCATGACGGAATTTGGTTTGGCCGCCCGAATAGCCCAGACGGCCCTCGCCAAGGGCATTCGCACTCCAGTCCTGCTCGTGGCGGCCGATGATCGCATAAGGCATTATCGGCATCCCATTCCGACCGGTCGGGTTTTTGAACGGTACGGTATGGGTGTCCTGGGTGGTGAACGGCACGGTCTGACTGTCTCAGTAACCCGCCTTTTCAGCTTTGGCCCCATTGACCCGGAACTTCGTCGCAAACATGAAGCAGTCTGCCGAATCGATGCGGCCATGATGGCTGCCACCCGTCCGGGCAAGGCCATGGGCGAGGTGTTGGCTGTTGCTCAGGAAGTCTATGCCCAGCAAGGCTTTACCGACGAATGGACCTTTCACCACCAGGGTGGGCTCACCGGTTACCTCGGGCGCGAAATCCGCGTTGCTCCTGGCTGCCTGATTGCCATTCAGGGGCACCAGGTTTTCGCGTGGAATCCCTCGATTGCGGGGACCAAGAGTGAGGATACCCTTCTGGTCGGTCCAGGGCGGAATGAGATTCTTTCTCTGACGGGGGGGTGGCCCACGATGCCGTTTGCCGTTCAAGGTCAACAGTACTGTCGCTGCTGTGTCCGGGAACTGTGAGTATTCCCGTTCAAAAACGGGAAGGTATGACCGGCGGCACAGAACCGACCTTCAAGCGCGTTTAAGTATTTACTTATCAATTACTTAAGATCTTGCTGACGAGCTATCTCCTACCGCTCAACTTGAGCTTGTTTGGCAATTGGGGACTGCGAGAACGGGTCTTGTCCGCCCCATCGAAAACTCACAGGATTTGGTCAGCCGGTTGCTGGGCGTCCCAAGGACTCCAACGGCCTTGACAAAACCACTCAACTATCATAAAGCTACCGACCGATTGGTACTTTTTGTGGGAGGCGCGCCCATGAACAATACGAACACAGCTCCGGTTCAATCGCGCGGCGAGGCGACGCGAACCGACATTCTTCAGGTCGCCCGCCAGTTGTTCAGCAAGCATGGCTACCACAGGACTGGTATCGCCGACATTCAGGAGGCGACGGGCCTGACCAAAGGTGCGTTCTATCATCATTTCCATTCAAAGGAGGATCTGGCGCTGGCTGTGTTGGAGCGGACCCGCCAGGAATACGCGGAACAACTCTTTGCCCCGGCCATGAAGCAACACACGGCTGCGGAGCGTCTCGAGGCCCTGCTCGACCAAGCGGCCGAGTTGAACAACCGGCCCGAGTGGTGCAACTGTCAGATGTTGGCCACCCTGACGGCCGAGCTGACCCCCGCCGACGGCCGTCTTCGAGAGGCGGTTCAGGACATCTACGACGACCTTCAGGATCGCTGCCGCAAGCTGCTGCGTGAAGCCCGCGATGCCGGCCACACCAGCGACCAGGTCGATCCGGACACAGGGGCCCAGTGGATCGCCAACACGTTGACGGGGTTGAGTCTGGCGAAGAAACTGGGAATCGCCCGCGTGCCGGCGACCAACCTGATTGACGCGATGAAACGCACTCTGATCAAACGCTCAGGCAGGGTGAAGGGACAGGCCTCGGGAAACGGTGAGTCATCCAAGTCACAACCGCGCACGATACCTGGGGGGAGGAGCGACGCATGAACGGCACGGCGGTCTTGAAGGCCCAACTTGACATGAGTCGCCAGTGGCTGATGGCCCTGCTCGCGGACGTCGAGGGGGCGGAAGTCACCGCACCCACGCCTAACGGCGGCAATCATCCCTTGTGGGCTTTGGGCCACATCATCCACTCCGAGGCCGGAATCGTCAACGGTTTTGTCCTCGGTCGGCCAAGCCCCCTGGCCCGGTGGGACAGACTCTTCGGTAAGGGCAGCCGGCCGGTTAACGATATCAGCGTCTATCCTTCTCTGACTGAGCTGCGGGCGGAGTTTGACAGGGTTCGCGGTGAGACCCTCAACGTGCTCTCCGAGATGTCTGAATCGGATCTTGACAGGCCGAGCAAGGCTCCCACGCACCTGTCTTCCCTGTTCGGAACGATCGGCCAGTGTTTCGCGATCATCGGCCTCCATGCTTGTTTCCATGCCGGCCAGATTGCCGATGCACGCCGCGCCGCGGGAAAGAAACCCGTGTTCGATTCTCAGAACTGAACCGGCCTTGTGCTCGCCTGCGCCAGGGCCGTCCTGGTTTCTCACACTGCTGCTGCTATTACGTCTCCACCGCCTGCACATTCCTGGTCAACCGCTGTATGACGCCTGCCTTGGTGACGAAGAAGAACGGCACATTCAGACTGGTCGACGTCGATGCCGTGAACCTTGGCCTTCGGCCGACTATTGGCACGCCTGGGCCGGCATGCACATGTTGTAGCCGCCGGCCGAACAGCAGATGCTCGGAAACTCGCAATCCAGATCGTTATCGCACAGCAAATCGCAGAACGTCGCAATCTGGCACGTTTGCTCGCCGCCGATCGGCCCACAGCATGTCAACCCCGGCGTCGTGCAATCCGAGTCGAAAGTGCAGGCGGCGCCCATTGTTCCTGGCTTTGCCTTGCATGCGACTCCGGATCCGTCGTTGCTACTGCTCCCGTTGCAGCCGCTCAAGAACTCCACCTGCTCGGGTGTGAGGACAAAAGAAAACCCGCCGGAGCAGGTCATTTCCATCCGCCCCGACTCGCTGACACTGACGGTGTACGAGGAGCCCGATGCGGTCGTGATCGTGGTTTCGCTGTCATTGCCGGTGATCGTCCCGCATAATGGGTTACCCTTGGCCGTCGGCCCGTAGACTCTTGTGACAGGTCCTTGAAAGATGGAGAACTCCGACTCCATCTTGGAGCCGTTCTCGAACTCAAGGACAAAGCCGGCACCAAAGGGGTTGAAAGGATCGATCTCGTAGAAGCATGCGCCTTGCGGCGCATAGCACGCATAGAAGTCGCCCAAGCCACTGGCACAGGTGTTCCAGAACGGGTTGTCGGCGATGCTGGCTACCACGCAGGCAGCCTCGTCGATCGGGCCGGGGTCGACGTCTTCGGTGGTGATCACCGGTACCTGGGTGCAGTTCGCGGAGCAGTCGGCCGGATATCCCCCTGCGGCCAGCCCCGAGCCGCTGTGGATGGAGCGCGTCGTCACGCAATAGGAGTCATTCCGCATGGCCGACGGGCAACTGTCCGAGATCGGTGTCCATACCTCGATTCGCATGTCGGTATTACGCTCGACGTACATGCAGAAGTAGCCGTACATATCCGTGTAGTCTGAGGAGATTCTGCCGGCCGACTCCGGGATCGCCTGGACGAAGGCACCGGCCACCGGATTACCTTGCGCATCCTTGACCAGGCCCCAGATACAGGTCGGCACGATGGGCCGATCGATGTTGCACGGCGACAGATGGCCAATGGTGGCGATGTAGCTGTCGGTTTGAGGATCGTAAATGGCGTCACCATGTTCGGATTGGACCCAGAGACTCGTGGCCGCATCGAAGATCCACACCTCCGACGTGTCGGGCTTGTCTCCCTTACTGGGAGCCGGCACCTGCACCGTGATGGTCTGTCCTTGGGCGATCTGCAGCGGCTGACCGTTTTGCGTGACGGTGATGTCCAGGACCCCGTAGGTGACCAGGGGCAGTGTTTCACCGGTCAGCGTCAGACCCCGCAGCTCGCCGGGATAGGCAGCCAACTCCGCAGCCGTCGCGGGATCAAAGGGCGTGAGGCGGACATCGACGTTGCCTGTAACCGGCCGGCCCGAAGCGTTCACGAACGCACCGGGGGGGACTGTGATCGACGCGTTTCGCGCACCCGTGACCACCCCGCCGTCGGAGGCGTTGAGACTCTGCGGCTCGGCCATCGGCATCAGCGTGACAGGCAAGTAGGAACTGCCCGTCTCGTTGACGTCGACGCGAACGCCGGCGGTCACGTACCCTTCGCAGGAGATAACGACAATGTGTTCCTGTCCGACAGGCAGGTCGAGATAGAACATGCCCTCATTGTCCGTCGTAGTGGTAACGCCACCGCAGGCAACATAGGCGTTGGCGATGCGCCGGCCCGCCACGTCTTTGACGGATCCAATGACGTTGGCCTGCCCGTTGGGCAGCGGGCCGCCATTTCCATCATTCGATGGGCAACCGGCCAGAAGACATACGATACCAACTGCCCAGCATTCCCGGACAAGAAGAGATCTCTTTGGGAGCCGGATGACGTTCTTCACGTGTGTCATGGCAAGTCCTCCTTCTGCGATGGCTGGGAGATGACATGCGGCCTGGGACTCCGATTTGCCCGTTCAGCCCGGGGATGCGACGTCGATGAACTCTATTGAACCAACCGTATGTTCTCTGACGTCCTTGCCCGGCCGCGCCCCTTGGCCGCATTCTAATTATACATCACCTGCGACGGCGCCAAAGCTGTTTTCAGTCTTTCTCCGGGTTCAGGAAATGAGGCTTCCGTCCACGCGTGCGAAGAGGGTTTTCGGTCTCCACGGCCGTTGTGGGCACCTTCAAGCCGGGTGTGTTGTTGCAGGCTGCATTCAACCCGTCGATCAGCCCGCCGCACCGGCATGGCATGAACCCGAAAACATCATTGGAGGCTTACTTGGCCGGAGCGGCCGCCGTGAGAAAGAGCATCTTCGTCGGCTGAGCAACGGCAAGAAGCTACTGCGCTTCAAAGAGCAACAACTCGGAGGACATCATGGCCTCCAAGCGGACAGGCAACCCGTCTCGAACCCATTCCATGCCGTCTCGTATTGCCGTTTCCCCCGTGCTATCAAAGGTCGCGCGATAAGTCTTGCCGCGGTCCAACCCGCGGGGTTTGAATAGATAGGTGTCTGTGTCGCTGGTTCCGATCCGAACGATGGTAGCCCATCCTTTGCCGCGGTCCGGAGCCGTGTATTCCATCGCAAACCAGCCGCTTGAGGTGACTCCCCCCGTCGCAGAGACCGGGGCATGGTGATACATCCTGCAAACCGGCAGGATCGGCCGGATGAACGTCTTGTAGAGATTCACGTAATGTGCATAGCGCTCGCGCTGGCGAGGACTGAGTTCACCCAGGCTCGGGGCAACGCCCAGAAGAAGCCAGGGCGTCGAGAGAGTGAAGACGTTCCGCAAATAAGTATCCATGTGGCCGCTGCCATTGACTCCGTGGGCCCCCTCGGCCAGGCCGATGACGAAGACTTCCGGCGGCAGGGCCAGAGACTGACCACTGTAGTTCTGCAGGACCTTGGGCATGGTCAGGCCGTCGGTGAGGTAGTGTTCATGGAACCTGCCCATGGTCCCCAGGTCGTTTCGAGCGCCCCCGGCGGCGCATTGCTGGAGGATCAGGTTGGGGTACTTGGCGCGGATCCGCTCGAAGAGACCGTAGAAGGCTTCATAGTAACGCCAGTAGTTGTCCTCCGTGAAGCCGTGACGTGTCGCGGAAGGTCCTTCACTCGTGGGCAGGGGGTTGTAGTCAAGCCTGTAGAGATCGAGCTTGTATTGGTCAATGAGCCGAGCGAGTTCGGATTCCACGTAAGCGGCGACCTCCGGTTTGGTGAGATCCAGGATGGCGCGGGGTCCTACCCAGTCAGGGTGCTCCCGGGCCACCTTGCTGGTGCCGATATCGTTGCCCACGTTCCATGCATTGACGCGTTCGATCTCGACATACAGGCCGAAGAGCAGGCCCTTCTTGTGAGCGTAATCCACGATGGGCTCGAGACCGTGCGGAAAGCGAGCAGGCGAGGGAACCCAGTCTCCGGGATTGTCCCACCATCCGGCATCGACGATGAAGACGTCCGCCCCGATGGCCGCTGCCAAATCGATGTTGGCCAGTATGTTGCTTTCGTTCATGCCGGCCGTATCCCCGAACTCGTTGGCCAAGTAACCCTGGTCGCCTGTTGCCGAATACTGTACCAGGCAAGCCCGCTCTCGTGGGTAGGCAGGCAGGACGGAGCGGCGCAGGTGATCGTGCACGGCTTGCACGGCGCTGTCGAGGTCGCCTTCGATGTGGCCCAGATGCACCGCCGGCGTCTGAACGGTTTCATCCTGACCGAGGATTCGCTGGGCACACCCTGCCGACGGCCCGATGCCGAAGTGCAGTGCGCCGTCTTGCTCGCACCGGAAAGTCATATGCCAGTTGGCGGACCATGCCAGATGGCCGACGAAGTATTCACCCCTGGCTTCGTTGCGGACGATGAAAAACGGAGCGTCAAAAGCCTGCCCCAGAAGGCTTTGGATCACTGTGTCTCCTGCGGGCAACGGCTTCCACTCAAGCCAGCCTTCGAAACCTTGGTCCTGCCGGGTGAAGTAACCCAACGTATAGTCGTGCTCGATTCCGTGGGGTGGCAGCAGACGGGCATTTGTCTGCGCCCAGAGCCTGCCCGCCCAAGGCGAAACCGTCATCAGTGCAAGCGGTTTCCTGCCGTTATTCGTTATCTCCAGCCAGCGGGTCAGGACAGGGGTCCCGTCGAGCATAGTGTGTACTCTTACCGTGACGGGAGGGGCTTCGCGCGAAAGCTCAACGACGAAGTGGCGCCGGCTCGGGTTGGTTCCCTGTGCTTCGGTCGCCGAGACCCATCTCCAACCCTTGGAGAGCGGGATCAGCGGCGCATCCGGAGCGGGGTCGTCCCTGACCTGAAGTTCAAACGCGTCTTCGGCCCATCGCTGGTACGGGAGATTGATCCGGCCGCTTGGAGTCCAATACCGGCCGACCCATCGATCTTCGACCAGCCCCTCCACGTAAATCGTCGTTCCGGAGGTGTAGCGTACCTCGTGGTCAGGTGCCGGTTTCACGTTGACGTCGATGAACCCTTGTGCGGCCAGCCTGGAATCCACCAGACCCATAGCCGCGACCGCGACAATACCCGCGCGCATCAGCATTGACATTGCCCCCTAGCGAGTGACTTACGCACCTGCGGTTTCACCACCATTTTCTCGAAGGCCGGTTTGGCCGAATTGCCCGGGCCGTCCGGGCGATGGTCGAGCTTGGCGACGCCAATTACTGCAGTAATGTACTGGTGGCATGCCCGTTTATGAAGACGGCGTTGGTAGAGCACAGGGGGTGCGTGATCCGGTTGGTACGGAAACAGCCCTGCCGGGGCTTGTGTCCCGACCATCGTGTCGCATTCCGCCTGAAATCGTTGGCGATGACGAGGGTCGTGACTACGTGGTCTTCGTGAGGCAAGAACGAGCGTGGCGGTGCGGTCTGACCATTCAAAAGAAATCTGGGAATTGACCTTGTATGTTCAAGCTTGGGCCGAGAAGCGCGCAGCGGCTCTGCCCTTCCGGACTCGGCTGAATAGTCGCATCCGAATAGCGGTCCGGCCAGCCCTGGGGGGCCGCCGGTCTCACCCAATGCGCCGTTGGCGGATCAGAACCAACCCGCACAGACCCAGTAGAGTCAGCGCCGCCGGTTCGGGAGTGATGATCACGTTATCGAGATAGAAGTTGACGGGATTCTCCGCTGCCGAATTGCTGCCCGTCCAGAACTGGAACCAAGTATCGCCAGGCTGCCAGCCCATTTGGGCAAAGGTCAGTTCGAAGTGCCAGGTTCGCAAGTCGGACTGGCCCACGTTCTGCCAGGCGTCAATGAGTTTGTCGATCTGTGTCCAGCCCTGAGTGCCGTCGCTGTTGCCGACAGCATTGAACTGATACCACACGCCGCTGGCGGGCGGGAAACTGGTGCCGTCGACCATGACGTCGAACGCGATCTTGGCCGTACCGCTGTTTGCCAGCGCTTGCATCGCAAGCTGTTGATTGGCGCTTCCACCACCGGGTCCCCAGGAGAACTCCTTGGTCATTTGCATCTGCCAGCCGCCGACCGTATGGGTCTGCATCACAGTCGGCGTGTTTCCCCAGCCGGCAGGGGCATTTGCCTGCCAGGACACGTTCTGGAAACCCTCAGCATCGCTGTTGAAGGTGTATACAAGGTCAGCATGAGCCGAAGCGCTGACCATGAACAGAAGGGCCATTCCAATAAAGATCGGTTTCATCTTGTTCTCCTCCAACAAGAAGGTGTGTGGAAAATGACCTCTCTCTCCCCGCTTGCCGGTCATCGTGCGTCGCACTGTTTTCGGCAGCGGAAATCCTCCGAAATGCGTGTCAGGTAGTCTACCGCATCAGTGCCCGGCCGGTCAAGCACAATCTTTTCCGAGACCGGCGGATTCGGTCGGCTCCGGCAGCAACTCTAAATCGTTACCAGGGGCTTGGTTATGGCCGTTCGGCTAATCGTTTCTGCTCGTCATTTCACAGGACGGGCTCGCCGGCTTGACCGCGTTCTCCGGTCCTCGTTGCTCAGTCAGCCCATTTCACCACCGCCAAACTGCGCGGAGCAAGCAAGAGCCTCATTCCATCGCCGCGGACGGCGATCTCCGCGGACTGTGGCGGGATCGACAGCTCCAGTCTGGGAGCCTTCATGCCTGCCACTGTCAGAAGGACCTCGGCGGGGCGATCATTGAAACTCTCGACGGCTGCGACGTTACCTTCGAACAAGTACAAAGCGACTCGCGTGGGGCATTGAACCTGGACTCCGAACGGAGCAGTCATGCGGTCTCGGATCCGCTGCAGCGTTTCGGCCGGCATGTCCATGAGTTTCCACGGGTCGTTCGGGACGTCCAGGATGCTGATCTCGGGCACGGCCCAGTCAACCGAGCCCGCCAGCTTCTCGGCCAGTTGCCTGGTCAGGAGAAGCGGCTTGTGCGCCGCGACCATTGTCGCAATCTTGGACGCAAGACCCGCGTCCGCCGAGGCTTGGAGAGGAAGAAACATCGCAGCAGCGTCGGCGCGGATCTCGACGGCCGGTACGAGCGGTAAACCCAGCAAGCCGATGTAATCGTAGATGTAACGGTTACTGCCTCCGGGGCTGTCGGGCGGCTTTGGGGCGGCAATACCTCGCGGCGTCTTGCCCCGCAGGAGGGCCGCGAGTTCGAAAAGCTGCGGGAACTCGCGGCGGAACGCCTGAACATTGGCTTGCCCCTCCGGACTTTGCAGTGAACCGTAGCAAAACAAGAGGACTTCTCGCGCCCCGGCCAGGACCGTCTGCCGCCCTTGCTCGAGATACACAGCCGGGATGGTGCCGTATGGGTCGAACCATCCACCGCCGCATTTGTCGCCGCCGAGGGTGGCAAGCCAGCGCATGATGAAGTAGGCCTCATACTGCGACTTACGGCCCCACTTCTCGTTGTCGGGGTCGCGGGTCTCGGTGCCGACCCAGATCTTGTCAAACATGCGGGTTTGCCGCAGTACGTCGTAACCTTTTTCGTGGAACTCGTCATACCATTGCGGGTATTTGATGATGAGGCTGACGGCGGGATTGACCCTGCGGGCCGGTTCGAGAATGCGTTGTCGTGAGACGTCAACCATCAGGTCGCAGCGAAAGCGGTCCCACGACCGGTCGCCACGGGCGCGAACACAGTCCTCACATTCGCATCGGGTGGCCAGGAAATCGTCGATCATGATCTCATCGAAGAGTCCCGCAGCGTATTCGAAGATCTGCGTGAGTTTGTCAAGGCCGGCCTGTTCGGTAAAGCAGGGAAACATCCAGCCATTCACGCTCTTACGTCCGATGCCAGTGGTGGTCACGCACCCGCTGACCAGAAATCCCTGTTGCCGGAACCGTTGTTTCGCGGCAAGCAGGGCCGCGCGCTCCGCGGTATATCCGTCGCGGAAGGTTTCCAAGTAGACATGCGTGATTCCGGTTTGCCGGCACCAGGCGATGGCTTTCTCCATGCCGGCGGCATCCGACAGATGCCTTTGGACATCACGTGCAGTGAAGAGCGTAGATATCCGCAGGGTGCCTGCGTGCTGGTCCGCAAGGCTCCAGAGATCCGGTTCATCGCTTGCGGGACGGGTTGTGGTCGCCTGAGGCTCGTCCCCGGCCGCAAGTCCGGCCCACAGGCAAATAACCAGTAAGACGGCATTCCGGATTACATCTCGGCTACGAAAAGCTGAAACCCAAGACATGAGATTACCTCCCGATGGGGCTACCGAAAGGACGGGGTCCTGATCGCGGCTCGCGACCGGCGGGTATGATTCGCCGTGGCAGGGGCGACTCAGCCCGGATACGAGTTGCGTATCCTCCGCGGCGCCGGATCTGCCGGGCCTGTCAGGATGTTCGTCCGCCGGCGCCGGACTGTCAAGCGAAACCACGGCAGGCTTTGCCCGGGGAAAACGAATCACCGGAGAGGTGCTGCAGACCGGCTCGCTTGGGGACGATCCCAAACGATGGCTTGCGCCCCGCTGAAAGGACAGGGCCGTAAAGTCCCTTCCAAGTCCCAAGAGAGAACAGCTTCAGCCCGCGTGACCGGGAAAGTCGAAAAGAGGGTGGGCGCAACCGGAAGGCTTCGGTACGATAGCAGAGTGCAGCTCGGTGGACGGCCGGGCAAGATCGAATGGCGAATGCCGGGCTGGAAACCTTTCCTGCGGACTTGAGTTCGATATGCGCCTGCTCAGCATCATCCTGGCCAGTCTGGCGGCGATCATCGCGGTGACGGTGTGGCTGCAGCGGGAAGCCACGATGAGCGCCGGGCCATCGCCATTTCCACCGAAACTGCTCCATGTCGTTGGTCCGGGCAACACGTTGGCGTCGATTGCCCGGCAGGCCAACAACCCCTTGGTATTCAGCTACGATTCGCAGACACGAACCGCGGTCAGCCGTGCCACGCTGATCATCGAAGGCGAGTTGCAGCTCGGCAAGCCCGGCGATCCGGCATCGGGGGAGTGCCTCGAGATGGCTACCCAGGTGTGCGGCGACCTGCGAATCGAGGTTCGCGCCGGCGGCGTCCTGCGGCTCGACCACTCCACCCTTCGGACGGTCAGTCAGGTGTTGAGTAACACCGCCTGCTCGCGAGGTTACGCATTGTTCGTCGATGGCTCGTTGCTGATGGATCACGCTCGGATCAGCTACCTCTCGGGCAGTACCAGCCAATGTCTTCGCCAGTCGGCTCAAGCCGTCATCCGAGACTCCTCTTTCGCTTACTGCGACGGTAGCGCCCTCAGTTGCGTCAACGTCGACGGCGGCCGGATCATCATCGAGCGAAGCGAACTGTTGTGCAGCGGGAACTACGCCCTGATCGTCCAGGGATCAGGTGGGGCGCCTTTGGTGCTGAGAGACACGGTATTTGACTCACAATTGGGTGACGTTCTTTTGACCGGGGAATCAGCCCAGGTCGTGCTGATAGACTGCGTCTTCGATCCTGCCAAGATCGTGTTCAATCGCGAAAGCGGAGAGCTGACGGTCCAGTGGACCAGGCGATTCAAGGTGATTGAGGCCGACGGCCGACAAGCTGTAGCCGATGCGGTGCTACGAGCCAAACCAAGGAATGGCAGTGGCGACCTTACGGTGGTGGAAGCCAGGACCGATGGTGCAGGCGTTGCGTCGCTGACGCTGACTGATCGTGTCATCCTGCCGGGAGCGCAGGGGCGAAACACCAGCCCACAGGTAAGATATGACGTGACGGTCGTCGGCCCCGGAGGCAGGGGTATGGCGAGGCTGGAAGATCTTGCCGTACGAGGCAAAGAAATCAAAGGATCGGAGCCGATCACGCTTGAATTAAGGTGAGCCATGCTCGGTTGTGGCGTGTCCGCAATCAATGTTCTTCGCATTTCCCGGCCCGGCCGTGACCCCGAGGGGAAAAGCTTGTTGATCAAAGATCGCATGCGGGTTGTCGAGCGGCCTTGGACCTGCGATTCTGATCAGGCTCCCGACAGTCTGCGGTCGGCGGTGGACGCCGAAAGCCGCTGGTTGCCTGCTGCCGGCAGTTTCGGAGACGGCAATGTCCGATGAGAGATCGGGTCCAGTGGTGCCGTCAGTCATTTCGGTCGGCCGTCCGCGGTCCAATTGGATTCCTCTGCCGCGACAGCGAATCATCTCCATGCTGGTCGGCGCCGCAATCCTCGCCCTAGTGCACTTGCTGGTCGGTTCTGCATGGGCCCGTATCACCGGGAGCGCGGACCAGCCTGGCGGATCGCTCAGGCCGCAGATCAATCTCGCCCTGTTTGTGGCCAATCTGGTTGTTCTCGGGTCCGTCCTGCTGAGCCACCGGTCGCTGAACTGGCCGCGCGTGATCGCGTATGCGGTCGGCTATGCCGTTATCGTGTGGCTTCTCTGGCCCCTGATGCGGATCATGCCGGAAAACGCTTTGTTGCTCGTGCTTTCTCTGGTTGCCTACGCAGGCTTGCTCGGTCATCCCTGGCTGGTGGGGTACCTGTATCTCTTCCTGCTATCGCAGCGGTTTATGCCCGCCTACCTGTATTCGGCGTTCCTGCTTGCCGCCCTGTTCTACACGACCCTCCCGCCGGCGGTCCGGGCGTGGCATCACGGGCGGGAGCGGTTCGTTCCCTTGTGTCATTTGGCGGGCATGATGTTTCTGCTGCTTCTCTTGCTGCCGATCATCTATTTCTGCACCCTGACTTCCGCTCAGGACATTCACGCCCGGCTGAAAGAAGCAGATGTCCTCTCCGCCCTGGCAGTAAGCCTCAGAACCTCGGCGATCGCCGCTGCGGTGGTCATGCTGTTCGGTGTGCCGCTGGCTTATGCGATGGTTCGGCGCTGCTTTCCGGGGCGTGCGCTGATCGATAGTCTGATCGATCTGCCGATCGTTCTGCCGCCCCCGATTGCGGGCATCACCCTGCTGTTTTTCTTAGGCCCCAAAACGCCGCTGGGCCGGTTTCTTGATCAGCATTTCGGCCTGCAGTTCTTCGACAGTGAGTGGGGCATCATCGCGGCTCAGGTCTTCGTTGGTTCGCCTTTCCTGATCCGCGCCAGCATGGTTGCTTTTGAGGCGGTGGACGTTCGTTACGAGAAGGTGGCTCGGACGTTGGGGGCCTCAACGGCTTCGGCCTTCTTGCGGGTGACCTTGCCGATGTCCGTTCGTGGTATCCTGATCGGTACCATCCTGACGTGGTTCAGGGCCATGGCGGAGTTCGGTTCGCTGAGGGTTCTGGCCAACCGGCCGCGAACGATTCCCGTGCTGGCTTACGAAAGGTTCATTGAATTCCGCCAATCGGAATCGCAGTCGGTTGCCGTGCTGGTATTGCTGTTATCGCTGGGGGTCATCGTGGGAATGTGGATCATTCGGGCCATGCCGCGTCTGCTCGGCAGGGCGATAGGAGCTGCCAATGCTGCGCGTTGAAGGGCTCCGTCGAAAGGCCGGCGATTTCCGTCTATGCGTGGACCGCTGGGAGGTTCCGGCGGGGACGTACCTGGTACTCGTGGGGCCAAGCGGAGCCGGCAAGACGATGCTGCTGGAGACAATCGCGGGGCTGGAGCAGCCGTCGGAAGGCCGAATCTGGATCGGTGATCGCCTGGTTACCGATCTGCCGTCGGAGTCGCGCGGGATCGGGTTCGTATACCAGGATTGTTGTTTGTTTCCGCACATGAGCGTGCGTCAGAACATCGACTTTGCCCGCCGTTATCATCGCGGCGGGGATCGGCAAGACGGACCGGCCACGACCGAACTGGCGGAGATGCTGGGAATCGGCGGCTTACTGGATCGCCGACCGGACAGTCTGAGCGGCGGCGAGCGGCAACGCGTGGCTCTCGCTCGGGCCCTCAGTATTCGCCCCAAGCTCATGTTTCTCGATGAGCCGCTGGGGATGTTGGATCCGGTCTCGCGGGAAACCGTTGCCACGGAGTTGCGCAATTGCCACCGGCGATTCGGGACAACCACCATCCACGTCACGCACGATCATGCCGAAGCCCGGAGCCTTGGCGATGAAGTGGCCGTGATGCTTGCCGGTCTGCTGGTTCAGTCCGGCCCGGCCGAAGAGGTCTTTCGGAAACCCCACACGACGGCCTTGGCCCGGTTTCTCGGCTGCGAGAATCTGTTCGAATGTCAGGTTGTTCGGGACGCGCGTGCGGGACAGGTTGAACTGTCGCTGGGCGGGCAAGTACTGAGGTTTTCCTCGGCCATCAGCGGACGAGCGATCGCTTGTGTGCGATCAGAAGAGGTTCGGGTCCAGCCCTGGGCAGGTGCGATGCCTCAGACCGCTTCGTGCGCAATCTTACCCGGTACGCTGATCGAATCGTCGTTACGTGGTCCCCTGATCCGCATGGTGGTGGAGACCGACGGCATGCGATGGGTCAGCCTCGCCGGGCGTGCGCTGAGCGATGCGGAGCGGTGCCGCGTGGGGATGAAAGTCGCCGTCCTTGTCGATGCCAAGGCCGTGCATCTGATTCCGGCGGAGACGTGACGATGGCACTGCTTGGATTCATTTTCAAGATCTTTCACGAACCGTTGGTCCCGGTGGCGGGGACGGTGGACCTGGCCCCGTTTCTGGTCATGGTATCCCTGCTGAGCGTCGGGGCCGTCTTCATGCGGCTGCGGCCTGCCTGGCGACGCCAGTGGTTGCGGCGGATCGTCCAGTCCGTGGGCTTGTTGGCTTTCGTATTCGGGCTGCATCCGTGTGCCTGCATGGTTCGCGACCTGTTGCGAGGCGGCGCCTGGATCAACTACAACAACGTCTGGGCGTTTCAGTCGATGATGCTAGTCGTGCCGGTGCTTGCGTTTGGAATGGCATGGGGAAGGGCATTCTGCGGATGGGTCTGCCCAATCGGCTTTGTTCAGGAGCTGGTGGGCAAGTTAGGCGAGCCCCTCTGCCGCGAAGGGAGTTCCAGAGGCGTACTATGGGTACGCTTTGTCATGGCGTGCTCGCTCCTGCTCGGAACCCTGGCTGCATACGCTTTCATTCGACCGCACAACGAGCCGCTGCTGCAGGGCATTCCGGCCGCATATCTGATGGTCCTTTCGATCCTGATCACCTTCAGTGTGGCGGATCGTCAATGGGAGGTCGGCCTGCGGAGGGTGCGTTATGCGTCGCTTGCCTTCTTCGTGGGGGGAACCATCCTGAGCATTCACATGCAGGCCGCTTTCTGCGTGCTTTTCACCAATGATCGCCAGTACACCATGTTATTGCTATTGGCGGGTGTCCTGGCCGCAGCGGTTATCCTTTCGTCGGCCTGGTGCCGATTCTTGTGCCCGGAGGGGGCTTTGCTCAGCCTGGTGACGCGCGTGAGCGGTTGGCGGGTGCGGTTGGAGCCAAGCCGCTGCACGAAGTGCAACGCCTGCCGGCAGGTCTGCCCGACGGACGCGATCGAGGCGGGTCATGTGGATGACTCTGCCTGCCTGGCCTGCTGTCGCTGTATCGACGCGTGCCCGTCCGGGGCGCTCGACGTCGAAGAAGCGGCGAGCGATCAGAGGTCTTCCCCGGAGCCCGTGGAACCCGCCAAGGCAGCTCGAGCATGATCAAACGACATCGATTCACGTTGGCCTGCTGCCTGTTGCTTTCTTCGGCCTCCTGTCGGCAGAAGGCAGTCCCCGTCGAGAAACCGCTCCTGGCCGAGGAATTGCCGCAGTTCGACCAGCCCCTGTTGTATGCGGCGTGGAATCAGGAGGGAAGCTGGCCTCAGTTCTGCCATGACCCCCTTCACAGCGGGCGATCAGACGTCGATCTGGGTTCGGCGGAGATGGAACTCGCGTGGCGATTTCGGCCGACAACCCGGGCATGGACGTATCAGCCGGGCTTTGCGGTCTGGTCATCTCCTGCGTCGGGGACGATCGCGGGTCGGCCTCTGGTGGTTTTGGGTTCCCAGGATCGAAACGTCTATGCGGTGGATGCCCGTACCGGCGAGAAGGCGTGGGAGTTTCGCCCTGGTGCGCCCGTGTTTGCGGCGCCTGCACTGGGAGTCGTCGGCGGACGGGCGATGGTGTTCGCTGCCTCACTCAACCGATCGATCTACGGACTGGATGCCGTCGACGGCAGCCGTATCTGGCAGTGTGAAACAGCGTCGTGGTCATTCACCGCCGCCCGAAGCGTGATGGCCTCGCCGACGGTTGTTGTGGACAATCGTGGTGAGGTTCTCTTGCTCGCGGGCGTATGGAACGCAGATCGCTCTGCGACGCAGAACGTGCAATCAGGTGAGTGCCTGGCCATTTCGGCCGCCAACGGCGAGGTCAAATGGCGTCGGCGGCTCGGGAGCGTGCCGGTCAGTTCACCTGCATTCGCCAGAGTACATGGTGTGGAAACGGTTTTTGTCGCCTGCGGAGATGGGACGGTCCATGCGCTCGCTCTGGCGGACGGTGCCGTTTTGTGGACGGCGGTGCTGAATGAGGAATCCCATTCATCTCCTTCCATCGGGCTGGTCGAAGGGTTGGCCCAGGTTTGCATCGGCAGTCGGCTCAACAGCGTGTTCGGTTTGAGTGCCTCATCGGGTGCCAGAAGATGGCGGGCTGAGACGGGCTATTGGGTTGATGCCACCCCGGCATGGCTGAAAGAGCCGAGCGATGGCGGTCCCCGGGCGGCGGTCGTGGCCGGTTCATATGACCGAAGTGTCTACAAATGGGACGCGCATGACGGAACGTTACAGTGGCAGGTCCTCACTGGGAATTACGCCTATTCAAGTTGTGCATTGGCGAGAATAGGGCAAACACCCGTCGTTCTGGCGATGTCATGGGACGAACACCTCTACTTGTTCGAAGCCGGCAGGGGACAGATGCTCTGGCGGTATCAGGGCGGCCCCCTTCTATGGTCACACGCGTACATGGGGGACTCACTCTGGGCCTCGCCTGCGGTGATAAAGGCCGAAGGCCGACCGATGTTATTGTTTCCCGCTTTCGATGGCGTGCTCTACGCCTTTCGGCCGATTCAACCCACAGCGGCGTCAAGATCTGCCGACCCGAGACACTGAGCGCCCGACAGCGGTTCAGGAAAACGATAAGCATAGGCAATATTTGCAGGCGGCCCAGCAATTTCCCAAGTCTTACTAGGGACTTGCCTGATACAACTCCAGGGGTTAGACTAATAGTGCATGGTCGAGAGTCGTATCCGCGATGCGGCGTGTTGTTGAATGAGAGTTCTTCGCGAGTGTCTCGAGCTGCGCCGGCAGTTCGATGTGGAGTCGCGGTTGCAGATCCGGTCAATTGAAGAGGGAACACTCATGTACGTCCATTGCATTCCCGGCAGATCGAAAAAGGCTTTCACGTTGATCGAGGTCTTGGTCGTCGTCGCCATCATGGCTTTGCTCATGTCGATACTGCTGCCCAGCCTGCGCAACGCTCGGGCGCTGAGCAGGGCGGTGGTTTGCAGTACGCAGTTGAAGCAGATCTTCAACGCCACCGTGATGTACTCGCAAACCAACGACGATCGGCTGCCGTACTTCGGCTGGTACGAGGCCGCGCAGTCTGGTCGCCATTGGTGGATCACGCAGCTTGCCAAGAATCTCGGAAACGAATACGCGATCTACAAGTGCGCGATAGATGAAGATCCTGCCAGGATGGCGGTCGTCCGCGAGAAAGGTGTCTTGTACATGTCGCAGGGCAACGAGCCCAACAGATTCAGCATGGACATTACCTATCGCAGCGCGTGCGACACGCTGGAGCATTACAAGTTGCGGGACGGGACCACGGGATACCGCGCCCGGAAGATCACGTCGTACAAGCGACCTTACTGGTCCATCCTGATGGTTGAGGCCAACAGCAAGAGGGACGAGTCGACCAGCGAGTGTTTTCGCTTCAAGGACGACCTCCAGTACATTGCCGACCCGGTGTATATCCGAAACTATCCTTTCCTGAAGGGGTTTCAGAGGCACCTGGGCAAGTCGAACCTGATGTTCGCTGACGGACATGTCGAGCGACTTACTCCCAAGCAGATCGCCGCCGCGGCGATCAAGCAGGAGCATTATCTGGATTAAGGAGCTCACGCAGGCATCGAGGTGTGTGCTGCGGGATGCGAAAACACCCTTTTCCGGTGTGTGTCGGCAGGGAGGTGTGACCGTGAGAGAGTTCATTTCCGCGCTGTGGCAAAACGTGGCGACATCCTTCCGGGATGGCAAGGGGCCGGCCCGCTGGGTCGTCATGGGCACGGGCGGAGCCGTCGTCGTGCTCTTCCTGGGGTGGCTGATCTTCGCGAAATCTGCGGAGGATTTCCTTGACGTTCCGGACTTGAGCGAGGCCCAGATTCGAAGAATCGCGACCGAGCTCTTGTTGAGTGAGAATCCGATCATCCGTGAACGCGCCGCCGCGAAGCTTACAAGCGCCGGCAGCAAGAGTGTGCCGGTGCTCGACCAAGTGGTTCTTGAATTGGATGACCTTCGGCTTTCCGAGGCCGCTTTGTGCGTGCTGCTCAGCGTGGATCGGAACGCGGCCGCGAAGACGATCGAGAGCCTGATGGCCAACGCGGATGTCGAGGTTCGACGAATGGCGGTTCGATCCGCGGGCACCTGCGACGACCCGAAGATGGCGGCCATCCTGTCCAAGGCCCTGCGCGATGCCGACAGCGGCGTCCGGCTGGCCGCAGCCAACGGCATGGCGCGGCAGAAGAGCCGCACCGGGGTTGCGGATCTTGAGAGAATGCTCAATGACCAGAGCCCGACGGTGCGGAGGCATGCCGCCAGGGCTCTCCAGAACCTGACCGGAAGAGACTACAGTCAGCGAGCACGCGCTCCCCAATAGACGGTTGCTTGGGTTGGCGAGGAAACCGCCGAACTGCGGAAGCCGGGGCCGGCTCTCGCAAGACCGGAATCGGCAGGGTTCCCCTGTGTGTGAGCGAGTTTCGGCGGGCCGGCGCGACGGCCGGATGGTCGCGTTCCCCCTTCCTTTGCCGGGTCTGATTTCCTGGGCCGTAGGCCGTCCCGGGATCGTCGCGATGATGCCGGAGCAAGCGGTTCTCAGTCCGCGACCTTCGGTATTCCCGAAACAGGCGGGGACGACAGCCAGGGAGCATAATCGACTGCTCCCCACTCGCCGTTGACCGTCTGATCCTGGATGACTGCTTTGACGCCCTTTTCATCAGCCGTTCCCCACCAGTTTCCCCCAGCCTGTATTCCGCCCGGTCCTTCGTTTCGCAGGGCGGCCGTGCCGTTCTTCTCGAAGGCATTATTCTTGAAGACGGCCGGTTGAGCGTTTTGCAGCAAGACCCCCAGTCGACGGTTTCCGGCGAACGAATTGAGAGTCACCTCCGGATCGCAGTCCAGGCGAAGCACCAGGCCGTGTTCCTCATTGCCGTCCATGCGATTGGACGTGATTCGGCCGGAGCAGCGTCCCTCGGCCACGAAGCCGCTGTGTTTGTTGCCCACGAATGCGCAACTCGCTACGGAAAGCTGAGATTTGTCTTTTACGAGCATGCCGTGCTTGCCGTTTTCTTTGCATGCCGTCGCCGTGACGATGGGACTGGCCTCGTCGATGGCTTCAATGCCGTTGACAAGATTGCTCTGAAGCCGGCACTCGCTGATGACGGGTGAGCAGCGATTCCGAAGAAAGATACCGTTGCGTCCGCAGGCGTTGATGCTTGTGCGGTGTATCCGCGTCTCTTTGCCTGTGCCCTGGAGCAGCAGGCCATGACTGGTCGCGGCGGTGATTTGGCATTCGTCCATCACGAGTACGGATGAGCTTTCGGCCTCGACCCCGACGCGCCGGGCCTGTTCAATCTTGCAGGCTCGCATGGCGAGGCGACCGCCCTTGCCGACCTTGACGCTCACCCGGCCGCAGCGGTCGAACACGCAATCGCTGAGCTCTGCGGCTCCGCCCATGGTTTCCAGGGCGGTCTCCGCGCCAGCCATTCGGCAGTGACTGAAGCGACAGGTGCTTCCGGCTTCGGCAGGCTGATACCGGATCCCGAACCACCAGTCGCGATCCGGATCACCATCCAAGGGTTCCATGATGATTGGCCTCTCGGACGTGCCCGTTGCCTCGATGCGACCTTTGACAACGATGCCGCCACGAACGCCGAAGTGGATTCTGACGCCGGGTTCCATTCGCAGGGTGGCCCCCTCGGCCACCGCAAGCAAATCCGTCACCACGTAAGGGCGAGAGGCCGTGAGCGTGGTCTCGCCGGCACCGATCTTGTCAAGCAGAACGGCATTCTCGGCCGTCATCTTCCCGACGCGTTCGGCCTGAGCGGCCTGGTGCTTGTCCGTCAGGGATTTCACCTGCTTTTCGGCCCAGCTACGCTGGGTGTCCTCCGAACCAGGGTAATCCAGAATGATACGGTCCAGAGTGACTCGCGTCAGACCGATCTGCCCGAAACGCTGGTGTGCCGCGGCTTTGGCGACGAGCGCTTCCTCACAGATCCTCGGCCAGATGTCCGTGTGCGTCCGGACCAGTTCATCCAGGATCCGAATGGCAACCTCGCCCTGGCCGTCCAGACTGAAGACTTCGGCCTTTGCCATCTGCGCGTTGGGCAGATCTTCTGGAAGCGGACACTCGGCGATGATCCGATCCAGGCGTTTGAGAGCATCGGGAATCTGCTTGAGGTTCGCCATGGCCAGCGCGGCTTGGATGTCGGCGTCCCACCTGTATGAGGCGTTGGTGGATTCGCGGATAACCTCCTCAAACACGGCAAGGGCCTCGGCGTGTCGTCCCTCGCCGGCCAGCTCCTTGCCCTTGCAGAGCTTCTGATAGATTGCCACCTCAGGCACCGTTGTGCCTCCTGGCTGGTCTGCAATCGGTTTTTCGGATCTGACGCCGGAACGTTGCCAGACAACAAAGCCGGCACCAAGCAGCAGAATGACGATGACGCCGATGATGAATTGGTTTCTATTTCCACCTGGTTTCGAAGACATGCCTTGGTACCTCCCAGTGACCCGGTGTCCGATCGGGTGCTATACGATAACGCGCGTGCCTCGATACCGCTATGATTCGGGCCGACAGGATCGGTGACGAGTCTTCGTTCGTGAGAGGACCATCGAGTTGTTCGCTCGCGGCTGATGTGCGATTTGTGCGTATGTTTTTGGGTCACAGGGCGCTTGGGTTGCGGCCGAAAGCCGCCTTGGAACCTCTCGGGATTCTGAAAGAGCCGCCTGGACCGTCACGGCCCCCTTTTCAACAATGCCTTCGCGAACCGTTGACATGCTTTCCGCCTTCAGGTAACCTATCATCAACGTGCGCACCTGCCCAACAGGCTCGCACGCTCAGGTCAATACAAGGGCGGCTGCAATTCTGATTCGCCGGAGGTCGAGGCACCGGGCCACTACACCAGTCATCAACATGACATCCTGGCTTCAACGTGCTTGGGTTGCGGCTGGTGTTTGAGGTGGTGATTCTGATGATCTCACAGGTGGTCGCGGCAGGGTTAGCTGTCAGCGCGCCTGTTTCCATGTTACGGACGTTTTCCTGAGGCTGTCTGCTGAGATCATCGAAGTATAGCCCGGGTAGCACGTCGGTCCGTGAAAGGAGGAGTACGATGCGCAAGCAGTTTACATGTTGTGCGGGTCTGGTTTTGGTGTGCGTTTGGGCCTCAGCGGCTTACGCCCAGACGATCGGTGATTGGGAAGGCGTGATGGACGGGTGGGCCATTGCTCCGACAGCTCCGCCGGGCACCACGGTCGCGTTCAGTACGACGGGGGTTACACGGAATGCTTCGTCCCTCAAGGTAACCGTACCGGCAGGCGGGTGGCAGCGGGCTGTGTACATATCGCTCAATACCCAGGAGTTGCGGGACGCCTTCTTCAGCAACTATGAGTTCGCCGTCGACGTGACTCGCATAGCGGCCGAATGGGCCGGCACGGAAACCTGGACCAACGGGGTCCAATTGATCATCAACGCGGGATCCAATTCGGGAACTGCCTGGGGTATCTACACCGATCTTGGCTGGAGGGCCTCGTGGAACTTCGCCAACGGCAACAACACCACCACGGCATCATGGGATTATCGCCACGTTCTCCCGACCATCAATCGGAACAACCTCGAATGGCTGGAACTGATTTTCGTCACGAACTACAGTGATACAGCCTATACCCAGACCGGTTCCTACTATCTGGATGATGCGCATTTCTTCCCGGGACTCCCGCTGCTCGGCGACTGGGAACAGCGCAGGGACGGTTGGTATTTCTGGGAACCCCCTCAGGTCACCCATGACTACGACGCGGTTGGGGCCACGCTGCACGATTACAGCTTCAAACTCACCGGCACGCAAGCCGGCTGGAGAAACGGTCCTGTTCTCGACATGGCCGCCAGTGCCGCACGAATCGACGCCTTCCTGGCCAATGACGTTTTCTCGGTGGACCTGACCCGGCTGGCAAGCGAGTGGACGCCGGATCCCGCCGTACAATGGCCCGGTTGCACGATTCATTTCATCGTCAACGCGGGTTTCGATGATGGCACCGCCAGTATTTGGGGCGACTGTGGCGGAGCCGGTAACTGGGACAGCCGAAACGGCGACTGGACAACCACACTGAGCTGGAACTACTCGGCGTACAAACAGACCATCAGCGACCATCGGACGGCAATTTCGTGGTTCCAGCTTGTCATGTGCTTGAACAATTGGGGTTACACCGCCGGTTTTGTTTACCATCTCGACAATGCCCGGTTAAGCCCGCCGCCGCCTCAACCGCAGGGCTTCTACACCATCAACAACTTTGACACGGCCGACGAGGTGGTTGACCCGACGACCCAGGCGGCCATCTGGTTCCAACAGAACCCCGAGACCGGGCCGCCTACCACCTTGGAGTGGGATCCGACGGTGGACGCCGACAACAGCCCCACGTCGGGTTCTCTGAAGGTGACCGTCGCTTGGGACCCCAACAGCCCGCCCGCGGAATGGCAGACGCTGGTTGCCCGTGACGTCTTCCCGGGCGGCGAGAACATCCCTTCGGGCGCGGACCTCAGTGCTTATAGTTATTTCCGCGCGAAGGTGAAAGTCGACCCGAGCTCACCAATGGACGTGTGGGGCGCGTTCGGGTGGAGCAACTGGGTATTCCGGAGCATAGGCTGGTCGTGGGATCAATGGGCCGGTTCCGGAGCCAACCTGGACACCGACGGTCCCCTTGTCGACGCGAACGGCTGGATGAGTTTCAACGTGTTCATGTCGGGCGACCCCGCGCCGGTGCCGCCTCGGGACCTGTTCCGAGCGCTCACGTACCAGCTTGGCGGCAGCGGCGAACGGGACGGTACACCATGGACCCTCGACGGCACGACCATTTTCTGGATCGACAGCATCAGCGTCGGGCGGTTCCAACCATGCCACGACCAGTACCATTGCGAGATCTGTAACAACAGGGTGGACGACAACGATGACGGATTGGTCGACTGTCTCGACTCGGATTGCCCCGGTACGACCGTCTGGTGTCCCCTGGAGACCGTCTGTGACGACGGCTTCGACGGTGAAGATCTCGATGGGCTGGTCGACTGCGCCGATCCCGACTGTGCCGCAGACCCCAACTGCACGCACAACGATCCGTTCGCGGACATGGACAATGACGGCGACGTGGACCACAACGACTTCGGTCTCGTGCAGGTGTGCTTGTCCGCCGCACCTGTGCCTCGCGGTTGTGGTTTTCTCGATCGGGACGCCGATCAGGACGTCGATGGCCAAGACCTCCTGGCATTCGAGGCCTGTGCAAGTGGACCGGGGATCCCGGCCGACAAGGCCTGCGACGACGAACGGTAGCCCTTGGGACGCTCGGTGAGCGAGTTGCGTACGCCACGTATGCGCCAGAGTCGCGGGGTGTAGTCCGAGCCAGTGCCGGCATCGGAGACCTGTCGGCGAAGCTTCAAGAACCGGCAAGTCTCTTCGGCTGCGGCGGGCTTTGGATGCGCTTTCGGCATGTCGGACGGCCATCGGGAGGCAGGATAAGGGGATCTGAGGAGTATGAAGATGTTGGAGAACTTCCGGCGGGCCGCCTTGTTCATCCTCGCCGTTTTCATTTGTCCAGCCGCCGCTTCGGGTCAGCAGAACCAGGCGATCTACATCGATGCTCTGGGAAGCGGCTGGCAGGACTGGTCGTGGAACACAACAAGGGATTTCAACAACGCGAGTCCCGTGCACGGAGACGGCGGCAAGTCGATCGCCGTCACCTACACGGCGGCTTGGGCCGGGCTTTATCTGCACAACAACACCAACGTTCTGCTCACTGATTACAGCGCCATTCGTTTCTGGATCCACGGCGGCACAACCGGCGGGCACTTGATACAGGTGCTTCCCTTCGACTCGGCCGGCCATGCCGGCACCGCAGTCGGCATTCCTGCCACCACGGCCGGTACCTGGACGAACGTGGAGATCGCGATTTCCTCTTTTGCGTTTCCGGCCTTCAGCGGTTTTGCCTGGCAGGACCGCCGAGGGGCTGCCCAGCCGGTGTACTACCTGGATGACATCGAGCTTGTCGCGGCGGGGCCGCCCCCGCCCGGGCCGGGCCCCGCCCTGAGTGTGGATGTGGCCGCCGACCGTCACGCCATCAGCCCGTTGATCTATGGCTGGAATTTCGCCGGGGCCCAGATGGCGGCTGAACTGAGCCTGCCTATCAATCGCTGGGGCGGGAACGCGACCACGCGGTACAACTGGCAGTTGGATACATCCAACCGCGCGAGCGACTGGTATTTTGAGAATATCCCCGACAGCAACCCCAATCCCGGTCAATTGCCCAACGGCTCGAACGCCGATCGCTTCGTCGAGCAGAACCTTGCCACCGGCACGGATTCGTTGATAACCGTACCGCTGATCGGCTGGACTCCGAAGGATCGGGCTTATGCCTGCGGCTTCAGCGTGGCCAAGTATGGCCCCCAGCAGAAAACGGATCCCTGGCGGCCGGATTGCGGCAACGGCGTCCGGACGGACGGTACATACATCACCGGCAACGACCCCGCCGACACCAGCATCGCCATCACACCCGCTTTTGTGAGTGACTGGATCGCTCACCTGGCCGGGCGATACGGCACCGCCGACCAGGGTGGCGTGCGGTTCTACGACCTCGACAACGAGCCCATGCTCTGGAACTCGACGCATCGCGATGTCCACCCCGGCCCGACCACCTATGAGGAGATCCGCGACCGAACGATTCAATACGCGTCGGCTATCAAGGCAGCGGATCCGGCCGCTTTCACGCTCGGCCCCGTGGTGTGGGGTTGGTGTGCGTATTTCTACTCGGCCCTTGATGGCTGTGGTCCCGGCACGGATTACGCTTCGCACGGCAACGCTCATTTCGTGCCCTGGTATCTCCGGCAGATGCGGGCGTACGAGCAACAGCAGGGTGTTCGGATCCTGGACTACCTTGACATGCACTACTATCCGCAGGGCAACAACGTGGCTTTGAGCAGCGCCGGCGACGCCGTCACGCAGGCCCTCCGGCTGCGATCGACCCGCTCGCTGTGGGATCCCACCTACGCGGACGAAAGCTGGATCGCCAACGTCCAGGACGGTCCTTATGTGCGCCTGATCCCTCGCATGAAGCAGTGGGTGGCGGAGAACTATCCCGGTACGAAGCTGGCGATCACCGAATACAACTTCGGCGGGCTCGAGCACATCAACGGGGCACTCGCCCAAGCCGATGTGTTGGGTATCTTCGGACGCGAAGGGCTCGATCTGGCCACCCTTTGGGATCCGCCCCAATCGGCCCAGCCGGGGGCCTTCGCGTACCGGATCTACCGCAACTATGACGGCGCGGGCCGGAAGTTTGGCGAGACCTCGGTGCGAGCCGTCAGCGAAGACCAGGGACGCGTCTCGATTTATGCGTCGCAGCGATCGGACAACCGGCTCACGATCATTTTGATCAACAAGACCAACGGGATTCTGACCAGCAGCCTGTCGATCAGCAGCTATCCGTCGGCGGCCTGTGCCCAGGTTTACCGTTACAGCGCGGCCGATCCGGCCCGTATCGTCCGCGAACAGGACGTGGCCGTCGCGGGAGGCACCGTTTCAATCCAGATGCCGGCCTCGTCGATCACCCTACTGGTGGTGCCTCCGGCGCTTGCCCAGGCCGACTTTGACGGCGACACCGACGTCGACAGAGATGATTATAAGCACTTCCAGCAGTGCAGCACCGGCCCGGGTCTTGGTCCGCCCTCCAGCGGCTGTGCGAACGCAGACCTGGACGGCGACGCGGACGTCGACCAGTCCGACTTCGGCCTGTTCCAGAGGTGCCTGAGCGGCCCCTACATCCTCGCTGATCCGGGCTGCACCAGCCGGTAAGAACGTGTCCCGATCGGCCGCCCATCAGCCTTTTCCGTCGCGACGGGTGTGCCTTCTGCGCGTGTGTTTCCGGATCGCAGGGTGTTTGGGTTGTGGCCCATACAAAGGCGGTCCGCCTTAGGGCCGACGCCCTCCTGGGCACCGCCTCAAAGGTCACGGTCAGGGCCGGTCCGAGCCGTGGGTAGCTTTCGGCAAGCCCGGCGGGCAATACCGATCTGCCTCCTGCAGCCTTGATTGCCCCCCCGCCCGGCCCTCGCCGCCGGTTTGCTCCACATGCCGGTCGTCCGCCCCCAAACCGTACTGCCTGGACTACTCACAGGCCGTTCCTCCCTCGACCCGGTCTGAACGTGCCGCGAAACTCACAGACTCCTTCGAATCTGCTTGGATTTCTTGTTGATTCCGGCTACATTAGCCGATTGTGAATCGGGAAGAGCTGCCTTCACCCGGCCAGGGAGGGCTCGGCAAATTCCGGACGCACGGAGGTTGCGCACACGCATGTTCCTTAAACGCTTGACCTGCCAGGGCTTCAAGAGCTTCGCCGACAAGACGGACTTCGACTTCCTGCCCGGGGTGACCGGCATCGTCGGTCCGAACGGCTGCGGCAAGAGCAACGTCGTCGATTCCATCAAGTGGGTGCTTGGCGACCAGAGCGCCCGCAGCCTGCGCGGCAAGCAGATGATGGACGTCATTTTCAACGGGTCGGGCACCCGAAAAAGCGCCGGCATGGCCCAGGTGGATCTGCTCTTTGACAACACCGATCGCAAGCTGGCTCGCGATACCGACGAGGTCACCATCACCCGTCGGCTCTACCGATCGGGCGAGAGCGAGTACCTCATCAACAATGAGCAGTGTCGGCTGCGGGACATCCGCGAGCTGTTCTTGGATACCGGCGTCGGCGTCGGGGCGTACTCGATCATCGAACAGGGCAAGGTGGACATCCTGCTCCAGGCGAACCCTATCGACCGGAGACACATCTTTGAAGAGGCGGCGGGCATCAGCCGCTACAAGGCCCGCAAGAAGGAGGCCGAGCGGAAGCTGGAACGGGTCGAGCAGAACCTGCTGCGGCTGGAGGACATCGTCGAGGAGGTCGAGCGACGGCTGCGAAGCATCAAGTATCAGGCCGGCAAGGCCCGGAGCTTCCAGGAATATGACCGCAAGCTGCGCGAGAAGCGGGCCGCGTTCTCGATGGCCGAGTACCATCGCCTGTCGGAGAAACGCGCCCTCCTGGCACAGGAGGAAGCCCGGCTGGAGGACGAGGTCACCCGGCTCAGGACGGCGATCAGCTCGGCCGAAACCCGCAGCTCCGCCCTCGACGGCGACCTGATGGTGCTGGACGGCGAGGTGCGACAGATCGAGCAGCAGATCCTGACGAACGCCTCGGAGATCACGGCGAATACCGAGCGTATCGAGCAATCACGACAGCGCATCGAAGAACTCATCGAGGTACGCTCGCGAGCCCAGCAACGACATGCGATGGAACGACAGCGAGCGGCCCGGCTGCGGCAGCAGCTCGCGGCCGAACAGGCGGACCTCGATCAGCTCGAAGACCGGATCAACGCCGCACGTGCGGCGGTCGAAAGCCTCGCCGTGCAGGACCGTCAGTTGGCCGAGCAGCTCACCGGCATGCGGGCCCGCAGCGACGATGACAAGGCCGGCGTTATTGACCTGATGAGACGCAGCGCTCAAATCAGCAACGAGATTCAGGCGCTCGCCCAGCGCCGCCAGCACCTGGAAGCGGAGAAGGCCCGCCTCCAGGCCCGCCGGCAGCAGGTCGAGACCGAGCTGGCGGGACTCAGGGATGCCCGCGGAGGAATCGACGCTCGTGCTGCGGAGGTCGCGGAGGAGATTCGCTCGCGCAATGAGCAACTCGACGAACTCAAGCAGCGAGCCGCCCAGCTTGACCTCGACCGTGCCGAACTGAACGGTCGGATCGCCGCGGCCAAGGAGTATCGCAGCGGCCTGCTCAGCCGGCGGCAGGTTCTGATGGATCTCGAGCAGCAGCTTGAAGGCGTCGACGCCGGCGTGCGCGAGCTGCTGCACCGCAAGGAGCGAGACGCGACCGGCAAGGCTTTTGCCTACGTCCGCGGAATGGTGGCCGACCTGATCGCCGTTGACGTGGCCAACGCCACGCTCATCGAGATCGCCCTCGGCGAGTATGACCAATACCTGGTCGTCGAGGACAGCGAGGCGTTTTTCCGGGATGCCGAACTGTTCGCGGATTTTCCCGGCCGTGTGAAAGCGATCTGCATCGACCGTCTGCCGCCATTCGTCGACGGCCGCGATTTCACCCAGCAGGAAGGGTTCGTGGCCTATGCGATGGACGTGATCCGTTTCCAGAAAGACGCCGAGCGGCTTGTTCGGCACCTGCTGGGCAAGACCATCATCGTCCGAACGCTGGCCGACGCGATACGCATGGCCGGACAGAACCCCCCGGGTTATCGCTACGTGACGCTGACGGGCGAGTTGCTGGACCCGCTCAAGGCCCATTGCGAAATGGGACCGGCCGGCGGTCGAACCGGCCTCATATCTCGCAAGAGCGAGCTTCGGGAAATAGACGTGCAGCTCGAAGAAGTGGACGAGAGAATCGACTCCGAATCCGGCCGGCTGGAGGAAACCTCGACCGAAATGGTGCAGATCGAGCAGGCGATCGAAGACCAGCGGCGGCTGCTCAATGAGTCGCTCCGGGCCGAGGTCGAGATCGACAGCCTGCGCCATGCGAACGAAAACGCCGTGCAGCGTCTGATGCAGGAGCAACCCCTGATCCATAGCGAGATGGCCGCAATCGATCGCCAGATTGCCGAGGCGACCGAAAAGAGCAATCACTGCTCGCAAGCCCTGTCCCGGCTGGAAAGCGAGAACGTGGATCGAGAAGAACGAATCCGCCGGCTTGACGCACAGATCGCGGTTCTGAGCGAAGAGCGGTCGCGGCTGAGCGAACAAATGACCCAGGCCAGGGTTGCCGTCGCCGAGCTGATGCAGCGTCGAAGCCTGATGGCCGGGGCGCTGCACGGCACGCGGGAGGCCTGCCAGGCCAGCGAAGAAGCCGTTCGCAGCGCGGCTCGTGAGTCGGAAGACTCCGCCGGGCGGATCGCCCAGGCCGAACGGATGATCCTGAGCGCCGAAAGCCGTCTGGCCGAACTGTACTCGTTGAAGGAACAACGGGACGCCGACCTGCTTGCCCGACAACGGCGACGACAGGAGATACGGCTGGAAATCGAGCAGTTGGCAGCCCGGACCAAGGTGGAACGAAGCTCGCTGAACGAATGCGAGGAAAAGCTGCACCTCTTGCGGATGGAATCGCAGGAGGCTCGCATCCGGATTGAAGACCTGGTTGCCCGCGTCCGCGACGAACTGGGCGTCGACCTTGCCGAGAGCTACGCCAACTATCAGCACCGGGAGCAGGAACAGGACTGGGCCGCGGTCGAGGCGGAAATCGAGGAGCTCAAGCTCAAGATCCAACGGCTGGGCAATGTGAACCTGGATGCCATCGCCGAGCAAGAGGAGCTTGAGAAGCGGTCCGACTTCCTCGGCCAGCAGCGCGCCGATCTGCGGACCTCGCAGAAACAGCTCACGGAGCTGATCGAGCACCTGAATCAGGAATGCCGCGAGCGATTCACGCAGACCTTCGAGACCGTTCGGGGTCACTTTCAGGAACTGTTTCGCAAGCTGTTCGGCGGCGGTAAGGCCGACATCATCCTGGAACAGCCGCCCGAAGGCCAGCCGCTGGACGTTCTTGAGGCTGGCATTGAGATCCAGGCCCGGCCGCCGGGCAAGGAGCTGCAAAGCATTTCGCTGCTCTCGGGCGGCGAGAAGACCATGACGGCCATAGCCCTCTTGCTGTCGATCTTCCGGAGCCGGCCGTCACCGTTCGCCATTCTCGACGAGGTGGACGCGGCGCTGGATGAGGCCAACAACGAACGGTTCAACCGCATCGTCGGCGAGTTTCTCGACAAGTCGCAGTTCATCATCATCACGCATTCGAAGCGGACGATGGGCATCGCGGACGTTCTCTATGGCATCACCATGCAGGAGGCGGGCGTCAGCAAGCGAGTCAGCGTGAGATTTGACTCGACTGAAGACCACATAGCCGCGGCATAAGAAGCATTCAGCTTTCAGCGGTCGGCTATCAGCAAAGAACGACGGACGCGAGAGTCGGGTTCTCGCGTCCGTCTGGTTGTCCCGCTCACAATGCTGTTGGGGACTGATCTGCCGCATGTCCTGGCCGACGAACCACCGGCGGCACCCGCCGGTCAGTAGCCGTAACCATAACCGCCGCCGTAACCGCCACCATATCCGCCGGTGTATCCGCCCAGATAGCCGGTCGTCGTCGTGCCGGTAGTGGTCGTCGTCGTGCCGCTGCCCCCGCTGCCCAACTGGCCAGGTTCAGTCGGAGGCCACGTCGTGCCGCACTGCCCGGGAATCACGCACGTCGGGTCGGCACTATAGTCAGGATAATCCCCGCTGTGGAACATCCAATCCCATTCGGTTGGATTGCAGTTCAGGATCGTGCCGCACGGGTTGATGTTGCGGGCAACCTTACTGAGGCAACCCGTGATGCAAGCGGCCTGGAACAGCGAAAGATACATGACCAGCCGCACTGCCGACTTCCAGAATCGATTCTTGGTCTTCATGTTTGCCTCGCAACCCAAACCAGTCTTGTTGTTCCCCAAAACCGATGATTCTGTCCGCCTTCGGCGGCAACCCGCCTCAGTTTGTGGTGTTCGTGCCGCTCGTATTGTCCGTGGTGTCCGTGGTCGGCGGCGTATACGTGTCGCAATCTACCAGGAACGCACCGGCGGCCGAGTTGCACGGATCGATCAACCCGCCGAAGAAACCATTCTGGCAATCCAGCAACCAACAGAAATCGATTGAGTTGCCGATGGAGTTGGCTGCGAACCTCGTGCAGCCGTAGTACCCCGTCCCGCTATCACCGCTGACGGGATACATGGGATAAGTCTGGAAGAGAGTTGCGCCGGTGAAAGCCATCGTCAGCCAGACCAGAAAACGATATGCACGCCGTTTCATACGCAATAACCTCCGTCGTGCGGTTTACCTTTCTGTCGGAAAGACACCTCTCGCAGGTCAGTCACGCGCGGGGTTGCCCACTCGGCAACGCTGTCAGTATAGGACGGCCCGAGTGTCACTGCAACCCGGGCCCGGTGCCTTGTTTCTGCCCCTTTCGCGAAAACGATCTTCCAACTCACGCTTGGTGAGTGGACCGCGTTTCAGCCGCCATATCTATTCTTCGGCCAACCCACCGGAGATGGCCGAACCACGGGCGACCGGTCTCCTTGCCTCGTCACAGGTCATTTATTGACAAGGCCTTACATTCAGCAGGCTGATCCCAGGCTGACGAAATGATCTCGCAGACTGCGGTATAAGGCTTGGTAGGTCGGGTACAGGTCGTCATAAACCCTGGCGCTGGCCTGTTTAGGCTTGAGGGTCTCGGTCACTCGGATCGCCGCTTTGCAGGCTTCAGGTACGGTGGCGTACTCGCCAGTGCCGACCGCTGCCAGAAGCGCAACACCCAGGGCACCACCCTCGCGCGTGTTGATCGTGACGACATTGGCCTTGTACATGTCCGCTTGCATCTGTCGCCAGAATCGGCTGGCCGCTCCCCCGCCGCTGGCACGGACTTGGGTGATCGCGACGCCGCGAGAGCGCATGATCTCAATCTGATCGCGCATCCCGAAGGTGATGCCCTCAAGCACGGCTCTGATCATGTGAGATCGCTTGTGTCGGACGGTGAGGCCTATCCACGCCCCGCGGGCCTGCGGATCGGGATACGGGCAACGCTCGCCGGTCAGGTAAGGCAGAAAGATCAGCCCCTCACAGCCGGCCGGAGCCTGCGCGGCCTCCTCGATCATCGCCGGGTAGAGCTGACCAAGATCTTTCTTGGTCCGGCGAAGCTTCTCGATCTCCTTGTCAAACAAGGTGTTACGCAACCATTGCAGGCTGCCGCCGGCCGAGAGCATGCACCCGAAGACACACCATTTCCCGGGTACCGCATGGCAGAACGACTGAAGGTTGCCATCTGCGTTGGGTACCGGATTGTCGCTGTGGGCAAAAACGACGCCACTGGTTCCCATGGTGGCCGAGACGATCCCAGAAGTGACGATGCCGTTGCCGACCGCCCCAGCAGGCTGGTCGCCCGCACCACCAACAACGGGGGTACCCGGCGTCAAGCCCGTCAGCTTGGCTGCCGCGGCTGAAACCTTGCCGCTTACCTCCGGAGACTCATACACCGGCGGCATGAGATCCTTGTCGATTTCCAGCCTTTCGAGCAGGCCCAAGTGCCAGGTCCGATTGCCAATGTCCAACAGCAGCGTTCCGGCCGCATCGCTCACCTCCGAGGCATACTCGCCGGTCAGCTTGAGCCGAATGTAATCCTTCGGTAACAGTATTCGGTGAGTCTTGCCGTATGTCTTGGGATCGTTCTTGCGCACCCAGAGGATCTTCGGGGCGGTAAACCCCGTCAGGGCAACATTCGAGACCATGGAGATGAGTTGGTCTCGTCCACCGGCTCTTTGCTCGATTTCGGCGCATTCCGCACCCGTTCGCTGATCATTCCAGAGCAATGCTCTCCGAAGCGACTTGCCGGACTTGTCCACGAAGACGCTGCCGTGCATCTGGCCGGACAAGCCGATCCCCGTGATCGCCGAGGCCTTGACTTTGGCCTTCTTGCAAGCGGCGGCGATCCCTTGAACGGTCGCCTTCCACCAGTCCTCCGGTTCCTGCTCCGACCAACCCGGCTTGGGCGTGTAAACGGGGTACTCCGTGCTGGCCGTGGCCAGCACTTTTCCATTGGGTCTGCACAACAAGACTTTGGTTGCCGATGTTCCGATGTCGATTCCGCACAGAAGTGACATGGTCTGTGTCCTCGCAAAACCTCTGATTCGCGCTGCTTGAAACGGCCGCAGTATACTGGCCCACCAGACGAGGTCAAAGCGGCGAGGATCGGTCCGCGAAAGGCTCTGCGGCATGCCCAACGGCGTCGGGGCTGCGTGATCATGCCTGCCGTCGCGCGGATGAGCGAAAAGCTATGATAATGAATCCCGGGACCGGTCCGGCGACCGATCCCGGTCGATGCAACAGTTCAACAGGCACAAAAACCCGATCGATCAGGCTCGCCGTCGCCTGTGACACAGAGCAGACAGACCCGCGACGGCAAACAAGCCTGCGCTTGCGGGTTCTGGAACGCACCACGTATCGATGACAACCTGATCAATGAATGCCGTCCAGCCACCTGGACCCACGTAAACCCAGTCGAGCGCGATGACTTCCCACGCCGGGTTAGGCTCGATCACCAGATCGTAGGCATTCGTCTGCCAACCGTCCGGATGCGCATAGCTCGCTGACACCACCGCATCGATCCTGGTCCACGGCCAGGTGGGCGACCACGGCACGGTCGTAGGCGGATCCGAGCCGCTGCCGGTGTAGAAATCGACGACGCCGCTTCCCTGGAAGGTGATTTGGATTCTGATCCTTTTCTCCGGGTTAGGCCAATTGTAGTTCAGCAGGCCGAACTGGACCGGACCCAGCCCTCCGCCAGGATTGATCTCGAGAACGCTCTGACGCCCGTTCAATACATCATGCACATAGACGCTGCTGTTCCAGTATGCGTATGCCACTGGCTGCATTGGGTCAAACCCACCTGGATTCGCCACGATCTGCCCGGGATACAAAACGCTGTTACCGGGCCCCTGGCCCGGCTGACCCCAGTAGTCCCATTCCGCCGTGATGGTGCCGTAGTTGCCGCGCCAGTCGGGCGGCAGCACGTCATCCGCCCAGACGGGTCCTGCCATGAGGAATCCGAAGAGACATCCGGCAAGAAGCATCGGTGTGTTTCGCATCTCCATTCTCCCTTCTATGAAAGGCCTCTGCGTGGCTCCCGCGTTGCCTCCACTTGGCGGCAAAAGAGTCGTACGAGAACACGCAACACATGATGTTCGGCAGGTTCCGGCAGACTGCGACCCCGCAACGTCGGGCAGGGTCGACTGCGGCAGATCCAATCAATCGCCCGTGGTCGGGGAATCGTGATATCCTCCCTTCCCCGCCCTGGTGACTATTCGAGTTGAAATACAAGAACTTATTGCATTTGTTGATCAGCAAGCATTGTATCTCATTTCGTCAACCGCGCCAAGCCCGATCTTGTGACGTTCACCGCGTCCTTTCCAAACCGGCCGGCCGGCCGACCTGGCCAACGGCGGCCCTACCACGCCGGGTCCGGCAGGCCGGGAACCCGCACCGGCCTTGAGTGCCTGTTTCGGTAGGCTGTGTGCAAAGGGTCCGGGACGGTCTGGAACCTTACGGCCAGAGAGACGTGCGGCCTGCGCGCATGTTTTCGGATCGCAGAGCGCTCGGGTTGCGGCCGGCAAAAAGGCGCTCCGCCTTGGGCTTAAGGCTGTAGAGTGCAGGCTCAAGGAAGGAGTATCGACCTTTCTCCAGCCTCTAAACTATAGTCTCCCGCCTACTATACACATACCCGGCGGAAGTTCGAGATGACCGACCGGGGCTGAGGATTCGACGCGGTCGTTAACCCAGGCCGAAGTGTGATGCGCCGTACCGGCGGGGCCGAAAACCTTTGCACCAATCAGCGCTGTAAGATACGAGAGTGGTGACACACGCGTTTGCTTCTCGTATGATTGTTCCGACCCTTGACACGATGCGTCTCGCGAAGCGAGACCCGTGGCATCGCGACGGCCGGGCATCGCCCGGTGCAGCGAGTCAAGGGTGGGCCGGCGGGTTCGCAAAGAGGTGTTCACTTACGACAACGGCCACTCCGGCGAACGATTCAAGCCGGTGATCCCGCACACTTCCCTGGCGGACGACTGGCGTTCGGGCGCGGTCGACGGCGACAGCTCACGTCGCCGGGGCGCGCCGGCCGAGCCTCTTGAACCGCAGTGGTACGGCGGCGGCCCATTCCTGCGGCAATTGCCTTCGGGCGGGACGCTGCTGTCATATCAGGAGAGCGCCGACGGAACCGTGGACCGCTGCCGGATGGCCGTGTGTATCGGCGACGAGAACGCGAGGAACTTCACCAACAAGACCTACCCCATCCCCCTCGGCCCCGTGCGGAATCAGGCATGGAACTCGCTGTTCGTGAAGGATGCCCGCACAGCGACCGCCGTCTCAACCGCCACCATCAACGGCGTCCGCGGCATCTGGGCCATCGATGGCCGAGTGGCAAGGCAAGCGAAAAGCGAGTGAATCTGCTTCAGGTAGCCGCTCCTGTCCGTGTGTCGCTGCAGAGATTCCGCCCTCATTCGATCTCCGGTATGCCCCGGGCGGCATGCCAGATTCTTAAGATGTGGACGTTCTCTCGACGTTCCTCGACGAGATAGATGATTCGATACGGTCTGAGGATTGCCTCGCGGATCGATGAATCACCCTTTTCGGGCACCGTCCGGTTGGCCCACGGAAGGGCGGATGCCGCCTCCACATGCTGAAGGATTCGCTCGGCCAGCTTGGCGGCTGCATCTCGGTTGTCACGAGCGATGAACTGGACGATCTGCCTGAGGTCGTTGGACGCCGACTCTGTCCAAATCACTCTGAAAGCCATTGTTTCAGACTTTCTTTGACGTCCTCGTGGGGTATGACCCGGCCGTTCTTGACATCATCCAGCCCTTTGTCGATGGCTGCCAGGAACTGGATCCGTTCTTCGATGTCAAACCAAGTGGCGGAATCCGGCAGTTTCTGGATCGTCTCAATGGCCAACTGCTTGCAGGTCATGACACTAGTTTAGCAGGCAGCCGTGGCGACTTCAAGCGATCGAGAAAGCTCGTGCTGATAAGGGCGGACGCTGAAACCACCTGCTGCGCGCGCGGAATAAACAAACCGCTCCTCGCCCGGCTTTCACATCCACCCCGCCAGGTCCTTGGCGAAGTAGGTGATGATCAGATCGGCCCCGGCGCGGGCGATGGCGGTGGTGGTTTCGAGGGCGGCGGCTTTTTCGTCGATCCATCCGTTGGCGGCGGCGGCCTTGATCATGCTGAATTCGCCGCTGACATGGTAGGCGGCGGTGGGCATGCCGAACCGCTGCTTGACCCGCCAGATGATATCGAGGTAATTCACGGCCGGCTTGACCATGACGATGTCGGCTCCTTCCTCGATGTCAGCCGCCACCTCGCGCAAAGCCTCATCACCGTTGGCCGGGTTCATCTGGTAGCTCTTGCGGTCGCCGAAGCGGGGCGGCGACTCGGCGGCGTCGCGGAACGGGCCGTAGTAGCTGCTGGCATACTTGGCGGCATAGGCCATGATCGGCAGGTGGGCAAAGCCGGCCTCATCGAGGGCCCGGCGGATGGCTCCGACTCGCCCGTCCATCATGTCGGAGGGAGCGACCACATCGGCGCCCGCCGCCGCGTGAGACAGGGCCTCCTTGACCAGCAGCGGCAGTGTCGCGTCGTTGTCCACGTCCTTGCGCCCCGCGCGTTCGACGATTGCCCCGCAATGCCCATGATCGGTGTACTCGCACAGGCAGACGTCCGTGATGATCACCAGATCGGGACAGGCCTTCTTGATCTGCCGAATCGCCCGCTGAACGACGCCGTTGTCGTGCCAAGCCTCGCTGCCAACGGCGTCCTTGTGCGAAGGGATGCCAAACAGCAGAACCGCCGGAATGCCCAGATCGGCGATCCGGCGACATTCCTCGACCGCCGTATCCACCGAGAACTGAAAATGCCCCGGCATCGACGTGATCTGGTTGCGAATGCTCTCGCCCGGACGCACAAACAACGGATAGATCAAGCGGTCAAGGGACAGGCGGGTTTCGCACACCATCCGCCGCAATCCCGGGTTCATCCGCAACCGCCGAAGTCGGTGTATTGGAAAAGCCATGTGTCTTCTTCCGTCAGCACAGATGCCCGCATCACAAGCCGGTCCACATCACAAGTATGATCGCAACGAGGATCGCCACCACCACCGGCCAGAACCAACCGCGAGCGCGGCCGGCTGCGGTCGAGGCCCCCGTAAGCCATTCGCCGCAACTGGGACAGGCGATCCATTGCCCACAATACGGACAACGGCCGACCGACTCAGGTATCGACTTCCCGCAGTTCGGGCAATCCTCGAAATCCGGTGCGCCGCCTTCCTCAAGGTCAATGTCCTGCGGGTCGTCGATGCTGTCATCCTGCCGGCTCATGCCCTCGAAGCTCCTATTCAGGCCTGTTGGCAAGGCACCGCTCCGGGAATCTCCGACGGTCTATCGGGCCCGGGCGCGAGTGCTCCGGGCTCGAATCTGAAATGCCAGTTGCTCCAACTGAAGGCTGAGTTCGACCGGAACCACGGGAACCGGCTCAGGTACCGCCAGCGAGGCCGGGGCAAAGTTCAGTATTCCCTTCACGCCGGCGGCCAAGAGCGCCTCGGCGACTTCCTGCGCCGCTTCGGCGGGCACAGCCACGATGCCCAGCCGAACCTCCTGCGACGCGACGACTTCCGGCAGGCGATCCAACGGGAGAATCTCCACACCGGGCGGATCGCCGATTCGCTGCCCGACTTTGGCAGGGTTGTTGTCGAACACCCCGACGATCCGGAACCCTCTTTTCAGGAATCCCCGATAGGTGGACAAAGCCTGTCCGATGTTTCCGGCTCCCACCACGACAACGTTCCAGATCCTATCTGTACCGAGAATTCCCCTGATCCGGGCGATCAGCTCCTCGACTCCGTACCCGATGCCCGGCTGGCCGAAGTGGCCGAAATACGCCAAGTCTTTGCGCACTTGGGCGTCGGTGTATCCCAACGTCCGGCCCAGATCCTTGCTGGACACCGTCAGCCGACCCCGAGCCAGCAACCCCTCCAGTTCGCGCAGGTACAAGCAGAGACGACGCACTGCGGGAGCTGGAATGCCATCCCACGCGGGGTGATCCTGGGGATCATGACGGGAACCGGCGGCTGACGCGTCGCTTGCCATGATACGGGGACTGTACAGAAGCGAGGCGGCCAGCGTCAAGCGGAGGACCCATCAGAACCCGCATAAGCTCTTTGCGCAGCGACCTTTGGCCGGACCGGCGGGGCCCGATTCCTTGACTTCGGCCGGGGCGGCGTATACCGTGACTGCATCGCGGCATTGGTCCCGGTGCTTCCGGGCCGTATCTGCGGTGGAGCTTCGCTTGCGACGAGTTACCCGCCTCAGTCGCCGCCGCCCCCGCGTGGGGGTACCTGGGCGATCACCCATTGGATGCGGTTGAAGAATCCGGGTCAGCCATGGGTGGTTCGACGATCTGGGAGCCGTGAGACTGATGAACAGCACCATGGGTATACGAGGCTTTGGCCGCGGAGTCTTGACCGGCTGCCTGGTTTTCGCCTGCGCCGCGGCGGCCACCGGACAGGAACAGCAGCTCAATCTGGCCGACATACGCAAGAACAACTTCGGCACCATCGACAGGCAACGAGTAGAGGACTGGTGCCGGCAACGCATCAGACTGATCATGGCCTCCAAGGAACCCTTGAAAGATGCCCCGGCTTTCATAAGCGAGATCACGGGGCATATTCAGGCCGCTGACGCGACCAGTGCTTTCAAGGCCGGCATGGTCGAGAGCATGGCAACGGCGTTCGCTGCGCTGTACAAGCCGGCGACCGACGGCAAAGATCCCGTGGCTCTTGGCAATGTGGTACTGTTGGCCTTTCTCAGGCGGCATGACAGCCCTGCCGCCACAGCTTGCTACAAACTGGCAATCAACGACGCATTCTCCGGCATGCGATTGGTGGCTGCGGAGGGATTGCTCAAGAGCAAGCTGTCGCCGCAGGACTGGGAAGAATTACTCCCGGCCCTGCAAAAGCAGGCGTCTATCGAGACGGACCCCGCCACGATGGATCGCCTCTATCGCGTCTTGACCATGAACGGCGGGCCGGCAGTTGACCGCGTGGTGCCGGTGCTATCGGCCATTTTGAACGCGCGGCTGACCCGCTTCGAGCAGAAGGGCGAATTCCCTGCCGTCGCCGACGCCAATGTGACAATCTGGCTGGCAGGCAAGTTCGCCCAGATCAACAATGAACAAATGAAGAATGATATCGTCCGGGGAACCGCGCGTCTCTTGGCCGACGCGGTATACCACTACACCAAGACCCAAGCAGGGCGTGAAAAACGCGAGCAGTTGGAGCGCGTGGTGCTGATCACCGAGGCCCAACTCAAGGCAATGGTGAGACCGTCCGGCGGTCAGACGCAACCCGATGTAACCAGCGCCATGACGGAAGGCGGAACCGAGCGTAATGCCAAGATGGAAAAGGCGATGGACGCCTGGATCGGGACGGCCGAGGTGGCCGGCATCCTGAACGGTGCCCCCTACAACTTCCAGCGGGGCCTGGGCATCCAGCGGCCTGCTCCCACCAGCGGCCCGGCCAGTGCTCCGGCCGCGACCGCCCCAGTCCGTTGATGCCGCCGCCGTCCCCATGATCGTTTGCAGGAACTGACTTCTGACGGTTCGCGGAGGCCGACAACCCATGCCCTTGCCGATGGTTGCCATTGTCGGACGCCCGAACGTGGGCAAGAGTTCGCTGCTCAACGTGCTCGCCGGCCGCCGGATCAGCATTGTCGATCCCACGGCCGGAGTCACCCGCGATCGCGTCCAAGCTTTGTGCGAACTCGAAGGTATCTACTTCGACCTTGTAGACACCGGCGGTTATGGCGTCGTGGACCGTGACGACCTTGGCGAGCAGGTCGAGCAGCAAATCCGCTATGCCGTCGACCAGGCAACGTTGATTCTCTTCGTGGTCGACGCCCAAGAAGGAGTCAATCCGCTCGATCAGTCGGTCGCCGACTGGCTCCGCCGCTGCTCCAAGCCCGTCATCCTGCTGGCAAACAAGGTCGACTCCCCCGCCGCCCGCACCGAGCTGGCCGACCTGGTTCGTCTCGGCTTCGGCGAGCCGATGCCCGTCTCCGCGGTCCATCATCTCGGACTGAGCGAACTCAAGACACGGATCGCCGAGATCGTCCGGCCGTTCAGCGACGGCGCGGCCCCGCCCGACCCGACGATGAAAATCGCCATTGTCGGCCGTCGTAACGTGGGCAAGAGTTCGTTCATCAATGCCCTGGCCGGCCAGGAACGCGTCATCGTTTCGCAAGTGCCCGGCACGACGCGTGATGCCGTCGACGTACGTTTCGAACGCGACGGGCATGTCTATGTGGCCATCGATACCGCCGGAGTCCGCAAACGAAGCAAGATAGCCGACGACATCGAGTACTACGGCTACCACCGCGCGCAGCTTTCGATTCGTCGGGCCGACGTCGTTTTGTTGATGATTGACGCAACCGAGGACGTCAGCCACGTGGACAAGACTCTTGGCGGGTACATCGTCGAGCAGTTCAAGCCCTGCATACTGGTTGTGAACAAGTGGGATCTGGCCAAAGGCAGAGCCGTCACGGGGGATTACGAAGAATACCTCTACAAGACGCTGCCGGGACTGGATTTCGCCCCCATCGTCTTCACCACCGCGACACAGAACCGCAACGTCCAGGCGGTGATCGACGTGGCCGCTTCACTGTTCAAGCAGGCCCGCACCCGGATCCCCACCGGTCAGCTCAACCAAGTCGTCAACGAGGCTATGAACGCCAACCCGCCCAAGCCGAAGCGAGGGGTCGGACCGGTCAAGGTCTTCTACGCGACCCAGGTGGCCGTCTGCCCGCCAACCATCGCCTTTTTCGTCAATGACCCAGGGCGCGTAAACCCAGGTTTTGAAAGGTTCCTTCTCAACCGCCTCCGCGAACAGTTGCTCTTCGAGGAAGTACCCATACGCCTTCTGTTCCGCAGCCGGAGACCCAAACCTCCGCCCGGTGACAGCCCGCACGGCTCGGCGTAGAAGGCGCATCAGATGCTGAATTCCGGCGTGAACCGCCTGGAAGCCGAGTCTCATTTTCATTCGACGATGTGACGGGCGGAATCCGATCTACCGGTCTGCTCCTGCAAGCCTATCCCCAATCGCCGAAAACCGATCTGTCGCGACCCCGTCCCACAGGTTCCGGCATAGCTTCTATGCAGACCCGAGGAATCGATCAAGTGCATCACCCTGCATCAGTTCAAAGGTTTCGTGCGTCAGGTTCAGGATGAGACCGATACGACGTGGAGGATGGTTTGTGGCGTCCTCGAATACGCGATAGAAATAATCCACTCCTTCGCGGGTTTCCCGCTGCTTTTCCTGCCGGCGAACGTTCAGCCAACAGGCGGCCTCGGGATGATTCCCGACTTCCAGCAGCGTATACAAGGCCTCGGTCGTTGATTCGGCCCCTGCGTTGTAATTGATGCGTCCTTCCTGGTGCAAGCCGTCGTATCCGCGGCCGGTGGCCCGATCGTACATCGGTTTCCCCGCCAGGTTGTTGCCCAGAAACCATGAGCCCGCCAGCCCGGCCATGATTGCATAGCGCTCGTCGCCCGTGGCCTCGAACAAGCGGACCAGCCCGACCGCCACAGCCCGCACGCCGTAGGCGATTCGCTCGAAATAACGGATATTGTGCAGATCGTCGAAGGTAAATGAGTGCAGGTAGCCCTCGACCAGAAGGCGCGGGTAGAAGTGCTCAGCCTCCATTTTGGCGCTGGTGAGAATCCCGGCCTCGGCCAAGGCCTGCGTCTGCGAGTTGCCCCAAAGATGCCAGCCGTCGCGCCAAGAGGCGTGCATGCCGTAGGGTGACTGATTCATGGACCCGTACCGCATCATCGAGATGCCCTGGGCGAAGCGGCTGATCATCGTCTGAATCTCGGACGACGGCCGGGCCTGGTGATACGCGGTCAAGCCGAGCAGCAACTCGCTGGTGGCGTCCGCGCCATCATTGTTGACCAACCACGTCGGAATAACCCGCCCGCGATGGTTCTCGCATTCCGGGTAACGCTCCAACAACCGTGACAAGGCCGGCAGGCAGCGACGCAAGCTTTCCTCGCACTGGGCTGCAATCGTTGGATTGGCCTTCCATAGAGCCCGCACGCCCGTGCCCAACGCCCAGATAGCCCGCACCATCCACCAAGTTACGCCGTCGGCCCGGCTGCGCTCATGAGTCGTGTTGATGTCCAGCCGGTTGGTGTGCACGAAGTTATAGAAGAGGCCTTCCGGCGTCTGCATGTACAGGATGAACCGGAGCAACCCCTCGGCCTTGATCCGCGACTGCTCGTCGCCGGTGATCTCGAAATGCCGCAGGTACACCACGGCCGCCCGAGCCGCGTCGTCCACGCAGGCCGTCCCTTCCTCGGGATCGGCCGTTCGGTTGTAGTCCGGGGCCGGACAATAGATGTGGACGATCCGATAGGCCTCACCGTTGCAGACAACCTCCTCGCAGAGATGGTCCAGATGAGCAAAGTTGACCAGATTGTGATGAGACAGTTCCATTTGCTCGCCCGGACCGCGCATGACGTCGCATTTCCGGGATGGTAAGAGACTGGAATCGGCCCCAGGTGTCAAGCCTGCAACCCGACCCGGCAGGCGGTCCGACGGTCGTTCACCTCATCCGCCGCTGGAAAACGCAGCGATGGTCGCCTATCCTCAGGGCGGCTGAGAACCATGTTTTGCGTCGCGAAAGGCAAAGGAGATCTGATCATGATCCGGATGCGCGTTCATCCAACCCCAGGTCGATCCCGGTTCCTCGCCGGGACGCTCGCTGTTTTTCTCCTGACGGTGCCTGCCGCCTATGGCGCCGACTTCCACCGCCTGTCAGTGAGGGATTACCGGGACAAGATGAAAGCGGGTTGGATCGGCCAGATCGCCGGCGTTTCTTGGGGCGCACCCACCGAGTTCAGGTTTGCAGACAGGATCATCCCCGAGGACCAGATGCCCGTGTGGAAGCCGGAAATGATCAACAACGCCTTCGGCCAGGACGACCTGTACGTCGAGATGACCTTCCTTCGATCAATGGAGCAATACGGCCTCGATGTTTCGATTCGCCAGGCCGGGATCGACTTTGCCAACAGCAAGTACCCGCTGTGGTGCGCGAACAACGCGGGGCGAAACAACCTTCGCGACGGCATCGCACCGCCGGATTCGAGCCACCCGAAGTTCAACAAGTGCCCCAACGACATCGACTACCAGATCGAGGCCGACTACTCGGGCCTGATCGCCCCCGGTCTGCCCAACGTCGCCATCAAGCTTGGCGAGAAGTTCGGACGCCTGATGAACTACGGCGACGGCGTCTATGGCGGCCAGTTCATGGGCTGCATGTATGCCGAGGCGTTTTTCGAGGACGACCCGGTCAAGATCGTCGAGGCCGGCCTCAAGTGCATCCCTGAAAAGAGCCAGTACGCCGAAATGGTCCGCGACATGTTGAAATGGTACCGCGAAGACCCGACCGATTGGGAGAAGGCATGGCACAAGGCTCAGAAGAAGTACCGCGAGGACCCGGAGTACCAGAAGGCCTCCAACGGCGGCATCGATGTCAAGATCAACGGGGCCTACGTGCTGATGGGCCTGCTGTTCGGCAACCGCGACCTCGACAAGACGATCATCATCTCCTGTCGATCCGGCCAGGATTCGGACTGTAATCCATCCAGCTCCGCGGGGGTGTTGTTCACCACGATCGGCTTCTCCAAGCTGCCCGACCGGTTCACCAAAGAGCTTGATCAGACCAAGGTTTTCAGCCACACAGCCTACAATTTCCCCGCCCTGCTCGAAGTCTGCGAAAAGCTGGCCCGCCAGGCGCTCGTGCAGGCGGGCGGGCGGGTCGAGAAGGACGCATCCGGCGAGGAGTTTTTCGTCATCCCCGTACAGGCACCCAAGCCCAGCCCGCTTGAATTGAGCTGGGAACCCGGCCCCATCGCCGGCAGTATGTTCAGCGCGGACGAAATGGCCAGGATTACCGCGCTTGGTCCCAAACGGGCATTCGAGAAGTTCGCCCCGGGCTGGAAGATCCGCGACTGCGGCCGGGAAATGAACCCGGGGCTGCATGACGAAGTCCGCGGCAGGAAAAACGTGTATGTGAGTCATCCGCTGAACAAGAAAACCGGCTGCACGCTGTACCGGTCGGTGGACATCCCTGCAAACAAGAAGACCACCTTGCGGCTCGTGGTCGGCCACCACGAAGAAGGCGATTGGCTGCTGGTCGTCAAGGCCAACGGCGAAACGCTCATCGAGAGACTGGTCGGCAAGGAATCGACCACCGAAGGCTGGATGACGATCAAAGTAGACCTCAGCAAGTTTGGGGGCAAGAGCGCTGAGCTTGAATTGGTCAACCAACCCGACGACTGGCAACACGAAGGTGCCTATTGGGCGGAAATCGCATTGGATTCGCAATAGGCGTGCACCGCGAATCGGGTGTGGGACCCGCATCTTGCCGGTCTGAACCCGCCTTGGACCGTTTCGCCATGTGACTCCGGCAAATCCCCCTGATGACCGCCAGTCCGTCTGCCGGCAGCGCATCTTGTTCTGTGGGCCTTGGCGTGATCCGTGTCCCTACTCTTCAGCCGGAGCGGTCCTCGAGGCGGCCGGGGCAACAGGTGTTTGTCCGGTCCGGTTAGCCGACTCGAACAGGCAGCCCACCAGGGAAGACCCCGCAAAGACGAACGGCCGGGCAGTCTCGGAAAAGTCGTTGCCGATCACGCTGATCCGTTCACACCCTTCGTCGATCCAGGTGAAGACCGGCGCGTCCGCAGGAGCCACACATTCGCTGATCAGCGCGCGGCTGACAGCTTTCATCGCGATTGTTGCCCGCGTTCCGCCGGTGCCTTGAGCACGCAGGCCACTGACCGCCAGATTCCGGACATCATCGAACACCAGAGCCGGCCGTTGGTCCGGCTTGGCAAATCGAACCGCGACATCGCGAAGCGTCAGGCCGTCGACGTGCCGGCAGTAGAAACCGTAGGCCGGCAGGGCGCCGAACATGTTGTGTTCAGGATAGCCGGCCGGTTGCTCAGGGATCTCGGCGGGGATCTGGGCGACTGTCACCCCTCCCGCGTACGTCAGGTTGACGTTTGAGAGCGTCACGTTCTCGATGAGATGGTCCGGAAGACCGACAATCGACGAGCCCGTTCGCTCGCACCCCGTGGCGACGATGTTACTGATTGCCACGTTGCGGAATCGGCCCACACCCGGCGAGGGCATGTTGTCCTTGAACGGCCGGGCGCGGTTGCCCAAACGCAGAAAGATGGGCGACCCCGCGTTTCGCATGGTCACGTTGCTGACCGTTACGCCATCCAGCGTGCCGCCGTCCACGATCAGCAGCGCGATCCCGGCCAGATTGACGTCATACATGGCGCAATTGGTGAGAGTGACGTTCTTGAATCCGCCGTTGGTCTCGGTGCCGAGCTTGAAGCCGTTGCAGGCACTGCTCAACACACAGTCGCTGATAACGATGTTCTCGCAGGACCGGTCGGCAGTGCTCTTGAGGCAAAGCGCATCATCGCCGGAGGAGATGTCGCACCCCGTCACCCGGACGTTTCGGCAACAATCGATGTCCAGCCCGTCGTTGTTGTTGTTGGCGCGGCTCCGGACGGTCACGCCGCGAATGGTCAGGTTGTCGCATGCCAGGTAGTGCTGCACCCACATGGGTGAATCGCGCAAGGTTACATCCTCGATCAGAACGTTTCGGCAAGAGACCAACCGGATGATGTAGGGCCGCTTGCGGAAACCCCAATCAGGTGCCGAGGCCGAGAAAGCCCGGTCCGCTCCCTGCCCCTTGATGATCCCTTTGCCCGTGATCGCGATATCGTGCAGATTTTCGCCGGCGATGAGGCTCTGGCAAACGTAATGGTCGGTGTACGAGCGAAAGGTCACTTGGGTGGAAGGATAATCCGCCAGATCGGTGCTACCCAACAATGTCGCCCCAGGCAACAGGTGCAGCGTGACATGGTTGCGAAGGTGGATGGTGCCCGTCAGGTAGATCCCCGGCGGAATGAGGACAATCCCCCCACCCGCCTCGTTTGCCGCATTGATCGTTTCTTGTATTGGCTGAGTGTTCTTTGTCTTCCCGTCGCCCACCGCCCCGAAGCGGGTGACGTCGCAGTATCGCACCTGAGCAGCGGCCGGAGACCCCGGGGTCGTGGCCGGGCCGCTTGCGGGGGCATTTGAAGCTCCAGCCAACCAACCGCTCAGAACCGCAACCGACGCCAACCAGATACGGAACATGAAAACCTCCTGAACGCGAAATGCGAACAGGCAGGATATCGCCTTCCGGAATGGACACAAGCGCCTTGGGGCTGCCCTCGACGCCGGAGAGTTGCCGCAGTACACTCCCGTTGCCCCATGAAGACAACCCGCCGAAGCATTGCCACGGCGGTCTTTCGGGAGTCAGGACCATGAGTGATCAAGCAAGCGTGATTCAGTTTGAGGACTTTGCCAAGATCGACCTGCGGGTGGCCAAGGTGCTCGAAGCCTCCAACCACCCCAACGCCGATAAACTGGTGGTTCTCAAGATCGACCTGGGATACGAACAACGGCAGATCTGCGCCGGCATCCGGGGGCATTACGACCCGGCCAGCCTGGTCGGCCGGAACATCGTCGTGGTGGCCAATCTGGCTCCCCGCGTGATGAGGGGAGTGGAAAGCAAAGGGATGCTGCTGGCCGCCAGCACCCCGGACCACACACGTATTATCCTGCTCCAGCCCGATGCTGACATCGAACCCGGTTCCAAGGTGACCTGATGGGCTCCCGGGCCTGGAAGCGTAAGGCCTTGCCTCTACGAGCTTTAGGTGCGGTCCAGGAGCCTGCGGCGGACGGCCTTGTTGCGGGCCGCAACCCCCGGGCACTACGTTCCGGAAATATGCGCGCAAGGGGTACAGATGCCCGGACCTGAACAAGTTTGCCGGGCGAGATATTGGGAATTGCGGGACAACCGGGGACCGGGGAGGTGAGCTCAAGGTTGCCCAACCCCTTTCCCCCTGACTTCGGGGTCCTTGACACGTGCGGCGGGGATCTACCGTGGGAGGCACGGGCGACTTGCCCGCTTTTGGGGGCCGTGAAAAACGCCGGCAGACTGACGGCCGGCGGGGTCCCGCCTCGACCGCTCGGCGGCAGAATGGGCCGCCTTGACCTGAGGCCATCATCGGCTAAACTATGGGGCTCTGCCTTGTAGGCAGGGGAAATGGTCAGCAGAGAGTCCCCAAGATCGGGTGAGGGAGTGGTTTGCACCTATGTATACCGCAGCAATGAAGAGTTATGTCGCCAAGCCGGGAGACGCCGGCGGCCAGTGGCACCTGGTTGACGCCGACGGCAAGGTCTTGGGACGCTTGGCCGCTGAATTGGCAACCATCTTGATGGGCAAGCACAAGCCGACCTACACCCCCCATGTCCTGAGCGGTGACTTCGTTGTGGTCATCAATGCCGAGAGAGTCAAGCTGACCGGCCGCAAGTTGGAGCAGGAAACCTACGACTACTACACCTATTATCCCGGCGGACACAAGATCGTCCCGATCGCCAAGTTGATGAAGGCTCACCCCGATCGGGTTCTTCGGCTGGCGGTCCGACGCATGCTGCCCAAAAACAAGCTCGCCGCCGGGATGCTCAAGCGACTGAAGATTTACCGCGGCAGCGAGCACCCGCATGCGGCCCAGCAACCCAGGCCGCTGGAACTTACGAGGGTGTGATTTCGTGAGGATTGATGATCGGTCGCCTCGCGAGGCGGACCGAGCGGTTTACCAACGGATGTCTGCATCGATGAGCGAAGAAGTCAAAGAAAAGGCGACACCAACGGCAGGTTCGGCAACCATCCCCGAGCCGGATCCGAAGAAGAAGTACTTCTGGGGCACCGGCCGTCGGAAGAAGGCCGTGGCTCGGGTTCGGATCCGTCCGGGCACCGGCAAGTTCGAGGTCAACAAGCGCCCGATGGAGCAGTACTTCAAGGAGGAACGCGACCGACAGGATTGCCTGGCGCCGTTGCGGGCGGCCGACCTGCTCGGCAAGGTCGACGTTTTCGTCAACACCAGCGGCGGCGGTCCCACCGGCCAAGCCGGCGCGGTCGTCCTGGGGATCGCGCGGGCGATCAAGGTCGCCAACAGCGAGTTTGACGCGGTGCTTCGTGGCGGGGGCTACCTGACCCGCGACAGCCGCATGAAGGAACGTAAGAAGTACGGGCAGCGCGGCGCCCGCCGCAGGTTCCAGTTCTCGAAGCGTTAAATGGTTGAGGCGGCGTCTGGAAACGCAACGGCCCCGGCCATGCCTTGCCGGGGTCGTTTTCTATGCCGACCACAGGTGCTCATGACCAATGGAGAAAGAGACCCCCAAGAAGCCGTCAGTTGTCGGTCGTCAGTATTCGGTTGGCGCTCGCAAACGCGACTGAACACCGATGACTGATCACTGACAACTCGTTTTTGTCATTCGGCTTCCAAGGCCATGTTTCTTCGGCGCAGGAATCGAAGACGTGCAGTACGGGAACAGTCCCATGCCAAACCAGAAGATTCGCGTAGCCGTCATCGGAGCAACAGCCTACACCTCGCGCGAGGCCATTCGCTGGTTGCTCCGCCATCCGCAGGTTGAAATCGCCGCCCTGTGCGGGCGGAAAGACTGGATGTGGCGACCGCACATTCATGAAGTCTTTCCGGAGTTCGTCGGCCGGATCGAGCTGCCGGTCGAGGAGATTGAACCCGCATCGCTGGCGGGACGGGCGGATGTGGTCATGCTTTGCCTGCCCCACGCTGTGTCCACCCAGTTCGTGCCCACGCTGCTGCAGGCAGGGCTTCGCGTGATCGATTTTTCCGCCGACTACCGGCTGAAAGAACCGGCCGACTATGAACAGTGGTACAACAAGAAGCACACCGATCTGGAAAACCTGGCCCACGCAGTTTATGGCCTGCCCGAGTTCTACCGCGAGAAAATTCGCGACGCCCGCCTTATCGCCAACCCCGGCTGCTACCCGACATCGGCCGCACTAGGCGTCATACCGTTGCTCAAAGCGGGTCTGATCGACCCGCACGAGGTCATCGTCGACTCCGCCAGCGGCATGAGCGGGGCCGGACGTGAGCCCAAACCGGAGCACCATTTCCCCGAACGAAACGAGAACTTTGAGGCCTACGGCGTGGGCACGCATCGCCACATGGTGGAAATCGAGCGTACTCTCGATGCGTACGTTCGGAACGGCAAGTCCTCGGTGATCTTCACCCCGCACCTGCTGCCGATCGAACGAGGCATTCTCTCGACTATTTATCTCAAGCCGCTCCAACCCGTTTCACCGGAGCATGTCAACCAGGTCTTTGCTGAAGCTTACGCCGGCGAACCTTTCGTGCGGCTGCGTAAGGACCTTCCGCGAACATCGCTGGTGACTCACACCAACTTCTGTGACATCAGCGCCCGAGTGGTCAAGTCGCGTATCATCGTCATTTCGGCTATCGACAACCTGATCAAAGGCGCCGCCGGTCAGGCGATCCAGAACATGAACATCATGTTCGGCCTGGATGAAAGGGCAGGATTGTTGTGACCTGCCGTTCCCCAAAGACCTGCATCTTCTATGCACGCGCAACGGGGTAAGCTCCGAGCTCTCAGGGCGGCGAAAGGCATCCGCGTGCTCCCCCGGCCACGGCAAGCTTCTGATCTCAACCCGGGCAGAAGCCGGCTCAACCGCTCCTGCTTCTTTTCAAAACTGATTTCAGGCAGCCAGACTGAATCCGGTCGGGCCATCGACCAGCGAGCACCCACGGGGCGTCCTTGACGGCATTCGCATATGGCACGAGAATGCCATCTCGACATGTGATAAGCCCGCCCGCTAGCATACGAACGCAGGCGGCGCAGGATGGAGCCGGGGCAAGGATTGGTCTTATCCGCTGACCGGCAGCGGTTTGGTGGGTGATCTCTCCTGAGTGTTTCAAATCGGACTCTACCCGGAACGGATCTTGGGTTCAGTCATGACGAGGAAGACTCTGTCTGCAAGAAAGGTGACAACGAGATGAATACAAAGGTGTTGTTGGACGAAAGCGAAATCCCGCGGCAATGGTACAATCTGGCGGCAGACCTGCCGAACCCGCTGCAACCGCCACTGGGGCCCGATGGCAAGCCCATCTCCCCCGACATGCTGGCTCCGGTCTTCCCCATGAACCTCATCGAGCAGGAGGTCAGCCAAGAGCGATGGATCAACATCCCGGACGAGATCCTCGAAATCCTTTATCTCTGGCGTCCCAGTCCGCTGTATCGCGCGCGGCGTCTGGAGCAGGCCTTGGGAACACCCGCCAGGATCTATTACAAAAACGAGGGTGTCAGTCCTGCCGGCAGTCACAAGCCCAACACCGCGGTTCCCCAAGCCTGGTACAACAAGCAATTCGGCATTAAGCGCCTGACCACCGAGACGGG
>ERZ795050.678-NODE-678-length-51477-cov-28.322197_pt1 | contig 51477 bp, 45 predicted proteins | sample MGYA00375134_ERZ795050 | MGnify/ENA primary metagenome ERZ795050 (study PRJEB30179, sample SAMN05720221) | activated sludge metagenome | isolation source: Anaerobic digester | place: Japan | collected 2015-05-26 ... | reverse complement strand
CCTTGCCTTACCTCGGAACAGCCAGGAGCATTGCGTCGAGCAGGCGCTTTTCCTCGCTGCCGCGCGGGTAGAGTGCTGATAGGGCATTTGCCAGGCGCAGGAAATCCGAACCTCTATCCTGCTCTGCCTTGATGAGTTTTCGCAGGGCATTCGCCTGCCCACCGGCCTGGAGCAGCATCGCCGCATGCACCCGGTCAAGGGTCGTGGCCGATGCATCGATTTCTCCCGAATCGTCGACCCTGATCTTCTGCCCCCGCACTTTACGTCTGGTGCTTTTTTTCACTGCAAGCTCTTCAAAACCTGGAAGAAGCATCTGCCCGTTTGGTGTGGTCGAGAGCAGTTCCTCAACAGCAGACTCGAACCCCTCGGTGCCGAATATCTGTCTGGCCCGCTCCGAAACAGCCATGAGCCGGACAACCCCCTTCTTTGTCTCGATGATTCGTCCTTCCCACTTCGGCAAGCCGATTCCCAGAGGCTGCGCGAAACGACGCACCACATCAAAAACCAGGCTGTAACCCTTGGTCTTTTTATTTGATGTTGTCTTCTCCTCATCCTCGTCAATTTCTTCGGGTTCCAGATTTTCCAGCTCCTCTCCCTTATTTCTACTTTTTTTAGTTTTTCCTTCTCCGTTTCCATTGGTGGACTGGAGTGTCCAGAGAAAGAGAGCGGTCAACCGGGCGTCCTCCTCCAAGACGCCTGCCATACCGTTACGGGCACGGGCCTCTTCTGTTCCCAGTATTTGTTCGAGCGCCAGGCGGCCGACGATCTCCCAGACCTTTTCCAGATACTCGGCGAGCTTCACTTCACGACCATCAGCAGTCTCGACCTTAGAATATCGGCTGAATATCTCAAGAGCCGGGCCTATGCAGGCGAAGACCAGGTCAGCACCTCGAACACCTTCATTCTGAAGATGTTCCATCCAATCACCGACACGATTTGGGAGTTCACGCAAAACATTGCCCCAGTCACCCACAGGGGCATTGTCAGGGCGCGGGCGGCATACAAGATGAACGCTCGTAGCAAGTGCTGCGGAATTCTTTGCAACAAGCCGTTGCTTTTGTTCAGTTGCAATTGGCCAAGAACTAACAATTACCCATTTAGAGCCAATCAATCCAGACAACAAAGCTTCCCACCCTTCGGTGCTCTTGTGCGCGAATACAACGCATCCAATACCATTATCCTGCATCAAACGTCGAGATTCTGAGAATGCGAATGTGACTGTTTTTTCAAAAAAACTTGCGTCTTTTTCTTTCCCATTTACTTTGTAGGCCCTATTCCAGACACATTCACGCATCTTGGGAGTGAGCTGACTCATTGGCTCGAAAATATTACGCAACAGAGGTTCTTCGGGAAGTGCACGTTTTAACCAGACATAGAAAAAATCAGAAAGATCTGCGTATGGAACTGAGTCGTAGTATGGCGGATCAGTAAACCACAAGTTCGCAGTTTGGCTTGGCAAGGGATGATCTGTGGCGTCTGCATTATAAATACTGGCAATGCCTTTGAGTTTGCTGAGGCCCTCAGTTACTTTACAGATGCCCCCCATCATCGAATCCCATGATCCGACTGCGTGTCTAAAGGGCACAAGCTCTGCAAAATCCCATAGCATAGGAAGAGCTTGTCTACCAAACGAGTTAACGTTCCTCTCTTGAGAAAGATCCCATCGACTTTGCGTTGAGCAATAGTCGGCAACCCGGCTCATAGTCAGGGCGCATAGGGTGCGACCATTGATTACATTACGTATATGATAAAGGAATGTGTGGAGGGACATCATCTGTCTAGCAGTATAAAGTTGTGAAAACTTATTTATTCCATAACGCGTAACAGCCGTAAGGCCGCGAGCGTTTGGCGACGGCCTAATGTTGTGGAAAGATTCATCTGGTATTGGGCAGGGCTCCTTAGTGATGCTCTGTTCCCATTCATCTAGAACTACCTTGATACGCTTTTGTGCCTTAAATACGGCATCGTAATCGCTATCAGTCGGAAGGCGGTAACTCCTGCCATGAATATCCGGATTAAGGGTTACCACCACAAGCAAGCGTGCTCCACCAACGCGTTTCCCGTTTGTGTCGAAAACCACATCCGCCCCACCTCTCTGGCCAGATAGCTGGCTGCGTACCCGTTCTGGTGGTAAAACTGTATTACAGCATGGGCATGTGGCATTGGCCTGCGTAATTGTTCCTTTGCATACGTCTTTGTCTTCATTTGGCTCAAATATCTCGAACTCCACTTGTGGAGGTCCGTTCTCTGCTCGGATAACTTTGTGTCGAAGCGCCCTCTTTCTACTGGCCTTCTTGCAAAGCCAGAATGATCGCATAAGAGGAATCTCAGCCCCGCAATTGGGCGACTCGCATTTCACCGTCCGTGCCCAGAGGTAGGCGATGGGCTTGGCCCCATCCGGATCTTCTGGATAGAACTCAGCCAGTTCCTTTTCAGCCTTGTCCTTGATCTCCTTCCCGACCCGCCTCAACTCCTCGGCGAGTTCCGGGCCATGGCGCGGGATATCCTCCAGCATGACCTTGAGGATGAGACAGGCCACCGGGTTGAGATCGCTTGCAAACGCTTCGCAGCCGAGCCGAAGTGCTTCAAGAGGGATAGAACCTCCACCGGCAAAGGGGTCCACCACAAGCGGCGTCTCGTCAGGGTGGGCTGCAGTGACAAGACTGCGGGCCACCGAAAGGTAATCCATATTTGCAGAGTTGTCCCAGTTTGCAAGGTCCCCGATAAAGGTGAGCAGGGCTTTGCGCAGACCCTCTTCCGATCTCAACTGTTTGTTCATTTTCGGGGTATTCCATCCCGGCACTTCAAGCAAGGCTTCCTTTGCTTTCGATTTGAATTCCACAGGACAGAGCGGGTCGCAGGGATCGGGCAGCAGTAACGCCATGAGCATGGCCCGGCACGCTGCGAGCGGCCTTCGCGCCCACCACAGGTGAAGTGTTGAGGGATGGCCATGGCGTATCGATTTTTCCCGGGCCGAGTGTTTCGATACCACGGCGATGGGGAAATCAACCTCTGCCAGTCGCTTACATTCTTTTGGAATCATTTATCATCCTTGGCTCAAATTAAAATTCATTGCTTACGAGATCAGGTTCTTCCCGGTTATTATTTTCATTTTTCACTACTAACTAGCGAGACGATTTTTTCAGGACATATACCTTTTTGGGGTCCCTCGGGCCGGTGCCGATCTCGGCCAGGACCCCCTGCGTCACGAGCTTCCGTAGCCGCGCCCGTGCCGCCCGATCCGACACATTCCAAACATGCGCTGCATGTGCTGTGGAAATTTCATTATGTTCAAGCAGATAGTGCTCCAGCCGCACTTGCCATTCTTGTTCTTTCTCTGATGGTGCGCTAACGTGCTTGTTGAAAAGGGTCACCCTGAAGCTGTTTCCGACCTCTTGGAAGAGAGGAGGCTGGAGCCCGGACTGCCTGCATACTGCCACTATTCTGCCGATCCCGGACCCCCACTGCTCGATGAGCTTCAATTCCCGGAATACCCGGCCGATCACCCGGTTTCGCAACTTGGAGACGCCCGAAAGGGCGGCCTCAAGCGTGAGTCCGAAGGGCAACATCCCGGGATTGGTGATCTCAATCCGGTCGTCAAAGACCGCAACCCTGATGTTCATTCCGGAGATGGAATAGTCGGCATGAACCACGGCATTGATTATGGCCTCCCTGATCGCAGCCGGAGGGTACTCATGGATGTCCCTGCGCTTGACAGAGCCGATCTCGGCAGCGTGCATGGTATGTCGTTCGATAAATGCAACAGCGATTTCGACAGCCCGGGGGAGATACTCGTCTATTTCCGTCTGATCGATAATATGGGCTGTGGTAAGTCCGCTGAAACGGGCACACCGGATGACGGCATCAGGAAAGATCGATCGGCGGTCTTTCCCAAAAAGCAAGATGGCACCACGGGTTGGCAATTCCTGACCGCCATGGTTCACTACCAGGCCAAGGGAGCGCCGAACAGAATCAGAGATCGGGCGGGAGACCTGAGAGAAGAACTCGGAAGCAGCTCGGAAGTCTATAGCTTCCGAGTTGACTTCCGTGCATGGCAACTCATCAAACAAAGTATTCCTTGCCAGACGATGGATATCGGCAACAAGCTCCGGCCCTGCACGCCGGTTTGTGGAGCCAAGGCGGATATAAACCCCTTCTTCAGGGCCTTCTGACCCGACATAGTAGGGGCCGACAAGATGCGGGATGTTGACCACGATCAGCTCCCGGTCCCGCCAGGAAACGATCTGTATTTCCGGAATCAGGGTGGGCTTGATGCTGTCTGCAAAGGCACTGCTCATTCGTTCTTCATCACTCAAGGGGTCTTTGACGCCTATAACCTCTTTGGTACGGTCACGGACACCGATCAAGAGTTGTTCCTCCCGCGGTATTGGCAAATGCTACCGCGGTTCGTACAATGTTCTGCATCGAGCGGCAATTCTCTTTGAACTCAAGGGTCTTGCCCTCATTCTGTGTCAAGAGATCCTTTATCAAATCAGATCATCTCCTGTTATGTCGCTTCAGTCTCCATAAGGCGGGGGGTCTTCCCTCACCTGCATCGGTTTTGTCATGGCATTTACTTCCATCTGGTAATGGGCCACCTTGGACACCTCCCGCCATGGGAACCGTGCCGGATCTTTGACGGGTTCCTGCAAAGTGGGCTGTGTCGCGCAGTTGGTGACAATATATAGCCAATAACAATCGCGCCGGTCTTCGGCCACTCGCCTCTCGTTGGGGGTGAGCAGTATGGTGCCCGTGACCGCAGACAGGCCCTTTACCTCAATAAGGCGCAGTTCGCCGGAGTTGACGTCAAGGCTGGTTACGTCATATCCAAGATTTTTTTCATGTACATCAAAGACCTGCCGGCCTTGAGACCTCTCATATTCCATCACCACATTCATAGCAATTGCTTCGGTCTCAAAATTTGGACGCAGCCGCTGAACATCCGGGGCTTCGCGTTCCGGATGGGGAAGGACCAGCACACTGGCAATCCGTTCCACGGCCTGCAGCGATAACGACCGCTGTCGTTCGAGCTCATGTCTGCGTTGCTCACGCCGCGCGAGCAGTTCGGCGTGACGGTTTTCGGCCTGTGCCAATCTGCCGTCGGCGCCGGTAACACCCTTGTCCTTCTCCTCTATGGCTTTTCCGATCTCTTCGTCAGCGCGTTGCAGCAGTTCAGTCAAGGAAAGCTCCACATGATCGGAAATGCGTTGCACCTCGTTCATACGATCTTTTCGCGTTCTTTCCAGGAAGGGCTGGAGAGCATTATCGTACAGCCATGCAGAAGCCTCTGGCGCCAGGGTCACAGTCGGAACCTGTTCCGGCATCGGTGCGGGCGAGAAATTTCCAAGCATGTTTGGTTCGCGCAAGCAGGGTTCGCCGTGTTCAGTGAGTTCCACAGCAAACAGATGCTCGTGAACAATGTGACCGAGGCCATCCACAACTCGGGCACGGTAAAAATCGATCCGGGAGGGTTGCTCATGCTGCAGCGAATAATAGCAAGCCCCCTTGCTGAACGCTTCGGCGGCCTTGTCAGATGCATGCCTCCGAATCGCCTCGAAGAGTGGATGACCGGGTGTGACCCATTCAAGGTTGTTTTTCTCGGCAGTTTCGCGGTCGGTCGAGCATCGCGGATACTTCAGTGCAAGGCTTGGGAGTTTCCATGTAGGCTCACGCTCGAATCGTTTCAGTGCTGGCGGCGTGCGGGCAGGCTCAAAGGTATGTGCCATTGTTTCAATGACTTTCAGCTTAAAGGGAACGTATTCGGCTGCATCACGAATGAAACGCGCAATGGTTTCGGGCACAACGCGGCATTCCTGTGCACGAGCCCTGCGTTCGACAAGCATCTCCAGATTGAGCTTCTTTGAAGCCAAGCCTTCAAGAGCATTTTGGCAGATAGCCCGGAAACGTCCCTCATCCACGTTCTCTAGCAGGCGTTCTTCAAGGTCCGCATCGCCGAGCTTACCCGAATAGTAATCCCTGAGTATACGCTCAACATGGGCGGCAGGGAGTATTTCTCCCACGACATTGAAGACCGCGTCATCGTCCAAGGCATCACGGATTTCCTGAAGCTTTTCCAGTAGCCGCTGAAGAACCCGCCCCTCAATTGTGTTGGTCGCAACAAAATTGAAGATCAGGCAGTCTTTTCTCTGTCCGTACCGGTGGATACGACCCATGCGTTGCTCCAGGCGATTCGGGTTCCATGGGATATCGTAGTTGAAAAGAACATGACAGACCTGCAGGTTGATTCCTTCCCCGGCCGCCTCGGTAGCAACAAGGATTTGAATGGCCCCCTCGCGGAATTGCTGTTCCGAGTAGAGACGTGTGCCAGGTTCGTCTCTTGAACCCGGCTTCATGCCGCCGTGGATACACCCCACCCTGAACCCCCATGCCTTGAGCTTAAGTGAAAGATAGTCGAGCGTGTCCTTAAACTCAGTAAAGATGAGCAGGCGCTTATCCGGCTGATCGAAAAATCCTTCCTTTTGAAGAAGATCCTTGAGCTTTGTCAGCTTGGATTCAGCATCAGAGATTTCCACTGCTTGCGCCTGTTTCGCGAGTTCTCGAAGTTCCGCTATTTCCTCACGGATCTGTTCAGAGTTTCCCGCCAGGGTAACCGCTTCGAGCATCTCTTCAAGTCGCTCGCGCTCGTGTTCCTCCATCTCTTCCAGTTCCTCAGGATCGGGAAGGTCCGGTGGTGCCAGCCTGGCCAACTCCTGTGCCCGCTTTAATCCTTCTTCCAGTCTGCGTGCACGATTTTCGAGGCTGTGCCTCATGGAATACGTGCTGGATGCCAGCCTGCGCTGGTAGAGAGACATCAAAAAGCCGACAGCCCGGGCGCGGGGATCATCCCCTCGTGCAGCGGCCTTGGCGCTCTGACGTTTCACGAAACGAGTGACCTCCTTGTAAAGGTCGAATTCCGGCCCATCGATCAGAAAATCGACAGAATGCGGGATACGCTTTGTAAAGATCTTTTCCGCAGCCCAGGTACCATCTGAACGCCTCTCCGGAAAGTAGACCATCGCCTCTTTGGTACGACGGAGGTAGAACGGGGCACGGCGGCGTTCCATGGCCTCACGGATAGAACGGACATCCGCATAGACATCCGGATCGAGAAGTTGAAGAAAGAGCGAAAAATTGGACGGGTCCCCTTTATGGGGTGTTGCTGTCATGAGCAATATGTGGTCCGATGTATCTCGCAACAGCTCACCGAGGGCATAGCGAGCTGTCTTGCGTGCAGGCGGTGACCATGACATGCGATGAGCCTCATCCACGATAACGAGATCCCACTGAACCTGTCTGAGTCCAGGCAGGATCTCTGTTCGTTTTGCAAGGTCGAGCGATGTAATGATTTTCTTTTGTTCCAGCCATTGATTGACACCGAACTGATCGCGAATGTCTCCGCCTTTCAAGACAAGGAATTTTTCATCGAACTTTTCTTTCAGTTCCCGCTGCCACTGAAACGATAAATTTGCCGGGCAAACGATAAGAATTCGTTCAGCAAGCCCCCGGAGCTGGAGCTCACGGATAAGGAGACCTGCCATGATGGTCTTGCCGGCACCGGCGTCGTCTGCGAGCAAGAACCGGACGCGGGCCAGCTTGAGGAGATAGTCGTAGATGGCTTCCAACTGATGCGGCAGCGGGTCGACACGGGAGATAGAGAGACCAAAGTACGGATCAAATTCCCACGCAATACCCAATGAATATGCCTGGAGTCCCAGGCGAATGAGATGGCCATCACCATCGTAGGTGAATTTCGCATCGAATATAGATAAATCACGAAGTTCATGATCAGTGAGCGTTACCCTGCGGAATCGTTCAGATTGCATGCCTACCAGGCCAAGGGTCCATGTCCCATCGCTCTCGGCCCGTATTGTCTCGACACGCATTGGCTCACTGAAAAGTGAACCTCTGATGATACAACCCTCGTGAATTCCTTCGCTCAATAATGTTCTTATGTCAGTCAAAGACCAATGCTCCCGTTCACTTTAGGGACAGAGCTGCACTGAAGTTCATCATGCCCATGCATCTTCATTATAATGACCAGTCTTTCATTTCGTTTATCAATGTTATCTTACGCCAAATCTATTCAGAGGTCAAAGAGTTAGAGCATAGCCAGCCTTTGAGCTGATAGGCTATGCCCAGGGGGATATACTGTATGAGTCACGATCTAATCGGACAGTTGATCCCCTTTCTGAGGTTTGTCGTCAGATCAGATCATAGTCAATCAATTAACACTCCCAAGGCACTGCCACATCTACTAATTTGACGAAACCGTGGTGCCCCTGTGGTGCCCTATAGCCAGAAAGCTTGACTGATCCAGGATGACCGGAGGTTCAAATCCTCCCCCGCTACCAACTAATTTCCGGGTCTGAAACTGCAGGAAAGTCGGCAGGATAAAACTACCCCCTAATGCGTGCTCGGCTCTTATCCCGATCTGTTCGGGAATGATCGTCGTTACAGGGGCCTGAACATCGGCAAGCTTATATCGGGTGTGGCATCTTTCCATACTACGGTGACAGGCATCTCGCAGGAGACCTCCTCAGGCGGGCATCCCACGATATTGGTCAGGAGCCGCGGCCCTTCCTGGAGCTCCACCACGGCGACCACATAGGGGAGATCCTCCAGGAAACCTTGATGATATGCCACGTGATACACCGCATAGGTATATACCTTCCCGATACCGGCTGATACGATCCACTGAAAATCTTTGCGCAGGCACTTTGGACACACATAAGACGCAGGGAACCGGATATGTCCGCACGAAGCGCACTTCTGGAACCTCAGCTCGTGGTTCCTGCATCCTTCCCAGAACTCCCGGTTGTCGCTGTTTATCCGCGGCAGCGGCTTTGTATACTCCATCGTTATATCCTCCCCAGGATGCAGCAGGAGTGAGTCTGCAAGATCCCGCCGTTGTCGCTCACCAGGATAATATTAGGCTCCTTCGTCTGTGTCGCGGGGCCGAGCTGGCGGTCTCCGCATCTGCCCATGATCTGCATGGCAGCCTCGCTCAAAGGGGTCAGCCCCATATAGTATGCCTCGGAGAGCTGGCCTCCGGATGTGTTGACGGGCATGCGGCCCCCAGGGCCGGTCGTGCCTCCCGAGAACCAACTTTCTCCTTCGCCCGGCTCGAAGAACCCGTAATCCTGGAGCGTGAGCTCAACGGTATAGGTAAAGCAGTCGTAGATCTGGCACGCGTCGATATCGTCTCTGGTGATGCCTGCAATTGACAGTGCGGTTTCGCACGCCTTGCGCGCCCCGGTCGAACCGGTCAATATGCCTGACTGCGTGACCTGCACAGACGGGTTGTGCTGGCCGAGGCCCAGGATGACGGCAGGCCGGTGTTTGAGGTCTCGGGCCCGCTCAAGGGTGGCGACGATGACGGCCCTGCCGCCGTCGTTCACCAGACAGTTGTCCGGCAGGCGCAGCGGCTCCACCACATACTTCGAAGACAGGTAGTCGTCGAAGGACATGGGCTTGTCATACATCACGGCTTGAGGATTCAGGTTTGCCCAGGCACGCTGGGCAACTGCGATGTGCTTCCATGTCTGCGGACCGGTGTTGAATTCGTGCATGGCCCTGCGCGCTGCAAGGGCATACCCGCCGGTGGCGCCGAAGTGGCCGAAGACCGCGTCGTCACCGGCAAAATCCATGAGCATGGTAAACAAGCTGTCGCTGGAGAGCGCATTGTGACCGTAGGAAATGAGTACATACCGGCACAGGCCCGCATCGAGCACGCCGACCGCGTGCTGGAGGTGGCTGCGCGATCAGTTTGCGTCCTGGCTCAGGTAGTTGGGCTCGATCCCCAGATGCTGCGCCACGAGGTATGGGGTGAGATCGTTTTCGTCAGAAGACGCCGGAAAATGCCGGTAGCAGATGAGTCCATCGATGTCGTCCTTTGAAATGCCGGCATCGGTGATGGCATTCGCACATGCTTCCAGATGAAAGCTTAACGATGTCCTCCCCGGCACCCTTCCCTGCGGGGTATACCCCACGCCGACAATGGCATACGTTTTTTCCCTGTTCATGAGTATGGTCTCCTTTTCCACTTCTCCGCCAGGGAGAAACTGTCGACACCTATAAACGAATATGAGCGTAAATGCTCACTCTGCCCTTTGTTTTAACATTTACCACATCTGTATCAGGGCATGCATCCAAAAAGAAGATAGGGGAGCTCATCCCAGGGATTTCCCCGTGCTCGACATGCTGAGGGTGCCATGGCGGACGCCCTTGATCGACTGCAACGCATTGGCCAGTTTCTGAACCTCTGTTGCACGCCCCTTCACGGCGACGATCTCGAGGCAGTTGTGATGGTCGAGATGGATGTGCTGGGATGAGATGATGATTTCCTGATAGCCGTGCTGGATGCTGGTAAGGCGGCTTGTAAGCCCTCGCTGGTGGTGGTCGAAGATGAACGTGATAGCGCCTGCCACCTCGTCGTCTTCTTCCCATTCCTTTTTGATGAGTTCCTGACGGATAAGATCGCGTAATGCTTCGGATCGTGTCGAGTAGCCCTTGTTCTCGATGTGGCGGTCGAATTTTTCAAGAAGGCTGCTTTCGATTGATACACCAAATCTCACGAGCTGTGCCATAACTCACCCTGTGTTATTTTTTCATGGTAATCGTGCCACAGAGAAAAGAAGGTGTCAAATCTGTATCCTTAAAAAACCTTGTATTCCAAGACTCGGGCATGCTGAAAAAAAGCCGGGCCCTTACAAGAAAGGCCCGGTACACCGTGGATCAGCATTTCGTTTGCCGTGCATCGCAGAAGTTGTTTTATTCGCTCATTCAAACAACTCTTAATAAGGAGGATAAAATCATTTAATCATCCGCCTGAACTCCCTGGTCAGAGGGTGATCTTCGGGCAGGTGCTCGGGGATGGGCTCTTCCGCCAGTGGAGTGGAGTTGCCCGGGATCGGGAGCACATCGAGCACATGGGCGTAGGATATCCATTGCGGGATGTCCAGACGCTTGCCCTGCGGATGGTTCCAGGTCTTGTACCAGAATATCTCGTTGACCGATTTCCGCTCGTTCATCGCCTGTATCTCGGCGATAAAGGCATCCTGCTCGCTCTTGGCCGAGATGGCGATCAATGCCAGCATCTTGTTGGTCGGAGGCAGGTGTGGCGCCAGGATGTTCCAGAATCCCTGACCCCATCCGCGCTTGAGCTCATCGTCCGTGTCCAGGAGCTCGGCCGAGTGGATCGGGCCGGTCATACAGAAGGCGCCGTAGAGCAGATCCTTCTCGTCCGGGACATTCGTGGTGCCGTCGAGATGCACGGAGTTGAGCCCCGCCTGAATGGCGCTGCCTGCGGCCTGCTCCGCGATATCGATCGGGATGCCTTTTTTCTGAAGGGCCTCCATGTCGAGGTAGACAAAGAGCATCTTGTGCCCGTCTTCGCGGGGCTTAAGCACCTTCTGGCCGAGGTCGCACGCGAACTTCGCCATGTCGCGGTACATGTCGAAATCCAGGTCGGTGCTGCCATCGGCCAGATTGTCCGGATAGGCCGCAAGGATATCGTCATAGCACTTCTTAAGCCCGTCTCCTATGCAGTCGCGCATGGATGCGAGCATGGACGCGCCCTGGGGGGTGTTTCCTTCAATCATGATAGCCTTGACGATACCGTGCAGCCCTGCCTTTCGCAGCTCACGGTTCACGGAGAGGAAATAGCGCGACATGACGACCACCGGAACCTGTCGCGAGAAATCCGCATTGCGCCGCTCGCTCTTGCGCTCGATGATCTTGGCGGCGGCGAGATCCATCATTTCCTGATCAAAGCTTTTGCGGTCTCCGGGCTGCTTGAGGCCGATCTGCAGGATACAGGCGATGGATGCCTTCGAGTCCATACCCTCCACAAAAGCCACGTTCCGCAGGGCCTCATAGCCTGCCCTGTTCGCTCCTGTTGCCAGGGGTTTCGCCAGAGAGCACCGGATGACGTTTACCCCATACTCGCCGCCGAGTACAGCGCCGACCGAGCTTCTCAAGTTGTGCTCGAAGGTGCCCATATCGAGGTTTTCGAGGCTCTCCATGCTGGGCGGCAGAAGACGGCGCCTGAGCTTGAGCATGTCCATGAACACCCCGGCATAGCCGGTATTGAAGAGCACCACAGTGGCGAGTGCGTTTTTCACGAACCTTTCCGAATTCGCCATGGTTTCAAATTTCGAAAAGGCATCCTCGATTTGGCGGTTGAAGGTCCAGTCGAGGTACATGCCCTGCCAGTGCTGGGAGTAGGTGGCCACTGCTGCCTTCAGGCCGCACGCAAGCACCTGGGCGAGCTTGTACTTGTTCGGAATCGACGATACCTCAAAGGGGCTGAAATCCTTGCCCTGGTAGTCGCTCGCACGCCAGATCGCGCGGATCGCTGCGTTCATGCGCCCGGTAATCACCCGGGGGGAGCGCAGAAAAGGCACCTGCGACCGTCCCGGGTGCATCGCGGGATACCACTGCGAAGCGTGCACACTGTCCGTACCATGAGGTCCAACCCGCCTGCCCTTGGCCTTGCCGAAAATTCCTGTTTCCTCCTTGTGCATATTCGGGTATCCTTTCATATTGTAGTGTATGCTGTACCGTCATCGGGACGGCGCCGGTGCAGGGACCGTCTCCATGATTGCGCCGGCATGGCAGTGCCGGCGAAGGAGACACCCCTTCCGGGCGCCGTCCCCCTGACGGGGGCATCCTTGTGAGTGTTGCGTCATCAGCTGCACCTTTGCTCCTAGGGGATGTCTTTCCTTAAAGGTTCCGGCGGGGGAAAATACCGGGTCTTGCCGCTCTGCTCGCCGACAAACCCGTTCAGGAGCACCTCCAGGATAACGGGTATCTCGTCGGTCAAGGGATAATCCATCTGGCATCGGAACCATCTCTGGGCAACGCCGTCGATGAAGCCGAGCGCTCCATAGAAGGTGGAATAGAAGCTCGTGGTCTTCAGCCGATGCTCCCGGTTCAGGGCCACGATGCGCTCCTTGAGCATGGGGAGGTGCGAGACGATGTAGTCATAGAACATGGTCTTGCCTCCGGGCCGCTGGAATATCGCCTCGCTCTGGATGAGCCGGTAGACCAGGGGGTTGGTCTCGATGAAGTGCACCCAGAACACGATCAGCTCGCGGATCTGCTGGAGTATGTCGGTATCCTGGCTGCAGATGTCGCTGATCTTTTTGACGATCTCCTGATAGTATTCTTCCAGAAGCTGATCCAGAAGCTCTTCTTTGCTCTTGAAATAGGTGTATACCGTGCCCTTGGCCACTCCTGAGAGTGCGGCTATCTTTTCCATGGTTGCCTGGTGGTAGCCCTCCTCGGAGAAGATCTTGAGAGCGGCGGAATAGATCATGCGCCTCTTCTCATCCGCAGACTGGCGATGCTGGGGCTTCTCTGGAGCAGCCGGAGAAACGCTTTGCATGATCTCGCCCAGGAGCTTCGGCGGGAGCACGACCGAGGTCACCCCCATCTTCCCGGCTTCGTCCATGGCCGCGACTGAGAGCCGGACCGCAGCCTGTGCCATGCCCTTTTCAAGGAGATAGGTGAGAATATCACTGAGATATGAAGAGAGCCACTTTCCCTGTGCGTCGAGACGCATATCGTCAGACTGGCCATCGCCGCCGGCCTTGGTGAGCTGATCTCTCAGGCTTGAGCGAAATGCGGCATCGTGGAAATCCCCTTCTGCCGTAAAATAGCTTCCGACTTCGGCATAGAACGAAATCCGCCTTCCGCCTGATTTCTCGAGGATGACACGTTTACCGGTCATGTGATTGCCCTGTGCTCCATTCTAATATGACTGACCGGCCAGTCATATACAATACAATCCAGGGCCTGTCAAGGAGGTAGTGGCTTTTCCATGAGAAATGCCAGATCCCTTCGATAGGGATGGTTCAGGGACCCGGGCAGGAAGATGGGAAGATTCTGTCTGGAAGACACTGATACGACAGTGCTTGTACTTTATCCTTGAGCTCATTCTTGAGAATCGTACCCAGTAGGTTTTCGGGAAGTTGCCAGTCTCAGGCGATTCCTGCTGAGGTTTCCCGGGCGTAGCGTCGGTGGATCATCCTTTTTCGGGTTCACGAAAAGCGGATGGTGCACCTCTGCTGAATCCGTCACTGAAATGATATGTCATAGGTTCCGTTCTGATGATCGCGGCAGGTTCCACAACCGACCATCTTCATGTCGCCCATCCCCTTTGACCTGAACTCGGCTGTGATATCACACTCGAGAAAGCGCACGGTCCTGTTGCCGAGATGGGCCTTGCCGGAAAACTGAAGCAGGGGCAGGTTCGCCAGCTCGATAATGGGAGTCTCGCCTGTTGTCACGAGCGTGAAGGGGCCGGTGATGTCGCCATAGGGGGTGCCGGGGAAGGTGATGGCCCCGGTCTTGTACTCGGAGTCAAAGCTCACGGTGCCATAATATATACGGCCTTCCTGGTCGACCAGGAGAGCCTCATTGCTCCATTTGCACCCGGCGACCAGAGCCGGGAGCACGATTGCAGCAAGTGTGAAAAAACCAAGCTTCACGATATAGCCTCCTCACTCTGAATATCAAATGAAACAGGTAAAGCTCGATTCTGTATAAAAAAGACTGGGTTGTCAACCATGGATGAGGCCAGGCCGGTGTGCGGGGGATGGGAAGGTCATGCGCAGATCAAAAGATGTCCTGACTTGCATCAGGCGCGTGCTGCATCGATGCCGGCGACTTTCGCCAAGTGGTTCGCCTGCTCGCGGGGCGAGGGTGTCCAAGACTTTTCGCTGCTGCTGGGGCTCGCGGTTCGCCTACTCGTGAGGAAAGGGGTGCGAACCGTATAGGAGAGAAAGTGGCCTACGGGTGTTGCTTTGTAGATCAGATGAGTCGAAGTACAACACCAACAGCGTGGGAAGAGGGGATTATGCTCTCTGGACAGCCCCTGGTCAGCGTCCAGAGAGGAAAAGTAATGTCCCCTGTGCCTTAATCCATATTCGAATCTCGTAGTGCATATACACTATCCGATCATACCAGGTGCACTACAGATATCACCCTTTTTAAAGCCCCCTTTTTCATCATTAAGACGCGCACAGGAGACATTCAAAATATACCTTATAATGTCTGGGGAAATCAAGGATTATTTTCTCATTCGTGTACTTGCTTGATATCCTTGTGATACTCCTGGATCGACTTGACCATATCCTTGCCATTGCGGCAGGCCTCGATTCCCCGGGCTGCAGCGATGGCTGCGGCGAGTGTGGTGATGTAGGGCAGCTTGTAGCGTATGGCCGCCTTCCGGATATAGGAATCATCATGCTTGCTGAGCTTGCCGCTGGGGGTGTTGATGATCAGATCGTACTCCTTGTTCTTGATGCCGTCGATAATGTTGGGCCGCCCCTCGTGAAGCTTGAGCACCTTTTTCGAGGGGATTCCGTGTTCATGGAGAAACTTATGAGTCCCCCGGGTGGCCCATATGGTGAACCCGAGAGAATGGAAGAGCTGAGCGACTTCCAAGACAGCCGGCCGTTCCCTCCGGGAAACCGTCAGCAGAACCGTGCCCTCCTTGGGCAGGATCTGGTTGCCCGCCTCGGATGCCTTGTAAAAGGCCAGGCCGAAAGTCCTGCCCATGCCCAGCACCTCGCCCGTGGAGCGCATCTCCGGACCCAGGAGCGGGTCCACCTCTGGGAACATGTTGAAGGGGAACACCGCCTCCTTTACCCCGAAGTGCGGTATGACCCGGGCATTGAGATTGAAATCGCTCAGGTGCATGCCAAGGACAATCTTGGTTGCGATGCTCGCCATAGGGATGTTGCACACCTTTGACACCAGCGGCACCGTCCGGGACGCCCGGGGATTTGCCTCGAGCACATAGACCGTATCGTCCATGATGGCATATTGCATGTTCATGAGGCCCACCACTGACAGCTCCATGGCGATTCTTCTCGTGTACTCGTTGATCGTGTCGAGATGCCTCTGCGGGATGCTGATGGGCGGGATGACGCAGGCCGAATCGCCGGAGTGCACCCCGGCTCGCTCGATATGCTCCATGACCGCGGGCACGAATGCGTTTTTGCCGTCGGAAATGGCATCCGCCTCTGCCTCGATGGCGTTGTCCAGAAACTTATCGATGAGTATGGGCCGCTCAGGAGTCACCCCGACTGCGGCCTGGACATAGGTCTGGAGCATCTCCTCGTCGTGCACGATTTCCATGCCGCGGCCCCCCAGGACATAGGATGGCCTGACCATCAGGGGATAGCCGATTTTCTCGGCCGCGGCCAGGGCCTCTTCCAGGGTGCTCGCCATGGCGGACTTTGCCATGGGAATGCCAAGCTTGCGCATCCGCTGGTCAAAGTGCTCCCGGTCCTCGGCCAGGTCGATGGCCGCAGGCGAAGTGCCGAGGATCTTCACTCCCGCTTTTTCAAGCTCATCGGCGATGTTCAGCGGCGTCTGCCCGCCGAACTGAACGATCACGCCTATGGGCTTTTCCTTTTCATAGATGCTCAGAACCTCTTCCACGGTCAGGGGTTCGAAGTAGAGCTTATTGGAAGTGTCATAGTCGGTCGAGACCGTCTCGGGGTTGCAGTTCACCATGATGGACTCATACCCCATCTCCCGGATGGCAAAGGCGGCATGGACGCAGCAGTAGTCGAACTCGATCCCCTGGCCGATCCGGTTGGGCCCGCCGCCCAAGACCATGATCTTGGGCCTTTCGCTCACCGGTACCGTATCGGTGCCGTTATATGTGGAATAGTAGTACTCCGCGTTCTCCACGCCGCTCACCGGTACGCGGTCCCATCCGTGGACGATGCCAAGGGCCTTGCGCCTGGCTCTGATGGCCTGCTCGCTTAAGCCCAGGAGCTTGGCCAGATACCGGTCGGCAAAACCGTCCTTCTTGGCCTGGATGAGCAGCTCGTCGGGCAGTTCTCTGCCCTTGTATGAGATGATCCGTTCCTCCAGCTCGATCAGCTCCTGCATCTGCTCGATGAACCAGGGCTTGATCGATGTTTTGTCCGCAAGCTCGCGGACCGACGCGCCCTTTCTCAGGGCCTCGTACATGATGAAATGGCGCTCGCTGGTCGGCTCGGCAAGCAGGTCCATCAGCGACTTGAGGTCCAGCTCGTTGAAGTTCCTGGCGAAGCCCAGGCCGTAGCGCCCGATCTCAAGCGAGCGGATGGCCTTCTGCAGGGCCTCCTTGTAGGTCTTGCCGATGCTCATGACCTCGCCTACCGCGCGCATCTGGGTGCCGAGCCTGTCCTGCACGCCCTTGAACTTTTCGAAGGCCCACCGGGCGAACTTCACCACCACGTAGTCTCCCGAGGGCGCGTACTTGTCGAGGGTACCCCCCTTCCAGTAGGGGATCTCATCGAGTGTGAGCCCTGCAGCGAGCTTGGAGGATATCAGTGCGATGGGAAACCCGGTTGCCTTGGACGCCAGGGCCGACGACCGCGAGGTCCGGGGGTTGATCTCGATGACCACCAGCCGGTCGGTCTTGGGGTCGTGGGCAAACTGGACATTGGTGCCGCCGATGACCTCGATCGCCTCCACGATCCTGTAGGCATAATCCTGAAGCCTTTTCTGCAGCTCGCTCGAGATGGTGAGCATGGGGGCCGTGCAGAATGAGTCGCCGGTGTGCACCCCCATGGGATCGACATTCTCGATGAAGCACACGGTGATCATGTTGTTCTTGGCGTCCCTGACCACCTCGAGCTCCAGCTCTTCCCACCCCAGTACGGACTCCTCGATGAGCACCTGGTTGATGAGGCTGGCCGACAGACCCCTGCTGGCGACCGCTCTGAGCTCTTCAATGTTATAGACCAGTCCTCCGCCGGTACCGCCGAGGGTATATGCCGGCCTGACCACCACCGGATACCCAAGGTTGGCGGCGATGGCTTCGGCCTCCTCGACCGTGTAGGCCGGCTCGCTCCGGGGGATCTCTATGCCGAGGCGGTTCATGGTTTGCTTGAAGGCGATCCGGTCTTCTCCGCGGTCGATCGCGTTGGCGTTGACGCCGATAATCTGCACCCCGAACTTCTCAAGAATGCCCTTGCGCGAGAGTTCGGAGGTGAGGTTCAGGCCGGTCTGGCCGCCTAAGTTCGGGAGTATTGCGTCGGGACGTTCCTTTTCGATGATGGCCGCCAGGGTATCGACGTTGAGCGGTTCGATATAGGTGATGTCCGCGATTTCAGGGTCGGTCATGATGGTGGCGGGGTTCGAGTTGACCAGGACGACCTCGTACCCCAGCTCTCTGAGGGCCTTGCACGCCTGGGTCCCGGAGTAGTCGAACTCGCACGCCTGCCCGATGACGATGGGACCCGACCCGATGATCATAACCTTGCGGATGTCGTCTCTCTTCGGCATAGATGTCGTCCTCCTGGAAAAATGCGACTGCACTATAGGAGAGCCCACAGGGCGAGTCAAGACAAAAGGGGGAAACAATACGGCTCGTTCGGATACGCGGGGAATGCCTGAAGAGACTTGTCCCCTGCTCTCTTATGGATCGGCAGGGAAAGAAGAGGCGCGCCCTTTTCCCGCTGCACCGCCCGGCTCAAGGGGCGGACATGCATCAAAAGGGCGCGCCATTATTACTGAGTACCGCTGTAATATGAAGCCGGCTTTTCGTGAAAACCGGTTACAGCCCCTTGCCCGCTATGTAGGCGGCCAGGTCGGCCGTGCGGCATGAGTAGCCCCACTCGTTGTCGTACCAGGTGACGAGCTTGGCCATGGTACCCTTCATCACCTGGGTGAACTCGATGTCCACGATTGATGAGTGCGAGTTGCCCTTGAAGTCGGTCGAGACCAGGGGCTTTTCCTCGCAGGCCATGATCCCCTTCAGCGAGGTCTTCGAAGCCCTGATGAGGCAGCGCCTCAGCTCCTCGGTGGTGGTCTCCTTGTTGAGCTTGGCCGTGAGGTCCACTACCGAAACCGTGGGCGTGGGCACCCTCAGGGCGTACCCGTCCACCTTGCCCTTGAGCTCAGGGATGACCAGCGATACCGCCTTGGCCGCACCCGTAGTGGTGGGGATGATGTTCATGGCCGCGGCGCGGGCACGCCTGAGGTCCTTGTGAGGCATATCGAGGATCCTCTGGTCGTTGGTGTACGCATGTACCGTGACCATCATGGCGCTCTCGATCCCGAAGTTCTTGTGAATCACGAGCGCGGGCGGTGCCAGACAGTTGGTGGTGCACGAGGCGTTGGAGATGATGTGGTGTTTGTCGGGCTTGTAGCTCTTGTGATTCACGCCCATGACCACGGTGATGTCTTCCTGCTTGGCGGGCGCCGTGATGATCACCTTCTTCGCACCGCCATAGAGGTGCGCTGAGGCCTCGGGACCGGTCCGGAACAGACCGGTGGACTCTATGACGATATCGACTCCTTCGTCGTCCCAGGGTATGGATGAAGGATCTCTGAAGGAATAGCTCCTGATCTTCTGGCCGTTGATGACGAGTGAGTCTTTCTTGACCGAGACATCACCCGGAAACCGGCCGTAGTTGGTATCATACTGAAAGAGGTGGGCATTGGTCTCCACGTCGAAGAGGTCATTGATCGCCACCACCTGCAGGCTGTCTGCGTGCCGTTCTATAATGGCCTTCAAGACCTGTCTTCCTATGCGACCAAAGCCGTTGATTCCGCATCGGACCATGTGGCTGCCTCCTTATTAATTGTCATCCAGACGGTATTTGTGGGCGATGAGCAGTTCATAGTTGGTCTTCAGAGCCTGATGGAGCCTGGCGTTCTCGAGCGCCAGGGCGCTTAAGTTTGCCACCGACTCCAAGAACTTGGTTTCCTGCTCGTTGAATTCCCTGACCTTGTCGGTATAGACCCTGAGCACTCCGATCACGTTCTTTTCCACCTTCAGGGGCACCACGATCACCGACTTGATCCCCTCAGCCTTCGCGCCTGCGCCGTACTGGAAGCTCGGATCGGTCTGGGCGTTCTTGATCCAGATGAGCTGGCCGGTCATGGCCTTCTGATCGAGACCGCTCTCCTTGATGAGCACCGGGCCCTTGCGGATATAGCCTTTGGAAAGGCCGTAGGATGCGCCCATGATGAGGGACTTCTTCCGGGAATCCAGCAGGCGGATGGAGCACGCCTTGGCCCCCATGGCAAGGGCGACGGACTTGACGATCTCCTCGAGTACGGTCGTCATCTCCAGTGATGCATTGATCACCTTCACCACATCGTACAATGCCAGAAAATAGTCTTTTTCCTTCACCTGCACGCTCCTCCTTCCTGCCGGATAGGTTCTTCGTATATCACTGTTACCTCCCATATCTCCCTTGTCCGGGAATTCTCACGACCCGGACGGTATAAGGTTTCTCCTTATGCAGCTTAACCTACACTGCCGCCGAGTCAAGAGTCCTTTTCGGAGTGCATGCATTTTTTCTGAAATACAGCCTTTCTCAGGTTGGGTTACCGATTTTACCTTTCATGGTTGTGGGGGGCGAGGGATCAGACAAGGGTGATCAGGACTTCACGCTTGGCTCTGGGGCCGTCGAACTCGCAGAAAAAGATATTCTGCCAGGTGCTGAGGACGAGCCGGGAGTCTTCCACCGGGATCACCTCGGATGGACCGATGATGCCCGCCTTGATGTGTGCGTCGCCGTTGCCGTCGATGCGGTCGTGGAGCCAGACACCCTTCGGCACGAGCCTGTCCAGGCAGGTGATCACGTCGGCGGGGATGTTGGGGTCCCAGTTTTCCTGGACCATGATAGCGGCGGTGGCCCCCATGGCGTAGAGCGCGCAGAGCCTCGCACCCGCCCCGTGCTCGGCAACCACGGCGCGGATACGCTCGGTGATGTCGACGAGTTCCTGGTTCCTGCGGGTGGGGAAGGTGATGGAGAATCTCATGAACACCCCTTTTTTGCCCACGCTATACCACTCCTAAAGTCAGGGGGCAAGGCGCCCTGTCTTGAAGAAGATTGCGGCATTTGCCCCGGGAATCAATATCTTGATAATGGAGCTATTCCATGTAATACTGCAACCCGCATTCCTTATGAGGAGGAATAAGTCAGAACATGAGAAGCGACTCTGCCAAGAAATCTTTCGAAAAGGCCCCTCACCGGTCATTGCTCAAGGCAAACGGCCTCACCGACGAAGAAATAGCACGGCCCTTTGTGGGCATCGTGAACTCCGCCAATGAAATCATCCCCGGGCACATTCATCTCAATCAGATAGCCCGGGCCGCAAAGGATGGTGTGCGCATAGCGGGCGGCACCCCCATGGAGTTTTCGGTCATCGGCATCTGCGACGGCATCGCCATGAACCATGCGGGGATGAGATACTCCCTGCCGTCAAGAGAGATCATCGCCGATTCCATCGAGCTCGTGGCCATGGGGCACGCCTTCGACGCCCTGATCTTCATCCCCAACTGCGACAAGATCGTCCCAGGCATGCTCATGGCGGCCCTGCGCATCAATGTCCCCGCGATCTTCGTCTCCGGAGGGCCCATGCTCGCCGGCAGGCTCAAGGGCAGGGCCGTTGATCTGATCAGCGTGTTCGAGGGCATCGGCAGGCTCAAGGCGGGTGCGATCACTGAAGAGGAGCTCAGGGAGCTCGAGGGGTGCGCCTGCCCCACAGCTGGGTGCTGCTCGGGCATGTTCACCGCCAACTCCATGAACTGCCTCACCGAGGCCCTGGGCCTGGGCCTTCCGGGCAACGGAACGGTCCCCGCCGCCTTCTCAGAGCGGATCAGGCTCGCCAAACTTGCGGGCATGAAGGTGATGGAGCTCCTGGAGAAAGACATCAAGCCACGGGACATCGCGAGCCCGAGTGCCTTCAACAATGCAATCGCCGTGGACATGGCCCTGGGGTGCTCCACCAACACCGTGCTCCATGTCCCGGCGGTGGCATATGAGGCGGGCATCGAGCTCGATCTGGACGACTTCGACCGGATGAGCAAGCGAGTGCCCCACCTGTGCAACCTCTCGCCGGCCGGGCCCCACCACATCGAAGACCTCTACTACGCAGGCGGGATCCAGGCGGTGATGAAGCGGCTTGAGCCCCTGGGTGTCCTTGACACCGGCGTTATCACGGCAACGGGCGGAACACTGAAGGACAACCTTGCCCGGGCCGAAGTTCTGGACCCCGAGGTGATACGTACCCTGGAAAACCCCTATCACCAGGAGGGCGGGATCGCGATACTGCGAGGCTCCCTGGCGCCCGACGGGGCGGTGGTGAAGCAGTCGGGCGTGCTGCCCGAGATGATGAAGCGTGAGGGAACGGCCCGCGTGTTCGATTCCGAAGAAGAGGCGGCCGAGGCGATCCTCGCCGGAAAGATCCGGGCGGGCGACATCGTGGTCATCCGATACGAAGGGCCCAAGGGAGGGCCGGGCATGCGCGAGATGCTCACGCCCACATCAACGATTGCGGGTATGGGGCTGGACAGGGATGTTGCGCTGATCACGGACGGCCGGTTCTCAGGCGGCACCCGGGGTGCGGCTATCGGGCACTGCTCGCCCGAGGCGGCCGAGGGAGGGCCGATCGCCCTGGTTCAGGAAGGCGACCGCATCAGGATCGACATCCCTGCCCGGAAGATCGATCTTCTCGTCGACGAAGCCGAGCTCATCAGACGCAGACAATCCTTCAGACCGCCTGAGAAAAAGCTCACCGGCGTGCTGAAGCGCTATGCGCGGGAGACGCTCTCGGCAGACAAAGGGGCCCGATACAGAGACTGATGAAACAGGCACGGTACTGGAAAGCACGTGAAGACGGCACAGTGGAATGCCTGCTGTGCCCCCACCGCTGCACCATCAAAGAAGGCAAGAGAGGAATATGCGGGGTGAGGAAGAACGAGGGAGGCACGCTCTACTCCTTGGTCTGGGGGCTGAGCGTCTCCGCGAGCGTGGACCCGATCGAGAAGAAACCGCTCTATCACCTGCTGCCCGGATCGCTGTCGTTCTCCATCGCAACCGTGGGCTGCAACATGAGATGCGCATTCTGTCAGAACAGTGACATCTCGCAGTATCCCCACCACACCGGAGATATTACCGGAGAGGATCTGCCGCCCGAAGAGGTGGTCCGGGCCTCGCTCGCCCGGAGATGCGCGAGTGTTTCCTACACCTATACCGAGCCTACGGTATATCTGGAATACGTGCTCGACACGGCGCGCCTGGCCAGGCAGGCAGGTCTGCTCAACGTCATGGTCACCAACGGCTGCATCTCGCCCGAGATTGTCAAAAACGACCTCGCCGGGCTCATCGACGGCGCCAACATCGATCTGAAGTCGTTTTCCGACGGTTTCTACCGAAGGCTCTGTTCAGCGCGGCTCGCCCCGGTGCTTGAGGCCATCCAGGCCTATTTCGAGGCCGGCATCTGGATCGAGATCACCACACTCGTCATCCCCGGGGAGAACGACTCCGAAGAAGAGTTCCGGGAGATCGCGCGGTTCATCCGGAGCATGAGCCCGGACATCCCCTGGCACATCAGCCGCTACTTTCCCCGGTACCGCTATCAGGACGCTCCGCCCACGCCGGTCGAGCGCCTGGAAGCGGCCCGTGAGATCGGTCTGGCCGAGGGGCTCCGTTACGTATACACCGGAAACGTCATGGGGCGCGCCCATGAGAACACCGTCTGTCCGGGTTGCGGGCATGAGGTCATCACCAGGAAGGGATTTTCCATCGAGAACAGGAGCATGCAGGGCAGCCTCTGCAGTCGCTGCAGCCAAAACATACCAGGGAGGTTCACATGAAAAACCAGAACTACGTGCTCAAGGTCGTGGATGCAAAGAAGGCTGATATCAAAAAAGCCTTGAAAGATGCGGGAATAGAAGTCCGCGCCATTACCGAGGTGTATTCCGAAGAGGTAGCCGGCGAGGCAAAAGAGGGTGGAGATGCCGAGAAAAAGAGCAACGGCTAAACCCGATCTGGTTCATAAGATCAAGTCCGGGTGGGAGATTCTCAAAGAATCTCTTGCCGAGGTCGAGTCGTACAACCAAGAGTACCTTAAGTTTCTGACGCAGGTGAAGACCGAGCGCGAGGCCGTGGAGTATTTCCGGGCCCGTGCAGGCGAGGCCGGCGGGCTCGAGCTCGTGGAGAACCGGGGCAAGGCCCTGGCCGTATGCAGGAGGGGAGCGATTCCTCTCAAGGATGGGGTCCGGATCGTGGTGGCCCACATCGACTGCCCCCGGCTCGACCTCAAGGCCAATCCGCTCTACGAGGACACCGACCTGGCCATGCTCAAGACGCACTACTACGGCGGAATCAAGAAGTATCAGTGGCTCGCGCGGCCGCTCGCCCTCCACGGGGTGGTTGTCAAGGAGGACGGGAGCCTGCTCAAGGTGCTCATCGGCGAGGACCCGGACGATCCCTGCTTCACCATCGAAGACCTCCTGCCCCATCTGGCCGCAAACGCCCAGTATTCGAAGAAGCTTCCCGATGCATTCCAGGCCGAGAAGCTCAATATCATCCTGGGCTCCCGGCCGGACCTCACGGCAAAGGACAGCAAGGTCAAGGCGTACATTCTCTCCCTGCTGCACGAGAGATACGGCATCGTGGAGCAGGACTTCGTCTCCGCCGATCTGGAGATCGTGCCGGCCGGCCCGGCGCGAGAGGTGGGGATCGACCGGTCCCTGATCGGCGGCTACGGCCAGGACGACCGGGCTTGCTCGTGGGCGGCCTTTGCCGCGGTGCGTGATGCCGCATCGAAGGGCTTCACGTCGATCGCCCTGCTCATGGACAAGGAGGAGATCGGCAGCGAGGGCAACACCGGCGCCAAGAGCATGTTCATCGAGGAGGTGCTCTGGGAGCTGGCCTCCCGTTTCGGAGAGGAGATCGTTCCATCGCGGGTGCTGTTCCGGTCAAAGGCGATATCCGGGGACGCCAACGGCGCATTCGATCCGGATTACCCCGAAGTCCACGAGAAAATGAACGCCGCCAGACTCGGCTACGGCGTATGCGTCACCAAGTTCACCGGTGCCCGGGGCAAGGTGGGCTCCAGCGAGGCCCATGCCGAGTATATGGCCTATATCAGGTCCCTCCTCAACCGATCGCAGATTCCCTGGCAGACCGGCGAGCTGGGCAAGGTCGACGAGGGGGGAGGGGGAACGGTCGCGAAGTTCCTGGCCGAGTACGGTATGGATATCGTGGACATGGGTCCGGCGCTGCTGTCCATGCACTCGCCCTTCGAGCTTTCGTCCAAGGTTGACACCTATTCCACCTATCTGGCGTATCGTGCATTCATGGAGGATAGAGGATAAATGAAGCAGAAGGTGCTCGCGCACATCGGTTCCCTCATGGGGGGCATGGTTCACAACATCAATACCCCGCTCATGTGGATCATGGGGAGGGCTCAACTCGTCCAGTCGAGGAACGAGAAGCTCGACAGCCTCAACGGAAATGACGGAGAAGAACTCCGCACCATAAAGGCCAAGAACAGCAAGGATCTCAAGTCCATCCAAGACGGAGCGGACAAGATCGATCACATCCTGAAGTCGCTGGGCTACAAGATCCAAATGGCCAACGAGGGCTACACCTCGATCGAGCTCAGGGAATTCCTGGAGAGGGAGACCGACTTCCTTCTGGCGGACATGCGCTTCAAGCACGAGACCAAAAGAGAGGTGACGTCCGGTCCCCAGTCGTGCTACGTGAAATTCGACTACAACGCCCTGGCTTGCGCGTTCACCGGTATCATCGATACGATCATGGATGTCACGGAGAAGGGGAGGAACCTGAAGATCTCCCTGGAGAACGGCGCCATTCTCTTCCGCTGTCCGGAGCTGAAGCTGACCCCCGAGGTCCGGGCAAGGATAGAGAGCGTTTGTCTGGAAATCAGGGGGCGGGCCGACATCGTGATGGGAGGCGAGGACGAGGCCGAGATATCCCTGTGGATAAGGGACACGTGATGGCCGCGAAGGAATCGTTCGTCTGTCCCGTGTGCGGGCATGTCATGGAACGCTACAGGAATCCGGTGCCCACCGTGGATGTGATCATCGAGTATGACCATGGCATCGTCCTGGTGGAGAGGAAGAACCCTCCTCTGGGATGGGCACTGCCGGGCGGGTTCGTGGACTACGGCGAGACCGTTGAGCGCGCCGCCGCCAGAGAGGCGCGTGAGGAGACAGGCCTGGTTCTGGAAAACCTGCAGATGTTCCACGTATACTCAGACCCCTCAAGAGATCCCCGGATGCACACCATCACTACGGTCTTCACGGCCTCGGGCACCGGGGCGCTCCAGGCCGGCGACGACGCCGGAGGCATCGGGGTGTTTGCTGAAGGCGAACTGCCCGAAGCAATCGCATTCGACCATTCCCGGATCATTGAAGACTACTTCGCCTTCAGGCGCGGAGAAAGGAAAGGCATGACGTGCCGCTGACGGAAAACAGAGAGGTCTACCTCATCGACGGCAGCTCGTATATCTACCGGGCGTTCTATGCCATGAGAGACATGTCCACCTCCCAGGGCATGCCCACCAACGCGGTCTTCATCTGTTCGCGGATGCTCATCAACCTCCTGAAGGAGAAAAGGCCCGGGCATATCTGCTTCGTGCTGGACTCACGGGGCCCCACCTTCCGCCACGAGCTCTACCGGGACTACAAGGCCACCCGGCAGAAGATGCCCGAGGGTCTGGGAGTGCAGATTCCCTACATTATTCAGATCGTCGAGGCACTGGGGATCCCCATCGTGCAGAAGCAGGGCTTTGAGGCCGACGACATCATCGCGACCCTTGCCAGGCGGTGCGGGCAGGGGTGCACGGTCTACATCGTCTCGGGAGACAAGGATCTCATGCAGCTCGTGAACGACACCATCCTTGTCTGGGACACCCTCACGGACAAGATCTACGACCGCGAGGCGGTCAAGGAGAAGTTCGATGTCTATCCCGAATACATCCCCGACCTGCTCGCAATCATGGGAGACGCATCGGACAACATCCCCGGCATCCCCGGCATCGGCGCCAAGGGAGCGGCCGCCCTGATCAGGGAAATGGGGCATCTTGAGGACATCCTCAACAACGTGGACGCCGTCGGTTCTCCCAAGCAGAAAAAGGCGCTCCAAGAACACGCTGAGAAGGCCCGGGAAGGCTTCGAGCTGGTGAGGCTCGACCGGGAGATAGAGCTCGATTTCGGCGTGGAAGACCTCAAGGCGGGTCAGCCCGATACCGAACACCTCCGGAAGATTTTTACGGAACTCGAGTTCAAGAGCCTCCTCAAGGAGCTGAACCTCATGCCCGACGAGGAGAGGGCCTGCATGCACGAGGGCAGGATCGAGTATGCCTGCAGGTGCGACTTTGCCGGAGAGATGGGCATGTACGTGATGCCGGGCGTCGGGTCGGCTGTGTCGCAGGGCGGGGTGTCCACGGTGTGCCTGGACCCTGAAGCCTGCCTCGACCCGCTCAAGAGCGAAGGCTCGTTCGTGTGCATGCACGATGCAAAGCAGGCCTTCGTAGCCGCCATGATGAAGGGGATGGAGATCCGCTCCGGCGTGTTCGACACCATGCTCGCCGCCTACTGCATCGATGCGGTCAATTCCCAGGCCGGCCTTGAGGACCTCGCCAGGTCCTACCTGGGGACTGATATCCCGAATGTGAGCGACCTTCTGGGCTCGGGCAGAAACGTCCGCAGCATTACTGAGATCGAACGGGAGACCCTGGGCAGCTATCTCGCCTGTCACGCGAGCGTGCTGGTCCCCCTGAAAGAGCGGCTCGCAACAGAGATGACCCGGGTGGGGGTGGACAGGATATTCTACGATATCGAGATCCCGCTCACCACGGTGCTCTCCTCGCTGGAGGCGTGCGGGGTGCTCGTGGACACGGCCGGGCTCGGGAGAATATCAGCAGAGATCGACAAGCTCCTGGAAGGCATAGAGAAAAAGATCTTTGCCCTGGCCGGCGGTGAGTTCAACATCAACTCGCCCAAACAGCTGGGGATCATCCTGTTCGAGAAGCTGGGCCTGCCTGTAGTGAAAAAGACCAAGACCGGCTATTCCACGGACAGCAAGGTCCTGGAGTCTCTCGCATCCAGGCACGACCTGCCCGCGCTCATCCTTGAGTACCGGATGTTTTCCAAGCTCAAGAACACCTATGTGGATGCGCTGCCCTCCATGATCAATCCGCAGACCGGAAGGATTCACACCCGGTTCAACCAGGCCGTCACCGCAACAGGCCGGATATCCTCCTCCGAGCCTAATCTCCAGAACATCCCGGTGCGCTCCGAGATGGGCCGCAGGATCCGGCAGGCCTTCATCGCGCCCGAGGGGCACCGGATCTTAAGTGCCGACTACTCCCAGATCGAACTCAGGATTCTCGCCCATATCACCCGCGACGCCGCTTTGATGGAGGCCTTTACCCACGGCCAGGACATCCATGCAAAGACTGCGGCCGAGATCTTCGGCATACCCCTCGACGAGGTGGGCGAAAACCAGCGGAGGACGGCCAAGACCATCAACTTCGGCATCATGTACGGCATGGGGCCACACAAGCTCTCCCAGGAGCTGGGCATCCGGCGCGACACGGCCAAGGCCTATATCGACAGCTATCTTGCCAAGTATCCGGGTGTGAGGGAGTATACCGAGTCCATCGCTGCAAAGGCCGAGCGGGACGGGTTTGTCACCACGCTCCTGGGCAGGCGCAGGTCCATCCCCGAGATCGCATCGTCCAACTTCAACGAGCGCGAGGCAGGCAGGCGGATTGCGATCAACACTCCTATCCAGGGGACCGCGGCCGACATCATCAAGATCGCCATGGTCAGGATATACGAACGCCTGAAGGGCCTGAAGAGCAGGATGATCCTGCAGGTGCACGACGAGCTGGTGTTCGAGGCGGCCGAGGATGAGATCGAGGAGCTTTCCGCCATGGTGCGGCATGAGATGGAGCATGCCTACGAGCTGGATGTGCCGGTCCGGGTGGATATCGGCACGGGAAAAGACTGGGCGGCCGCCCACTGAAGCGATCTTCCCCGGCTTAAAAAGATCCAGGCAAATACCTTCTGAAGAACAGAAGGAAAGAAAGGCCGAATGCGTTGCTGGAGAACAGAAAGCGGGGCGGGCGCAGAGCCCGCCCCGCAGAGTTTTTGTCGAATTACCGCATTCCCAGGACGTTTCTGGAGATGACAACGCGCATGATTTCGTTGGTGCCTTCGTAGATCTGGGTGATCTTGGCGTCTCTCATGAGCCGCTCTACGGGGTATTCGCTGCTGTAACCGTAGCCGCCCAGGATCTGCACCGCCTCTATCGTTGCGTCCATTGCCGTGTCGGATGCAAACATCTTGGCCTGGGCAGCCTCCCGCTCGAAGGGCAGGTGGTTGCTCTCGAGCCACGCGGCCTTCAGGATGAGCAGCTCGGAGGCATCGATGCGGGTCGCCATGTCGGCCAGCTTGAACTGGGTGGCCTGGAAGCTTGAGATCGGCTTGCCGAACTGCACCCGCTCCTTGGAGTAGTTCACCGACTCCTCCAGCGCCGCCTTGGCTATCCCTAAAGCCTGAGATGCGATCCCGATCCGGCCCGAATCCAGCGTAGTGAGCATCTGCTTGAAGCCTGAGCCCGGGTCGCCCAGAATGGAGTCCTTGGGTATCCTGGCGTCCTGGAATACCAGCTCGGCGGTACCTGACCCTCTGATGCCCAGCTTCTCTTCCACCTTGCCCACGGAGAAGCCCTCGGTGTTCTCCAGATCCACCACGAACTGGGTGATTCCCTTGTATCCTTTGGTCTTGTCTGTGACCGCCGCGATCACCGCATATTTGGCGATGTTGCCGTTGGTGATGAACTTCTTCTCGCCGTTGATGACCCAGGAGTCCCCATCGAGCACGGCCGAGGTCTTCATGCCCGCCGGGTCGGACCCTGCATTAGCCTCGGTGAGCCCGTAGCACCCGTTGGCCTCGCCGCTGGCCACCGGGGTGTTGAACTTGATCTTCTGCTCCTCGGTGCCGAAGGTGTACACCGGGAAGCCGTAGAGCGAGTTGTTGACCGACATGATGACTCCGGTGCTTGCACAGGCCCGCGAGATCTCGGTCAGGATCAGGGCGTATGCTACATAATCCATGCCCGCACCGCCGTACTCTGCAGGGATCGCCACTCCCATGAAGCCGTTCTCAGCCATCTTCCGCAGCACTCCGTCGTCGTGACGGTGCTCCTGGTCGATCCGGGCCGCTATGGGCTTGAGTTCCTGGTCGGCAAACTTTCTTGCCATGTCCCGAACCATCTTATGCTCTTCGCTCAAAGAGAAATCCATATATACCTCCTATTGTTAGTGACGCTGTTCAGCTGCGGATTCAATGCCCCACACCCGTATCCGCAGGCGGTAACGAGGCCGAAGCTGAATGGATATTCATTTTCTATAATCCTTAGCCGCTCATTCTGTCAACATGATCGTCCATGACTCTTCAAAAACAGGCTGAAGTCATCGAATTCAGGGTGCCTTCCCCGCCCTGCGGGTGACCCGGCGTTGTTTTGGGGCATACTTTTCGCATACCTGCCTGCCCGCCGTTTTTTCCCCCGCCGATCGAAGGCCAGTTCCGTCAGGAAACGGGTATGGGCCCCTTTCCATTAAGTTTCCCGAAGTGCTTCGAATAATTGCCTTTGCCATGAAGAGGCATTCTGGTATATATTTTCAACCCAATATCTGTCCAGGAGGCAAAAGGTTTATATGAGAGACGTATTCAATTTTAATCCCGGGCCCGCAGTATTGCCGGAGCCGGTTCTCGAAAGCACGAGCAAGGCTGTTCTGAATTTTGCGAACACCGGCATGTCCATCATGGAGGTGAGCCACCGGTCCAAGGAATTTGATGCACTGCTCGTAGAGACCGAAGCTCTGGTTGCCGAGGTCATGGGGATTCCCGAGAACTACAAGGTTCTCTTCCTTCAGGGAGGAGCGAGCCTCCAGTTCTCCATGGTGCCCATGAATCTTCTGTTGGACGGCAAGACCGCTGATTATATCGACACCGGTTCCTGGTCTTCCAAGGCGATCAAAGAGGCGAAGAAGGTGGGCAAGGTCAATGTGGCCGCATCGACCAAGGATGAAAAGTATACCCGCATACCCTCGCCCTCCGAGCTCAAGCTCACTCCGGGAGCGGTCTATTGTCACATCACCTCCAACAACACCATCTACGGGACCCAGTGGCAGACCTTCCCCGATACGGGCAATGTGCCGCTGGTGGCTGACATGTCGTCGGATATCCTCTCCAGGCAGTTCGACGTGAGCAAGTTCGGGATCATCTACGCAGGCGCCCAGAAGAACATGGGGCCCGCCGGGGTCACGGTGGTGATCATCCGCAAGGACCTTGCCGACAATGTTCCCGAAAATCTTCCCACCATGCTCAAGTACTCCACACACATAGAGAACAGCTCCACGTTCAACACCTGCCCGGTGCTGGCCATATTCGTGGTTCACGAGGTCCTGAAGTGGCTCAAGGACATGGGCGGGGTCCCCGAGATGGAGAAGCTGAACAACAAGAAGGCCGCCATCCTGTACGACGTGCTGGACAACAGCTCCTTCTATCGCGGGACGGTGCAGAAGGATTCACGCTCCAAGATGAACGTTCCCTTCCGGCTTCCCACCGAGGAGCTGGAGGCCGAGTTTCTCGCCGGGGCGAACAAGAGGAATCTCAAGGGCCTCAAGGGCCACCGGTCCGTGGGCGGCATGCGTGCATCCATCTACAACGCCATGCCGATCGAAGGCGTGCAGAAGCTTGCCGATTTCATGGTGGAGTTCGAGAAGAGCCATTCATAGAACCTGCACCGGGCGGTGCGCTGCTCAAGCCGCCCGGCCTCTCAAGGAACAGCAGGTGTGATCTCTTGGAGGCTCTCAAGGCCGGAGCATGTCCCGACATGCTCCGGTACGAATTTCCCTCTCTCGCCGCTGAGTACGGCAGGGGAGGTGATTTGATGTTATTGATAACCAATGTTATAGATCATGTAGTGGGGTTTCCATGCCGGTAAAGAGCAGGTTTGCTGTTGAAGACATCGTTGACGCGGCGTTTCGAATCGTCCGAAGGGAGGGGTTCGACAAATGCTCTGCACGGTCCATAGCACATGAGCTGAACTCGTCGACCATGCCCATATACTCGTGCCTGAGCTCCATGAAAGAATTGGAGAAGGCAGTGATCAAAAAGGCCCTGGACCTGCTGATCAGCTACGAGACCAAGGTGAGGACAGGCGATTTGTTTCTGGATATGGGCATTGGGTACATCATGTTCGCCAAGACCGAGAAGCACCTGTTCAGGATGCTCTTTCTCTCAGAGAGGAAAGGCGCCTCCGGGGATACCCGGAAGCGCTTCAACGACTATGTGATGGACGCCCTTCTGGAAAAACTCAGCGGATTCGAGCCCCTCAACGTATTTTCCCAGGAGCGGAAGAGAGACCTCATCAACCGGATGTGGGTCTTCACCCACGGACTTGCCGTGCTGCTGAATCATTCGATCATCCGGGATTTGAGCGAGCGGGAGATCACGGAGCTGATCATGGACACAGGGTTGTTCGTAATCCAGGGAGAAAGAACCCGCAAAGAGGTTTATGCCTCACCCGAGGTGCAAGATTTTCTGAAGAGGGCGGGGTTCCCGGATCTGGCTGAGCGCAGGGCTGCAGACTTTGACCTGTTCTGAGTGTGCGTTCCCGGGGGCCCTTGTAGTACTGGTATTGTGCAGTAGTTCCTGAAATGATGTTGTTCTTTAAGGGCACTCGTCTAAGGTGCCCTGGTGACGGAGTGCCGCAGCCTTTGCCTGGGGCCGAGGAGGACGGCATCGGGAAATCCAGTGATGGATGACCCCCCTAAAGCGGGGAATTCGAGGAGGGGATATGGTATCGAAACGGAAACACCTTTCAGCGTTTACAGGTTTTTTGTGTCTGATGTTGCTTCTCTCGGGGTGCGCTTCTCCCGAGTTCATGGTCAAGTCCATGGATCCGCTCATGGACAGGATGGATACCTCAGTGAACCGGTGTCCCGATGTGGACACGATCCGTGATTCTCTTCCCGCCACGATCGTCCAGCTGGACGGGTTCATCGACATCGCCCCGAGCGCCAAGCTCTATCTGCGGGCTGCGGAGGTAAATTTCGGTTACTCATTCGCCTTTATCGAGGATATCGACAAAGAGCGGGCGAGCTACCTCTACCTCAAGGCGCGGGACTATGCACTGCAGCCCCTGTTGCTCAACGACGACTTCCGGAGCGCGCTCCACCGGCCCGTGGACAAGTTCAGCGCCTCTCTTAGCGGGTTTAAGAAGGGCGATGTGCCCGCGCTCTACTGGGCTGCAAGCTCCTGGATGGCATGGATATCGCTCAATCTCGATAAGACCGAGGTGCTCATGGATATTCCCAAGATCGAGGCCATGCTGCTTAAGGTGATCGAGCTCGACGAAAACTATTACTACGGAAGCGCCCACGCCACCCTGGGGGCCTACTATGCGTCCCGCTCCAAGGTCATCGGCGGAGACCCGGACAAGGCGAAGTACCACTTCGACCGCGCGTTTGAGATCTCACAGTCAAGGCTTCTCTTCATTCACCTGCTCTACGCGAAGTACTATGCCTACCAGATCCAGGACAGGGCACTTTTTGAGCAGACCCTTCAGCAGGTGATAGACACCCCGGTTGATTACTACCCCGCGAAGAATTTCGCCAACGAGGTGGCAAAGAGAAAGGCCCGGATGCTGCTGGAGAGCGTGGATTCGTATTTCTGAAACCTGTGAGAACCAAAGAGGAGGAAACCGTATGAAGCGTTTTGTGCGAATTATTCCGGCAGTTGTTCTGGCCATGGGGCTCCTCTGCTCCGGGGCCGGTGCAGCCGAGAAGGCCAGGATCACGATAAAGATGGCCACGCTGGCTCCCAAGGGCTCCACCCTGGTGAACACCTATGAAAGGCTCGCCGAAGAGATCACCGCCCAGACAGGGGGCGAGGTAGGATTCAAGGTCTACTGGGGCGGTGTCCAGGGCGACGAGAAGGACATGATCCGGAAGATCAAGCTCGGCCAGCTCCACGGCGGCGCATTCTCCGGCGCCGGCCTCGGAGACATCGTGCCCGAGGTTCGGGTGACCGAGATCCCATACGTATTCAGGAACTACAACGAGGTCAACTATGTGCGGAAAGGCCTGCAGGACACCATGGAGAAGCTCTTCGAGGAAAAGGGCTTTATCGTTCTCGGCTGGGGTGACATAGGATTTCTCTACACCTTTTCCAAGGTGCCCCTCACCTCGCTGGAGGTGGCGCGGCAGCAGAAGTGGTGGACGCTCGAGGGCGAGCCGATCGGCCGCGAGGTTTACAAGGCACTGGGGATTTCCCCCATATCCCTGTCCGTCACCGATGTGGCCACATCCCTTTCCACCAACCTCATCGACTGTGCAAACGCCACCCCCTACATGGCGGTCGCGTTCCAGTGGTACACGAGGTTCAATTACATCAATGAGTTCCCGTCATCAAACCTCCTGGGAGCCATGGTGATATCCAAGAAGATATGGGACAAAATCTCACCCGAGAGCCAGCAGATCATACTCCGGCTGGCGAGCGAGTCACAGGAAAAGATCGCGGAGGCCTCCCGCCAGGAGGATGAGAAATGCCTGAAGATCCTCCTCGACGCAGGCCTTAAGGTGTACCGCCTGGGAGATAATATCGACGAAGAAGAAGCCAAATTCATCTTCGAGGCTGCGGAAAAGACCCGGAACAATCTCGTGGGAGAGCTCTACTCCCAGGAGCTTCTCGACCGGACTCTGGCCCTCCTCGAAGAGTACCGTCGCACGCATCCGGAAGATACCGGCGTTGTCCGGATCGAATAGCCTCACAAGGCCTGAGGAGGCTTTCATGCGCTGCCGGGTCTGCGGGTTGAGACGCTACGATCACCTGAAGGAGTGCCCTGATTGCAGCACCCCGTACCCTGCTCCCCACCCGGCGATATCGGTTCTCCAGAAAGCGGAGGAAGTACTGCTGGCCGTCTTTCTCGGGCTCATGGTGTCCCTGGTCCTGGTTCAGATCGTGATGAGGAATTTTTTCTCCACCGGGATCATGGGCGGGGCCGAGATCGTGCGGCACCTCGTTCTCTGGGTGGCATTCCTCGGTGCAGGGGTCGCGGCCCGTGAGGGAAAGCACATCCGGATAGACATCGCCGGCAGGCTCTTAAGCCCCCGGTTCAAGTGCGGGGCCGATGTCCTCACCGGCATCTTCTCGGTGGCCGTATGCGCCATTCTTGCGTATGCGTCAGTGAACTTTATCCTGGTGGACTATGACGCGCAGATGTCCATACCCTTTTTCAACCTGCCCGTATGGGTGCTCGAGATCATCATCCCAATCGGATACCTGGTGATAACCGCGAGGTTCGGCCTCAGGACCGTGCGTTCTCTGGTCTGGTTCATTCAGGGGGGCAATCTGTGACCGAAGCGCTGATTGCCCTCATCATCCTCATGGCCTTTCTCGGCGCGCCGGTGTTCGTGGTTCTGTCATCGCTCGCCATCCTGGGGTTCTATTTCTCCGACATCCAGTTCGCAGCACTCATCGTAGACATCTACTCGAAGTTTTCCAACAGCCCGGTACTCTACACCATTCCCATCTTCACCTTTGCCGGCTACATACTCGCCGAGAGCAAGGCCTCGGTGAGGATCGTGGACTTTTCGCAGGCCCTCTTCGGCTGGATGCCGGGCGGGCTCGCCATCGTGTCCCTGGTGGCGTGTGCGTTCTTCACCGCCTTCACCGGTGCATCGGGTGTCACCATCATCGCACTGGGCGGTCTTCTCTACCCGGCGCTGATCAAGGAGCTCTACCCGGAGCGGTTCTCACTGGGGCTGCTGACCTCTTCGGGCAGTCTGGGGCTGCTCTTCTTCCCGAGCCTTCCCATCATCATCTACGGGGTGGTGGCCGAGGTGAGCATTCCCCAGCTCTTTGCAGCCGGGTTCATACCCGGAGTGTTTCTGGTTGTGCTCCTTTCGCTCTATTCCATAGTCAAGGGCGGCACCGCCACGGTGAGAACCACGAAATTCTCCCTGCGTGAGGTGATCAGGAGCGCGGGCAGGGCCAAATGGGAGCTGTTCATTCCAATCATGCTCGTGGTGGGGATCTTCGGCGGGTTCGTCACCCTGGGCGAGGTGGCATCCATCACCGTGGCCTATGTCCTGATTGTGGAAACCCTGATCCACCGTGACATTCCGCTCAGGCGGATCCCCGGTGTGATGAACGAGAGCATGGTGCTCGTGGGCGGAATCTTCATCATATTCGGATCGGCGCTGGCGCTCACCACCTACATGATCGATGCGGAGATCCCCTATGCCATGCTCGAATTCATCCAGCGGCACATCTCATCCAAGATCGTGTTTCTCATCGCGCTCAACGTGGTCCTGCTCCTCGTCGGGTGCGTCATGGACATCTATTCCGCGCTCGTGGTGGTGGTCCCCCTGATCATCCCCATGGCCGCGAGCTATGACATCAACCCCGTCCACCTGGGCATCATCTTTCTGGCAAATCTGGAGATCGGCTATTCCACGCCGCCGGTGGGGATGAACCTCTTCATCTCGTGCTTCCGATTCAACAAGCCGGTGATAACCCTGTACAAGGCTTCGATACCGTTCCTCGTCATCCTCCTCATAGGCCTTGCCGTCATCACCTATGTGCCCCAACTGAGCCTCATGCTCGTTGAATATTTCAACATCCGATAAGAATTTGGGGACGCGTTCACATTACAGTCCCCAACAGCTAGGCAACGTTTTCGGCGCTGTAGCGGGCGAGGAGGCCCGTGCGCACGGCGTGGCGGAAGGTTCGGGTGAAGAACAGGCCTGCGAGCAGGATATACAGCACGGCGAGGCCCCCGCTCAGGAGCAGCGCTTCGTCCGAGGCTGACCCGCCGGATATGATCGAGCGCATGCTTTCGAACACGTATGAGGGAGGGAGCAGATATGAGACATACTGCATCCACCCGGGCAGTGTGGAGAGCGGGTAGAAAACTCCGGCAAAAGGTGAGAGAAGGGCCGGTACCGGCCACACGAACCACTCCGCCGAGGGGCCGAGCCTGAGCACCATTGCGCTCGCAAAGATGCCGAGTGCAATCCCGAACAGAAAGAGCACCAGGAGAAAGGGAAAGATCGCGAGGCCGAAGATGAAGAAGGAAAGCCCGAACACGAGCGTTGCGAGCACGAGCATCACGACGAGTCCGATCGAGCTCGTGATGATGCTGGAGAGCACGAGGCCGCCCAGATATTCGGCGATGGAGAGCGGCGTGGCAAAGAAATTGAGGAAGTTCCTTGACCAGACGTCCTCGAAAAAGGCCATGGTCACCCCCTGCATCACCCTGATGAAGAAATCCCAGAACAGAACCGCGCCCAGGAGGATAGGCACGAAGTTGAGTCCGCTGGCCGTAACGATGTTGAGATATTTCGTGATGAATCCCCAGAGCACGATGTCGATGGCGACCCAGGCAAAGAGCGGCACCACGCGCGAGAAGCTCCCGCGGATGAGATAGAACTGGCGAAGCACAATTGCAGACACGCGGTTCAGGTTCACGGCATTCTCCTGTCTCCGAGCGTGAGGGGTTCGCGAGCAACCGTGATGAAAAGTTCTTCGAGGTTCTCCTTGCCATGCTCGGCAGGCAGGGACTTCGGATCGCCCTGGAGCAGGATCTTCCCGCGCGAGAGAAAGAGCACCCGGTCGCATACCTCTTCGACCTCGTACATATTGTGCGAGGTCCACAGCACGCCTCCGGTGCTCTGTGATGCGAACGACCGGATTTTCGAGCGGATTTCGCGGGCCGTCGCAGGGTCGAGCGATGCGGTCGGCTCGTCGAGCAGAAGGAGGTGGGGCCGGTTGAGCATGGCCTTGGCAAGGCTTGCGCGCGTCTGCTCACCTGAAGAGAGCACACCGCATCTCACGTTTCGAAATGAGGTGAGATCGAACTGTGCGAGGAGCTCTTCGATCCTGGATGAGAGGTTTTTCACCGCATAGATCAGCCCGAAGACGCGCAGGTTCTGATACACGGTCAGGTTGCCCGGAAGCGGGGCATACACGGCTGCGAAATTGGTGCGCGCAAGCGCCTGTGACCGGCTGGTGCGGACATCCACCCCTTCGATGCGGATGGTGCCGCAGCTCGGCTCGAGGACGCCCAGGATCATGTTGATGATCGTGGTCTTTCCCGCCCCGTTGGGTCCCAGCAGTCCCACGATCTCGTTCGTGTTCACCTCGAATGAGACATCATCGACGGCGAGCGTGTCGCCATACCGCTTGCACAACCCGTTCACTGAAAGCACGTTCATAGCCGGATACGCCTCTGTCTTCTCCATGTGTTATTATGATGGCAGGCGCCTGAGATGGTCGGGCGGGAGGTATCTCTCTGGACAGTCTTTCCGAACCATGGCGCCGCAGCCTCACCACGACGGATAGAGCCAGGGGAGAATCCATATCCCGAAGTTTGCTGCGGCATGGACCGTATAGGGCGCCCAGATATTGCCCCGCCATTCATAGAGACCTGCGAATATCAGGCCTCCTACGATCTGCACCGGCGCGATGAAACCGTGCATGCCGGCAAAGAACAGGGCCGAGACGACGATGGATGCAATCATGGGCATCCTCTGTCTGAGCCACGAATAGAGGAGGCCGCGGAAAAAGAGCTCTTCTGCAAAGGGGGCGATCACGCACCCGACCAGAAAGAACATGGCGGGATCCGCCACCTCCTGCCTCCCGATGAGGAGCCTTAGAGCGCCTCCTTGGAGAAATGCCCTGGAGACGGCGTCTCCCAGGACTACAGCCGCGCCGAAAGCGGCGGCGACACCCGCACCGATGGCGATCTCCCGCGGTATCGACCGGGTCGAGACCCCGCTGAGGCGAAATGCGAGTCCGAGGATGATGAGCGTTTCCACCACCCTGACCAGCATGGTGAAAAACAGGGGGTTCACGGGGAGTGAAACAGTGCTGTAGACGAGCCTGAACGCAAGCTCCACAAGGATAACGACCAAGATTACGCCGATGCGCCTGTCCATATGTGGATTATCGTTATACGATCGCGGACAGTGAATCACAAGCCCAATATCTAAGGGGGCGGTCTCTGCAGGCACCTGTCTTGGGAATGCACGCCTCTGTCCGGATAAGCATTGCGTGTCCCGGCCATTGATCTTTAGGGCAAGGCATGAGGGAATTGACGATAGGCGGGTAATCTGATTAAACCATAACCACTATGAAGAGAGTCGTCATCGGCACCGCAGGACACGTGGACCACGGCAAGACATCGCTCATCAAGGCAATGACCGGCGTGGATTGCGACCGCCTGAAAGAGGAAAAGCAGCGCGGGCTGACGATCGAGCTCGGTTTCACCTCGCTGGACCTTCCTTCCGGAGAGAAGGTCGGCGTGGTGGATGTGCCCGGCCACGTGAGGTTCATCCGGCACATGCTCTCCGGGGCGTCGGGAATCGACCTGGTCATGCTGGTGGTTGCCGCTGACGAAGGGGTGATGCCCCAGACCGTCGAACACATCCAGATCTGCAGCCTCCTGGGCATCCAGCGGGGTGTGGTCGTTCTCACCAAGATCGACACGGTGGACGACGACCTCCTGGAGCTTGCGTATGCGGACATCCAGGATTTCATGTCTCGCACCTTTCTCAAGGATGCGCCCATCGTGGCCGTGAGCTCGATGACCGGCAAGGGGATCGACGAGCTCAAGCAGGTCCTTGACGAGCAGGTCCGCTCTTTGGAAGAAAGGCGGATCACCGGCATCCCGGTCTTGCCCGTAGACCGGGTGTTCACCATCAAGGGCTTCGGGACCGTGGTCACCGGTACCATGAAGCAGGGAGTGTTCGAGGAGGATCAGGAGGTCGAGGTCCTGCCTGCCGGGCGCAAGGCCCGGGTGCGCAACATCCAGGTCTACGGACATGATGCCGACAGGGCTATGGCCGGCATGCGAACGGCGATCAACCTCCAGGGCTTTTCCCGGGAAGACATCGAACGGGGCCAGTGGGTGGTGCCGGCAGGCGTGTTCAAACCCACGCGGCTCCTGGACGCCCGGCTGGATCTGATAGCCAAGCCCAAGAAGGGTGAGGTCAAAATCCACTTCGGCACATCCGAGCTCACCGGCGAGATGAGCATCCACGCCGTGGACGGGCACGATGTGGCGAGGATACGGCTCAAGGAGCCGGTCATCGCGACGTTCGGCGATAGGTTCATCATCCGGAGCATCTCTCCCTCCCACACGCTCGCAGGGGCCACAGTGCTCAATCCCTCGCCCCGCCGGAGGTTTTCCGAGGAAATCGCCCGGGATCTGCTGAGCTCGGAGAAGGTGCGTCAGGTCGCAGGCATCATCAGGGATGCAGGGGTCCGGGGCATATCGAAAAAGGAGCTCGCCGCGGTCTTCGCCGACGGAGGCTCGTCCCTGGACAAGGGCTTGGCTGAGCTCCTGTCATCCGGACAGATCATACGCTTCGATCCCAACAACGATCTCTATGTCTTTGAGTCTTATGCGCTCTCGCTCAAAGATCTCATCCTGGAGAAGGTGAAGGAATACCATAGAGACCATGCCTCCTCCCCCGGCATCTCCCGCGAGCACCTGCGCTCGGCACTCAAGGGGAGCGTGGATCCAAAGCTCTTTCACAAGCTGCTGACTGATCTCATGAAAAAGGGTGAAATCGAGGAAGTCGGCCCCGATATCAGAGAGAAAGGCTTCAGCCCCTCGCTCGGCGATGCCATGGGCGCCGCAGGGGAGAAGGTCTATGCCATACTCTCCGCGAGCGGCTTCGAGCCGCCGCGCGTTCAGGAGATCGCAGAGCGCCTTTCCTTGGACTTAAAGCAGATGGAGGAAGTGCTCGGCTTCCTCACCCGGCAGGGAAGGCTCACCAAGATCAAGGACGATGTGTATCTCACCGAGTCCGCGGTCTCCCGGCTCAAGGAAAAGGTCCGCCAGTTCATTCGCGAACATGATTCGCTTGCGCCCGCGGATATGAAGCAGATTATCGGCGTCAGCCGCAAGTATGCCATTCCCTTTCTGGAGTACCTCGACCGCGTCCACTTCACGGTACGAGTGGACAACGTCCGCAAGCTGGGTGTGGGGGGATGAGCAGGGTCCAGACCCCCGGTTGTGTCACTGTGTCGGTCTAAACGCGCGAATCAGCTTCACCCGTTCTCTGAGTTTGAGGCTGAGGTAGAGCGGGCTCAAGATAAGTGTTCGAATGATCTCCCTCTTTGTCATATGCCGCGTCCTTGCCACAGGTTATCACTGCCGGGATATGCTATAAGCATGCCATATCGATAAAGGGAAGTGATACCCATAGCTTGCGGGAAGGCCGCATGGGCATCCCCAGGCGGGGCAGGGTGAGACTGTTGCATTATGTTACAGTGTATGAAGGAAAAGTACAACAGGTGTAATATAAATCCGGTAAACCGGGATGTTGCAGGATCGGGGTTAAGTCTCAACATAGACACTTAAGTGTCATATGGAGAGATCTGACCCCCATGAGGATGCGGTTACTGGTTCGCCTGCTCCGGGGTTTGGCACGAACGGGAAATGAGCTCATCCAGATCGTCGTCCAGGGGCACGTTGGGATAGTGCTCCCGCACATACTGGAAACGCTTGCACGCGGCCCCATGCTCTTTTTTCTTCAGATAGAACTTCCCGATATATACATAGTGTTTTGCAAGCACGCTCTTTGCCTCGGCCAGCCGGACCTTCGCGTCTTCCGCATGCGGAGAGTCCGGGTAGGACGAGAGGAAGTTCTCAAAGGTCTGAATCGAGCGGACGGTCTCGGTCTGGTCCCTGTCGAAGGTGCCGATCTGGTTGAAATGGGTCATGGCGATCCGATAGAGGCAGTACCCGGCCTCGTAATCGGTGGGATAGAGCAGCCGGAACTCCTCGTAGCTCTGGAGCGCCGAGGCATAGTCCTCCTCGTCATAGTGAAGGTCGGCCGTGGCAAGGAGGGCCTTTCGGGCGAGCTCATCGCCGGGGTAGTAGGTGCGGACCTCCATGAATTTCTCGACGGCCTTTTCCACCTTCCCCTTTTCGGCAAGCTCGGTGGCCTCCTGGAACAGCTCCTGGGCCGAACGGATTTTTGTCTCGTCATGGGCGCAGCCTCCCACGATGAGCACCAGGGCCAATAAGAGAAAGGCACTGACAGCATTCTTCATAGCAGGTGATCCTTATGATAAAACAGCGCGAACATCAAGGGGCGATTTCGTACACAGCCGAGTTCTTGACGCTCAGAACATAAATGATCTTTTCCACCGACCCGTCGGGAGAAAATGACGTGGAGCCGGTGAGTCCGGGATAGTCCTGAAGCGAGGCAATGAGGCCCTGCAGGGCCTCGCGCGAGGCAGGGTCACCGCTTATGAGATTCTGGAGGATCGTTGCCGTATCATATGCGCTCGCCTCCCACACGGAAGGATTGTAGCCGAACGTATAGTAGAACTGGTCATTGAACTCCTGCACATAATCCAGCTGCGAGTTGGCGAAGAAACCGCTCACGAACACCGAGTCATCGACATACCTGCCCCCCACCCGGATGAAATCGGGAGAGTCCCAGAGGGTGGGGCCGAAGAGCCGCACGCCCTTGATATTGAGGTAGGGGAGGTACGAGGCGACCATGGCGGAGTTGATGGCCGTGTCAGGGATGAGGAGTGCATCGAAATCCGGTGGATTGTTTTCGGGAAGGTGCTCGACAAGTTTCTTCACTGCCCCCTTGAAATCGACCAGATCCGATGAATACTCGACCGTGCGGACCACGCTGATGCCAAACTCGGGCGCCTTGCTGCTGAATATCCGGGTAAAGGAATTCCCAAAGTGATCGCTGGGATAGAAGACGGCGAAGCGCGATATGTTCATGTCGGCGGCCGCCCTGAGAAGGGCCTCGGCCTGGACATCGATGGATATGAAGTTGCTGAAGCAATAGGATATCTGGTTCGGGACCACATCGGCACGGGTGAAGAGAAAGGACGGGATCCCTCTCTTGCGCGCCTCTGCACAGGCGATGCTGCCTGCGGACTCGCCCACCGGTCCGATGAGCGCGATGATGTCTTCTCTGGTATCGAGTTCTTCGATGATGGATGGGATCGACTGCTCGTCGTTGCCATAGTCGCGGATGAGGTATTCCACCTGTGGCGAGTCGTCCGTGCTGAACACCCGGGAGGCGAACTGGATGCCTTTGAGCACCTTCTGCCCCACCGTCTCCCACTTGCCGCTCAAGGGGACGAGCACGCCGATGGTTTTCTTGGCTTCGGGGGAGCCGCTCTGGGTCCACCGGGAAAGGCCTTTTCCGGGCCCGAGCCGGGATATGATGCTGCGGGCCATGTCGTTTTTGCCCTGCTCGATGTAGAGATCCACCTGCCGGGCAAGGAGCACGTCCAGCAGACGGTTGTCGTGGACGCCCTGCTCGATTTTGTGGAGCTGCTCCACCCGGCCAGTATTCTCTACACCGGTCTTCCAGTAGGGGAGGAGCGATTCCTGCGAAGATTTATCCACATAGGGGAACATCATGCTGATGAGATCGAGTGATTCCTGGTATCTCCGTGCGCCTGAGAGCCCCCGGACAAGCCTGATGCCCGGCTGGACGAGATCGGGGTCGTGGCTTTCACCGTAGAACTCGGTGAAGAGATCGATCGACTGCGAAAATCGACCGAGACGGACCTCCGCCTCCAGAAGGTCTCCTATGACCTGCGATTTCAGGGGGGAACGCGCGTACGATCCCAGAAACGACCGGTACAGCTCACTCGCCTTCGAGGGGTTGCTGGCGGAGATGAGGGAGCCTGCCCGGTAGAGTGCCTGTGGCGCGAGCTCGTGATTGGGAAAGAGCTTCCAGATCGAGATGTACGACTGGTATGCGCTCTGGGTGTTGCCGGATTTTTCCTGGACCAGTGCCCTGTCATACAACGATTTGGGGTCCTGGGGCGCTGCAGCCTTCTGTACCGGCGCCGCACAGGCAAACGCCAGGAAACAGGCGCCGAAAAGGAGTATGATCTTGAGCGGAGGAAAATGCTTCATGCGGTTACTCATTGTATCGGTCTCTCTCTCGCAAGTCAACAACTAGTAGAAATCATTGAACGAATAAAGTCTCTCGCAGTGTTTTTTTGTCTTGACAAACCAATAGACACTGCTGAACTATACAGGGAAAATTCTGCGAGAGTAAAGGAGATATTTGGTGGCAGATTTAGGGAAACGATATAAGTGCTACAAATGCGGCACCAAATTCTATGATTTGAATAAGCCCGCTCCCGTGTGTCCTGCCTGCGGAGAGGATCAGAATAACGAAGAAACCAAAAAAATGCTCAAGCGCAAGAAGCGCAGGCCCATCGCCAAGGCGAAGTCCGATGCCAGGGCCGTTCCCGAAGAGATGGAAGGAGCCATCGAGGGCGATGAGGATGTCGAGGAGTATGTGCTCGATGTAGAGGACATCGTCCTGGAGGAGAACTCCGACTACCAGGAGAAGGACGAATAGCCTCCTCGCATGGTGACGTGCGGCCCCGGGTCATCGGCGGCCGGCGGGTCCTGATGGGGGCGTCGCCAAAAAAATTGAGTGTCAGGTCTTTTTGATGTGGTGGTATATGTCGCCTGGCAGGAGGCCCCTTGCCGAGGACACGAGCTTGTTCGCGTAGGGCAGGAGTTCGGAGTTCTTCAGGATCGCCGAGTCCTTTGGAAGGGCAAGCTGCAGGATCGTGCAGGCAAAAACCGCGATGACAACCCCCTTGGCCAGCCCGAGAACAGCACCGAACACCCTGTCGATAACCGAGATGCCCGATGCCTTGATCAGCTTCTGCAGGAAAAACAGGAGTATCTTTATCGTGAAGAATATGCAGAAGAAGACGAGAAGGTAGCCCAGCACCCCCCGGGGATTCGGGATGTGCACTAAAGCCAGCAGCTTTGCAAACAGCGGCTCGATCTTTTTTGCCGAGTATAAACCCGCCAGGAGCGCAGCCAGAGACGAGACGCTCCTGATCAGGCCCTGATACGCTCCCAGTGCCAGGAACGCCGCGCATAGAAGTAGGGAGACGTAGTCAAGCGCGTTCACTGCTTTGAGCTGGAGAACTCGATCCAGGCCACGTCCTTCAGAGAAATCTGATAGGTCCCGAACGGGGTGTTCCCGTATACCCTGGAGAGGTGGTTGATCTTCAGGTCGCACATGTCTTTGGAGCCTATGAGGTTGACACAGGCGCTCTTGTCCTTGATGGCGACCCGGGAAATGTTCTCGAAGGGGATTCTCACCTTGCCTTTTCCCAGAGACGCCTGAAACAGGGGTTTCCCGTCGATGGTCACCGCGCTGATCTCCACCTCATTGCCTGCCGTGTCCATGAGCCTTGCATTGAATGAAGAAGCAGCTCCGTTCTGGGGGGCTACCGTTCCCAGGCCCGACATGCCCATGAGTACCAGTGAACAGGCAATGACCACCACCGCAGAAACGATACTGTGCTGTTTCAACATCCTATATCCTCCTTTATCACGCCTTCCCGGTGCAGCGCATGGATCAGCCGTGCAAGCAGCGCCTTTCTGCTCAACGGGTAGGTTATCACTACCTGTGCGGCTATAGGGTCTCTGGTCGAGACGATGCCGAGCCCGTCATAACCCTCCAGGATGAATCTCAAGTAGGATATGTCGTCCCGGTTTACCCGCACCTCTATCTGCCCTGTTTCCCACATGTCTTAAAAAAATGAATAGCATACAAGATTACCGGGTGCAAGGAGGTGATCCATTCTCAATGGGCAGGGGAGAGAAAAGGGGTTTTGAAAATGCCGTCCCCTCCTGAATAAGACACTGTGCTATAAGCAATGCTGCGGGAATGAGGCCTAAAACAGCGTCCAAGAATATGGAAAGCGTTTTTTCATACCGGTTCCCGTCTGCGGTACAATCGTGCAGAGGTCACCGGACAACCGTTTCGTCAATGGGAATACCGGCCTTGCCAGGGAAGAAAGTCGATTGTGGCATTTCTCTTGAGCCCGGCAATGATAAATGTTGACACCCCATTATTGGAAATGCTAGGGAAAAGAATGAATAATGAGTGAATCGCCATTCATTACAAGGCCGGGGAGGGGGATCTTTAAAAGGCCCCAGAACGATACACAGCTCGTAAAAGATCTTGCCATCATAACCCAGCTGGGTTTCATCATGGCGGGGTCGACAGACCTGAGTTTCTGGCTGGGCTATGAGCTGAGCGAGCGGTTGAATGTGCATAGTATTGTGTATGGCGCCTTTATCCTTCTGGAGATTCTATGAGGAATAGATAGGAGGAACAATCTATTATGGAGAGTATACCCGGTACGGATCTGGTGAGGGCGGCCGCCTTTCATGGCGCAGGGATTGCGATGGGTGACTGTGCCATCGGCCCCGATGTTGGCGAGGGGTATACCGGCGGCAAGACGTTCGGGCGGAATCCGGGCGAAGCCGGCTTGCTGACAAGAAGCATGCCCGTGGCTCTGCTTCTGACTTTCGTCGTATAAGGAGGACTGCTTTGATAGAACTCAACTGGACCTTTTTTGTGCAGATCTTCAACTTCCTGCTCCTCATTTTCATCCTGAACAAGATTCTCTACAAGCCTATCCTCAAGGTGCTTGACGAGAGGGAGGAGAGGATCGCCGGCGGGCAGGAAAAGGCCAAGAAGCTCCTGGAAGAAAGCCAGAGCATTCTCAAGAGTTATAACGAGAAGCTCTACAACGCCAAGATCGATGCAATGACTGTGAAGAATTCTTCCCGCAAGCAGGCGGTTGACGAGGCCAACGAGATCATCGAGAATGCAAGGCGCAATGCCGAGGAAATCGTTCTCAGTGTCCAGAAGGAGATGGCCGAGGAAATCGCGCGGGTAAAGAGCGAGCTGGAGCCGGAGATCGGTGTCATGGCCGGAACCATTGCCCAGCGGATTCTGGGGAGGAAGGTTGCATGATGAAGAGAGTGTACAGGATTGCACCTCTCCTGGCGGTCCTTCTGTTTGCCGTCGCCACGGCCTGTATGGCCGCGGAAGGCGGCGAGGGGGGAGGCCGGGATATGGTGTGGAGGATCGTCAATTTCTTCATTCTCGTTGCGGTTCTCTGGAAGCTTCTCGCCGACAAGATCAAGAAGTATTTCAGTGACCGCCGAGTTGAAATCGCCGAGATGATCGATACCGCTGACAAGGCCCGGGAAGAAGCCGAAAAGCAGTTTGCCGAGTACCAGTCGAGGCTTCAGAACATCGACAGGGACATTCAGGAAATACGCGATGCGATCATGGGCGAGCTCGAGGGTGAAAAGCAGCGCATCATCGAGGAAGGCAAGGTAGCGGCCGAGCGGATCATCGAGCAGGCGAAGTGGTCTGCCGAGCAGGAGATCATCAAGGCCAAGAATTCCTTGAGAAACCAGGTGGTGGACATGGCCGGGGACATGGCCTCGGGTCTGGTGACCAATTCCATGACCCCGGAAGACCAGAAACGGCTGATCGAGGAATATCTTGATAAAGTGGGGAAAGTGCAGTGAAAAGCGACGTGGTGGCAAGACGATATGCGAGAGCCCTGTTCGATCTGGGCCGGGAAGAGGGCAAGGAGAAGCAGTTTCTTGAAGAATTGCAGAATATTGCTCAGCTCGTGCGTACCTGCGATGACTTCAGGTCGCTGCTTGAAAGTCCGCTGTACGATATCACCCTGAAACGGCGTGTCCTCAAGGAAGTGGCGTCCAAGATATCTCTATCACAGTACATGTCCAATTTTTTGAATATATTGCTGGATAAAGAGAGATTTACGGTCTTGGGAGAGATTCTGGATGCATATCAAGAGATCCTCGACAAGCTGACGGGAAGGGTCAGGGCGCGGGTCACCTGTGCTGCGCCTTTAAACGGGGATCAGTTGAATCAGATAACGCAGACACTCTCCAAGGTGGTCAAGAAGGAGGTTGACGTCGACGTCGTGGTTGAGCCTTCTCTGATCGGCGGCATCATCGCCGAGGTCGAGGGGATGATCTATGACGGAAGCGTGAAGACGCAGATATCGAAATTAAAACAGAGCTTAAAAGGGGAGATCTAGGATGCAGATAAGGGCGGAAGAGATAAGTAAAATCATTAAGGACCAGATCAAGGGTTACGAGAAAGAGATCGATGTCGCCGAGACCGGGACCATCCTGAGCGTCGGCGACGGTATTGCCCGTATTTATGGTCTCAGAAACGTCATGGCCAGTGAGCTCATCGAGTTTCCGCACAATGTCATGGGAATGGCCCTGAATCTGGAAGAGGATAACGTGGGCTGCGTTCTCTTCGGCGAGAGCGTGGGCATCAAAGAGGGCGACCAGGTCCGCAGGACCAAGAGGATCGTGGAGATTCCCGTGGGTGAGGCCATCCTCGGCCGCGTGGTCAACGCGATCGGCGAGCCCATCGACGGCAAGGGCCCCATCGAGGCGACCGAGACCCGGGTCGTGGACATCAAGGCCCCGGGCATCGTCAAGAGGCAGCCGGTGAAAGAGCCGCTCCAGACGGGCCTGAAGTCCATCGACGCCATGACCCCAATCGGACGCGGCCAGCGCGAGCTCATCATCGGCGACCGCCAGACCGGAAAGACCGCTCTGGCCATCGACACCATCATCAACCAGAAGGGCACCGGAGTCATCTGCATCTACGTGGCCATCGGGCAGAAGAAGTCCACGGTGGCCCAGGTGGTCGCCACGCTCGAGCAGTTCGGCGCCATGGAATACACCGTGGTGGTGGCGGCAACCGCCTCCGACCCGGCGCCGCTGCAGTACATCGCACCCTATTGCGGAGCGGCCATCGGCGAGTTCTACATGAACAAGGGCGGCCATGCGCTGTGCGTATATGACGACCTCACCAAGCAGGCCCAGGCATACCGTCAGCTTTCGCTGCTTCTGAGAAGACCTCCGGGACGCGAGGCGTTCCCCGGCGACGTGTTCTACCTCCACTCCCGGCTGCTGGAGCGCGCGGCGAAGTACAGCGACGCCATGGGCGGCGGATCGCTGACCGCACTGCCCATCGTCGAGACCCAGGCAGGCGACGTTTCCGCATACATTCCTACGAACGTCATCTCGATTACCGACGGCCAGATCTTCCTTGACACCGACCTGTTCTACTCTGGCTTCCGTCCAGCCATCAACGTGGGCATCTCGGTTTCCCGCGTGGGCGGCAACGCCCAGATCAAGGCCATGAAGAAGGTCGCCGGTACCCTGCGCCTCGACCTGGCCCAGTACCGCGAGCTGGCGGCGTTCTCCCAGTTCGGTTCCGACCTCGACAAGGCTACCCAGGCCCAGCTCAACCGGGGCGAGCGCCTCATGGAGATGCTCAAGCAGCCTCAGTACTCCCCGTTGCCGGTCGAGAAGCAGGTTGCCATGATCTATGTCGGCACCAACGGATACCTGGACGAGTATCCGACATCGGCCATCAAGGGCTTCGAAGAGCAGTTCTACACCTTCATGGACAACAAGCACGCCGACATTCTTAAGGCGATAAGAGAGACGGGCCAGCTGGATGCGGAGACGGAAAAGAAACTCAAGGATGCGATAGCCGAGTTCAAGAAGATCTTCGTCGTGGAAGAGTAAGGTGCTGGCATGGCTAGTCTCAAGGACCTAAAAAACCGGATCGGCTCGGTCCGGAAGACGGAGCAGATAACCTCGGCCATGCGCATGGTCGCGGCTGCGAAGCTCAGGAGAGCCCAGAGCGATATCATCGCGGCCCGTCCCTATGCCATCAAGACCAACGAGGTTCTGGTCTCTCTGGTGACGAGGACGAACCCGGACATGCACCCGCTGCTCCGGGTACGCGAACCCAAAAAATGCGTACTCGTAGTGATGGCTTCCGACCGGGGACTGTGCGGTTCGTTCAACCAGAACGTCTTCAGAAGGGCGGAGGCCTTTATCAAGGCAAACAAGGACAAGTATGAAGAGCTTTCCCTGGTTCTCGTCGGGAAGAGGTCGAGAGACTTCTTCAAACGCAAACCGGTGAAGATCAGAAAATCCGTAGTGATCGGCAATCCTTCTTACGAGCTCGCATCGGAGATCGGGGATGACCTCATTGAAGGATACATCAACGGAGAATTCGACGAGCTCTATATCATCTTCAACGAGTTCAAGTCGGCCATGACCCAGATACTCCACGAGGACCGGATTCTGCCAGTGGAGCGGATCGAGTCTGACGACGAGATGATGAAGGTTGAGTATCTCTGCGAGCCTTCGGAGGACGTGCTCCTGGATGCACTGCTGCCCATGAGCCTGAAGATATTTTTCTACAGGGCCCTGCTGGAATCCGCGGCCTCTGAGCACGGGGCGCGCATGACCGCAATGGAGAGCGCGTCGGGCAATGCCGCGGAGATGATCGAGAAACTGAGCATAAAGTATAACCGGGCCAGACAGGCCGCCATCACGACCGAGCTCATGGAGGTCGTGAGCGGCGCAGAGGCCTTGAAGGGTTAATAAGATTATCTTTGAAGGAGCGAATCTATGGAGATGGGAAGAGTCTCACAGGTTATTGGCGCAGTTGTCGATGTCACCTTCGATCAGGGTGAGCTGCCTGACATATATAATGCCTTGTACGTAACCAACCCCTTCCTCTCAGACGAGGAAGACAACCTCGTGCTCGAGGTGGCTCAGCATCTCGGCGACAGGACCGTGCGCTGCATCGCCATGGACTCCACCGACGGGCTGGTCAGGGGCATGCCGGTCAAGGATACCGGTGCACCGATTTCCGTCCCGGTGGGCGATGCGGTTCTCGGCCGGATCCTCAACGTGGTGGGCAAGCCCGTGGACGAGGCCGGCCCGGTCAATACGGATAAGCGCTATCCCATTCACCGCGAGCCGCCGAAGTTCACTGAGCAGAGCACCTCGATCGAGTCGTTCGAGACCGGCATCAAGGTCATCGACCTGCTCACCCCCTACATGAGGGGCGGCAAGATCGGCCTGTTCGGCGGAGCCGGTGTGGGCAAGACCGTGTTCATCATGGAACTCATTCACAACGTGGCCATGAAGCACGGCGGCTATTCGGTCTTCTGCGGCGTGGGCGAGCGCACCAGGGAAGGGAACGACCTCTGGCTCGAGATGAAGGAGTCCGGTGTTATCAGCAAAGCGGCCCTGATTTACGGCCAGATGAACGAGCCTCCGGGAGCCCGTGCACGCGTGGGCCTCTCCGGTCTGGCGACCGCGGAATACTTCCGTGACGAGCAGAACCAGGACGTGCTGCTCTTCATCGACAACATCTTCCGGTTCACCCAGGCAGGCATGGAGGTTTCCGCTCTGCTGGGCCGCATGCCCTCCGCCGTGGGATACCAGCCCACGCTCGGCACCGACATGGGCGAGCTGCAGGAGCGCATCACCACCACCACCAAAGGGTCGATCACCTCGGTTCAGGCCATTTACGTGCCTGCCGACGACCTCACCGACCCTGCTCCGGCCACCACCTTCAGCCACCTTGACGCCACCACGGTTCTTTCCCGGCAGATCGTGGAGCTGGGAATCTACCCCGCAGTGGACCCGCTCGACTCCACCTCGCGAATCCTCGATCCCAAGATCGTGGGCGAAGAGCACTATCGGGTCGCGCGGAGCGTGCAGCAGATCCTGCAGAAATACAAGGAGCTCCAGGACATCATCGCCATTCTCGGTATGGACGAGCTCTCAGAGGAAGACAAGCTCACGGTTTCCCGTGCGCGAAAGATCCAGAGGTTCCTCTCGCAGTCGTTCAGCGTTGCCGAGCAGTTCACCGGTATGCCGGGCAAGTATGTCGAGCTCAAGGATACCATCG
>ERZ795050.666-NODE-666-length-52105-cov-6.859520_pt1 | contig 52105 bp, 40 predicted proteins | sample MGYA00375134_ERZ795050 | MGnify/ENA primary metagenome ERZ795050 (study PRJEB30179, sample SAMN05720221) | activated sludge metagenome | isolation source: Anaerobic digester | place: Japan | collected 2015-05-26 ... | reverse complement strand
ATATTCTGCAGGCCAAGATTGGCAGGTTTTCGTCCTGCTCCGTCCTTGTGACTTCGCAGGGCTTAGACCATGCCCTGCCATTTTCCCGCACATCCGCAGGTTTATATCGCTCTGAACCTGGCTACTGTCGGTCCTCCGTCAGTGGCAGTTTGGTGAGCTTTTTAGGTTCTGCGGACACATGAGGGGTCATAGAATTTGGGGTATTTACCGTTCTGGTGGTCGGAGTTTCATTTCCGAGACAAAGCTTGGGAGGACACGTCATGCGGAAGCGTTCAACGTTGCTTGCAGGATTGTTGCTGGTTTCAGGAATCCCACTTGTATTGGCGCCGAGTTGCACCATCACTTTGGTCACACCGGAGATGGTGACATCGACGGAGACGCGGAACGTAACGCTGCCGGCCGGCGCATCCGTCGTTGTATCCAACGAACTTGGCACGACCAAGGTGCAGGTGGAGGAGACGGCAACGCAAGCCACGGTGCAAATCGTTCGTGTGGCCTACGCGGCCAGCGAAGAGGATGCAGAGGACCTGTTGACCCAGATGGAGGTGACCATCACCGAGCCCACCGGCGGGGACAATCGTCTGGTTGTCGCGGCCAAGGCGGTGGAAGGGGCGACGAGCGACGAGGGCAAGTTCAACATGGTCGTCAACGACGATGACGTGGTGATCACGAGCGTTTTCTCGCGTGCCCGAGTGGCCAAGTACAGAATCACAGTGACTCTTCCACCCGGCCACGGTGTGGAGGTGACTCAGAAAGTCGGCCTGGTGAAGGCCGGCGGTCTGGACACGGCCAGCACGCTGGATGGTGCGGCCGCAACGGTGGTGGCCGAAGGCTGCACGGCGGCCCTGACGGCCAATGCCGATGCCGGCGATGTGAAGGTGACCTCGCATAGCGGGTCATTGAATGCGACGGTATCGGCGGGGTCGGCGGTGATCGATATTGCGGCTCTGGCGGCTGATGATGTGGTGGACGTGGCAATTGACGCAGGATCCATTGACATCGATCTGCCGGCCGGCGTGGCTGCCGATCTGGACGCAGCCGCAAGCATCGGATCGGTCCACTTTGATAAGACCGGCTTCACGGCTGTTACAGTCACGACCGACACGCTGACGCACGTGGTTGCCAAGCTGAACGGCGGGGGTGCGGAGATCAATCTGCAAACTGACGTCGGCAACATCATCATCGACTCCCGATGACACGTCTGGCCGGATCGGCATCGACGTGGTGTCCGTCTGCTTGCTGATTGCCGGTGAGCTGAATCGGACACACTGGTATCGTATCGGGGCATGGGCGATCCGCTTGCCGCCCATGCCCTTTTCCTTGTTCGCGGCTTGAGCCGATATTCAGGGGGACGGTCTTGCAGTCGGCAGACAAGCTTCGATAATACTGTGCTTTAACGCTTGGATGGCGGCAGAGGCGGCGCGGCTATGCTGCTGAGGGATCAGCGTTGAATTGGCTGGAAAGGTTCTGGACAGGTTGCGGCCACTGTAGGGGCGGGCAGGAGTGTCCGCTCGCGGGTGCGAACAGCCCGGTCGGGCCCGATGGCACGGGCGGCTTGGCACTGCGGGCGGCGGTGGTCTTTCTGTTGCCGTTGGCATCGGCCATTGTCTGTTCTCATCTGGCGTGGCGGATGTGGGCCGGCCATGAGCCCGGGTCGAGCGCCGGCTGGCAGATTGCCGGCATGGCTGTCGGGATTGTTCTGGGGATCGCTGTGGCAAAGGTGTTGATCCGAATCATGCGGCAGCGGCAGACAGACGAAGGAGCGTGAGATGGTAGTGGCCGTGTTGCGGGAGCGGCTGTCAGGACTCAAGAGTTTCGCGAGGGGCATCCATCCTCCGCATCGCAAGGAATACTCGGAGACAGAACCGATCCGTTTGTTCGCACCGAAGGGCGAGATCTCTGTGCCGATGGTTCAGCACATCGGCGCGGCCTGCACTCCGTTGGTCCAGGCGAAAGACGATGTGAGCTACGGTCAGAAGCTGGCGGACACGGATTCACCGGTGGCGGCGCCGATTCACGCGAGCGTGACCGGGAAGGTCGCGGGGGCAGGGGTGGTTCTTCTTCCCAGCGGGCGTCGCGTGCCGGCGCTGTGGATCAAGCCGGCGGAAGGCGGTCAGGCGCTTCCGGCGGATTTCCTGTCGCAGTTCCTGAACCGCGACTGGAGCGGCGTGGACCCGTCGCGGTACGATCCTGATGAGATTTGCCGGACGATCCGGGACTGCGGGGTCGTAGGCTTGGGCGGAGCCACATTTCCGACGCACATCAAGTTGCGGCGAAATCCGGAACGTCCGGTCGATACGCTGATTCTCAACGGCTGCGAGTGTGAACCATACCTGACTTCCGATCATCGCTTGATGGTCGAGTGTCCGGAGGCGATCGTGGTCGGTTTGCAACTGGCGGCTCATGCGGCGGGTGCGCGGCGGTCGATTGTTGCGATCGAGGAGAACAAGCCTGATGCAATCGAGGCGATGCGCAAGGCCTGCCAGGGGCGGCCGATTGAGATCGCGATTTGTGCCACGAAGTATCCTATGGGCGGCGAGCGTCAATTGGTGCCCGCGGTGCTGGGGCGCACTGTTCCCAGTGCTCCGAAGGGGCTGCCTCTCGACGTCGGCGTAGTGATGGTTAACGTGGCGACGGCCCACAGTATCGCGCGGGCGGTCGTGAAGAAGATGCCGCTGACTCACCGGGTCGTCACAGTAACCGGCAGAGGGGTTGCACGGCCGGGCAACTGGCTGGTGCCGGTGGGGACGATGTTTTCGGAGCTGATAGAGGCTTGTGGCGGGTTGACGGCTGAGGCGGTTAAGGTGGTCGCGGGTGGTCCGATGATGGGGCCGACGGTGCCGCATTTGAACGTGCCCGTGGTCAAGGGGACGGGCGGGATCACGGTGATGAGCGAGGAGGAGACTGTTCGGTGGGACGAGAGTCCCTGCATCCGGTGCGGCCGGTGCGTGGACAACTGTCCGCTGCATCTCTCGCCGACGAAGATCGCTCACGCGGTCAAGTTCCGTGATTACGATCTGGCCAATCAGTATGACATGGCGGCCTGCTGTGAGTGCGGGTGCTGTTCATACGTGTGTCCGGCTCACATACCGCTGGCGCAGTACATCCGGGCCGGCAAGAACCAGGTTCGACTGATGGCAAGTCAGAGGAAGCAGAAATGAGAGGAGAGCCCAGCACGGGTCTTGCGAGGCGGTCGGGCCCGTGATCGTCATTCACAGGGCCAGGAGCACGAGTTCAGATGAGTGATACAACTTTACCGGCCGAGGCTGCCCAGCCTAAGGGGCCGGACCAGTTTTTGGTCAGTGCGGCGCCGCACTTGGCGGCGGGGCGGACCACGCGGGGCGTGATGTTTGACGTCGTGTTGGGGCTTATCCCGCTTCTGGTTGCCGCGATTCTGTTCTATCACGCTCGGGCTGCTTGGCTGACGATCATCACCGTTCTGGGTTGCCTGGCGGCGGAGGGAGCGGCGAATCTGGTCCGCGGACGCAGCCTGGCTTCACTCGGCGACGGGTCGGCGTTGGTAACGGGCATGATTTTGGCGTTCTCGCTGCCGCCCCAGTTGCCTCTGTACATGGCGTTCATCGGCGGCGTGGTCGCGATCGGCCTGGGGAAAGCCGTTTTTGGCGGCCTGGGGCACAACCTCTTCAATCCCGCGATGGTGGGGCGGGCGTTTCTGATGATTTGCTTTCCCGTGGCGATGACCACGTGGTCTGAGCCGGGGACATTGCTTACCGTCGGAGTTGACGCGGTTACCAAGGCGACGCCGCTGGCCGCGGCCAAGTTCCACAGCGACGTGTTGCCGGGCATGTGGCCGTTGTTCGTGGGGAAGGTTGGCGGCTGCATCGGTGAGACGAGTGCCCTGGCCTGTCTGATCGGCGGGGGATATCTTCTCATTCGCCGCACCGCCGATTACCGCCAGCCGGTCGCGATGCTGGTTGCGGCGATGGTTTTTGCGGCCATTGCCCATCACTTTGCACCGGCCAAGTGCGCTTCGGCCCTGTACCACCTGAACAGCGGGGCGATGCTTTTCGGAGCCCTGTTCATCGTGACGGACTACGTTGGGGCGCCGATCACGCCGCTGGGGCGATGGATCTTCGGAGCGGGCGTGGGCGTTCTGGTCATTCTGATCCGGGTGTTCGGCGGATACCCCGAAGGTGTGATGTACGCGGTTCTGATCATGAACGCATTGACGCCGTTGATTGAGCGCTGGACCGTGCCGACGCCGTTCGGCGGGCATGTGCCGCAGGGTTGAGCGGAAGGAGAAGGCGATCGATGAGCAAGTTCGTCGCCGAGTCGTGGCTGATTCTGTTGCTGGGGCTGGTGTTCGCGGTGCTGTTGGCGGGGGCACAGACGAGTTTGCAGCCGACGATTCGGGTCAATCAGCAGAAGGCTCTGAACGAGGCCGTCGGCACGGTGGTTCCCGGGACGGTCAAGACCGAGATACTGCCCGTGACCGGCTATGATCGAGAAGTCTTCAGATGCCTGGACGGCGACGGCAAGCTGATCGGCTGGGCGATTGACGCGGCGGGCATGGGTTTCGCGGACAAGATCAGGGCGGTGATCGGCCTGTCGGCGGATGCCGAGACGATCACGGGTCTGAAGGTGATCGAAAATGTGGAGACGCCGGGGCTGGGCAACAAGGTCGCCGCCGAGCCGAGAAGCGAGTCGGACAAGGTCTGGGCGGATCAGTACCAGGGTCTCTCCGCGGGAATGGAGACCACGGTGGTCAAGCGGACCCCGATCAAAGGCAAGAACGAGGTACAGGCGGTGACCGGGGCGACGATCTCGAGCAAGGCGGTGGCGGACCTTGCCAACAAGGCCATTCAGCGCGTGCGGCCCGAGTTGAAAAAGCAGGATCGTCCCGCCACGGCGGAGAGTCGTTGAGGAGCAGGTCGATGGCCGAAGAGAACGGATCGAACCTTCAGCAGTTTGTGGACGGGATCATCAAGAACAATCCCGTCCTGGTTCAACTGCTGGGCATGTGTCCGACGCTGGCGGTGACCAATTCGGTGGACAATGCCCTGGTTATGGGGGCGGCGGTTATTTTCGTTCTGGTGATGTCGAACATGGTTACCAGCCTGTTCCGTCATCTGATTCAGCCGCACGTGCGCATCCTGGTTTTCACGCTGACGATAGCGACATTTGTGACGATCGCGGATCTGGTGCTCAAGGCGTACGTCTTCGAGGTCAGCAAGAAACTCGGTCCTTTTGTCCCGCTGATCATCGTCAACTGCATCATCATTGCCCGGGCGGAGGTGGTTGCGTCCAGGAGCGGGTTGCTGCGGTCGCTGGCCGATGCCCTCGGGTGCGGTCTGGGGTTCACGCTGGCGTTGACGCTTCTGGGGTTGGTGCGCGAGGTGCTGGGTGCGGGTAGCATCACGCTGCCGGGCTGGCGGATTCTGCTTTGCGATCCGAAGGTGTTCGAGCCGCACGCATGGGTGATCATGATCATGCCGCCCGGGGCGTTTCTGACTCTCGGAGTGGTGATCGGAATCATCACGCAGATCCGGATGCGGTCGGCGAGAGGGGGTGCCTGATGGACATCGGCGTACTCATCGGCATCTTCATCGGGGCGGCCCTGGTCAACAATTTCGTGTTGTCGACCTTCCTTGGGATCTGTCCTTTTCTGGGTGTATCTCGAAAGGTGGACATGGCCTTCGGCATGGGCTGCGCGGTCACGTTTGTGATGACCATTTCGGGGATTGTGACGTGGCTGATCGTCCACGGGATTCTCACGCCGATCGGGGCGTGGCTGGGCAATCCCGAGTCGTTGTACTTCCTGAAGTACGTGACGTTCATCATGGTCATCGCGTCGATGGTGCAACTGGTGGAGATGTATCTGCGCAAGTTCTTTCCGAGTCTCTACACGGCCTTCGGCGTGTTCCTGCCGCTGATCACGACCAACTGTGCGATTCTCGGGGCGTGTCTGTTGATTGACATGAATGAAATCTACCGGGCGAGTCTGTTGAAATCGACGGTGTTCGCTTTTGCCGGCGGTATCGGCTTCATGATGGCGATCACCATCATGGCCGGCATTCGCGAGCACCTGCGGTTCAGCGACGTGCCGAAGGCTCTGCGGGGCCCCGCTATTACGCTGCTGACCGCATGCATCTTGTCGCTGGCGTTCATGGGCTTTGCGGGGATGGGCAAGTAAGCTGGAGATGGTGCGATGAACGTGGTCCTGATCGCCGGGGTTGTCCTGTTCGGCCTGACGCTGGTATTTGCGATGCTGCTGGGCATCGCGAAGGAGAAGCTGCGGGTCGAGGAGGATCCGCGGATACCGGCCGTGCTGGACGTGCTTCCGGCCGCCAACTGCGGCGGATGCGGATTTGCGGGCTGCGCCGATTTTGCCAAGGCGGTGGTCGAGAAGCGGGCGCCCGTTGACGGCTGCACGGTCGGAGGATCGAAGACCGCCCAGGCCGTGGCTCGCGTTCTCGGCGTCGAGGTCGTTGAGACCTTTCCGTATCGCCCGGTGGTTCACTGCGGCGCCAAGACTGAAGACAAGCTGGGCCGGGTGCCCTACGACGGCGTCGCCAGTTGCGTGGAAGCGAACGTAGTCGGCGTAACGCAGGCTTGCACGTACGGTTGCCTTGGGTTCGGCGACTGCGCGAAGGCCTGCCCCTTCGATGCCCTGCACATGATCGAGGAGCATCCGGTGGTTGATTATGAGAAATGCACCGGTTGCGGGGCCTGCGTGCGGGCGTGTCCTCGCAACATTATCCGCATGGTGCCGTTCAAGCAGGATCGGATGCTTGTGGTTGCCTGTTCGAACAAGGAGCCTGCTCGCAGCGTGAGGCAGGTGTGCAAGGTCGGTTGTATGGGGTGCAAGGCATGTCAGCGGAACTTCGCGCAGCTTTTCGAGGTCCGCGACAACCTCTCATATCTGAACTACGATAACTACACGGGGGAGGAGGACTTCGAAAAGGCGATCAACAAGTGTCCGTCGGGCGTCATGATGTTTTTCGGCAAGCCCAAGCCCGAATACGCGGAGATACTGGCCCAGGATGAAGCCGTCGGCGGCCGATCTGAGGGCGGCGAACCCGCATGCTCGGCTAAGGTATGATGTATTTGCCGAAACCGGGCGTCTTGGCGATTTGAGGTTGTGTTGCGTCGCCGGCGATCCACATGACCTCGACGTCCGGAAGTTCTTCGGCCTTTCTTGCTCCCTGCTCAACCGACAGCACGCTGAAGACCGTGGCCCACGCGTCGGCGCTGATGCCGTCCGGGGCGATGACGGTGACGCTGGGGGCCTGTTCGGCCGGCCGGCCGTTGCGCGGGTCAATGATGTGAGAATACCGTTGGCCTCCGATGACCGTGAATCGCTGCTGGTTGCCGGAGGTGGCGACGGCTCGGTCGCTCAGGGCCAGCTTCATGATCAGGCCGGATTGGAAGGGATGCTGGACCCCGATTCGCCAGGGGTCTCCGTTTGCCTGTCTGCCCATGGCGACGATATCGCCGCCGACGTCGATCAAGCCGCTGGTTGCTCCCGCGGCTTTCATGCGCCGGGCGGCCAGGTCGAGGGCATAGCCTTTGGCGATACCCCCGACATCGATCTGCATACCGGCCACGCCCTTGGTGACGCCGCGGGTTGGGGGGTCAAGAGCCAGCTTGGTCCAGCCGACGGCCGCAAGAACATCTGAGATCGCGGACGGGTCTGGAAGCCGGTTGTTCTGGCCTGCCTGTTTCCACAAGGCGACCAGCGGCCGGCAGGTGATGTCGAAAACCCCGCCACTGGCCTGTGACACCTCGGCGGCGCGCTGAAGTACGAAAAAGGTTTCCGGTGAGACAACGAGCGATTCGCCGGGCGGCAGGGAGTTGAGCCGCGAGATCTCGGTGTCGTCGCGATAATCGCTCATAAGTGAGTTGACTTGCTCGAACGCGGCATAGGCGGCCTCGACGGCCGTTTGTGCGGTTGTCCGATCGGCGGCGACGGCCGTGACTTCGGCGAGTGTGCCCATAACCTCGCGAGCCTGTTTGGCGGTAGACGGCTGGGGTCGCCTGCTGCAACCTGTCGTGCAGACGACGATGCAGGCGAGAAACGCTGCTGTGCTGCGTGATGATGGAGAATTCATGGCCGGAATCGTCGCATACGCCGGCTCGGCTTGCAAACGTGCATGCCAGGAGGTTGAATGGGCGACATGGCTGCTCCGGTCAATGAGATTCGCACCGGCCGACTACCGCCTTGGCTGAAACGTCCGAGGCCGGATGCGGCCATGCTGGCCACGCGTGCGGTAGTCGAGGCCGGCGGTGTGGCCACCGTTTGCCGGGAGGCCCGTTGCCCGAATGTGACCGAGTGCTGGTCGCGACGGACCGCTACGTTCATGATTCTGGGCAGTACCTGCACGCGGAGTTGCAGGTTTTGTGCGGTGAGTCGCGGTCGGCCCTTGCCGCCGGCCGGGGATGAGCCGCAGCGTCTGGCCGAGGCTGTCGCCGGGCTTGGTCTGCGGCACGTGGTCATCACCAGCGTGAGCCGCGACGATTTGGAGGACGAGGGGGCGAGCCATTTTGCCGCCTGCGTCCGCGAGGTTCGTGCCCGCCTGCCGGAGTCGACCATCGAAGTGCTGCCGCCCGATTTCCATGCTCGTGAAGAGTGCATCCTGGCATTGTGCCAAGCCCGGCCCGACGTATACAACCACAACATCGAGACGGTGGAACGGTTGACGCCGCAGGTTCGCCCTCAGGCCGACTATCGGCGCTCGCTGAGAGTGCTGCGACTGGTGGGGCAGATTGACGCGTCGATCACGACCAAAAGCGGCCTGATGATCGGGATGGGAGAAACCGGCGACGAAATCGGGCAGACACTGAGTCATCTGCGGGAGGTCGGCTGTGGCATCGTGACCATCGGGCAGTACCTTCAGCCATCCAAGGAGCATTGGCCGGTCGTCCGCTACTATACGCCCGAGGAATTTGAGGAGCTTGCCGTCAAAGCAAGGGCAATGGGCTTCGCGGCGGTTGCCGCCGGTCCGTTTGTCCGGAGCAGCTACAACGCCGGCAAGGTTTTTTCCGGCACGGCCATCGGTTCGTCCGGAGGGACAGCCGGTCAGTTGCCGGGTGACTGAGCGACGTTTGCGATAAGGGCGTCGACGGCGTTGCGAGTCGCCTGTTCGAGTTCCTGGCGGACCAAGCCGTGCTGCCGGCCGGCCTGGTCTCCTTTTTCAAGAGTCTTGGCCAAGCGGTCGAAAGCCGTCCTGGCGCGGGTCAGTTTGTCCTTGGTTGCCGCCTTGTCGGTGTTTCTTGTCGACCAGCCATCCAGAACCGTTGAGAGAACGGCCGTCGCTTCGGTGTGACGTCGCAGGTAAGGTTGCAGCGTCTCAACCAGCGCCTTGTTGGATGTCATCGATGCGATGCGATCAAATTCGACCCGATACCTGGCGGTCAACTCATTGATCTCCTTGAGGCCGGCTTCGGTCGGCGATTTGAGGAACGCCAGACGCTTGTCGAAGAGCGTCTGGTGAAGATCGTTCACCCAGCGGTGGACCATCGGTCCGACTTCGTGGTTGGTATCGAACCAATAGAGAGCCCGGCGCAAGGAGTCTTTCGGATCGTATTCCTCGGGGTTCCACAGGTAGTCGGCGGCGGTCATCAGCGGCACTTTGTAGATCTCGGCCGGTCCATAAGTGTTGATGCCGGCCGCGCCGTGGACGTAATCGGCCATCTTCGGCCAGGCGCTGGTTGCGATGTGGTCGCAGGTTTCCAGGAACGCGTTCATGCGGAACACGTTGCCCCAGCCGGGGGGCATCTTCAACGTGTTGTCCCAGAGGAACAGGCGGCGGGGGGGGCCGATCAGTTCCTGGTAGGCCTCGATATCGGCGGTTTCATGGCACACGGTAGTCACCTCGCGGCCGGTCCAGACGATGGAGATTTGGGGTGGGATGTTGGCGCACAGGTCGCGCAGGTAGTCGTGAGCCCACTGGTACCCGCGGGCCTTGTTGGCGGTGAGCCAGTAGGGCGGCGGGCAGAGAAGGATCCGGGTGTCGGGGTGTTTCGCCCAAATCCGCTCGGCGAAACGCTTGACGATGCTGGCGTTGGCCCCGGCGAGGTTCTCGAATTGTGATCGATCCTCGTCGGGCAGGAATGCAAAGTCGTCAAGGCAGAGCATGAGCGCGGTACTGCCGTTGGCCAGCGACAACTCGAAGAACGTCGCCAGCGTCTCGATGTCGGTGTCGGAGGTTGCCCGAATGGCTTTTTCCTTGAGCATGTAGGGGTTGCCGAGTTGCATGATCTGCATGGTGTCCTGGCTTGCGGCGGTTTTGCAGGCGTCGGCTACCATGGTCCGATACGATTCCGGCGGGCTGCGCCAGTCGGGACAATCGGTGTAGCAAATACCGAACGTGTTCCATTTGAACTGTGGGGCCCACCGGACAAACATCAGGTTGTCGCGGTAGTACCAGCACTGACCCTTGAACATGCGCAGGGTGAAGGTCGGCCAGTCGCGTACCTGGGCCTGCCTGATGGTGACGCCTTCGGGCGTGCGATCAAGCAACTGGATCAGCGTGCGGATTCCATAGTATGCGCCGATGGCGTCGGTGGCGCGTATGGCCACGGTTGTCTTGCCGTCCTCGGCCGTGGTGACGGTCAGGGCATAGGCTTGAGGCCGTTCGCCGGTGGGCTTTGGCAGATGGGCGGTGCCTCCCGGCCAGTCGGCGTTGATGCCGATGCGAACGCGAGCACCCTCGTTGTTGGCCTCTGCTCGGACGCCCAGGTCCTGCAGTGCCTCGATCAGTTCCTGACGGCCGGCGGACAGGGGAGCGTGCTTTCCGAAAATCTGGATGCGAAGGACGCCGCTGGAGCGGACCAGCAGGCGGGGTGGGCCGTTTTCCCGGTAGTCCTTGGGTTTCGGCAGAACCCCAGGGAATTCCGGCGCAAGTGACGGTTGTTCGGCCATCGAACCAGACCAAGAGGCCAAGACAGGCAGCATTGTTGACAACACGTATGGAGCGATGCTGAAGGCCAGCGTTCGCCGGGTAGGCATGTTTGTCACCTCCGGGCTGTGGTTGCCGCCCGCCGGCTCTTCGGCGATGGGGGGCGCCGAACGCGGCCGCCGGCGGGCATCGGTGGCTGCTCTCAGGTTGACCGAAAACCGCGAGAAGATCAACCCCGGCATTGGATGCCGCAACGTCGGGGAGTCAAGAATGATGAATGGTGCGACGAGAATGATAGGTGCGGCCCCGTTGCCTGCCAAGGGCAATACTGGTGATTTTCGGATGGTAATGGGTCTGCCCGCTGCGAACAAGCTCAGATTCGCCGGATTTCGGACGGCTATATGCCCTCAATCACCTTGAAGCCCATCAGCGGTGCCAGTTGGCGCACCCCGGCCAGGCGGTCGCCGTAGAAGACCACCCGGTGAAGTTGCGGCACCCAGCCGTCGACCAGCCCGGCGCCCCAGTTGGCCAGCATCGCCGCGGCGTTGGCCACCTCGGTGGTGATCTGTGTCCGGCAGCCACGGTCGTCGAAGTCGGGGATCTCGATGATCTTGCCTGTCGAGGCAATCATCGTGTCGAGGTTGACCAGCTTGGCGCAAGTGATCACCTGCCCGAGGCGCATCTCGACTTCAAGCGCCGCTCCCTTGTCGTCGTCGGTGTGCGTGCGGATGATGAACGGCGCCCGCTCGCCGGCCGGCCCATCCATCCGCGTGGGGGCGGTGCAGTGAGCATGGATTACGGCGTTCTTCGAGGTGTCGAACAGCGGATCGCTGATGAAGCCCGGCACGCCGAAGGCGTAAGTGAAGATGAGCATGGTCAGTGATGAGTCCATGTCCGCCTCGCACGCCCCGACCAGCCCCATGTCCAACAGCCGCGTGAACCCCAGGCACGGATAGCCGAGGATGTCGATCGGGATGCCGCCGAGACAATTGATGGTAATGGCCTGTGCCCGATTGGCGGTCAGGATGGCCTTCATCGCCAGAAACATCTTGGATGACTTGATGATCTCCTCGCGTGTCGGCTCGATGATCTTGCGGGCCTGCTTGATCCAGATTTGCTCGGCCTCGGCTTCGGCCAGTTTCGGATCGACGCTCTTGTGTGCCTCGATCACCTCTTCGACGGAAACGGGGATGACTTCAACGCCAAGCTTTTCCTTGACTCTCTCGGGCACGATGGCGGGGGGCGTGCCGGCCGGCCGTCCGACAACCACGAGCCGCGAGCGGGCCATCCGGGCTGGCACGGCCACGATATTGACCGCGTCGGCCAGCTCGTTCAGATCACGGGTGGCGAACAGGGCGACCTTCTTGCCCGCGTTCTGCCATTGCTGGACGAACATCCATTCGTGCCCGCTGAACGGCTGCGAGAAGAACGCGGTGGGCCGTCCGGCATCGACGATCTGCTGCAAGATAGGCAGGACGCCGAGTGCCAGGTGGATCAGCAGCACCCCATCGGCCTCCTTGAGCTTCGGTATCAGCTTGGCAGCCTCTTCGGCCGTCTGAACCAGCTCCCCACCGACCAGCTCAACGTCGCCCATACGTGCCTTGAGCTCCGCCAGCTTCCGCTCGAACACCGGCACCTCATCCTCGGGCTTGAACGCCGGTTTCGGCCAGGCCGCACGTTGCCGGCCGACGTAGACCCGGTGGATCTTCACCGGCGGATACGCCGTCCGTCCGTCCGCCTTGCGATCCGTTGCGGTTTGGCCCATAACCGTCCGGCCAAACAAAGCCGCCCCCGTTCCGGCCGCCGCCGCACTCATGAAGCCGCGTCGAGAGAGTGTCTCTTTCATGTCCTTGGTCCTCCTGGTGGGTGGCCGGGGGCAGATGCCTGTGTGCTCGATTGGATCCGGGGTTGACTCCCGGCTTTCCAGACAGTCTATCAGATCGAAGCCTTTCCGGGAAACTCCAAAGTGCTGCCGACGATTGTGTCGGCATGGTCGCACGGACCGGCGGAGCACGCGCGACACGTGCGGCCGGTCGGGCGACATGAGCCGCGCGGATGGTGTGCTTCCCGGCCGGGCGCAAGTGGCGAAGACCTGCCAGTCTTGGCTGCAGAACATGGCAGGTCTTGGTCGCCACGGCAACCTCGACACTGATCTACTGACTGGCGCCCTCGGTTTCGCACACATTCCAAGCGAGTTTTCCTGCTTTGTCTTCAGAGACGGCATGTCAATGTATTTGGGGCATGCCGATGCAGAGCCGTGGGCCAGGCAGGCGGTAGAGCCGCAGGCATGGTCCCCGGCGTCTTGTGCATGTAGGGCACCGGAGACCCCGGAATGCCATCTGCTGACCGCTGAACCTCAGATCTGGAAGTCCAGTTTCCAGGGCTCGGCTCGGGTGTCGGTTGGTTCGCGCTTGCGGACGGTGAGCTCCGGATCCTTCATTCGGACGGTGGCATTGTCCGGAATGCTGCTGGTCAGGAAGACGGATGCGCCGATGACGGCTCCTTCACCGATGACCGTTTCGCCACCGAGGACCGTGGCATTGGCGTAGATGGTGACGTTGTTCTTGACGGTCGGATGGCGCTTGTGTCCGCGGATCAGACGGCCACGGGCGTCCTTCGGGAACGACAGCGCTCCAAGGGTCACGCCCTGGTAGAGTTTGACGTTGTCGCCGATTTCCGTAGTCTCGCCGATAACCACGCCGGTCGCGTGATCGATGAAGAAATTGCGGCCGATCCTTGCCCCGGGGTGGATATCGGCTCCCGTCTTGGAGTGGGCCCACTCGTTCATGATCCGCGGAATGAGTGGCACATCCATCAGGTACAGTTCATGGGCGAAACGATAGACGGTAATCGCGAGCACGCCGGGGTAGGACATGATGATCTCGTCCATGCTGGCGGCCGCGGGGTCGCCGTCGTAGGCGGCCTGGACGTCGCCGGCCAGCATTTCGCGAATGGCGGGTACGGTCTCGATGAACCGCATGGTCATGTCCCGCGCGTCCTGTTCGCATCGGTTGGCGGCGCAGTCTTCGTTGCACTCGGTGCGTCGTTTGTGACAGATGGCCCGGAAGATCTGCTCGTGTAGCTTCTCACCGAGCTTGGGCAGCAGCTCGCCGACGTGGAAGGTAACGTTGTGCTGGTTGAGGTTCTGCCGGCCGTGGTAGCCGGGGTAGGCCAATTCGAGCAGCAGGTGGATGATCTCGATGATCTCGGCTCGGCCGGGCAGATAAACATGATCGAGATGGCGGGTTCGTTCATCCTCGTTGTAGCTGGTCATGACGCGGTTGACCAGCTCTGGCAGTCGCTCAGCGATTCTGAACCTGGTTGACATTGGTGTCTCTCCGTGTTTCCTGACCGAGGTCAGAGTTTACGGGATTCTAGCAATCGCAATGCCTGGCGCGTAGTCGGTTGTCGGGAGGTGCGTGACAGTCTGGGCGGGCATGCCGACCGGTCCAGGTTGGGCGATCAACCTCCTTCAGGGGGGCCGCCAAAGGCCGGCTGACAGGCCGACCGTTATACGGCCGGTTGGTGGTCGCCCGCGGTTCTTCTTCCTTTCCATGGTCTCGGCCCGTTTCAGAGGGCTTGATGGGGTAACACAGAGAAGGAGGAATCGGCCCACTGTGAACCAGTCGTAAAACGACCGGCCTGATTGCCCTTCAGGAAAGACCGCTGAAGCGGTTCTGCTTTCGGCTTGCGTTCGCCACAACCGGGTCAGCCGCGGGGAGTGCCGCCGCTTCTGTCGCTGGCCCGTTGTCGGGGCGGTCAATTGATGTCGTTGCAAACCGCGCGACGGCGGCATAGACTCCGTAGGAGTCCACCAGAAGGAACACGGCCGAGTGTCAGCCGTCCGGGAAGGGTTTCATGCGTATCGCGTATTTCGATTGTTTTAGCGGGGCGAGCGGGGACATGATCCTCGGCGCCCTGCTGGATGCAGGACTGTGTCTGAATGAATTGAGGGAAGACCTGGCCTCGCTGGGCATAGGGGGGTACGCACTTGCGGCCGAGCGCATCCGAAAGCAGGGCTTCGCGGCCACGCAGTTCGAGGTTCGCATCGAGGCTGCCGATAAGCCGCACCGGCACCTGAAACACATCCGCGAGATCATCGAGAACGGGCGGTTGCCCAGTGCTGTTCGCGAGCGGGCCATGGCCATCTTCACGAGGCTGGCCGAGGCCGAGGCCGAGGCGCACGGCACCAGCGTTGAGAAGGTCCATTTCCACGAGGTTGGGGCGATCGATTCCATTGTGGACATCGTCGGAGCCTGCGTGGCACTCGATCGGCTGGGTATCGAGGAAGTCCACTGCTCGCCGATTCCGACCGGCGGCGGCACGCTTTGTTGTGATCATGGGGTGATGCCGGTTCCCGCACCGGCGACGGCCAGACTGCTCAAGGGGGTGCCGTTGGCCGCCTGCGAGGAGATGTCTGAACTGACCACGCCGACCGGGGCGGCGATCCTGACGACGGTGGCCCGGTCCTTTGGTCCTCTGCCCGCGATGGTGACGGATCGGATCGGCGTCGGTGCCGGCAAGCGTGAAGGCAAGACCCGCCCGAATATTCTGCGTGTTCTGATCGGCGAGGCGGTGGGGGCCAGTGCGTCCGACGACGAGTCCGATGAGGTGCTGGTCCTGGAGGCCAACCTTGACGACGCGACGGGAGAGGTCGTCGGTCACGTTTACGACCTGCTGTTTGCCGCAGGTGCACTGGATGTTTACTCATCGCCGATCTATATGAAGAAGAATCGTCCGGCGACGCTGCTGACCGTCTTGGCGCCGCCGCCCTTGCGCGAGACTATAGAGGGCATCCTGTTTGCCGAGACGACGACGTTCGGCATCCGCAGCCACCTGGCCTCGCGGCATAAACTGGCCCGGACTTTTGAGACGGTTGAAACCGGCTTCGGCCCTGTCCGGATCAAGGTCGGGCGCCGGCGGGGCCGCGTGGTCACGGCGTCGCCTGAATTCGAGGATTGCCGCGAGGCGGCCAAGCGTTCGTCGCTGCCCTTGCGCGAGGTCATGGAGCTCGCCATGCGGATCTGGCGGTCAAGAAGCGGTGGTTGCGAACCTGTCTGACCTGCGGGGACCGATATAGGGTGCATACACGTGCTCGGAGAAGGCATCAGAGAGACGCTGAGCAGGATTCTGGAGAGCCAGAATCTTTTTCCTCTTGCGTTGCTTGTGGCTCTCACGACGTACCTGTTATGGACGTCCCGGCGCAAGCTGCGACAACACGCCAATCAGCCGAAGCGGTCAACGCCGCAGCGGGAACCGGAACCGGTTTCCCCGGGTTCAAAGGAGCAACTGCGCCGCGATCTGGAGAGTCTGATCGCTGAGCTGGAGCAGCTTTCGAGGAAGATCAGCGCCGAGATTGATACCCGGTTTGCCAAGCTGGAAGCGGCGATGCATGACGCAGACAGGCGGATTGCCGCCCTGCACCGACTGACGCAGCAGCAGGAAGGGTCGACGGCCCGAATGCCGGCCCGAGAGGAATCAGAGGGAGCCAAGCCGGCGTCCGATCGGCCGGAAGATCGTTATGCGCTGATCTATGAACTGACGGACGTCGGATTCTCACCTGTCGAGATCGCCCGGGATCTGGGCCGGACGCCGGGCGAGGTCGAGTTGATTCTCAATCTTCGCAACAGGGGCCGGCCCAAGGCCCCGGACTCACCATCTTAAGCTGTTCGCGGCGCAAACACGTGCCGCCGGCTGGCCCGGCGGTTCACGCGGACTCTGAGGGAACGAGCCGGTCTGGGAAGAATCGGATGGAACCTTGGTGGTTCTGGCTCTTGGTCGCCGTTCACGAGACGACCGTTGTCGTCGCCGTGGTCACCGTGCTGCGGTGGCGAAAGGAACCCCGTTCGATGCTGGCGTGGATCCTGGCCGTCCGCCTTTTGCCGGTGTTGGGAATACTGTTTTTCCTGGTTTTCGGCGAGCCGCGCGGCGGCTGGCACCGGCTACGGCGAAGACGCAGACGCAAGCGGCTGGAAGCGGCTCTGGCACACAAATGGGGCGTCTTCCAGCAGCAGCACCCCGCCAGTCCGTTGTCCATCACCGATCCTGTTGTCAAGGAGTTCGCGCGACTGACGAAGCGTCTCGGGGGGCATATTGCCGCTCCGGGCAACGCGGTCCGGGTCTTCAATGATGCCGAGGAGACTTATGCGGCAATCGAGAAGGCGATTGACGAGGCTCAGTCGCACGTTCACATGGAATACTACATCTTTCAGCCGGACAAGACCGGCCAGGCGATTCGCGACCGGTTGATTCGCAAGGCCCGCGAGGGCGTGCGCTGCCGCTTGCTTCTGGACTACATCGGGTGCTGGAACCTGTCGCGGCGGTTCGTTCGACCGATGCGCGAGGCGGGTGTGGAGGTGGCGTATGCCATGCCGGTGATTCCCTGGCATGGGCGGTGGCGGGTCAACTATCGCAATCACCGCAAGATCGTCGTTGTTGACGGGCGGATCGGATTCACGGGAAGCCAGAACATCGGTGATGAGTACCGGGGCCGCCTGGCCCGATACGGTCCCTGGCGTGACACCCATCTGATGATTCAGGGGCCTTGTGTTCATCATCTTCAGGAGGTTTTCATTGAGGACTGGCATTACACGACGCGAGAGGATCTGGTGAAGGACGAATACTTCCCGCTGCCGGGTCCGGCCGGTGAGCACATGGTTCAACTGCTTCCCTCCGGCCCCGGCCAGCCTATCCGGGTGATGCACCATCTGCTGTTCGCCGCAGTGAGCGCTGCGAGATCGTCCGTCTCGGTGATTACGCCTTATTTCGTGCCCGACGCGGCGATGGTTCTGGCGCTGCAATCGGCTTGCTACCGGGGCGTGCGTGTGCGGCTGCTGATTCCCACCACGACGGATCATCATTTCGTCCTCTTTGCAGGCAGAAGCTTCTATCCGGAGCTGATGGAGGCCGGCGTCGAAATCTTCGAGCACGATGCGACGATGCTGCACTCGAAGGTGATGATCATCGATCGCGCCTTTGCTCTGGTGGGGTCGGCCAACATGGACGAACGTAGCTTCCGTCTGAACTTCGAATTGACCGTCATGCTTTACAGCCCGACCGTGGCCGATGATCTTTACAAGGACTTCGAGACGCTAACCGCCCGTTCCCGGCGGATTCGTTCTCGTCATTTCGGGAAGCATTCGTTTGCGCGAGAGATGGCAACCGGTCTGGCTCGACTCGCCTCGCCGTTGCTGTGATCAATTTCCGAGCGGCTCGGCTCATACACCGGCGCCTCGTCGTATGTGGGAAAAGGAACAGGCGGCGTGTCGCGGCGACGGGAAGCTATCGGTTGTGGGGAACCGGCTGCCGTGATCGTGCTCTCGGTGGTCAGGCGTCAGCTTTCAGCGAGAGGCGGCCGGCTTCGTCTTGTCTGATCTCGCCACGGCGAACGAGAGCGGGCAGACCGAGGCGGTCTTCATCCTTCATCCGTCTTTGCCTCTTGTCCGGGCTCATACGCGCAGAACGGCTCTTCGGCGAGGTAGTCGGCGAATTCGTAAAAGGCCCTCGCGCGGCAGCCGCCGCAGACGTTCCTGAACGGGCAGATTCCGCACTTGCCGGTCAATCGGCTGAAGTCGCGCAGTGCGTGAAACAGTTCGCTGTTGCGCCAGATGGCCCCGAAGCTCGTCCGGCGGACGTCGCCGGCTTCCAGCGGCAGGTAGCCGCATGGGAACACTTTGCCTTCGTGCGAAACGAAGCAGACGCCGATGCCGGCCAGGCAGCCTCGCGTCATGGTGTGAAGCGCGCTTTGCCGTGTTTGCCCTGAACGCGGCCGGTGTTGCTCGCGGGCCTGTTGGCGGATGACGCGGTAGTAGTGGGGGGCACAGGTCGGCTTGATTTGGAGGGAGGTTGTCTGCTGCAGGTTATCAATGAGTCGAAGGCGGTCCTCCACCTCCTTGGCGTCGAGCATCTGGTCGTCGGCGATTTGTTCTCCGCAGCCGACGGGCACGAGGAGAAAATAGTGCACGGCCGCCGCGCCGGCTTGCTCTGCCAGGCGTAACACGGCCTCGATCTGGTCCTTGTCGTGGCGGGCGACGGTGCAATTGATCTGGGTCTGCACGCCCAGGGTTCGCAGATGTGCCAGGGCGGCGATGGCGCGGTCAAAGGATCCGGTCTGCATGCGGAAGCGGTCGTGGGTGTCGGCGTCGGCTCCGTCAAGCGAGATGCTGACGCGGTCGAAGCCTGATTGGGCGATTGTTCGTGCCATGGGTTCGTCGATGAGTGTTCCGTTGCTGGCCAAGGCGATCATCAGTCCTCGATTCCTGGCATGGGTGGCCAACTCGAAGATGTCCGGCCGCATCAAGGGCTCGCCGCCGGAGAAGATCAACACCGGCCGGCCCGTCTCGGCGATTTGATCGATCAGTCGCTTGCCTTCGGTGGGGGTCAGGTCGGTTCTCATCAATTCGCGGGAGACATCGAGCCGGCGGCAGTGGGAGCATTCCAGATTGCATCCGGCCGTGGTTTCCCAGAAGACCAATCGGAGCGGGTGAGCTTGGTCGCTGCCGGACTCGGGAATCGGGATGGGACCGGGATGGGGCACGGGCACTCCAGAATAACACGCTGAGTCTCAGGTTCCCGGGGCATTATAGCATTCATCTCGTCGCGGCCTATGCAGGGCCGCGAGGCCCGAGTCGTACCTATCCATTTGAAAAGCCGCTGTCTGGGGGGTACAACCTCGCAACGTCGAGCGGCCGCGCTATGGGTGAGGGGGGTTCACGAGCCGCGAGGATGGAGCAGGATATGTCGATTGCGGACAGTTTCCGGCTGGTATGGACGCCGTTTCTTAAAAAGCAGAGCGGAACGATGATGCAGGCCGTCGGCCTGGTGTGCCCGCCGGTGCTGGGGTCTGGCGGAGAACTGGGACTCCGGGTCGGCGACTGGCAACAGGCGGCGCGCAAGATTGATCTGATCTCGTATCCCGAGCACCTGCACACGCTTGACAAGCCGCGGACGTACCTCTGGCTGGTTCCGCGGCCGAGACGCCCTGTGGCGATCACGGCCTTGTGGCGGACCTCGCTTGGCAAGTCGTATCGGGCGTCGTTGTTGTTGCATCCGGCCGAACCGCGTGAGATATGTGTGGTTTTCAAGACCCACATTGATCTTGGTTACACAGCGACGTTTCAGGAGGTTCTGCGCCTCTATCGTACGCGTCTGCTGGAACAGCTCCTGGAGAACCTTGATCGGACGGCGAATCGCAAAGCGGGGCGGCGTTTCATCTGGATGCTGTCCACTTGGCTGCTGGAGCAGTGTCTCGATCCCCGCCGTACCCGCCGCGAGTACATCCGCAGGCTGGAGCATTACATCCGGGCCGGTCAGGTGGTGTGGGGTCTGATGCCTTTCACGACGCACAGCGAGTTCTTCGGCATCGAGGAGATGTGTCGGAGCATCTATGCGGCTCGGCGGCTGGCCGAGCGGTACGGCGTGCCCGTGCCGCAGGCCGCGAAGATGACCGATGTACCCGCTCACACGTCGGCGCTGGCCATGGCTTTTGCCGCCGCCGGCGGTCGCTTCTTCCAGATTGGCACCAACCCCGACAGCCGCCCGCCGGAAGTGCCGCCGCTGTTCTGGTGGGCGCTGCCGGACGGGCAAAGGCTGCTGTGTCACTATCACGCCACCTACGGTACGCCCCTGCTGCCGCCGCAAGACTGGCCGTGGAAGAACTGGCTGTCCGTCCAGATGACCAGCGATAACGTGGGGCCGCAGAATCTTGACCTTCTCGATCATATGGACTGGATCGAGCAGCACTTCGATTGGCCGGTGTGTCGCACGGGGAGACTGGAAGACTTCGCCACCGCGGTGGAGCACGACCACGGCGATGAGCTGCCCGTGTTCGGGAAGGAGCTGACCGACTGGTGGATCTACGGTATCGCCAGTCAAGCGGGACCGACGGCACTGGCAAAGCGAACCAAGGAGCGTCTGGCTGCGGTGGAGACGCTCGCGACTGCGGCAGCAATGTCGCAGAGCAAGGACATGGACGCCGGTCTCAGAAGCCTGTTTGTTCAGGCTTATGAGAAGCTGGCGTTGTACACGGAGCACACCTGGGGGGATCACTCAACCGATGGGCGGAAACTCGTGCCTCGAGACGAGCTCTATATCAGCAAGGTGTTCGTGCGCCGGCAGCCGCCGCCCCCCGTGGATCGCTGGGTGGCTTCCTGGAAACATAAGGCGGGCTTTGCGACGCAGGCCTGCCGATTGACAGACCAGGCGGAGGCAGATCTGGTTCGCAGCCTGAATGCCGGCCGTCGAAGCACGGGTGGAGAGCGAGGCGTTCTGCTGTTCAACCCACTACCCTGGGCGAGAACGGGCGCGGTCCGGGTGGCTGATCGCGGTCTGCCATCCGGCGAATTCGAGCTACTGAACCCTTCGGACGGCACGTCCGTTCCATATGAGCGGCGGCAGGGACTCCTGGAATTCGTCTCGCCGCTCGTGCCGCCGTGCGGTTACCTGTATCTGGAGGTACGGCCCGTAGCTCGCCGCTTGCGCCCCGGTCGGGTCGCGGAGTGGTCCGGAGGCAATCTGACCCTGCACACGGCTGACGAATCGCTGCAGTTCCACACGGCCGGGGGCTTGATTCGTTGGTTTGATCGGGCTCGATCGATGCAATGGTGCCACACTGACGCGACCCATCCGTTGGGGGCTTATCTCTATGAAATGCCTGGGGGGCGGAAGCTCAACAAGTTTACTCACCAGGTTCACACGAACTGTTGGGAGGGGACCGTCGGTTACTTTCACCGTTGCGACTACGATCGGATGAGTCAATATGGTCCGCTGGGTGGCCGCAAGGCCGTGATCCGGCCGGAGATCACCTCAGCCTATGCCCGCGTGGTAGTGGAAGCTGATTGCCCGGTTCGCCGGGCTGCGGGGCGACGTTCCGGCGACTGTCGCGGGTATCGCACGACTTTCACGCAATACCGTGATCGGCGGGAACTACACATCAATCTCCAGTTGTTCGGCAAGCGGTCCTCTTATGCGGCCGAGGCCGGCTATGCCGTGTTTCCGATCAACCTGCCGAAGCCGCGGATCATCGTCGAGCGGATCTCGCGGCTCGTGGTGCCTGCGAGGGATTTGGCGCCGGGGTGCAACGCGGCAGTGATGGCCGTGCATCACGGAGTGAGGGTCGAGGGACGGTACGCGGGAATGAACCTCTATCCGCTGGACACCCCGCTGGTTTGTTTCGGCGGGCCCGGAGCTTACATCTTCGACTCCGAGCATCAGTACGACAACGGCGTGTTGTATGCGATGTTGTTCAACAATTGCTGGAACACGAATTTCGCCCTCTGGCAGGAGGGAGATTTCTCTTTTGATTTCGTGTTGCAGCCGACGGCCAACGACACAGGGGACGGCGGCCTGAGCAGGGGCGGGTATGAGTTTCATCGGCCTGTGACGGCGAGGGTCGTTTCGGGTTTCAGCGGGTCGCCAAGTCGGTCCTTGTTGATGATCGACTCTGCCAGTGTTCAACTGGTCGTGCTCAAGCCCGCGGATTTTGGACCGGGCGTGGTTCTGCGGCTGTGGAATGCCCATTGGGAGACTGCCCAAGCCCGGCTGGTTTTCCCCGAGATGAGGCGCCCCGGCAGCCTGCGTCGTTGCGACCTGCTTGAGCGTCCCAGCGGCCGGGCTTTGCGGCTGTCCCCTGCCGGTGAGGTAACCGTTACCCTGAAGCCTCATGAGATCGCGACCTATCTGCTCGACCGACCATGAGACGCAGAGCTGGAATGGGCGAGGGTGGCCGTAGGTTGCTCGATGAATTGGCGCACGTGTCCGGCAGCAGTATGATGCCGCTCTCGAATGAAGGATTGGAGCTCAGGCGACAAGCTCGCATCCAACCCGGGTGCGTTCGGAGGCGACCGTTGCTCATCAAGATCCGCAAAAGGGCTCTGCTGCTCTGGGTGGTTGCATGCGTTGTCGGCGGCATGGGCGGTTGCCAATGTGGCAAGGGCGACAAGAAGTCAACATCTCCTGGTCCCAGTCACCGGGCCGGCGGCGAGATCGACGGTAGTACCAAGCCGCTGAGACTTGACTTTCCCGAGCAATGGCGAGCCTCTGACCAGGAGGTGAATGCCTTCGTCGAATCGGTTCTCACCATTGCCGCCAAGGGTGATTATGACGGCTTTCGGCAGCTTTTCGCCATGACTCACACGCCGCCGTCCCGCCAGGAATTCCAGCGCGCCTGGGAGGCCATCGAGGGTATCCGGGTCAGTGGCTTGTATGGGGACAGTCCCGAGCCTGAGAAGTATTACCTGCACGCGGTGGTCGACCGTCGAAGCCCCGATGGCAGGGGACGCACGAAGTTGGACCGTGTCGTGATGCTTTTCAAAGAGGCCGGTCGCTGGCGGTTGGGCCCGGCACCTGGCGAGGTAGTTGACGTCATCGTCCGAGCCGCAAGCCGGCCGGCAACTTGGCCGGCTTCGCTTCCGGCCTCCTGAGAAGTGCCTAAAGCCTTGCTGCTAGAGATATTGCGATACAAGGATGCGACGGATGCCGAGAAGGGGTGTATAAGGACCGGAGGACGTCATCCCGGCCGTATGCAAGGGCGGTCCAGACTGGCTGATCGGGACTGGATGTTTCCAATGCGGGCCGCTGGAGCCATATGCCGGATTTTGTCTTGGACCTAAGTGTTTTATTTGAAGGAACTTAGGATTCTGGTCGGCGCGGGACGATGGTATTTCCACAGGATGGATTCATGAGCAGCTTGTTGTCACGGAGCGCGACCGGGGCGTTGATCCTGACCCTGCTTCTGACTGTGGGTGCGGATGCGGAAGATACGGGGCAAAGTAACGCCGACGACCCGGCCTCGATTGTCCGGGCCGATGTTCGCCTTGATCAGCCCGTGCTCCAGACCGGTCAGAAGGTCTGGGCTACCTTCACTGTGACTAACCTGATTGACGAGCCCGTCGGGCTTCAGGTTCCGGGTGCTCAACTGGCAGAGATGCCATCCACGGAGGTGGGTCTGCCGCTGCAGCATGTCTTCAGCGCGAGGAATTTCGGCGCGTTGACGATCGAAGAGGAGGACCGGGGAACCGTGTCGGGTGAGACGGTCACGCAACGGCCGGTGGTTCCGGTACCACTGATTACCCTTGCGCCCCATGCCTGTCTGGGCGTGCGAATCGAGTTGACCCAATACTACGACATCCTGAGGCGGCCCGGAGTTTACAAGCTTACGTGGAAGCCCTACGAGGGGGTGCTCCAGTCTGAGCCTGCCGTGCTGACCGTCATGGCCAAGCAAAGGGCCAAGATGATCACGAACCTCGGGACCATCACCATAGAGTTTTACTATGCGGAGGCCCCCAACCACGTCCGCAACTTTGTTGAGCTGGTACGACAAGGCTTCTACGACAATCTGACCTTTCATCGGGTGATTCCCGGCGGCATCATTCAGGGGGGCAGCCCCACCGGCGACAACAAGGGTGCTCGCCCGGACGGCAAAACGCTCAAGGCGGAATTCAGCAAGATCCCGTTCGAGGCCGGGACGGTGGGCATGGCACGGTCGCCCAACAACCCGGACTCCGCCAGTTGCCAGTTCTTCATCTGCCTGAGCGCCCAACCGTCGTTCGTGGGGAACCAGACAGCCTTTGCCAAGGTTGTGGGCCAGGAATCGTTTGAGACCCTCAAAAAGATCGCTTCCGTGCCCACCACGGTTAAAGATCGTCCCATCGAGCCGGTTTACATCAAGACCATTTCGTTGGAGAATATCCCCGAGCGTTCGCAGGCGACCTCTCCCTCGGCTCCGGACCGAGAGGGGGCGGCAGCCCGCGCCGTGGTTAGGGTGCAGAACTCAACCCGAGGCAAGACCTCAAGGGCCGAGGGCTCCTCGGTGGTTGGCCCAAACCCTGCGACCTCGCAGCCGGCAGCGTCCAGCGACCAATGAGCCGGGCCGGACGGCTGAACGCATCGGGATCGACTTTCAGGCAAAGCCGATCGCATTGGGGGCCAGGTTCCACGCAATGGAGCCGTTGGCCAACGGGTCAGGACCGAGAGGTAGCAGCCCAGCCTTCGTGTTTCAGGTGCCGTGGCTCACCTGGTCTCCTATGCGGTCGGCTTTGTCCGATAATCGGGGGTTGGTTCGGAGGCCCTTGCACGGGCGCTTTGCGGCCCGACGGGGTTGAGAACAACGGTTTGCGAGATGGCTTACACGGTTCTGGCTAGAAAGTACCGCAGTTGGACGTTCGACGAGCTCGTCGGGCAGGAAGCCGTCGCGACTACGCTCAAGAACGCGATCAACAGTCGGCGACTGCACCACGGCTACCTTTTCTGTGGCACGCGTGGTGTCGGAAAGACCTCCGCTGCCCGTATTCTGGCCAGGTCGCTCAATTGTCTGAAGAGTGATGGGCCGACGACCAGTCCATGCCGCGAGTGCGAGTCATGTGTTGCCACCGCCGAGGGGCAGGACGTCGATGTGATTGAGATCGACGCGGCCAGCAACACCGGCGTCGACAATATTCGCGAGCTTCGCAGCAACGCCGCATATCGTCCGGCCAGAGCCCGCTTCAAGATTTACATCATCGACGAAGTCCACATGCTCAGCACAGGCGCGTTCAACGCATTGCTCAAGACGCTCGAGGAGCCTCCGGAGCATGTGAAGTTCATCATGGCCACGACCGAGCCGCAGAAGGTTCCGGCCACGATTCAAAGCCGTTGTCTGCGATTCGATTTTCGCAGCATTGGCGTGGAGCAGATTGCCGGGCACCTCAAGTGGATACTCGGCCAGGAGGGCGTTCAGGCGGATGAGGCCGTGATCCGGCGGGTCGCCAGGTTGGCGAACGGCTCGATGCGCGACGCGCTGTCGCTGCTGGATCAACTGCTGTCGATGGGCAGCGACCGCCTGACGTCGTCGATGGTCGACGACATCCTGCCGGTGCCTCACGATGAGGTGCTGACGCGCCTGATCGGGCAGATCGCCGATCGCGACGCGGCCGGGGCACTCGTCTCGCTCGACACTTGTCTGGCGGCCGGCTACAGCCTCGAACGATTCGCCGAGTCACTGGCCGATCAGATCCGGACGTTGATGCTCCTCAAGTTGTGCGGTCCGGACACGCCGCTGGCCGAGGTTCCGGCCGTGGCTCGGGATGCGATGCTCTCGCTCTGCCAGCGCTTTGAATCGGACGCTTACGTCTACATGATTATGGTGCTTGAGGATTTGAGACGCAGCGTCCGGTTCAGCACCATGGGGCGGGCGCTCATGGAGGCGGGGATTGTACGATTGGCCTCGGCGGCCAGTTATGCGTCGATCCAGAGCCTGCTGGACCAGTTGGGGGGGGGACCCGGGGGGCCGGTTGAGGCTCCCCCAACGACGCCCACTTCCGTAAGCTCCAGGCCGTCGCAAGTGCAGCCTTTACCGCGGCCGGCTGTCGTGTCCGGCGGCCCGACATCGGCTGCGTCGCCAAGGATTGAACCTGTGGCCGGAGGTTTCCGACGGCCGGTGCCCCCCAAGCCGGCTGCTCCGCCGCCGCGCGTCGTTTCTCCGCCGAGCAGCGAAGATGTTCGAGCGGCCACAAGCGATCCGATGGTGCGCGAGGCGATGGACCTTTTTGACGGGACTCTGGTTCATGTGGAGCGCTTGAAGGGGCCCGGCACGTGAAGAATCTTGGGGTTTGGGGTACATCGACGGCGGCGATACGCATGCCGTGATCGTGTAAGGAGTCTGAGAATGTTCGGAGCCTTGGGCAATCTGGCCGGTCTGATGAAGCAGGCGAAGTCCGTGCAGGAAAACATGCAGAGGATGCAGGAGACGCTTGGGGAGCAGCGGTACGAGGCCGAGGCCGGGGCCGGCTTGGTTCGCGTCGTGGTCAATGGGAGGTCTGAGCTGGTTGATATCAAAATCGACCCCAAGGCCGTGTCGGACATTGAGCTTCTGGAGGACATGATCAAGGGGGCATTGGGGGCGGCCGGCCGTAAGGCTCAAGAAGGCATGAGGGCTGAGGTGGTTAAGCTGACCGGCGGCTTGAACATACCGGGCTTGACCGATCTGCTCGGCGGCAATTCTCTTCCTTAACAAGAGGAGCAGGGGGCGGAGTTCCTGAGGTACCGCCGGCGGCTTGTCGGCCGGTGATTGCGCGCAGGCGGTGAATAATAACGATTCAGGAGGATTGGCCGTGGACGAGCAACACAGCGGCATGCCGGCTTCCCTCGGTCGACTGATCACCGAACTGGCTCGGCTGCCAGGTATTGGGCCTCGCAGCGCCGAACGTATCGCCTTTCACCTGCTGCGGGCCGAAAAAGCCGAGGCCATGGCGCTGGCCGACGCGATTCGCGACATGAAAGAGAACCTCCGGCACTGTTCGCGGTGCTACAACCTCACCGACTCAGACCCTTGCCCGATCTGTCGCGACCCGGGGCGCGATGCCTCCCTGATCGTTGTCGTCGAGCAGCCCAAGGAGGTGATCCTCCTGGAGCAGACCGGCTTGCTGAAAGGCCATTATCATGTCCTCATGGGTCACATTGCCCCATTGGAGCGAATTGGGCCGGAGGATCTGACGATCGATGCGCTGGTGCGCCGTGTCAAGGCGGGTGGTGTTCGCGAGGTTTTGTTGGCGACAAATCCGACCATGGAGGGCGACGGGACGGCGCTGTACATCCAGGGTCTTCTCAAGCCGCTGGGCGTGACCGTCTCGCGCCTGGCCAGGGGCCTGGCTGTCGGTTCTCAGGTCGAATACGCCTCGCGAGCGATGCTCGAGGCCGCTATCGCCGGACGAACTCCCATCTAGATTCCCGGTGGCAAGGCGAAGCCGGCACAAGATGAATCTGATCCGGCCGTGCCGGCAGCGGTCCGATGTTCTTGCCGGGAGGATCGTTTTTCCCGGCACGACCGGACAAGCTGCCGACCGTAGCCGGCCGTCTCCTTGGCCAGTTCACTGATTTTGAGTCTCCGCTCGGCCAGGTTCAAGCCGGTCTGATATGTATCATTCAGCGGCTTCTTCCACTGTTCGGGGATGGCGCTATGGCCGTGCATCGCTCCGAGAATCGCGCCCACCGTGCCGCTGTTGCAGTCGTTGTCGTAGCCCATCATGGCCGCCAGGCAAATGCTCCTGGAAAAGTCGCCACGACCGTACAAGAGAGCCAGTGCGCAGGCAGCTCCATTGACGTCTGCGTATACCCATCGCCAATTGCCCCACAGGTAGGGGGCCTCGCCTGTGTTGTACTGCTCCTCGGCGAATTGGTCGCCACGAGTGCCGTCCGGGTCAAAGCCGTATTTCCGATCGAGCTGCTCCCAGGCGGCTTGCCAATTGCTGTATCGGCGGTTCCAGGCGACTGCATCGCGAATCGCCTCCGCGTAGCGGCAATCGGCAGGGATCAACTCCAGCGAACGACGCACGACGGTGTTCACGTCGTTCTCGACCATGGCGAGGCTGACGGCAGCCGCGATGAAGCGCGCAGCGTAGATGCCGTTGTCAGCGTGAGAGAGAGACGCGTCCATGGTCGCATACTCCGCAGCCAGACGCGGCATTCCGGGAGCTATCATGCCCCAGACGTCGACCCGCATCTGTGCGCCAATCCACTCGGCATAGGGGTTGCCGGTGGTTGCGGATTCCGGCGGCCAGATGTTGCGTTTGAAGTTCTCAAGGGCAACAAGCTCAGCCGTGCAGGCCGATGGTACATACTTAAGCCAGCATTCGGCAAGGTCGCGCGCGGTCAAATGGATTCCGCGTTCACGAACGGCCAGCAATGCGACCAGCATGAGGTCCGAGTCGTCGTTCGGCGGGGAGCTGTCGAAGTTTCCTGCAAGGAAACCTTTATGCGGCGTATCGAAGGCGGCGGGCATGTAGGCGGTTATCGGATAGCAGCCCGCCTCTCTGGCCTTGGTTTCGATCTGCTCCCGGCCCCAGCCTTCGGTCGGCTGGCCGAGGATGAGTCCGATCAGCTTGCCCGACCAGGCACCGTGGACTTTGTCGAAATAGAGCTTTTCGTTGTTCGTCAATCGCCCGGCCCGAAGCAACTCGGCGTCGCTGAACCGCGCGTTTCCTGTTTTGCTGGATTCGAGCGAACAACCAGAGGTCGCGAGCAGAAGACCGGCCAGTGCTCCGACATACACCTCGCGGGAAACCGTCATCATGTGCCTCCTCTGAGTACTTGAGTCGTCTGCGACAACGGGAATGCGGCAACCTTACCACCCTATCATCAGTTTGGCCACGGGCAAAGCAAGCTGGTCTTGCATCCGGAGGGTCGCTGAAATGTGCGCAGGCTGAGCTGTGACCTGCTCTGCTTGCCCACCAAAGTCTGCTCGACGATCGGTGAGGTTGGCGAGGGCAGACCCTTGGACACCCGCGAGCGTCGCCCGGAACCGGCGGTACGCTTGGCTGCAGAGCCTGAGTAGATAGTAAGATCGTATTCAGATTGGACTGGTCGGTGGTACAACGATCGCCGCCGTCGTCCACGGCAGGAACCCCGGTGAGCCAGGAGCATGCCCGGCCAATCGCCGCACAAGGGCCTGGTATGGACCACTTGGCACAATAAGTCGGCTCCATCGAAAGTCGAGCGGCCGCGTCAAGGGAACTCGAACGACGACTCCGTTTCCGCCACGGCCCATCGCGCCCTGAATGCATCCTTGCGGCCCGTAAGCCCTGCGGCTAAGATCCGGCGGGCGATGGAGTCCGCCCTTAACCGGCCCCCCCGTGGGGGCTTGATGACTCCTACCTGTGTCTCGGGTAGGGGTCCGTACCGGCTCAGCGTAGCAAGCAACAGACCCCACCAGGAGCAGAAACTGGCTGGGGTCTTCGCGTTGCTGCGACCAGCCTGGAAGCGCTTGCGGCCATGCGGATTTTGATTCTTTCTGATGTCCATGCCAATCCCTGGGCGCTCGCCGCCGTGGAGCGGGACGCCGGGCGGTTCGACCATGTCATCTGCGCCGGCGACACCGTCAACTACGGGCCGGCCCCCTCGATCGCGGTGGCTTGGCTTCGTCAGCATGGCTCGATTACTGTGCGGGGCAATCACGATCACGCCGTTGCCTTCCACGCTGATCCCAAAGCCAGCCCGGCCAAGCAGCCGCTGGCCATGTGCATGCGGGACTGGACCCGGGCCCAACTCGGCCCGGACGACATGGCGTGGCTGGCCCGACTGCCTTTGAGCCTGCAATGGGAGATCGGTGGCGTTTGCTTCGCGGTGACCCATGCGACGCCGCTCGACCCGCTGTACGACTACCGACTGACTCCTCAGCAGTGCGATGCAATCCTTGACGACGTGGCCGCCAAGGTCCAGGCCGATGTTCTGGTCCTGGGCCACACCCACTTCCCCTTGACCCGCCGCCGCGGCTCCCTGCAAATCGTGAATCCCGGCTCGCTGGGACAGCCGCTGGATGGCGATGTTCGGGCGCCGTACGTGTTGTGGGAAGACGGCGTCGTTCATTGCCGAAGAGCGGAGTACGACTTGGAACCTGTGATATGTGCCCTGCGTCAACTGCCGGCAGAGACGATCGTTCAGGACGACCTCGTCGCCATGCTGCAGCAGGCAACCATCTTAGCCAAACCGGTGATTGCGACGAAGGAGGCCGCCTATCCAACCCGACAGGGGTAAGCTCACCGCAGATGCGATTCTCGGCGCGTTGACGGCCGTAACTCGGACGGCAGCCACGGCCGCGGATCTGCAAGTACAACCGGGTCGCCGGAAATCGAGGTGACATGTGGCAAGGCGGCTGTCTCTTATCCGAGATCCGTCCGCCGACAACAAGTGAGCGCGACCGATGTGGGACATTCACTGGTTTCAGGTGGCCGCACTTATCGCCGGCGCCCTCTTTGCCTCGGCCGTCGCGGCGGTGGCCGGGTTTGGGGGCGCAGTTCTATTGCTGCCGGTGCTTACCTGGGTGTTCGGCGTGCGCGATGCAGTACCGATCCTCACGATCGCACAATTCGTCGGGAACGGCTCTCGCGTCTGGTTCAACCGCACCGACATCGATCGCCGGGTGGTCGGGTGGTACTCGGCCGGCGCCGTGCCGCTGGCGCTGCTCGGCGGCGTGATCTTCGCCGCCGCGCCGCTCAGTTGGCTGACGCGAGGGGTCGGCGCATTTCTCGTCGGTATCGTGGTGTACCGCCGGCTGGGCGGGGGCCGATATCCTCGCTGCCCGGCCCACGCGTTCGCTGCCGTCGGAGCAGGTGCATCGCTGCTCTCGGCGCTCGTGGGCAGCACCGGCCCCGTCACGGCGCCGTTCTTCCTGGCCTTTGGACTGACGCGAGGGGCGTATATCGGCACCGAGGCGGCCGCGACGGTGATCACGCATACGTTCAAACTCGCCGCCTACGGCTGGACCAGCCTTCTTTCAAGCCGGGTCCTGGTCACGGGCCTGCTCCTGGCACCGTGCATGTTTGCCGGCTCATGGGCGGGCAAGCGGCTGCTGGACCGGATGAGCGAACGGTTTTTCATCGCAATGATCGAGACCGTGATGGCCGTAGCTGGCATAATGCTCATTGCGGCGGCTTAAGAACGTGCAGGAGTGTTGAAATCTGTTTGCCAGGACTCTCAAGGCACCCTTCGGCCACAGCCACAACATGCGCGCACAATGCGCACCAGCCCCGACGGAAGAGCCTGAAGCTGAGAGCCCCGTCGCCGCTCCGTTCCAACCGCCCCTTCCGGAGCAGGCCTGGTGTTCTCCTCGGCGACAACACCGGCGGACACCCTGCGCGCCGACCGGAACCATCCGCGGCCCCTGGCCCCCGCCAACGCTCTTTGAGAAGTTAATAACAGCCTTCTGCCGACCGAAGGTAGGTTGCGCTTCCATAACAATGTGCCTCACGGCTCGCCGGCGCCAAACGAACCCAATTAAGATCCGAAGTCCTCGTGTCATAAATACTTGCGTAAAACACGGGATGATCTTCCTGTATCCGATCCGCCCCGAACACCTTGCCCGCCCTCTCGATCCCACCCAGGTTTTTGACTCCGCAGGACACCATACCTATTTCGACGCTGCTTTTGGTTTTTGGGGGCCGAGGGGCCGGTTGAGAGTGGCCTCGGGTCTGCCGAGAAAGGCCTGGTTGCCAGGCGGGCGTCCGGTTCGTCCGTGGCGTCAAAGGCGTGATTGGAGATGGTCGGCATCGGGTTGCCGGGGAATCTTCGCCGGTTTTCCCATCCTCGCCGGAAGCGCAACGGCCGTGGCCGGCCGATCATGGGTGCCGGCGATGCGAGCAGCGGTACTCCTCCGGCAGTAAGCCGCCGGTTTCCCCGCCAGGTAATGTGATGCGGATAGCCGGGCGCAACAATGCGAGTCATTCGACGCATGAGGCTGTCACAAGATGACGGTAACACGTTGAGAAGAATTAGGTATTTATAGCCTCTATATGCTAACTATATGGCGTGCTCAGAATGCCGGCAAAACAAGCTCGGCGGGGCAGCGGCACGACGGGGGTATGTGGTTTCATGTGACAATCAGACCCGGCGAAAAGCTCCGCCCCGCGCGCCTTCGTATCCTCTCGTCGCCGCGCTAGCCGTCGCCGAACGGACGGTCGCACCCTTGACCGATGTCTTCCGCTCGCGTGTTCGTCGCTGCGGAAGGCTGTAAATGGCGCGGCACGTGCGGTACAATGCCGGGTCAGGTCCCGGCGGCGTAGCCGGGCGAGGTCACACGGGGAGTCCGAAATGAAGAACGATCAATCGGTAAGAAAATCGCGACGGGAATTCCTGCTGGAAGTCGGCACGGGGGCGGTTGCGTTGTCGGCGTCACCTGCACTGGTCCAGGCCGAAGGCGCCGTCCGGACGGTTCGCCCTTCGTCCAAGCAGGTGCGAATCGGCGTAGTCGGCGGCGGTTTCGGTGCCGCGTTTCAATGGCACCTGCACCCCAACAGCCGGGTGACGGCCGTGTGCGATCTGCGGGAGGAGCGGATCCAGAAGCTCAAGAGAGTCTACAAATGCGATAACGGTTACAAGGATTATCACGAGTTTCTCAAGCATCCTGAACTGGATGCCGTGGCGCTGTTCACGCCCGCCCCTTACCACGTGAGGATGGCGGTCGAGGCGCTGAAACTGGGAAAGCACGTCGTCAGCGCAGTGCCGGCGGGGATGTCGGTCGCAGAGCTCGAAGAACTGCTGGAAGTCGTGAAACAGACCGGTTTGAAGTACATGATGGCGGAGACCAGCCGCTATCGACAGGAAGTGCTCACCTGCATTGATTGGGCGAGGGAAGGTCGCTTCGGGGAGATCTTCTACTCTGAATCCGAGTATCATCACACCGGTCTCGGGCCATACGCCTATGGATCGAGCTTTGACTGCCAGTCCTGTGACTTCATCAAATCGGTTGATCAAGTGGATAAGGACGCGAGATTCTCGGACAAGCTCGTGCCGACCTGGGCGTATGCCTACCCGCCGATGCTCTATCCAACACACTGCACGGGCATGATCATTCCGGTCACCGGCGAACGGCTGACGGAAGTAACGGCCCACGGCTGGGGGAATGACCATGAGATGCTGAAGAAGAACTACTACGACAACAATCCGTTTATCCACACGGTCGCGCTCTTCAAGACTTCCAAAGGTCATTGCTCCCGTATCTCCATCGGCTGGAACATCGCGGCTCAAGGAACAGAGCGAGGTCTGTTTTACGGAGACAAGATGTCCTTTATCATGGCCCGGCCGGAAGGTTCGCCGAATACCGTGGTGGAGCAGAAGATCGATCCGAACGGGCCGTTTGGGGTATTCGGCGGCGAGGCGGTGAGCCGTCCTTTCGAGCAGCCGAATTACCTGGATCGACTTCCGGAACCACTGCGGATCGCGACCGGCCACGGCAACTCTCACGCGTTCATCACGCACGAGTTTGTCAGCGCCATCATCGAGGACCGTCATCCGGAGGTGAATGTCTGGGAAGCCGTCGCCTACACCATGCCCGGCGTCATCGCGCACCAGTCGGCTTTGGCCGGCGGCGCGTGCATGAAAATCCGCGACTATGGAGCAGCGCCTGCTTGAGCAGAAAGCAACCGTGGAACGGAGAACTGTGCCGGCTGTTGCGTTGGGATTTCGTCATCGGTGTCCTCGGCCTTGCAGAGGAGCAAGAGGGTCGACCGACATTACAGGGACCGTTCCGTTGAAAGACTTGGCCGTGCCCCAGCAGGCAGGGGCCTGGCCATGCTACCCTTTTCGCGATGCGCTCCTGCGATTGCCTGGCGGCTCGTCGTGGTTTGAGCGTATACTGAGGGCCAGGAGCGGAATCGGGCGAGTGAACGGAGGAATCTCATGCCGTTGACAGCAAAAGACATTGATCGGCACATGCGGGAGATCGGCAAGTACGTGGACTGGTCGGGGACGTGCGATACGTTCAAGGCCGGGGACGCGTCGACGCCGATCAGAGGAATCGCGGTTTCGTGGATGAGTTCGATTGCCAACCTGCGGGAAGCGCATGCCCGGGGGTGCAACCTGTTCATCACCCACGAGCCGACGTTCTACTCGCACATGGACAACGAGAAGGCTTACGACAACGACACCTGCACGAAGGTGAAACGGGCGTTCCTGCAGGAAACGGGGATGGTGGTGTACCGTTGCCACGACGTGTGGGATCGCTTTCCGAACGAGGGTATTCTTGACAGTTGGGCGGCGTTCCTTGGGCTGACGGGCGAGCCGATCAACGCCGAGACATTCTGGAAGGTGATGCCGATCAAGGAGCAGCCGGTTATCGTCCTGGCGCATGAGATCGGCCGTCGGGTCAGGCAGTTGGGCCAGGATGCCGTCCTGACCATAGGCGACCAGAACAAGAGAGTCTCGAAGGTTGCGATCGGCACCGGGGCGATCACCAGCGCCCGCGAGTTTCATCGCATCGGGGCGGATGTCGGCATCGTGACCGAGATCACCTGGTGGCGCGACGCCCGCTGGGCATTGGACATGGGCATGCCGCTGATCGTGGTCGATCACACCGTCAGCGAGGAGCCGGGCATGATCAACCTGGCCAAGTACCTCAAGCGGCAGTTCCCCGAAGTGAAGATCGAGTACATACCGACAAACTGCCCGTTCAAGGTGGTGACGGCGAAGGATGAAGACTAAGGGCGGAGGGCGAAATCAAGCCCAAACGGGGTATGGGTCCGTGAACACATGGATGCGTCGATCTTTCAGAGGCATTCTCTGTATTCTTGTCGTTCTGGGCGGGTGCGGGGATGAGGAGGGGGCTCCGCCTCCGCCGGCGGCACCGTTGCCGACGACCGGCCCTTTCGCGGCTCCGATCTACGCGGGTTACTTGAAGGGGATGAAGATTTGCCTGGATCCGGGACATGGCGGCCGTGCCAACCGGAAGGGATACAAGCGGGGGCCGACGGGTCTGCGCGAGGCGGAGGTGAACCTGAGGGTGGCCTTGTATCTCCGCGAGTTTCTGGAGGCCGGCGGGGCCAAGGTGTACATGACGCGGACCCGGGATATCTATCTGGCCGAGGATGAGCGGGAAGACCAGCGGCTTCGGGTCGAGATGGCCAATCGCAACGACTGCGATGTATTCGTGTCGATTCATCACAACGCCAACGATGCCAACCCGAACGCGAATTTCGTTTCGGTCTGGTACCACGACGATCCCGATCACAGCCCGGCCAGCCTGGACGTCGCCCGGCAGTTGGCGGTGGCGCTTATGGATGAACTGCGACTTCCTCAGCAGCTTGGTTGCCCAATCATGAGTGACAAGCTGATCTATGCCAAGAGCGGGTTTGCCGTGCTGCGGCAGGCGAAGGTGCCGGCAGTTCTTTGCGAGTGCTCGTTTCACTCAAATCCGGAAGAGGAATCGCGGCTGCGAAACCCCGAGTACAACCGCCGCGAGGCTCACGCCTTGTTTGTCGGGCTGGCCCGGTACGCCTACGCGGGGATTCCTCGCGTGCAGCTCCTGGACCCGCCAGACGGGCTTTTGCCGGAGAGCGGTGCGAAGGCAATCCTGATTGAGCTGAACGACGGCATCCGCGACCGCAAAAGCTGGGGATGGGACCGGCCGCTGATCCTGAGCGACAGCATCGTCGTGCGACAAGATGGAAAAGACCTGCCGTTCACCTTCGACAAGCAGACCAACCTGCTTACGGTACCCCTGCCGAGCAGGCTCAAGCTCGGATCGATTCGCTTGGAGGTCCGATTGATGAACCTGTTCAAGCAGTCGAACCCGAAAACGTCGCTGGAGCTGAAGGTCGTCAAGAAGCTTCCACCGAACCGACCGGTCGCGAGGGCCGCAACGGCCCCGGTGCCCGCACCGGCCACGGAGGAGAGCGAGTAGGGCAGCAGTCTGTGGGTCTATTGGTCTGTTAGTCAATTAGTCATCTAGACTGTCAGGAGGATTGATGGAGGCCTGAGCGCAACAGCGGCATCCGCGAGGCGTTCACTGGTTCGCCATTGCCTGGAGCATTTCCAGGGCCGGGCGGTATTGGGGGTCGATTTCGAGGCAGCGGTTGAGGGCCTGGCGGGCAAGGTCGGATTGGCCCGACTCCATTTGGATGGTAGCCCGCGTGTAGGGGTAGAACGGTGCTCGCGGCGAAAGCTGTTCGGCGCGGGCGATGGCGTCAAGGGCCTCTTGGGTGCCGCCGGTCTTATGCTCGGCCAGTGATAGGTTGTACCAGAAACGGGCCTGCGAGGCATCGCGCTGGACGGCGGCCCGGAGCGAATCGCGGGCGGCGAGGTTTTCTCCCATCTCGCTATAGAGCAGACCCAGCCAATAGGGGTAATAGGGGTTATTAGGTTCTATCCGCGTGCCGTCGTGCAGCACCTTGACCGCATCGAAGGACCGCCCCTGCTGTTGCAGGAGCGTGGCATACTCGTGGCGGGCGGGAGCCAGTCGTGAATCCCACTTGAGGGCTCGCTCAAACCACGGAGCCGCTTGAGCGGAACGTCCGGTGTCCATCAGGAGCCGAGCCTGCTGGTAGGCTCCCATGGGCTGGTCGCAACGATACTCGATAAACGCGGTCAGCTCGCGGCCAGGCGACGAGGTCAGATCGATCTGCCTTCGCAAGGCCCACGCGGCTTTGATACGCACCAGACGGCTTGGGCTGGCCAGCATCGGAGCCAATAGCTGGGTGACGCTCTGACCCAACGGCTCAAGGGCGTCTATGACCACGGCTTGGACCAGCGGCGATTCATCCCCCAGCCGACTGACGAACTCAATCGCCACAGCTTGCCGCAGCGGCGATGGGTCCGGGCTCTGGAGCACCGCATCGAGGAATTTGAGGTTCACCGCCCGCCAGTTGGCGTTTTTCTCCTCGCGAAGCATGGCCAGCAGGTCGGGGGCGGCGGACGGATCACCGGCCTTGAGCCGGGCCTGGAGCCGCGCTCGCCTTTGTGTCGGACGGTCCATCCGGTCGCCGTACCACTCCCGGACGTACTTGATGTTCCAGTCAAGGCCCTCCTTCTCGTGGCAGCGCATGCAAGCGTCGGGGATGCCGTGCTCTTTGTTGAGCATCGGATCGGGGATGGTCATGCCGTGGTCGCGGCGCCAATGACGGGCCATGTAGACCGTCTGCGGCATGTGGCAATCGACGCACTTGAAGCCGGGCTTGTCGGACGGGTGGCGGCTATGCTCGACCTCGTCGATCGGCCGCTTGGTGGCGATGCCCTTCTCGTGGCAGCGAAGGCACAGTCTGTTCTCGGTGGTGGCGACCTTGCCGCCGTGATAGTAGTGGCAGTCGATGCACCGCACGCCCCAAGCGTACATCAGGCTGAGTGAGAAGGGGACATATTCGAAATCCTCCTCACGGACCTGGCCGTCGGGATAGAAAATGTCAGAAAGGTCGGGAATCACCGGGTCATAGTGGTCGAGGAACTTCTCGCCCGGGATGAAGTTGCCGGTCAATGTACCGCGGCGGGCGTGACAGCCGGCGCAGGTTTCGGTGTACCGGTCGCGGTCGAACTCGGGGATGGTGGGGTCGCCGGGCTGGTCGGGATGCTGGTCCTGCCAGTCGTTGTGGGCCTGCATGGGGCCGTGGCATTGCTCGCACCCGACGCCTTTTTCAAGATAGGTCGAGGCGTAGCTGTCGTCGGACGAGCGATAACCCTTTTGGAAACTCGTGGTGTGACAGACGGCGCACATGTCGTTCCAGTTCATGCCGCGCTGCGTCCAGTGGCCCCATTCCCAGTACTGGCGGTCTTCGGCGCCGTAGACGTCGAACCACTCTTTTTTCGCGGGGTCGAAGGCCAGTTCGGTGACCTGCAGACGATCGCCCGGGAACGGGATCAGGTATTGCCACAACGGATCGACGCCGATGACGCCGATAGGTTCAAAGTCTTGTTGCTTGCCGTCGGGCCCCATGGTGGTCAGAACCAGGCGGCCGTCGCGCATGTCGGCATATGAGGTCTGAGTGCCGTGGCGGATCTCGCGGCGAGGCGAAAAGGCCTCATGGTCCAGATCGGGCACAATGTCGCGCAGGGCGTTGGCGTGATGCGATGTCTTCCACTCGGCGTAGGCCTCTTCGTGGCAACGTTTGCATGACTCCGAGCCGCCCCAGGCGCCGGCGGGGGCCGGTGCCGAGGCTGCCTGGCTCGCGGGATCGCCGGCCGGAGCAGACGCCGGCGGCGCCGGGCGCGAATCACAGGCCGACAATGCGACCGGCAGCAACACCGATGTCAACACAGTCCACTTCAAAGTCGGTCAATCCCGTGCGTCGATCAGGGGCGTCCGTTCCATGAACCTGGGCCATGGGGTTACGCCAAATACCACATGGTCGCCCGCCGGTGGTGGCACAGCCTGCCTGCGGCGACGTGACGCCACAGGTTCTGCCGGATCAAAGCCTACTCGACGAGCAGTAAGAACAAAAGCGCCCGCACATCTCTGCGGGTGCAAGCGAGCGATTGATCCGGTTACCAGGTAACCCGAATCTCCGATGTCGGCAGGGTTTGCCTGAATCGCGCAAGCATGGCTCGCCGTTGGGCGTTGTAGCGCCAGCCAAGAGCCGTTGGCGCGGCGTTGGGGGCCAGGGAGTCAAGGACATCCTGGCCGACGCGGACCGCGAGCGGCTTGTCGACGTTGGTCACGAGCAGTTCGTTGTCTTGGCCGGCCGGGAAGGCGACTTTCACGTGCCATGGTCCGCCCGCGACCGGGGGAGCGACCTCAACGGGCTTGCCCCAGGAACTGACATGCCAGCGACGGTGGCCGAGTTTATCGCGGACGACGCGCGTCCAGGGTTCGCACCAGTTGGGCAGCCGGCCTTGTGCCTGGAGGCAACGCATCAGCAGACCCGGATAGATCAGGGCGGGGTAAGCGATGTTGGTCTGGGTATGCCAGGAGTCGGGGTAGAGGCCGACCCACGGCTCCTTGTCCATCATCTGCTGCAAGCCACTGAGGACCACGCCGTCGGCGATGTACCGCAGCAGCGGGTCGGGACGACAGGCGTCCAGTTCGATGACATGCTGAGCCCATTCAAGGCCGCACCACTGCACGAGTACGCCGAACCAGTTGACCACGTAGAACGTCAGGCCGAGGACTGGGACGGTACCGTAGGGCGTGACCTGGGGCCGGCCGCTGTGGTAGGCTTCGGCCAGCGGAATGGAGTGCCGGTTCCAGTCGTCCTTGTCGCGAGTCGCCACCAGGAACCCCCCGCGGTGTTCTATGGGCACGCGCCAACTGTAGACGAATGGCACGCCGCACCAAGCCCAATAGGAGGCATCATCCAGCCATTGCGGATTGCCGGTAATCTCGTAAGCCATCCGGTAGGCCTCGGTCGCCAGGGCGGCGGCCCGGATGTCGGGAATCTGCTGATGCACCTCCCAGACTTGGGCGCCGCGAGGTACGCGGAAGCGCCGCATGGCGTCGAGCGCTTTAAGGGCGGCATCGATCTGAGGCCCGGATCCCGTGAGATGAGCGTACTTGAGGATCGGTAGAGCCTGCTGGACACAGGTGCCGACGCAGGTTGAGCCGTCTTCGCCGAGGCTGTCGTACTTGCCTTGCGTCAGCTCACGGCAGGTCTTGCGTATTTCGTCGGTGTTGGTGAAAGGCCAAGTGCCGTCTGGTCGCATGGCGGCCATCGCGTTTCTCGACGGTGCTTCGTGGACCAGGCGCGCGGACAGCGGGACCGCCGTATCGATGATCTGCTTGCCTTTCAGCCCGGTGTGATCCACCCACTGCGTCTGTCCGGTCTCGATGTAGTGGCCGATGAGCGTGGCCGCGATTTCCGGATTGTAGTGGCTGCTTTTGCCCATGTACCAGTGATGCCGCCAACCGTTCTCTTGAGGCCAGTAAATCGTCTGGCCGAGGCTGCGGGCGATCAGGTCGTATATCTGGCGATCGTCGTAACGACGAGGCGGTGGCGTGGGCGCGCCGAATACGTCGTACCACCAGCGGGCGGCCATAGCGACGGGAACGTCGGGCTCGGCGACGAGCACTGCCTGAATACTCAGCAGTCTGTCGTTCGTGAGTGCGTACGGCCGTCGGGCTGACGACTCATTTTCCTCACGAGCAGGCACGGAGAGCTTCATCAGGTGGTTGGATTGTCCGTCGAGGAAGTTGGGCGATGCGAAAGTGGCACAGGGACCGGCCTCAGAGCCTGAAACCGCCGGCTGCCATACAAGTGCCGAGGTCATCCGGCCGGCTTCGACGGCCATCATGGGCAGCGTGATCTTGAAGGGATGGGGCGACCAGCGGTCGGCGAACCTGTCTCCCACGGCACGATCGCTCGATGATGACCAGCCGGGCTCCAGGAATTCCAGACCGCCAAAAATGGCGTAACGGTCAATCGGGTCGCCGGCGGGGTCGCGGTCTGTCCGAAGCACGGGGACCGAAAAGTCAAGCACTTGCCCCCCTTTTGGGCCTCGCAGGCGACCGGCAATCTCGATCGCCTCGTGCTCGCCGAATCTTCTCAAGCTCAGCAGAATCTCGATTTCCCAAGCCGGCAGGTCGGAGATTTGTCCGTTGAGCAATACCATTTCAGGTGACGATCGGGCCACCGCCAAGACCGGGCAGCGCGTCACGGCCACGTCGCCGCTGAGCACCGTGATCTCGGCCAGCGGCAGCAGCCAGCCGGCAAGTCGGCCGGCGACCATCCAGCGGGCCGCCCCGACATGCTTGTTGTCAGGGGTGGGAACAAGGTCGAGCCGGACGCGATCGGACCGCAAACCCGGCAGCGTCGGCATCGACTCGCCTTTGCCGACAATGACCGCGGCCTCGGAGTCGGCGAGCACTTGCTCCTCGGACGAGACACGAGCCCGGCACCAATGCACGCCCGGCTTTTCGAAACGCACGATGGCCCTGGAATGGGCAGCGTCGCCCGGTGAGGCGGGGTGAATGACATTGACGTCCTGCGATGCCGGCTGAGCGGCCGAGATGCCGGGGATTTCGATTTCAAAAGCGCCGGTCGCGCCGCGGCCGTCGAGTTGGCGGATCGTGACCGTCGCCTGTGTCTGTTCTCCGACGGCGAGATGATGGGCTTTGACTGCAAGTCGCGTGTCGAAGACGGGTGGCTTGCGAATCAGTTCGACATAGTCAATCTCAATCTTGTTTGCGGAGGGGCCGTTGAGCGGGTCGATCCGAAATGCGGTCACGACACGGCCGGCGTCGGCGGGCTTGCCCAGCGTGAACTCAACGTCCACGAAGCCGCGGGGCTGGGTCAATGATTCGCAATCGGCGACGTGTTGTGGCGCACGCTGCTTTTCGCTCCAGGTTGGATCATCTTTGGTGGTCCAGTAAACGGCTGATTCGCCGCTCTTCTCGCCGCGCAGGCCGACACGCACGACGAGACCGTCCAAGGGCACCTCGATCGGGGGCGCGAAGACATAAGCATCGGGGTGAGATGTGGTAAGGCGCAGGCTGCCATCGGCGACGACCAGGTCCTGCGCACCGTTTCCTTTCCGCCAGCCTTCGATGTCGGCGGGTCTGTCGAAGTCCCAGCGGCGCAGGACTTCCGGCGGGGCGGCCGACACTTGCCGGCTGGTGACCACAACGGCGAGGACCAGCATGGAAAGGATTCGAGGACAAAAAACCGGTTGAGGAATCGGTGGCATGGGCTGTTTCCTTCTGTTGCAGGGTCTTCGAGCGGCCGACTGCCCGCTGCCCGCTTCGCACCCTGCACATGAGATGCTACCATATCCGGCCGGAGGCGACGATGACCGACATGATGCGGGCACTGGTGTTTGAAGGCCCCAATCGGATGAACCTGCGTCAGATCCCGCGGCCCCGGCCCGGGCCGGGCGAAGTGCTGATTCGCGTCCATGCGACGGCCATCTGCGGTACGGACATCCGCATCTTCACCGGTCGCAAAACGCGAGAGATCCGGCATGGTCATCCCATCGGGCATGAGTGCGCCGGGACGGTCGCCGCCGTCGGGGCGGGAGTCACGGGGTATACGTCGGGCGAGCCGGTGGCCGTGTGTGTGGTGGTGTCGTGCGGCCAGTGCGAGTACTGCCGGGCCGACCGCGAAAACCTGTGTGACACGCGATACACCCTGGGTTACGCGACGGACGGGTCGTTCGCCGAGTACATGCTCATTCCGGCTCTGGCCGTTTCACGCGGCAACCTGTTTCATCTGCCGCCGCAGATCCCGATGGAGATGGCCCCCTTGCTCGAGCCGATAGCCTGCTGTCTGAACGGCCAGCATGAAATGGGGCTTGGCCAAGATAAGGGCGTCAAGGACGGCCGTCCCCAGTCGCTGCTTATCTTCGGGGCCGGGCCGATCGGCCTGATCCATTTGATGCTGGCCAAGGCCAAGGGCGTGAGGCCGATCACCGTAGTTGAGCCGGTGGCTCATCGCCGCGAGCTGGCCGGGCGGTTCGGGGCCGATGAGGTCGTCTCGCCCGATCAATTCGTTGTTGCCGCGAGATTCGACGCCGCCATCCTGGCCGTGGGCGTTCCGGAGCTGGTGAATGTCGCATTGCGGGCGGTCAAGAAAACGGGCAGAATCAGTCTTTTCGCAGGTTTCAGTGGCGGCGCAACGGCAACCATCGATCCGAATGCCGTCCATTACGGCCAGATCACCATATCAGGCGCCTCCGAATCCCGCCGCCGTGATTTTGCCGAAGCCATGTCCCTGGTCCAACGAGGCATCATCGACCCGGCTTTGCTGCTGACGCATCGGTTCTCTCTCGATCAGTACGAGCAGGCGTTTCGCGTTGCGGGGGATGGAACGGCGGTGAAGGTGATATTTGAGATCTAATGGCCGGTCCGATATTATGAGCGGTCAGGCCGGGGTCGTCCGTCGCCGAGGCTGACGGGCGAAACCGTTGCCTTTGTGCAAGCTCAGCGAGGCAGTGTCAACGAATGGGCAAATGCGGCGGACGTGCCAGCGCGATTGACCGAATCGGCCCGGAGGCCGAGCGGATGCAGCTTTTCACGACGGTGCGGTACGGCAAGATGGGGCTGATCGGCGAGTTCTCGTACCCACCGAACCTTGACTTCACCTGCGGCGGCAAGCTGGTGATTTCGACTGATCGGGGGCTTGAGATTGGCGAGCACGTGCCGCTGACGTGCACCGGATGCGAACGACAGATTCGCCGGGAGCAGATTGAAGCCTACACGCAAGCCAGTAGTGGTGACGAGACCTATCGATTCAAGAACGGTCGTATTCTTCGCGAGGCGACCGAAGCCGACTTGGCCGAGTTCAGACACATTCAGGCGACCACGCCCCAGAAACTGGCCATTGCCTCGAAGCTGGCCGCGGAATACGGGCTCGATATGAAGATCGTGGATTGCGAGCAGATCCTCGGCGGCGAGCGAATCATCCTGTTTTTCATGTCCGAGCAGCGGGTTGATTTCCGGCAACTGGTTCGACGGCTGGCATCCGAGTTTCAGACGCGGATCGAGATGCGGCAGGTCGGGGCGCGCGACGAGGCGCGGTTGCTCGCGGATTATGAAACGTGCGGGCGAGAGTGCTGCTGCAAGAACTTTCTGAAGACTCTCAAGCCCATCACCATGTCCATGGCCAAGCTCCAGAAGACTACCCTTGACCTGGCGAAGGTCAGCGGTCGGTGCGGACGGCTCAAGTGCTGCTTGCGATACGAGCACGAGACATACGACGCGCTGAACAAGAAGTTGCCGCGCAACAACAGTTGGGTCCGCACACCCGCAGGCATCGGGAAGGTCATGGATCGTCAGATCATCACCCAGTTGGTGAGAATCCGGATGGAGGACGACCGCATTGTCGTCGTTCCTGCCGAGGAGATCCTGGAGACGAACCTGCCGGCGCCTCCGCCCAGGCCGCCTGGGGATGAGAGGGGTAACGGTTCTAGTTCTCAGCGAGATCGTCGCGAGGCGCCGGCCCCATCGGACCGCCGGCTGTTGCGCACACTCGTGCCCAAATATGATGAGCCGACCGAGGAGGATGTTCCGATCGAGCAGGTTCAAGCGGACTCGCCTCTTCCCGAAAAGCCAGGCCCGGCTGTCGAAACCCAGCCGGACAGTTTGCCCAAGGGCCCGGAGGCCGGCCAGAAGATCCAGGAACCATCCGACAATCTGCGGCAACAACGTCATGGCCGACGAGGCCGCCGATCGCGTAGACGTGGTCGACGAAACCGGCCGGGGCGTGGCCCGGACGGCGGATCGAGCGGCGGGACGGAGGGCGGTTCAGCCAAGGTCTAGCGATGCCCCAACGACCGAAGAAACCCATTGAAGAGGTCGTCGCGGAGTTGGGCCGCTATCCGTTAGAGGCCTTCATCTTCATGCAGGAGTGCATCGGAGCGGCCTCGGAGCAGGTCCACGGGCCGATGACCCCCGAGGAGAGCGTCGTGGCCGGGTGGATGGATCGGCACAACGTCGATCTGGAGACGCTTTGTCGCTTGAGTGAAACCGGTTCGCTTCCCCCGGATATCGCGGACATTCTTGCGAAGATCGGGGGGCCGGAAAAGATGAACCGCCACGTGACCGGCCAGCAGCTATGCTGGGCGGTTCGCGACGTTGCCCTGAGCCGCTACGGGCTGATGGCCCGAAGCGTCTTGGCCAAGTGGAACATCAGGCGGACAGAGGACATCGGAGCGATCATTTTTGCGCTGGTCGAGAATGACTGGCTGAAGAAGCTCCCCAGCGACAAGATCGAGGATTTCCAGGACGTATACTCGTTCGATGAGGTATTTGAACCTGATTACCGGTCTGGGGGTGAATGACGTATTGTCGTCACCCTCTTGAGGTCCCCACATTCACGTCCTGTGCCCGTTCGTTTGGTAAGGCGAGCGTCGCCACCGCTGCGAGGACACAGTCGGCAACGGGTCTTCGTCTCGGTTTGTGAAATAACCGAGGTTGGAAGCAGCCATGCGGCTCAGGCGACGGGAACCAGGGATGCCCCATAACTGCCGCGACGGATGGGCACAAACCTGGAGATGATTTCTGTCCGGTTTACCAGAGGACGCGTCGACACCAACCGATATCTATAGCGCACCAATGACCACCCGGCGAGATATCGGGGTGCTGAGACGATGAATGATTGGCTGGATGCCGAGAGTCGCGTGGAGCGGGCGCTGCAGCTTAGCGAGGCGCAACAGTGGAGTGAGGCCTTGCGGGAGCTGGAGGCGGCCATCGCCATCAACCCGAACGATCCGATCTGGCATGCTCAGCGAGGTCAGATTCTGGACCAGCTTGAGAATTACGACTCGGCGGTAGAGGCGTATCGTCAGGCGCTTGATCTTGACCCGGAACACCTTGGCATCAAAACGGCCTTGGCCATCGACATGATTCGCGTCGGACGATATGCAGACGCCGTTGAAGTCCTGGCGGAGATGGAGAAGATCGACCCGAACTACGAGCCGTCGTTTTGTCACCGGGTCGCGGCGTACACGCGCATGGGCCTGCACGACAAGGCCGAGGAGATGTTCTATCTTGCCCAGCAGATCAACCCCGACTGTCCGAACTGCTTCCACCACATGGCGGAATCGCTGGCTTGCCGGGCAGAGTACTCTAAGGCCATCTTCTGCTGGCAGAGGGCCCTTGAAATCGCGCCGGATTATCCTCAGGTTCGCCAGCGTATCGCGGAGGCCTACCGGGCGCAGAAGCTTTATGACAAGGCCCGCGAGGGGTACTTGGCGGCGCTGCGGCACGATCCCGGGAATACCGAGCTGCTTGCGGAACTGGGTGACCTGCTGATCGAGATGGACGATCTGGAGGGTGCTGCGGCGAAGTTTCAGTACCTGGTGGAGCTGGATCCTCAGTCTGTGCACGGTTACGCCATGCTGGGGCTTATTGCCGCGCAGCGGGACGACTTGGACAGGGCGGTTCGTTATTTCGAGTCGGCTCTGATGCTGGACGAGGCTTGCCCCGGCCTGCGGGCGCATATGGGCGAGGTTGAGCTTCGTCGCGGCAACTACTATGACGCCCTCCACCATTTGTCCCTGGCGTTGGAGGACCAACCAGACGACTGCATGGCGCGGATGGCCATGGGCAACTGCCTTCTGGAACTGGGTCGTCCGGAGGAGGCGGCGCGCCACTTTGAGCGGATGATCGAACTGGACAGCGGCGCCGTGGGAGCCCATCACAATCTGGCAGTCTGCTATTTTCTCCAAAACGACTTCGAGGCGGGGATCAGTCACTGCCACGAAGCCCTGCGGCTCGATCCGGGCAACATCATGGCCATACACAAGCTGGCCTTGGCCTATCTGCACACCTGCAACTGGACGAAAGCCCGGCAGATGATTCAACGGGGCTTGGCGCTGCAACCGGACCATGCGGGTCTCAAGGCCCTGCCCAAGACCTTCATTGGTCTTCGCTTTCGGCAACTCGGCCGGCGGCTCATCCCTTCCTGGCTACGCGGGCGGCAGCGCTGATCGAGGGCCGCTCTTGCCCTGCGGGCAGATCATCGGTTAGCATCAATTCCAGCGTATTCGGAGCCAAGTGAGCCTTTAAGCCCTGTGGTTTCGTTCCGGCTTGAATTGTTGTCTGCAACCTCCTTGGGGGTTGGCAATATAAGTTAGGTGCGGGGGCGGGGCTCAGCCTGAGTCTAGGATCGCGCCCGTCGGGCGGACAACGAGAAGTGCCTCCGCACCCGCCAATGGTGAACCAGGGATGAGAGGTTGCCGGCCGAGAGGGAGATGCAGGCCCGCACCTTGGAACTACACGAGGACAGATACATGCAAAGAAGCGTTTTCGTCCCGGCGTTTGTGGCCATGGTGGTCTTGGGGGTGACGACGGCCTTGCCCCAGGATCAGGACCAGGCACAAGCATCTGCGTCGAAGAAGAATCCTTATGCCGGGTCTCCGCTGACGTGGAACGTCGAGTCGATCATCGACAATTATGTCAGCCACATGACCCGCTACTACAACCTTACGCCGGACCAGGAGGAGTACACCCGCCAACTCCTGACTCAGCGGGTCAAGCGGTTCCTGAATGACTACGAGAAGGATGTCCGGTCGCTGTTCGCCGAGTACTGGTACCTCCAGCTACGAGGCGAACTGCCTTCGGCGGAAGAAGCCAAGGATCTGGCACGGCGTGGAGGACCGCTGATTGCTGCCATCAAGAAAGAGATTCTGGACGGAAACCAGAAATGGAGAGAGATCCTCGATGAGAACCAGCGGAAGATCCATGACCGCGATCTCGAACAGATGAGCAAGACGTTCGACGAGTTTGAGCAGAGGCTGGATCGGTGGAGCAAAGGCATCGTGGATCCGACCGACGTTCCTCGGCGCAAGGTCGGACCCCGTTCTGCACCGATCAAGCCGGAGGACGCATGGGACTATCGGGTGAGTTCGTTCATTGCCGAGTACAACTTGGACGCCGGTCAGCAGGGCACGGCCCGCTCGATTCTGAGGGAGCTGAAGGAGGAGGCGAAACGTTACCGTGAGCGGAACCAGGAGAAGCTGACGGCGCTCAACGACCAACTCAAAGAGCTGTATGCCTCGGAGCCGAAGACCGACCCTGAAGAGAGGAAGAAAGCCTCAGAGGAGATTAAGAAGCTCAACGACCGGCTCAACGAGTTGGAGAAGCCGATCAGGGAGGACTTGTGGCGGCAACTGTTGACCCGCCTGGATCGCATTCCGACGGAGGATCAACGGCGGATGCACAGGGAGAAACAGGAGAGGATGATGGCTCGTTTGACGGGGCGGGTTTCTTCGACCAGAACCGCCGCCAGCCAACCGGAGTCGACTGTTTCCCCGGCGACCAACCCTGCGGTGGAGGCCAGTACGCGGTAATCGACATCTGGGACGGGTAAGCGCAACCACTCACGACGGCGGCCGGCGTTGTGCCGGCCGTTGTTTTGCGCGACAGGGGGCAATGAACCGGTCGCGTCTGGTGCGGTCATCGGGCGGCAGCGAGGCGCGAAAGGATCATCGAGGTGGGAGCGCCGATGTCGACCACCGTGACTTGGCCGGTATATGCCCGGGCCGATTCGCAGGCAAATCCGCTTTTCTCTGCCAAGAAAGTGATAGTCTGATGAGCGCGGACGGCTTCACCGGCCGCGTGGCCGGTGTCGGCGTCCAGACCCGAGGGCACGTCGATCGCGACCACCAGCGGTCCGGACAGGGCGTTGACCTCCCGGATGACTTGGGCCAGCGGTTCGCGCACCGTCCCGGTGAACCCCGTTCCCAGCAGGGCATCGACGATCACATCGGCTTGCCGCCAGTGCTGGGTCGCTTCCGAAATGGCGGCAGTATCGGTCAGCAGCCGGATCGGAAGGCCCATCTTCTCGACAATGGAATGATTGACTGCCGCGTCGCCCGCGAGTGTGGCGGGGTCAGCCACCAGGTCGATCCACACCTCGTGTCCGCGATGCACCAGGTGGCGGGCGACGACAAAGCCGTCGCCGCCGTTGTTGCCGCGGCCGCAGATGATCACGATTCGACCCGGACGCTTCCGGTTCCCGGCGAGGTCGGCAAGCCATTTGTGAATCAGGTCCGCCGCATTGCGTCCGGCGTTTTCCATGAGCACGACGCCCGGAATGCCGAGCTCCTCGATGGCGTACCTGTCTATGGCGCGGCATTGGGCACAGGTCAGACGCAGTTGATCTGTTGGTTCGTCCATGGCCCTATTCTCGCCGCAGTGCGGTGCGGACTGCAACTGGGAGCCGTGGACGGGTTTGCTTGTGCTTGAATGGACGCCATGGGCCGATGATCAGAATGCACGGGACGACCGGCGGGCAAGCCGCCAGCGGCGCCCGGTAGCGGCGATCAGGGTCTGAGGGCAGCAGAGATACTCAGCGGAGGCCACTATCGGGACCCCACTCGCTCCATTTCACCACATGAATGGGACGCCTTGCGTTAGCGGTCTGATGGATCGTTGCGTTCGTGTGGGAGGAAAGCTATCATTACACTTGCGGAACAAGAGAGCCTGCCTGGGTAGGTGGGGGTTTCCGCTTGTTTTGAGGAGTGTCCCGACATGTCACAAGTATCTCGCCGATCCCTCCTGGCCGCATCGGCTGCGGCGGCCGTTATCGGAGATTTCCTGCCCAAACGCGCTGAAGCAGCCGAGAGCATTCCGGGCGTCGACCAGAAGAAGACCGACCACGACCGGACAAAAGAATGGAAGCCCTTCAGCGACCGCAAAGTTCGGGTCGGGATTGTCGGGCATGGCGTGTGTCAGTTCGGTCTGGCGTTCGACCTCCAGAATCACCCGAATGTCCAACTGGTGGCGGTCAGCGACCTGTTTCCGGACCGCTGTGCGGACATGGCTCGGAAAGCGAAATGCGAGAAGACCTACCCGTCACTGGAAGAGATGGTCAAGGACGATTCGATCGAGGCCATTTATTGCGCCACCGACGCACCGTCGCATGCCAAACACGCCATTCTGTGCATGGAGCATGGCAAGCACGTGGCTACCGCGGTTCCGGCCTTCCGGGGCGACATCGAAGATGCCGAAAGGCTTTTGGAATGTTGCAGGAAGAACAAGGGGTTGGTCTATGCGATGTTCGAGACTTCCGTCTTTCATGACGATCTGTATGCCATGGAGAAGCTCTTTGCGGCCGGGGTGTTCGGGCGCATCATCTACAGCGAAGGCGAGTATTGCCATCCTCATTCTCTCGACGCTCCGCCGCTGGACTCATACAAGGATTGGAGGAAAAACGGTTGCCCGATGTGGTATCCGACGCATGCGACGGCCTATTATGTCGGGGTGACGCACAAGAGCTTCGTCGAGGTTTCATGTCAGGGCACGCCGGATTTCGACGAATCCCGGCGGGTTCCCAACGCGATCGGAAACATCTTCAGATCCGAAGTCGGGCTGTTTCGGACTGCGGAGGGCGGGATTTCGCGGATGATAGTCTGCTACTCGCAAGGCGAGTACCTGGAAGCGGGGCGCATACGCGGCGAATATGGCGGATTCAACAAGACGTTCGTCGGGGACGCAACGGGCAAGAAGCGGTACGAAGAGGCTCTTGCGAAGGGCTTGCAGATCGAGAAGTACGCGTTGCCGCCGGGGGTCGAACCGGGCGGCCATGGGGGCTCTCACGGTTACCTTGGCGACGACTTTATTGACGCCATCCTTCGGGGGCGCAAGCCGGCGGTCGACGTGATCGACGCGCTGAATATGACCGTGCCGGGCTACTATGCGCATCTATCGGCGTTAAAGGACGGGGAAACGTTAAAGATTCCGCAGTACACGTTATAGGCGTGAGGATGGGGGCGAGGTACAATTGCCCATCGCGGGCGCCGGCGGGCAACGTCATCCGGAGGAATCTCAGACAGTTGCCGACTATGAGCACTGAGCCACCCAGCAAAAGTCTGGCGGCGATCCAGGGCATCATCGATGCCGGACGACCGCTGATTTACATCCAGTCCGCCGAAGAAGACCGGGTCATCGGGTTGCTTTCGCGGATCGCCGAGCAGCGACGCGGGGGCCGCGTGGACCTGTTTCTCTGGAGCGCGACGGAAGGCCTGCAACAGAATGGAAAGCCGGTCAAGAACCAGCCTGATGGGCCGCGAGGAGTTCTCGACTTCGTCGTAACGCACGACAAGCCCGGCCTTTTTTTGCTCAAGGACTTTCACGAGTTCATGCGCGATGCCGTCGAGATTCGCCGTCGGCTCCGCGACCTTTACTATCGGTGTCTGGGCACGGACAAATTCGCGGTGATCTGCTCGCCGGTCAAGTGCATCCCGGAGGAAATCAACCGCGAGGTGGCCTTCATTGAACTGCCGCGGCCGGACCTGAAGGAACTGGAGGAGCTGCTGCGGACCGAGGCTGAATCCGTCCGTGGGGCCGGCGGCTCGGCGGGTCTCTCCGCGGAGACCATCCACCGGCTCACGCGAGCGGTGCAGGGGCTGACGTTTCATGAGGCTCGGCATGCCCTGCGACGGGCAATGGCCGAGCATGGCAAGCTCGATGAATCCATCTTGCAGACGCTGGAACAGGAGAAGCAGCAACTCGTACGCAAGACGGGCCTGATCGAGTATGTTCCCGGCACCGTCGGTGTTGAGCAGATCGGCGGGCTTGACGTTCTCAAGACGTGGCTGATGGAGCGGCGCGAACTCTTCTTTTCTCGCGAGAGCATTTCATCGGAGATCGTGCCGAAGGGGCTCCTGCTCATGGGGGTCTCAGGTTGCGGCAAGAGTCTCTCGGCGCGGGCCGTGGCGAACGTTTTCTGCCTTCCGCTTTATCGCATCGACATGGTCCAGGTTTTCTCTGCCGGGGTGGGTAACGCGGAGCGGCTTTTCGCCGGCGCGTGCCGGGCGATGGAGGAAGTCTCACCGGCCGTGGTGTGGTTCGACGAGATTGAGAACGGGATCTCCCGCCACCAGCAGGATGAAACGGGCGCGCTCAACCGGATTTTTGGGTTTTTTCTGACGTGGATGCAGGAAAAGCCCGCCGGGCTGTTCGTTGCGGCGACGGCTAATCGGATCGACCTTCTGCCGGCCGAGATGATCCGCAAGGGGCGGTTTGACCAGGTCTTTTTCATTGACCTGCCGGACTACGACGAGCGGCTGGAGATCTTCAAGATTCATCTCTCCCGTCGTGGCGTGGACCCGTCGACACTGCGACTCGATCTGATCGCCGAGCGCACCGAGGGCTGGACCGGCGCGGAGATTGAGCAGGCGGTGATCGCCGCCCTCGTTTCTGCGCGTCTGGCCAAGGAAACCGTCACGGACGAGCATCTGTTCCCGGCGCTTCGTCAGATCGTTCCGCTGGCCAAGACGATGAGGGAGCAGATCAACCACATTCGTTCCTGGGCCTTCGACCGGGCTGTTCACGCCTCGGCCCGGAAGAAGTGAGGGGACGCTGCCGTGTGAGTTTGGAACTCTCCACCGGTTCCTGGGTGGATTGCGCAGTGAGCCCTGTCGGACCCTCCTTCTCTTGTGCATCTGCACCGACAAGAGCGCGTAAGCGGGTGCGGCGGAGCCCTCTGGCCTGGCAACTTGATCCGTACCCTTTCGGCCAAGGACGTGGGCGGGGTGGGGAGGTTGGGCGAGGCGTTCGGGGTGGATCGGATGACGGGGAATCGGGCACGGTTTTCCTTAAGTGTTTAATCGATAACGACTTAAGATCTCGGTTGGGTTCG
>ERZ795050.652-NODE-652-length-52805-cov-22.666464_pt1 | contig 52805 bp, 49 predicted proteins | sample MGYA00375134_ERZ795050 | MGnify/ENA primary metagenome ERZ795050 (study PRJEB30179, sample SAMN05720221) | activated sludge metagenome | isolation source: Anaerobic digester | place: Japan | collected 2015-05-26 ... | reverse complement strand
GAAAATAATCAATCCGGCAAGCAAAACTTTCTGAATAGTTTCATTTCGTTCCATTCTCTTTTGTGCATCAGCAAAGGAAATTCCACTAATCGACGACAACTCATCGGAAGAAAGCGCCTTGTTGTAAACCCGAATTTCGTCCACCTGTCCTTTAAAAGCCCGGTTGTATGGCGAATTTTGCGTGTTTCCAATAATCAGGAAATTGCTTTTTTTTGTAAAAACTACCGGTTTCGATTCGTAGTATTCGTCATTGACATAAAGCCGTAAGGTAGAATCATTTGCGTTGGCCGTCATGGCAATAAAATTCCATTTGTCTTTCTTTAATGTCGCACTTCGAAGCGATGCAAAATAAGGATTTTTCAGAGAATCCAATTTATTGAATCCACATATTACGGCACCTTTAGAAATTTGAAGCGATCGGGAACTGAATTTTTTTTCATTATTTACCGGAAGTGTCGAGCCAAAAAGAAATCCATCTGGACGTCCGAAAACCCATGCCGTATAGGTAATTTCGGGAAGGTTTTGAGGTGAAATATCCAGATGTGTTTTAAGTCCTTGAGCATTTCCATCAAATACCACAGCCGTGCTGTCTTTACCATCCTTGCCAGTCGTCCATTTGTAATAGTAATTGCCGGGTTGGCTTTTCAATTTTAAGTGATTATTATCGGAAACCGAATTTTTGCCGTTTCCATTCAATTCGTAAAAAAGAATCAGATGAGACGACAGCGTGTCCTGATTCTGGGAAAAAATTGCCTGCATGCAAAAAAGCATGAGCGTCAGTAAAACAGTGATTTTAGTTTTCATGGTTTAAATTTAATTGTTAAAAAAAATATTTGCATTTTGCCTGTAAACAAACAAAAAAACAATTTATCTACACGCAGTTTCTTATTTGAATTGATTTTTCATACTGACTTACAAAAACAACACTAATTTTCAAATTCTGTCGAAATGCCCTCTCACAGTCAAGAAAATTTTCAAAAAGCTGTAATATCAAAATTCGATTACCTCTTTTTCAGCTTCAGAATAAAAAGTATCTATTTCCTGTTGAATTTCAATGGTATAATTCAATGCCGTAATTATTTGCGAATAATGAACAAAATCATCCATTTTTCTTCCCTTTCTGTCTTTCAGATATTTTTGAAGTACCCGATAACCTCCAACCTGATAGTCCCAAACCTGAGGTGCTACATTATCGAAATATTTTTCCGAATTGATGTAAATCCGACTTTCTTCCGGGCGAAAAATTATTTCTTCTATAACGTCATTTTCGCCTTCGCCCTGAAATTTGGAAACAAGCGTATTGAGTCGACTGCTTTTCATCAAATGTAAATCCACCAATTCATTTCCCAAAGCAGCCATTTTGCTGAAAACCTTGTAATCAGTTGTGAAAGGCACACGTGGAAAATCGATTTTCAAAAACTCGGCATATTTTTCACGATAAATATTGCTGTAAAAGACGGCATAAATATAATACAGAATTTCTTCGGGCGTAAGTTCATGCCCGTAGTTTTGGTTCAATGTTTGATAAATCTTTTTGTCGATATTGGGCTCTTTGTTGCTATTCCCGTATTCGGTTTCCGGTTCAAACAACATCATCATGTATTGCGTGCGGGATTTTTTTGGAGTATGCTCATTGTAAAGATAAAGGGGAAAAGCATAACAAATTTCGCTTGTTTTATTTGATATATAGCAACTTTCGATTAACTTATCGGAAACTAAACTATGTTGCCATGTTTCTCCGGACTTTACTTGTCTTACTGTCGTTATTGAAAGATTTTCTTTCAGTATATGAGACATAATCTGCTTCACAGTTCTCCAAACCAATGAATCGTGCCAAAAAATATATCGATGATCAAATGGTCGGTAAATAAAATCAAAAATAAAATTTTCCAACTCATTATCAGGAATATCTTGTAACATATTCCATGCTTTACGAATGTTCCAACCTATTTTTTTGTTAATATGAAAAAATTGATAGAGTTCGTTATCACTAAATTTTGAGTTTTTAAAAAGTCTTATTTTGTTCAAAAGAGCTTCTTTTCTGAAATCTATAACGAAATTATCTCTGGCAGTTGTTATGCCAACACCATTTACAGGAAAAATTTCGTTTATTTGCTTCCATTTCAAATAATATTTGATGTTTTGCGTATTTCTCGGAATAAAGAAATACCACGGACTTTCAGGTTTCAGCAACTGATAATTTTTAATTTCCAATTGATGGGCATCCAGCCAGTCGTATTTACTTTGCCGTTTGCCAAAAAGTTCGGCATGATAAACCTTGCAGTCGGATTTCTCCTTTTGTTTTACAAAAATGGCTATTGCCGTTCCCTGACGAATATCAAAAACATTTTCATCTTTTCCTCCATCCGGCGCTGTTTCTTTTTTCAGACTGTTGCCATGCAAGTCGAGAATGTATATTTCATTGAAAGTTTTCATCAAACTTTGCCTCATTCCGCGAAAAGTCGGATTATCGAGATAACTGTGGTTGGTAATCATACCCACTACACCAAAACCGGCTTTTTGAATTTTCCACTGAGCGAAACGCAAAAATTTGACATAATCGTCCTGTAACCATTTCGGATTTTTCTCTCCGAGCGTTTTGCCGTCCACTTCATAATAGCTTTGAGCTCCATCAATATTTTGTTTAAGCAGTTTTTCCGTCCATTCGTTGACATTGGCCGAAATTCCGCTGTAAGGAGGATTTCCAAGAATTACCAGAACGGGCTGTTCCTTTTTAATTTTGCCTGCCAAATGACTTTCTTCACTCAACGAACTGAGGCCGGGAATGGAAATTTGCTCCAACTCATCCATTTCCAACGTATTGGTCAAATAAAGTTTAAACCTTTCCTCATCATTGAGTTTGTAACCCAGCTCTTCCAGCAAAAAACTCATTTTTAAATGTCCAATGGCGTAAGGCGCCATCATTAGTTCAAAAGCAAAAAAGTTCTCCAAAACCTGATTACGGATAAAATTGTTTCGTCCACCACTCCCATATTTTTCGGTAAATTCTTTTACAGCCAACTTTACGGCTTCAGCAGGGAAAGTAAGCGTTCCTGCTGCCGGATCAAGCAAGGTAACATTTTTGGAAGCCAGTCCGTCAGGCATATCGAAATGCGTTTTCAAAAGTTCGTTCACCGACCGCACAATATATCTAACAACAGGTTCAGGCGTATAGTAAACACCTCGTTTTTCACGGATGGAAGGATCGTAAGCTGTCAAAAAAGTTTCGTAAAAATGAACAATTGGATCTTGCCCCTTGCCTTCTTCAAAATAATCTTCCAGAATTTTCCTTACATCCGTAACGCTCAAAACTTCAGCAATATCGTCTACAATGACTTGTAAAGGTTTGGGTGGATCTTCCAGTGAAATAAATCGAAAAACGTCACGTAGAATGCCAATGGTATTGGGAATATATTTGAAAGCGAGCTCGCGATTGAAGGAATTATCAGAACGCGTACGGGCAGCAAACAATCCGTACGTCAATGTTTGAGAATACAAATCGGCAAAAGCTTCTTTTGTCAAAGTTCCAATCAGATATTTCCGAAAAGCTTCATAAAAACCAAGAATAGCTTTTTTACCACGTTTTTCTTCTTCATCGAGTTCGATACTTACCACTTCATCACGCAAGAATCGGGTGCGTTTTGCCAACTCTGTTGCCAGCGATTGAGCATTGCGTACGTGAGGCAGCGAAAAGGAAAAAAACGTATCGAGCAAATCGAAAAAAACCGTTTCGTTTTCTACCGGAGGAGCAGTTTTTAGCTTTCTTGCCAACTCAGGTCGTCCAACCAGAACTTGTTTTATCAACTCTCCATTTCGATAAAGCCGAAACTCGTAAAAATTGGTAAGGATAACATTCGGAAAAGTTTCGCGGTAACGTTTCAACTGGCCTGAAACTTCGATTCTGTCAAGATTTGTAACAGAAGGGTCTTTGGCTTCAATATAGCCGGTAATATGATTTTTCCCGTCCCAAATACGAAAATCGGGATTGCCGGCTTCGGTTGGTTTGGGTAAAACAGTAATGTCAACCTTATTTGTCTGACGTTCATCAGTATAATTCAGCAACAAATCTTTCAAATGCCCGTAATAACTCTCTTCACGTGCATCACCTTGATTAAAAGTCGCTTGAAGGCTGTTTAAATACTGTTTCAGCATAAAATAAATAACATGGGAAAAACACAATTAAAAAACTCAATCACTCAAAGAGATTGGAAAAAAACATGTGTAAAAGAAATGAAATATAGCGTGTTGCTTGTAAAGACAAAGAAATGAAGAGAAAAATTAGGGTTTCATGAACCACTAAAATAAAAAACTTTTGAAAAAAAGCGGAAAGTGAGAGATTCGAACTCTCGGTACAGTTACCCGTACAACGGTTTTCGAGACCGTCCCGATCGACCACTCCGGCAACTTTCCGGTCAACAAAATTTTATGTTGCAAAAATACAGTTTTTTTTCTAATATTAAAGAAAAATCTCGGACAAAACCAAAAAAATCATTTTCATAAAATATAAATACTGTCGTTTTGATAGGATAATTTTAAATTTAACAACAATACAAATAAATTTCTTCCGAAAAAAATAAAAATGTCAACAGTCATCATAAGAAAAATAATAAAAAATATTGCAAAATTTCCGCTTTTTGATATACAGATATTACTATTTTGTTATAACTTTGCAACCGAAAACTATAAAAAATAAAAAACATAAACAAAATGAAAGTAGAACAGGTAATTGACAATTTGAAAAGGAGATTTCCCAATGAGCCGGAGTATTATCAGGCAGTACAGGAAGTATTGGAATCTATTGTAGATGTTTACAATGCTCATCCCGAATTTGAAAAACAAAATTTGGTAGAACGCTTGGTTATTCCGGACAGAATTTTATCTTTCCGCGTAACTTGGGTTGACGACAAGGGCAACATTCAAACCAACATGGGTTACAGAGTGCAGCACAACAACGCCATTGGACCTTACAAAGGTGGTTTGCGTTTCCATCCTTCCGTATATCCCGGAATTTTGAAATTTCTTGCTTTTGAACAAACTTTTAAAAACGCCTTAACTACTCTACCAATGGGTGGAGCTAAAGGTGGTTCCGATTTTAATCCCAAAGGAAAATCGGACGCTGAAGTAATGCGTTTTTGCCAGGCATTTATGCTTGAATTGAACAAAATTGTCGGTCCTGATACCGATGTACCTGCCGGCGACATAGGCGTTGGCGGACGCGAAATCGGTTATATGTACGGCATGTACAAAAAACTCAGAAATGAAGCCAATGGTGTTCTTACAGGGAAAGGTCTCGAATTTGGAGGTTCACTGATTCGTCCCGAAGCCACCGGATACGGGAACATCTACTTCTTGATGAATATGCTGAAAACAAAAGGTATTCACGATCTGAAAGGTCAAGTGGTTGCCATTTCCGGTTCAGGAAACGTTGCAACCTACACTGCCCAGAAAGCACTCCAACTCGGAGCCAAAGTTATTACTTTTTCCGACAGCAACGGTTATATTTATGACCCGGATGGCATCGATGAAGAAAAACTGGCTTACGTTTTCGAACTGAAAAATGTTTATCGTGGACGTATTAAAGAATATGCCGAAAAATATGGCTGCAAATATGTTGAAGGTGCACGTCCCTGGAGCGAAAAATGTACTATCGCTTTGCCTTCGGCTACGCAAAACGAAATAACAGGCGAAGATGCCGAAATGCTTGTTAAAAATGGTTGTATTGCCGTTTCCGAAGGAGCCAATATGCCTTCAACTCCTGAAGCCGTTGATGTGTTCCTGAAAAATAAAATTCTTTATGCTCCGGGTAAAGCGGCCAATGCCGGTGGAGTTTCCGTATCAGGATTGGAAATGACTCAAAATTCCATGAGATTGAATTGGACAAGAGAAGAAGTGGATCAAAAGCTTCAGCAAATTATGCAAAATATTCACGAAGCTTGTGTAAAATACGGAACTGAAGCCGACGGATATGTAAATTATGTGAAAGGTGCAAACATTGCCGGATTCATGAAAGTTGCAAAAGCCATGATGGCTCAGGGCATCATTTAAGCAATTTTTTTAAAAAACAGGAAAAGAGGTTCTCCGATAATTTTCGAGAACCTTTTTTTATTCTACTCAAAGGAAAAACAAGCTGACGCCTGCTATGCTGACAAATGCTCCGATTATCTGTGGAATGGTGATTCTTTCTTTAAACATAACTGCCGAAGGCCAAATGATAAACACCGGAACCAGTGCCATTAATGTGGAAGCTATGCCGGTTTTTGTATGTTGAATGGCAAACATGGATAACGCCACGCCTACAAACGGGCCGAAAAATGTGCCTACCGTTACCGATTTTAATGCGGATTTGTTTGTAAAAGCGGCTGAGACTTGCTTCCATCGACCCAAAAAAGTGATAAATAAAGCAAAACAAACTAGTCCAAACAGGGCTCGTATTTGAGTAGCTGCAACAGGATCGTAATTTCCAATTCCTTTTTTGCTTAAAATTAATCCTACCGCCTGTCCCAAAGCACCTCCAAAAGCCAGTAAAAAACCTTTAAAAGGAATATTCAGCTTCAAATTCCGATTTGAAATGGCTATGATAATCCCTGTTACACATATCACTATGCCAAGAATACTTTTCAACGAAAGCTTTTCATCCAAAAAAAACCAACCGATTAAAGCCGTCAACATGGGACACAAGCTCATAATCAACTGTGCTGTACGCGAACCAATCACCATATAGGATTTGAAAAGGAACAAATCGCCCAAAAAGAAACCTATAATACCCGAAAGTCCAAGCCAGAACCATTGATAATGTGTAGCATCAGTGGGAAAGAAAAAGCCGCGTGTAAAAAAAGTAGTGATACCCAGAAATACCACTGCCAACGATAAACGAATCACGTTCACCGTAAGTGAACCGATTTTATGACCGGCTTTCTCAAAAAACAAAGCACTCATTGTCCAACAGAGCGCTACCATTAGTCCTGCTATTTCTCCTATATGGGAAAACACTTTTTTTTAAATTTATGATTGGGTTAAACAATATTTTTTGCAAAAAATTTTTGCAAAGATAATTCAAAAAAACTCAGGTCGTTCATAATTTGTAAATATGCTCCTATCTTTTTACTTGTCAACGAAATAACATAATTATTTTTGTTCGCATAAAAAAGAAATGCAATTATTTGGCTAACTTTGCAAAAAATTTTGGATTTTATTGTTTTTCAAAACTGATTACTTCAAAAATGCCCACAGAAGATTATTTATTGAAATATCTCGAAAAATTGAGCCGCGTCATTGCAGCCATGTTGGGATTTCGCGACAGCGGATTTCCCGAAGATGCATTGAAAATGGCTGACAGTACCTATCGCGAACTTTTAAATTTTGATTTGAAAGAATTATCAATTGAACCGACAGAAAAATTCATCGAAACTGTTCGCAAAGCAAACTATTCGGCTTCCATTTTGGATTTGCTGGTTCAATTGACCTACGAAACTGCCAATGCTTTGGAACAAAATCATCAGTCTGCCGAAGCCAATGGTTTTTACGAAAAAACATTGGAACTGTATCGTTTGCTAAACGAAAAGGATAAAACTTTTTCTTTTGAAAGAGAAATGCGTATTGGCGAAATCAAACAAAAACTTCTGTAACGAGAAATTGTAAAAATTAATTGCATGACTATCTACAAAAACAAAAGACGACCCGAAAAAGAAATGATTTTTGGCATTAGACCGGTACTGGAGGCCATACAGTCGGGGAAAGACATTGACAAAATTTTGTTGCGACGCGACATGAGCAATGAAATTTCACGTGAACTTTTCGCCGCTACCAAAGGACTTCATATTCCGGTGCAATTCGTTCCATTGGAAAAATTAAATAAATTTACCGACAAAAATCATCAGGGTGTTATTGCTTTTACTTCGCCCGTAACCTATCAGCGCATCGAAGATATTATTCCTGCCGTGTACGAAGTCGGGAAAATGCCTTTTATAGTAGTTTTGGACGGAATAACCGATGTACGCAACTTTGGTGCTATCGCGCGAACATGTGAGTGCGCCGGCGTGGACGCTATTGTGATTCCTGCCAAAGGTGGAGTTTCCATTACTTCCGACGCTGTAAAAACTTCTGCCGGTGCTTTGCTTTCGATTCCGGTATGTCGCGAAAACAATCTGTACGAAACACTTCAATTCCTTGCTGATTCGGGTATTAAATTGATAGCTGCCACCGAAAAGGGAGAAAAAAATTATACGGCAATTGATTTTAACGAACCCACTGCCATCGTTTTAGGTTCGGAAGATGAAGGCATCAGTCCCGAATTATTGCAACTTTGCAACGAAAAAGTTCAAATTCCGATTTTCGGGAACATTTCATCACTCAACGTTTCGGTTGCGGCAGGTATTTTGATTTACGAAGTCATCAGACAACGAGAGCAAAAAAACCAATAAAAATTTTTCCAGCTGTTAACAAAATATTTGCTTCAAAAAGCTTCATTTTTGCATGGAAATTTTGTACGAAGACAATCACATTATTGCCGTAAATAAGACCGTTTCAGAAATTGTTCAGGGAGACAAGACCGGAGATGAACCTCTATCGGAAACGCTGAAAAAATATCTGAAAAACAAATACAACAAACCGGGAAACGTTTTTTTGGGAGTAACTCACCGCCTCGACCGACCGGTTAGCGGAGTCGTATTGTTTGCAAAAACAGATAAAGCATTGTCCAGACTCAATGAAATGTTTCAAAATAAAGAAATAAAAAAAACATACTGGGCAATTGTTCAGCAAAAACCGCCCAAAATGGTCGATACGCTGGAACATTTCTTGGTGAGAAATGAAGCTAAGAACAAAACCACTGCTTTTGATCGGCCGGTAGATAATGCAAAAAAAGCCATTCTTCACTACAAGGTGTTGACAAGTTCCGACTATTATTATTTGCTTGAAATTCAACTTGAAACCGGGCGACATCATCAAATTCGCTGTCAGTTGGCAAAAATCGGCTGTCCTATTCGTGGCGATTTGAAATACGGTTTTCCGCGTCCCAATTCCAATGGAGGCATCAGTTTGCACGCCCGAAAAATTGAATTCGTTCATCCCGTCTCGAAAAATTGGATAAAAATTGTTGCTCCTGCGCCCCAAGACGACAAACTTTGGCAATTTTTTGAAGAATCGCAAAAAGAAAAAGAATAATTTTTACAATTCATCCCAACAAACATGAACTTTCAGCGAAAACCCGATTGGATAAGGACCAAATTACATAGCGAAGCAACTTTTTCGGAAGTGCAACAAATAATCGAAAAAAACGGATTGCATACCATCTGCACCAGCGGACGCTGCCCCAATCAAAGTGAATGCTGGAATAAAGGTACGGCTACGCTCATGATTTTGGGAGAAATATGCACACGTGCCTGCCGTTTCTGCAACACCCTCACCGGTCAACCATTGCCTCCTGATACTACAGAACCTGAACGAATTGCTCAAAGCATACGATCATTGCATTTGCGTCATGCCGTCATCACTTCGGTGGACAGAGACGATTTGCCCGATAAAGGTGCATCCCATTGGGCAAAAACCATTCGTGCGGTGAAAATTGTCAATCCGGCTATCACCCTCGAAACGCTGATTCCCGATTTTGATGGCGAAACAACGTTGCTCGATTTGGTTATTGCCGAAAAACCGGATATTATTTCACACAATCTCGAAACTGTCAGTCGATTGACGCCTAAAATTCGTTCCAAAGCAAAATACCAAACAAGCCTGAAAGTGCTGCAATATGTTTCTTCCTGCGGAATAACGGCCAAAACAGGAATCATGGTTGGTTTGGGAGAAACCGAAGACGAAATATTTTCATTGATGGATGATGCATTGAAAGCGGGTTGTTCCGTTCTGACCATTGGACAATATTTGCAACCGTCGCGAAAAAATATTCCCGTTCATGAATACATATCTCCAAAAAAATTTGAAGAATATCGGCAAATCGGTTTGGCAAAAGGATTCCGACATGTTGAAAGTGGACCTTTCGTGCGATCTTCCTATCACGCCGAAAAACACGTTTTGTAAAAACGCTTTGCCATAAAGAAATTTTTCCGGTTATTCATTAAATGTAATGAGGGTACCATTGTCCTGCAGTATATTTTTGGATTTCATCTTGATCATAAAATATTGGAAATCAGTTAATTTATATGAAAAATTTTACTTTTTTATAAATCAACAAGTATGTTTTTCTCGCAAGATATCAGTTCGTCAGACCAAATAGAAATCATTTTTTATTCAAAACTTAAATAAGGTTCGATTTTTTTCAATTGTTCTTCAGTAAATTCCGACAGGTTTTTCAGCTCGCCGAATTGATGCAGTTTGCCTTTCTTTCGCCTTAACTCGTAAATGGCTTTTGCCTGATAAAAGTTGATATAGGGATGTTTGTTCAAACGGTCGACAGAAGAAGTATTGACTTTTATTTTTTCTATCAAATTCGGATTGACGGTGCAGAAAGGTTTGATTTTTTCCAGATTTTCCGGTGTCATTCCGTAAATTTCCGAAAGTTGATCGACAGAAAAAAATCCACCCGTATTTTGTCGAAATCGAACAATGCTTTTTGCATAATATTTACCGATTCCTTTCACTTGCATCAAAAGGGTGGTGTCGGCAGAATTTAACTCTACCAATGAAGTCGGATTTTCTTTGACAGCCTTTTCGCCGAGATTGACGGGCGGGTTAGAAAATTTTTCATCTATTTGAATATAAGGAAGTAATTCATTGAATTTCTCAGAAGGAATACCATAAATTTTCGAGAAATCTTCTGCGTTTTTGAAACTGCCGCCTTTGCTTCGGTACTTCAAGATGTTCGAAGCCACATAAGATTTTAATCCAAGTTGAACGAAAGTAGCAGAATCAGCAGTATTAGGATCAAAATTAAAAAGTTCATAATGGTTTTCCTTTTTTGAAAAATCTTTTCGATAGTTCAACCTGTAAGCTGCATACCTTTCTTCAAATTGACGTTGACGTTCAGCTTGTTGAATGCTGTCCAGCGAAAGCAGCGATTTTTTGAAATTTTCCGCCTCAGCAACAAAATTCGTATCGAAAGCATTGGAATTGCTCGGTATGAGATAGGGGAGAGCAAAACGAACAACTGATACCACAAATATCAACACCAGTAAAACAATAATGCCCACTTGTTGTCCTTTGGAAAAATAGAAAAAATCTTTCCACATAGTGCTGAATTTGAGTAAATTTTATTAGAAACCGTTGCAAATTTAAAAAAATTTTTATTAACCTTTCAAATTTTCAGCAAACTGAATGTCTTTTTCTTTCTTCCTATTCCAAAACGGCGGCGATATATTTCATTTTCTGATTTGTGAAGCCGTCATTTTCCGAAAGTGCTTTTCAACAAGTGAATTTTTGTAAATTTTCCCAAAGGCATCTTTTTTTTATGAATTGTATTATCTTTGTGGATGCTTAACGAAATGGGAGTTTTCTGAAAAATAAGGTAATTTCATCAGAATATAATTTATTTTTTAAAGTTCTGATGGAACCCACATGTCTGAATATTATATTCATTCGTGTTTGTGTATGTAATACATGTTGGTTTCTTATTCCTTAATACAAATTATGACAATTTTAAATAAAGCATATGAAAAACGAATTGCTAAAGAAAATTGAAGACAGAAAAATTGTTGTCGGGGTAGTCGGTTTGGGTTATGTAGGTTTACCTTTGGCAGTGGAAAAAGCCAAAGCAGGTTTTAAAACCATTGGCTTTGATGTTCAGCCGCAGAAAGTTGAAATGGTAAATGCCGGGCATAATTATATTGGCGACGTAGTGGACAGCGATTTGGATGAACTGGTAAAAAAAGGAATGCTTTCGGCTACTACCGATTTCAGCTTTGTAAAAGACGTCGATTTTATTGCTATATGTGTTCCTACACCGCTCGATGAACATCAACAGCCCGACATCAGTTATGTAAAAAGCTCTGCCGAAGCCATAGGCAAGTTTCTAAAAAAAGGAACTATCGTTGTGTTGGAATCTACAACTTATCCGGGAACAACTGAAGAATTAATAAAACCAATTCTTGAAGAGGAGTCGGGATTGAAATGCGGTATCGATTTTTATTTGGGTTTTTCTCCCGAAAGAGTAGATCCCGGAAATTTGATTTATAAAACCAAAAATACGCCCAAAGTGGTTGGGGCTATTGGGGAAGATGCATTGGAAGTGATTGCTGCCATGTACAGGGCTGTGTTGGAAGGTGATGTATTCACCGTTTCGAGCCCTGCTGTGGCCGAAATGGAAAAGATACTCGAAAACACGTATCGAAACGTAAATATCGGCTTGATAAACGAACTCGCCATGCTGTGTCATAAAATGAATATCAATATATGGGAAGTGATTGAAGCAGCCAAAACCAAACCTTATGGTTTTCAGCCTTTTTATCCCGGCCCGGGTTTGGGAGGACACTGCATTCCGCTCGATCCTTATTATCTTTCGTGGAAAGCTCGTGAGTACGGATTTCATACTTCCATGATTGAATCTTCTATGATGATCAATGACCGCATGCCCGAATATTGTGTAGAACGAGCCAGTAAAATTCTCAATCGCTCTAAAAAAGCATTGAATGGTTCCAATATTCTGGTTTTGGGTATTGCCTACAAACAGGATATTGACGATTATCGAGAAAGTCCGGCACTGAATGTTATCGATTTGTTGAAATCGGAAGGAGTGAATGTTTGTTATTTTGACCCCTACATTCCTGAATATTTGCGTCATGGTAAAGTTTTCAAAGGAGAAAAAGAACTTACTTCGGCATTGCTGGCCAAAATGGATTTGGTTATTGTTACTGCTGCTCATTCAAATGTCGATTACGATTTTGTTCAGCAACACGCCAAATATGTTTTCGATACCAAGAATGCCATGAAAAATGTCAAAAACAGAACGAATATAGAAATACTGTAACATTGAAATGAACAAAAAAATATGTGTTGTTGGTGGGGGCAAATGGGGACAAAACCATATCAAAACGCTTTATCAATTGGGCAATTTGGGCGCTATCGTTGAAGCCAATGCAGAACGTTTAAACGAATTGCTGAAACTTTATCCCGTAGAAGGATTTACAGAATTGGAACAGGCATTGGAACAAGATTTTGACGGATTTACCGTTGCTGTTCCTGCGCCACTGCATTACGAAGTGGCCAAAAAGATTATTGAAAGTGGAAAGTCAGTATTGGTCGAAAAACCCATGACTTTGTCAGCCGAGACTTCCAAAGAACTTGTTGAACTGGCTCAAAGGAAAGGCGTTCAATTGATGGTGGGTCATGTATTGCTTTTCCATCCGGCTATTCGAAAAATTAAGGAGATAATTGACAGTGGAGAATTGGGAAATCTTTATTATCTTTATTCCAACAGGTTGAATCTCGGCACGGTTCGTACGGAAGAAAACGTGTTCTGGTCGTTTGCCCCGCACGATATTTCGGTTTTGGATTATTTTGTGGGTCATCCGGCTGAAAAGATTGTTTCAAAAGGTTCAAAATTTCTTCAGGAAGAAGTTTACGACGTTACCATTACTCAACTGGATTATCCGAATAATGTTCACGCTCATATTTTTGTATCGTGGCTTCATCCGTTTAAAGAACAGCGGCTGGTGGTCATTGGTAGCAAAGGAATGGTCTCCTTTGATGATGCTACGGCTGAAAAAGAGATTAAATTTTACGACAAACGAATTGATTTTGAAAAGGGAATTCCAGTGAAAGTTGAAAATCCTACCAGAATCATTCCTTATGAACAAAAACAACCACTCTCCGAAGAATTGAAATATTTTATCGAACATCTGGATAAAAAAATAGAAATAGCCGATGGACAATCGGGTTTGGAAGTGGTAAAAGTGCTGGAAGAAGCAGAGAAAAAGATACAGGTAGGGTAGGAGATAGTAGTTTTGAGTTATGAGTTTCGAGTTTAGAGTAAAGAGTCAAGAGTCAAGCGTTGCAAGATTTGGATAAGATTTTTTATTAATGATTTGAAAATCAGCGAGTAAATATTCAGTAGAGACGTAACATGCTACGTTTAAAGAGTTAATATTTTGGAGTTTTGTGTAATAAGTGAGGAGTAAAGAGTTACAAGTTTTGAGTTTAAAGTTCATAGTTTAAAGTTATTATTAGTATTAGTTGTGAGTTATAATAAATTAATTTGTTATTGCTCCTGCATTTTATTAAAACTCAACACTCTGTTTTCTACACTCAATACTCATTACTCAATATTGAAAGACTTAAATTATTGAATAAAAACAAAATACTTTATGGAAAAAGAATATTTTGTACACGAAAGCAGTTATATCGACGAACAGGTAAAAATTGGCAAGGGAACCAAAATCTGGCATTTCTGCCATGTGCAAAAGGGTGCAGAAATTGGTGAAAATTGTTCGTTGGGGCAGAATGTAAACATAGCCAACAATGTGAAAATCGGTAACAATGTCCGGATTCAAAACAATGTTTCCGTTTACGAAGGTGTGGAACTGGAAGATAATGTTTTTTGCGGGCCTTCCTGTGTGTTTACCAATGTAAAAACACCTCGCGCTCATTATCCTGTTCATGGCATTTACGACAAAACGTTGATTAAAAATGGCGCTTCACTGGGAGCAAACAGTACGGTCGTTTGCGGACATACAGTTGGTCGGTCGGCTATGGTAGCTGCCGGAGCCGTCGTTACCAAAAATGTGAAGGATTATGCCCTTGTTGCCGGCATTCCCGCCCGACAGATTGGCTGGGTGTGCGAATGTGGCGAACGATTGGAGGAAGATTTGGTTTGTAAAAAATGCGGGAAAAAGTATCAGGAAACAGAAAACGGATTGAAAGAAATTTATTTATAAGTTGTTGATATGAAACCCACATGTATTGCATACACAAACACGAATGAATATAATATTCAGACAGGTGGGTTCCATCAGACCTTTAAAAAATAAATTATATTCTGATGAAATTTAATTTTTTTTAAAGCGAATGATCAGTCCTAATTGAGTTAAGTTTTCATTAAATGAATTGAAAACCTATTTAAAAATAAAAGGAAATAAGATCTTTACAAATGAGTGTTAAAAGAAAAATATTTTTAATAATCTTTTTGTTTTTAATTGCAACGGGCATATTTTTTCTTATTAAAAATCAATCTTCGTCGAAATATATTTTTAATGAAGGAAAAATTCATGGTACCTATTATCATGCCATCTATATGCATCCTCAAGGAATTGATTTACAGGAAAAAATTGAAGAGCGCATGAAAAAAATAGATATGTCTCTTTCAACTTTTGAACCACAATCTGTAATTTCCCGAATCAACAGAAATGACGATTCTGTCTTGACAGATGATGATTTTGAAACTGTATTCAAAACAGCACAAAAAATTTCTGAAATTACTTATGGCGCTTTCGACATTACTGTTGCACCGCTTGTTAATGCTTGGGGTTTTGGTTTTGATAGCCACGATAGAATTCTGCAACCAAATCTTGATACCATCATGCCTTTTATTGGTTATCAAAAAATCAGGCTTGAGAACCATAAATTGATAAAGGATTATCCTAAAATCATGCTCGATGCAAGTGCTATTGCAAAAGGTTATTCCACAGATATTGCAGCAAATGTTCTCGAAGAGAATGGTTGTAAAAATTATTTGGTCGAAATAGGAGGTGAAATTGTGTGTAAAGGAAAAAACACAAAAGGAGAAAAATGGAAAATTGGGATTGATAAGCCAATCGATGATGAAACCAATACACTGAATGAAATTCAAACGGTGATTTCAATCACCGACAAGGCAATGGCAACTTCAGGAAATTATAGACAATTTTATATAAAGGATGGAAAAAAGTACTCTCATACTATTGATCCACGAACAGGCTATCCGGTCAATAAAAATATATTGAGCGCAACTGTTATAGCTCCAAATTGCATTACAGCCGATGCTTTAGCAACAGCTTTTATGGTCTTGGGAGTCGATAGCAGTCTTATGATTTGTAGAACATTACCGGAAGTAGATTGCTATTTGATATATAACGACCAAAAAGGTAGTAATAAGGTAATATACAGCGAGGGATTTGAAAACTATTTTTCAAAATAATAACCAAAGGAGTTGATCATTCCCGCAAGCTGATCAAAATATTTTTTTATTCTCAGTAAAATAATTACTTTTGCAATATATTTGCTTGTTATGAAAAAATATTTTTTGGTTTTTTCTATTCTGATATTTCTTTTTTCTTCATGTAGCGAGTACCAAAAATTGCTCAAAAGCACCGATATAGAATTAAAATACAATAAGGCTATCGAATATTTCAACAACGGTGATTTTGCTCGTGCTACAACTTTATTCGAAGATATTTCATCTTATTATCGTGGAACTGACCGATCGGAAGATATATTGAATTTTTTAGGTCAGTCGTACTTAGGACAGAAAGATTATTATACCGCTTCCAATTATTATCAAACCTACTTGAAATCGTATCCAAAAGGACGTTACGCAGAAAATGCAAAATTTCTGGTTGGATATTGCTATTATAAAGATTCGCCTGATCCCAGGCTCGACCAAACTGCTACCTATCAAGCTATAGCTTCATTTCAAGAATTTTTGGATTTATATCCCGAAAGTAATAAAGTACCCCAAGTAAACAAATTGCTCGATGAATTACATGATAAATTGGCTTACAAATATTATATGAATGCCCGATTGTATTATAATCTTGGAAATTACATGGGAAACAATTATTTGTCGGCAGTAATAACCGCTCAAAATGCGTTGAAAAAATATCCTTCCAGTTCATACAGGGACGATCTTTCTTTTTTAATTTTACAGGCAAAATTTGCTCAAGCTCAACAAAGTATTCTTGCCAAAAAGGAAGAACGTTATCAGGATACCATTGATGAATACTATAGCTACATCAACGAATTTCCTAACGGCAAATTTAAAAAACAGGCCAATAACATATTTAATGATTGCAAAAAGGCTATCAACTTAAAATAAAATTAGAATATTTATGGATTTTAAAAAAATGAATGTCCCTTCAACAACCATCACACGAGATATAAACCTTATAGGCGAAAAGGTGGGGAATATTTATGAAGCAGTAGTAATTATTAGCAAGCGTGCCAACCAAATTAGTTTGGAAATAAAATCGGAATTAGACAAAAAACTTCAAGAGTTTTCAGCAATGGGTGATAATATTGAAGAAGTATTTGAAAATCGTGAACAAATTGAAATTTCTCGTTATTACGAAAAATTACCCAAGCCAACCTTGATTGCCATTGAAGAATTTTTGGAAGATAAAATTTATTATCGCAATCCGATAAAAGAAAAATTAAAATAGGGTTTCAGCCTTAAACTACTGTTTTTGAAGAATATTTTTCAAAAAAATTGATTTAAATTTATTTCGATATTTTCCTCATTTGTTGTTTGTTATTAATAGCTTCACGCTAATAGCAAACAACAAACGAGGTCATTGAGTTGAATTTAGAAGATTTTCGAGATGCATTCAATAAGTTTATTAAATGTGAGAAGCAGGTGAATGATTTGTACTTAACATTTTCTCAATAGCTTACCTTACTATCATCAATCAATTTGATTTTCACTTATTAAGTTTCTCTCCCCACCAAACTTCGCTTTCCATTTCAGTTAAAAAAATAATATTAAAAACAAAAAAGAGTAAAATTTTGAGTGGGTTGAATGACCCATACGCCTGGAATTTGATTTCTGAAAAAAAACACGTATTTTTGGGCGAACAAAAAACAATTAAAATTTATTTCGAAACATGGCTAAAGAAGTTGCTCAAAATTCGGGAATCATTTATAATTCGTTGACCAACGGAAGTAAAATTGTTGGAACAATCACGGCCGAAAATGATTTCAGAATTGACGGAGAAGTGGAAGGCGAAATTTTTTGTAACGGAAAAGTAGTGATCGGACAAAAGGGTTACCTGAAAGGATCAATTTCGTGCAACAATGCTGAAATTATTGGAACCGTAGAAGGTGAAATATCGGTACAAGACACATTGTCTTTACGTCAAACTGCAAAAGTTACAGGCAACGTAAAAATTAATGTGCTAATCATAGAACCCGGCGCTATTTTCAATGGACAATGTTGCATGAATGAAACAGATTCGATTCAGGAAAGCGAATAAACAACTCGCTTTATTTTCCTGAAACCAATCGAAATTCAACAATTCAATTTTTACCATCAAATAAAATTTGGGAATGGAAAATATCACCTATAAAGCTTTAGTTGTTGAAGAGGATGGTAATCGATACTCAAGAAAAATTAAAGAACTGACAACCGAACATTTGTTTTCGTATGGTGATGTTCTTATTCGGGTTTATTATTCTTCGCTCAATTACAAGGATGCACTGTCTGCCACCGGCAACAAAGGCGTAACAAAAAACTATCCTCACACGCCGGGAATTGATGCGGCAGGTGTAGTTATAGCTTCAAACAACGAAAAATTCCAATCGGGCGAAAAAGTTATTGTTAACGGTTATGACTTGGGCATGAATACGCCCGGAGGCTTTGGAGAATACATTTGCGTCCCTTCCGACTGGATCGTAAAGCTTCCTGAAGGTTTGACACTGAAAGAATCCATGATAATTGGGACGGCAGGATTTACGGCAGGGATTTCACTGACTCGACTCACTGAGCTGGTTTCTCCCGATATGGGTGAAATTATTGTTTCGGGTGGAACAGGTGGTGTTGGTTCCATGTCTCTTTCCATGCTTGCCAAACTTGGCTATCAAACCGTTGCCATTACAGGTAAAATAACCGAAAAAAGTTTTTTTGAAACCATTGGTTGTCATAAGATTCTTCCGCGCAGCGAATTTGAGTCCTTGCCGCAAAAACCGATTCTATCAGCTAAATATGCCGGTGGCATTGATACTGTAGGTGGAGGAATTCTGGAAAATATCATCAAACAGATACAGCCGCTCGGTGCCGTTACTACTTGTGGCAGCATTCATTCCACCGAATTGAATATTTCCGTTTTTCCCTTTATTTTACGTGGCATTTCGCTCATAGGCGTTTCGGCACAAAATTATCCAATGAACTTACGGGAAAAATTATGGAAAAAATTGGCTGCCGACTGGAAGCCCGAACAGCTTTTAAATCTTTACACCGAAATTTCTCTTCCCCAACTTTCAGAAGCTATAGATAACATGTTGCAAGGCAAACTGAAAGGTAGAATTCTTGTCAACCTGACTGCCTGAGAAAATTTACGAATAAAAAAGTCGTCTAAAGTCAAATAACGATAGACGACCGGTTAACATAAAAAATTTGCTGCAAAATTACTTCTTTTTACGCTGGTAAACTGAAAATGTGTAAGGATAAGGGTTTTTTTCATCGGCCGGATGATCTTCTCTGCTGATTTCTTCCCATTCTTCAAAATTAATTTTCGGGAAATAAGCATCTGCCTGAAAATCTCCATGTATCCACGTAATATACATTTTATCTGCCAAATCGATGGTTTGCTTAAAAATGGATACTCCGCCAATAATAAAAACCTCGTCTTCTTTTTCGCACAATTCGAGAGCTTCTTCAATGGAGTTGGCTTCGAAATAGCCTTCACAAATTCCATCGGACAACACCGAAGTTAACACAATATTTTTTCGGTTTGGCAAAGGCCCATTGGGCAAATTTTCAAAAGTGTGTTTTCCCATGATAACTGCATGACCGGTAGTAAGTTTTTTGAAATACTTCAAATCGGCCGGCAAATGCCAAGGCAGTTTATTCAAATTGCCGATGGCATAATTATCGGCAACAGCAGCAATAATTGAAATTTTAGGCATGATAGGTAATTTTTAATCCATATTGATAATTCTCACAAAAACATGCAAACTTACAAAGTTATAAAAAACTTATTGTAAAACCTAAACTATTTTTTCAGAAAATAATTTCAAACAGCTACTTCCCCTTTAATGTGAGGATAAGGGTCATAATTAATTAGCTGAAAGTCGGAATACTGAAAAGAAAAAATATCTTTTACCTCCGGGTTGATCAACATGGTTGGCAAAGGACGTGGAGTTCGCGTAAGCTGCAATTTTACCTGCTCCAGATGATTGGTGTAAATATGGGCATCTCCAAGCGTATGAACAAAATCCCCAGCTTTCAGTCCTGTAACTTGGGCCATCATCATCAGGAGCAGAGCATAACTGGCAATATTAAAGGGAACACCCAAAAAAATATCGGCACTCCGCTGATAAAGTTGAAGGCTCAATTTGCCGTCGGCCACATAAAACTGAAAGAAAGCATGACACGGAGGCAACTTCATTTTTGGCAAATCGGCTACATTCCATGCACTGACAATGATTCGCCGTGAATTGGGATTGTTTTTGATAGCCTCCACCGCTTGGGCAATCTGATCAATATAACCGCCTTCATAATCGGGCCACGAGCGCCATTGATAACCGTAAATTGGGCCCAAATCACCATGTTCGTCTGCCCATTCGTTCCAAATACTTACGCCGTTTTCCTGCAAAAACTTAACATTTGTATCGCCTCTCAGAAACCAGAGCAATTCATAAATAATCGATTTTAAATGCAATTTTTTGGTAGTCAAACAAGGGAACCCTTCGTCCAACGAAAAACGCATTTGATGACCAAAAACACTTAAAGTCCCCACTCCTGTACGGTCTTCTTTATGAACTCCTTCTGTAAGAACACGATTCAACAAATCCAAATATTGTTTCATCCCAAAAAATTTTAATAAGCAACAAATTCAAGTTAATAATGCAACTTTTTACGATTTGTAATAATTTTCAGCGCTAAAGATCAATACAAATTATAAGTCGTTTTTAAAACACGGAATTCGGTACGACGATTAATTTGATTGGCAATTTCCTGTTGTTCGGGGGTGAGAGTTAATATATAACTTTCCGTCAAAGTTTCTCCCACTTTCAGAAATGGATATTTCTGGGCCAGCGATTCATCTACCACTATCGGTTTTTCCTCTCCATACCCCACCGCTGTCAACCGCTCCTTGTCTATTCCGGCTTTTATCAAATAATTCACCACCGACTGCGCCCGCTTTTCGGAAAGATTCTTATTGAAAGCATTGTCGCCAATGTAGTCGGTGTGCGAACTCAATTCAATGGTAATATTCGGATTGTCTTTCAGCAATTTAACCAGTTCCTGCAAAGATTTTTCCGAAGCAGGCGTCAAATCCCATTTTCCAAATTCATAAAAAATATTTTCAATTTTCACCGGTTTACTGATAGATGAAAGCTTGAAATTTACATTGAAAGTTTTGCTGTCGGTAAGTCCTTGTGTTGAAAGTTCATTTTTTTGATTCAGAAAACCGCGAGCGGTTGCCAGCATCACGTAATCGACATCTTTTTCGAGTTTAATTCGAAAAGTACCATCCTTTTTTGTTTGAATGCGAGCATTCATCCCATTGCTGCCAACAATACGAATTGTAGCATCAGAAATAGTTTGTCCCTGATCATCAAATACTTTTCCTTCAACCAAATAAATCAATTCGGGCAAATGAAAACTCCACAAAGCATCGTAACCTCTCATTTCGTTGCGATTTGAAGAAAAATAACCGCTTTCGCTTTCACCGGCAAACGTCATCCCAAAATCATCTGCCTTTGAATTAACCGGTGCTCCCATATTTTCAACCTTCCATCCTCCATTTTTTTGTGGAACAGCTTTAAAAATATCCAATCCTCCAAATCCTGGATGTCCATTCGATGAAAAATACAAAGTTCCATCGGCTCGAACAACGGGAAACATTTCATCGCCGGGTGTATTGATTTCCGGACCTAAATTTTCAATGTATTTGCAGTCGGTTCCTTCCAATGTGGCTCTATAAATATCTTTTCCTCCCAAGCCATCTTTTTTGTCGGAAACAAAATAAAGTGTTTGTCCATCGGGTGCAATGGCAGGATGGGCAACCGAAATCGAACTATCGGAAAAAATTTTCAACATTTGAGGTGGACTCCAGGTTGCGCCTGCTCGGGAAGATACATAAATTTTCGTACCCATATCTACCAAATCGGATTGCTGAGCCCGTGTGAAATAAATGGTTTTTCCGTTAGCGGCAAAGGAACAAACGCCATCGTCGGTTTCGGGTGTATTTATTTCTCCTTCCAACAATTCGGGTTTTCCCCACTTTCCAGTTGCATTTTTTCGCGCCAGAAACAGGTTGTTTTTGGGTAAACCGGTGATGGGATCGGCTTTGGCTGTGGCTTTTTTATCGGTAGAACGAGTAGAAGTAAAAACCAGTTCGTCAGCAGCTGTATTTACAAATGCGGGACTGAAAGTGGAAGCTCTTCGAACGTTAAACTGATTATCATATTTTACAACATAACGGGTTGCATTTTTCTGCCATTCCTCCAACATTTGAATGGCACGAATACCATTTTTTGCAATAATGCAGGAAGAATCTTTTTGCAAATACAGCTGATAATTGCGTAAAGCTTCGCCATATTTTCCATTTCGATGCAATACTTGCGCATACCGAAGAAAAACGGTGCTGTCGGCAAAATTGTTTCGAATAGCATTCAGATAAGCCTGTTCAGCCCGTTGATTGTTGATGAGCCGGTAACACTCACCCTGTCGAAAAGCAACATATCCGCGCAATGATTTATCCTTATTGGGAATCCGTCCATACGAACTTTTATACAAATCGCCCGCAGCATAATATTCCCCCAACTCAAATCGCGAATCGGCTTTTTTTATACGTGAACTGACGCCACAACTTTGCAGAAATAAAAGAAGCAAACAAAGCGAAATAATTCGATAGAAAATAAAAGACGGTTTTTTTATAAAAAATTGCATAAATATTTGTTAATCGGCAACTCGTAAAAATTTTGTAATGTCGTAAAATTAAAAAATTTAATACCGGTATTGTTTTATTAATTTAGCTCAGCTCATGAATGACCAGCCCGGAACGCAATTTTGGTTCAAACCATGTGGTTTTTGGCGGCATAATGTTTCCCGTGTCGGCAATGGCAATAAGTTGCTGCATCGATACGGGATAAAGTGCCAAAGCGACCCGCATTTTTCCGCTATCAACCAATTTTTTCAACTCACCCAAACCACGAATTCCTCCCACAAAATCAATCCGTTTATCAGTCCTCAAATCGCTTATTCCAAGAATTTTATCCAAAATATATTTTGAAGAGATAGTAACATCAAGACCTTCAATGGGATCATTGTCGTTGTAGGTTCCTTCACGAGCTGTCAGCGAATACCAGTTTCCCGACAAATATAACGAAAAATTATGCAATTTATTTGGGCGATAAATTTCTGTACCCATTTTTTCGACAATAAAATATTGGGAAAGCTTTTGTAGAAACTCTTCATCGTCAAGCTGATTCAAATCTTTTACCACCCTGTTGTAATCCATAATTTGCAACTGGTTGTCGGGAAAACAAACAGCCATAAAATAATTGTATTCTTCCTTTCCGGTATGATGGGGATTTTGTCGTCTTTTCTCATCGCCCACCCGAACAGCCGCAGCTGAACGATGGTGCCCATCGGCAATATAAAGAGAAGGAATTTTTTGAAAAATTTCCGAGATGAGATGAATAATTTCTTTATCGTCAATTTTCCAGAAATGGTGTCCAAAGCCATCGGGCGCAACAAAATTATAAACTGGCTCTGATTTAACAATTTCCGAAACGATTCCGTTCAATTCTTCATTTGAAGGATATGCAAGAAATACCGGTTCAACATTGGCATTGGTAACCCGAATATGTTTCATGCGGTCCTCTTCCTTGTCGCTGCGTGTCAATTCATGTTTTTTGATGTGCCCGTTCAAGTAATCGTCAATATGGGCGCAAACAACTATTCCGTATTGAGTACGGCCATTCATGGTTTGAGCGTAAATGTAAAAATGTTCTTCTTCATCCTGAACCAACCAACCATTTTCACGAAATTTCTTGAAATTTTCTGCTGCTTTTGCATATACTCTTTCATCATGTTCATCCGTTCCTTCAGGAAAATCGATTTCCGGTTTAATAATGTGATACAGCGACATCGGATTGCCTTTTGCCTCTTCTCTTGCTTCTTCCGAATTCAATACATCATAAGGTCGAGAAGCCACTTTTTCTACAATTTCGCGTGGAGGACGGATTCCTCTGAAAGGTTTTACAATAGCCATAATATATTACTTTTTTAAGTTTATTATTTCATCGCAAAAGTACACAAAAAAATTTATTTTATAATTCCTGTCCACGACCAATTGTCATCCAATCAATGTATTCAAAAAGAAATAGATAATTTAAACCTATATATTTGCATACTTTTTGACACTTCCGTAATTTTGTATGATCAGACCAAGAGTTCCATCCATTTACAATAACCAACTATTCTCTAAAAAATATGCGCGTACTCGTTTCAACCCGTTTACCGGAAGAAGGTTTTTCGGAATTAATGAAAAAATTTGAAGTTGTTTTTCCTGAAAAAGAAATATTTTCAAAAGAAGAAGTCATACAAATTATTCCGGAGTTTGATGCGTTTATTCCAACTTTTCAATTTAAGGTTGACCGAGACGTAATTGGCGCCGGCGCTCAAGGAAAACTGAAAATTATTGCCAATTATGGGGTCGGATACGACAATATTGATGTTGATTTTGCCACCAAATGCGGCATTGTTGTAACCAATACGCCCGATCCTGTAGTGGAACCAACAGCCGAAATGGCGATTGCCTTAATGCTGTCAGTAGCACGACGCGTGAGCGAATGCGATAGAAAACTGAGAACAGATAACAGTATCAAATGGGGAGTAATGGAAAATTTGGGTATCTCACTTTACGGTAAAACACTGGGAATTGTCGGGCTGGGACGCATCGGGAAAGCTGTGGCTCGAAGAGCTGCTGCATTGGGAATGAAAATTATCTATTTCAACCGAAATCCTTTGGACAAAAAAACGGAAACAAAACTTAAAGCTCGCTATGCACCACTCGGACAACTGCTTTGTGAAAGCGATGTCATCAGTTTACATGTACCTTTGACCGAAAGCACTTTCCATCTGATCAATGAAAACACACTTCGTTTGATGAAACCTACGGCCATTTTAATCAACACCTCACGTGGCCCGGTTATTGACGAATCGGCATTGACGGAAGCTTTAACGAACCATAAAATTTTTGGTGCCGGCCTCGATGTATTTGAACATGAACCTACAATTCCGGAAAATTTGAAAAAACTCGATAACGTCGTTCTTTCGCCTCATAACGGAACAGCTACCATTGAGGATCGAAACGCAATGAGCAGATTTGCCTCACAAAATATTCTGCGTTTTTTTGAGGGCAACAAAAATATTTCCAGGGTCAATTAAACGAAAGGCACAAATCAAAGTCAAACAAAATGAAGAAAAAGTAGCCCGACCAACTTGAAGTGGAGAACGATAAAAATATAAAAGGCGAAGAAAAACTGAAAGAACAGCTGCAAGACCCGAAAAGAAAAGCTGCAGCTTTCTCGCAACTGGTACGCATGTATCAGGAACGTTTGTATTGGCATATCCGAAAAATGGTGCTGTCACACGACGATGCTAACGATATTCTGCAAAATACTTTTATGAAAGCTTGGAACGGAATAGACAACTTCAGAGGCGACTCACTTGTTTCTACCTGGTTTTACCGGATTGCCACCAACGAAACACTGACTTTTCTGGCCAACAAAAGGATGAAAAACATCAATTCGCTCGACGAAGTGGAAGATGTGTTGCTGCAACAGTTGCAAGCCGACCAATATTTCAACGGTAACGAAGCTCAATTAAAATTACAGCAAGCCATTTTAACTTTGCCGGAAAAACAAAGACTGGTTTTCAATATGAGATATTTCGATGATCTCTCTTACGAACAAATGGAAAACATATTGGGAACAACTGTCGGAGCATTGAAAGCATCCTATCATTTGGCAGTAAAAAAAATTGAAAAATTTTTACTCGACAGCGAAACTGAAATTTAGCAACTAATATAACAATTTGATTTTTATCGATTTATGATAGATGATGTACTAAATAACATTTCCAAATTAAACCTAAACCATTTTTTACAGTCTAACAAATAGTTATGAAAAAAGAAAAAAACATATTGAAAAAAATTGGAAACGACTTACCTTTCAGCGTTCCTGAAAATTATTTCGAGCAATTTGCCAATGAAATTGATCGTCAAATTGGCTATGCAAAAGAAATGGAAGTTTCCAAATCGCAAAAAAGAAGTTTTGCCGTTATTTCGAAGACATGGCTCTATATGGCTGCTATGTTTGTGGGAATATTTTTGCTCGGCAATGTTTTTTATTTGGCTTTCAAAAACTCCGAACGCCAAAAACAGGAAAACTACGAAATGTATTTGCTCTCGCAAGTGGACGAACCAACCATGATGTATTACTATATGAATGATGCTTATGAAGCAGAAAATGGTACTGAAACCTTTCAAAACACTTCAAATTAATTTCAAATGAAAAAATTCAAATATATTTTGATGCTAATGGTGTGGATAACTGCAAACTCGCTTTCAGCAGAAGAACTCGTCAACACCAATATCCAGAAAATGCACGAAAAAAAATGGGCTTACATAGTTGAACAGGCAAAACTGACCCCTGATGAAGCCTCAAAAGTGAAACCTGTATTTATGAATTACGAAAATGCCGTATGGGAATTGCATGAAAAAAACAGAGAAACATTGAATAATTTTCTGAAGGAAAATATAACGCAGCCAAACTATGAACTGCTGAATGATGAATATGTTAATTTACAAATAAAGCAGGCACAGTTACTCAAAAATTATCATCTAAAATTAAAGAAAGCCCTCTCACCCGAAAAATTATTTCATTATTATCAAGCGGAGCGAACTTTTAAACGCAAATTGCTTCATAATATGCCTCAGGGGAGGAAAATGCAAAAAAACCGTCCCTAAGGTTTTTTATTAAGCTACTTTTCTGCGGAAAGCTTTGGAGTGAAGGAAAAAAGTTCTATCTTTGCAGACCAAAACACGGTACTTTGGCCGAGAGGTTAGGCACCGGTCTGCAAAACCGCATACGGCGGTTCGAATCCGCCAAGTACCTCATTTTTAGCAAGCTCTCTTTCGTTTTTGCGAAAAAAGAGCTTGTTTCTTTTTTATGGACAGTAATAATTCCATTTTTCACAATAAGGCGGCCAGTTTATTTTCGAGTTTCAGCAAATCTTTGGTGAAATTTCTAATTCCTTCGGCCAATTTCTCGGTAGCCATAGCGTCTTCATTCATCATCCAGCGAAAACTAATTTCATTAATTTTCAAAGGTTGAATGTCGGCAGTTTTTGCTTTTTCCGGATCTAATTTCCTTTCCAGCACACCTTCCGTTTGCTCGAGTTCTTTGAGCAAAGCCGGCGAAATGGTCAACAAATCGCATCCAGCGAGCTGAATGATTTCGCCCATATTTCTGAAACTGGCGCCCATCACTTGTGTGGCATAACCAAACTTTTTAAAATAATTATATATGGCTGTAACAGATTTTACTCCCGGATCTTCTTCAGGTGGAATATCGGAAACTCCACGATCTTTTTTGTACCAATCCAGGATTCTTCCAACAAAGGGCGAAATCAACGTTACTCCAGCTTCAGCGCAAGCAACGGCCTGCGTCAATGAAAACAACAAAGTCAAATTGCAGTGAATGCCTTCTTTTTCCAGTATTTCGGCAGCCCGAATTCCTTCCCAAGTAGAAGCAATTTTAATAAGAATTCGTTCTCTTGAAATTCCTGCTGATTCATATAGAGCAATTAATTCGCGGGCTTTGGCTATTGTTCCCTTTACGTCGAACGATAAACGTGCATCGACTTCGGTTGAAACGCGTCCCGGAACGATTTCCAAAATTTTGATACCGAAATTAACAGCCAATTTATCCATTGCTTTTTTCAACTGTTCTTCCTTATCAGAAGTCAACGATTGGGCATAGCGAATAGCATCTTCCATTAAATATTCGTATTTTGGATCTTGAGAGGCAGAAAAAATCAATGAAGGATTGGTTGTAGCGTCCACAGGCTGATAAGCCATCATGGATGCAAAATCCCCCGTGTCGGCAACCACAGTCGTAAATTTTTTTAATTGTTCCAGTAAATTCATAAGTTTAAGTTATATAAAATAAAATTTTCAATGGAATAAGTTAATAGATAATTTAAATGATTTATTGACATTCAATTGTTTAACTGAAAATTTATCACATTTTCAAAAAAATCACCTATCAAAGTTTGATGTAAATTTTCTTTTTGTAGAGTATATGTGCAATTATCCAATTGATGAAAACAAAACATAAAGCAAAAATGAGTGATCCCAAATAATTTCCAAAAACAGAAGATAACCACTCAAAATACACGAAATTCTTAATGGAAATCCAATTGCCTTGATACATAAATACAACATTGCTTAGCAAAATACTTAAAATATCGGCAACTACATAAATAAACAATGGATTGACCCCAAAAGATTCAAAAAACACACTCCATTTCTTTTTATTGTTTACGTCGATAATCCAAATTAGCAAAGAAAAAAGCAAGGAAGCCAAGCCACAAGTTACTAGAACAAAGCTGGAAGACCAAATTTTCTTGTTAACGGGAAAACCATAATGGAGAAAAAAACCTGCAAAGAAAAGTATAGTCCCAAAAATTGCCAAGTTTTGAATTTGTTCATTTTTCGATTTTGATTCAGAAATCAGTTTTCCTGCCCAAAAACCAATTAATACATGTGCTATGCAGGGTAATGTGCTCAAAATTCCCTCCGGATCAAAGGGAATAACTTTTCCGTCAGGTAAAGTTTCGGTATACATGTGTGAAGCGCCCAGTATAGCTCTATCCACAATCGCAATGATATTGTTTTCGCTGGCAACATAACTTCCGGTGACCCCAATCAGAATCCAGTAAATTAACAATATTGCTCCCGTTAAACAGGGAATGTGTTTGTGCGGAATCAACAAAATGATCAATGTACCAAAAAAAGATACCAAAGCCAACCGTTGCAAAACGCCCAAAATACGAACATTTTCAAAATTGGTGGCTGCTTGCCAGATTCTTTCACCCAATGGTATATCTGTTCCTTGCAATTCACGTAATCCGCCACTGAACAGTCCGAGCCAGCCAATAGCCAATCCAATCAAAAATAGCAATGAAGACCTTCTGAATAATTTTAAAAAGGTGCGATTAGAAAATTTAAAATCGAATTTCTTGTAGGATAAATACATGGAAACACCCATGATAAACATAAAAAACGGAAAAACCAAATCGGTTGGAGTTAAGCCGTTCCATTCTGCATGTCGCAAGGGTGGATAAACACTTCCCCAATTACCCGGATTATTGACCAAAATCATTCCGGCGATGGTGATGCCGCGCAATACGTCAAGGGAAAGCAAACGAGCAGACTTGCCTGTAGTTGATACCATAAATAATTTTTTAAGCAGTTAAATTTAAGGAAAATTATTGTTGCAAATTTAATGAAAATATTTTCTTTAAATATTCATAGATTAAAAAAGATAATTCAAACATGAAGCATCATGTGAAGAAAGAATTGCGAGTTAATTAGTAGAATTTTTTTAAAATAAATAATAACGAACATAAGTTCAAAATAATTTATATATTTGTAGTTTGAAAAATAAAAAATATGTCACGTCCCCGACAAAAGCGTATAATAAAATCGCCTCCGCTTATGATGGGTTACAAGCCTTTTGGCATTCCACATAAGGAATTTGATAAAATTGAACTCCATTTTGATGGGTTTGAAGCCATTCGTTTGCTCGATTATGAAGGAATGACGCAGGAAGAGGCAGCTGGACACATGAATGTTTCGCGACCTACACTAACGAGAATTTACGAATCGGCCAGAAAAACCATTGCCCAAGCATTGGTTGAAGGAAAAATGATAGTAATTAAAGGCGGAAATATTGAGTTTGAGCATCAATGGTTTCGTTGTAAATACTGTTATCAATTGGTCAAAGAAGGCGAAACTCATGTACATCAAAAGTATTCGGATGGAAACGAACTATTACCCATAGAAAGTTAGATAAGTAATTCATTTATTTCGTAGTAAATCAAAAAATAAAATTTATGTCCGAAAGTTTTCTTTCTACTGTTGTTGCTTTGTTTTTAGGAAGTGTTGGCAGCGTACTGTTGGCCGGTTTAATTTTGTTGTTAAAAGAGCGGCAGTTGCATAGGGTTACACACGTTTTAACTTACTTGGCAGGAGGTACATTACTTGGATCAGCTTTGTTGGGAATGATTCCTGAAGCTTCTGACATGATGGAAATAAAAAAGGTGTTATATGTGGTACTTGCTGGAATTATTTTTTTCTTTGTTCTCGAAAAAATTATTTTATGGAGGGTATGCTCCGACGCTTCATGCGAAAGAAATCTTCAAACAGCGGCTCCAATGGTTTTATTTGGCGATGCCTTCCACAATGCCATTGATGGGGTGATTATTGCTTCAGCCTTTTTAACTTCCAATACTTTTGGTTGGGTCGTAACTTTAGCGGTAATTTTTCATGAAGTACCGCAGGAATTGGGCGATTTCGGGATACTTTTAAAAAGCGGAATGAAACGTTCCAGAGCATTGCTTTACAATGCTTTATCAGGAGCTTCGGCTTTGATATTCGGAATAGTTGCGTATTTTTCGCTCAATTTTGCCAAGTCTTTGATTCCTTATGCATTGGCATTTTCTGCTGCCGGTTTTTTGTACATTGCTTTGGCTGATTTGATTCCTGAAATGCACAGAAAAACGTCATTCAAGGAGTCGATGGTGCAGATTTTCTTTATTTTGTTGGGAATTATGCTGATTTATTTTTTTGGAAGAGATTAGCAATCACTGATTTTTATATGAAACCCTCATGTCTTACATATACAAACACGAATGAATGTAATATTCAGACATGTGGGTGCCATCAGACAATTAAAAAATAAATTATATTCTGATGAAATATTCCAAATCCAGAGGGTCGATCACAATGGCATTTTTTGCAGGTTAAGCAGCTAATTCAAGAGTTAAATTTTGTTTGGAAATTGTGTTATTTATTGATTTCTGGAATATACAACAATAACGACAAAAATTAGGGAGCAGGGAAAAATGTTTTAGAGTAAAGATTTTATTTTACTGATAACCACCCGTATGAATGCTACTTATGTGTTTAGTCTTTTATTGGTATTGTTTCAGATGCCAAGAAATAAAAATGCAACTTTTAGAAATTTTTCGTCAAAACTTACATTTTTTTAATTCCTCCAGTGCCTTATTCTCTTTTCGAGTCATTTCTGCTTTTAATTCGGGAGTAATATCATCTTGTCCGCAAAGATGGAGAATACCGTGAATGATGACTCTGTGGAGCTCTTCTTCAAAGTCGACACAGAAATCTTCGGCATTGCTTTTCACAGTTTCCAAACTTATAAAAATATCGCCCGAAATTGTGGAATCCGTACTGTCGTCGAAAGTGATGATATCGGTGTAATAATCGTGTTGCAAATATTGTCGATTGATTTCGAGGATGCGTTCGTTGTTACAAAATATATAGGCAATTTCTCCAACTTTTTTTTCGTAATTGTGGGCTGTCTGTTTTATCCAGAGGTTGATTTTTTGTTTTTTCAGTGCCGGCATCGGAATGTTTTCGCTAAAATATTGAATCATGACAAAATGAAATATAAATAGGTTTTCACATAAAAGAAATTTATGAAATTTTCAGACAAATATACTTGATTTTGCTGAAGAATGTGTTGGCGGAACTTTAGTTTTTCTTTTTTGCATTTTTTCCAAAAAAATATCCTTTTGTTCTTTTCCATAGTGGGAGGAACAAAAGGATAAAATTAATTGAGCAAACAAAGAATAAAAAGGTTTTTCAGCGTATTTGTAAATTAAAAAAATTATTGAAGTTTGTTGAGTGCCTGCTGAATTCTTTCAAAAGCTTTTTTCAGATTATCTTCGGATGTTGCATAGGAAAAGCGAATACATTGCGGAGCACCAAAGGCTACACCGCCAACCGATGCAACATGAGCTGTTTCGAGTAAAAACATGGCAAGGTCGGCAGAATTTTCAATAACCTTTCCGTTGAAAGATTTTCCAAGATAGGCACTGCAATCGGGAAAAACATAGAAAGCACCTTGTGGAACACTAACTTTCAACCCGGGTATTTGGCGAACCAGTTCCACCACCAAATTTCTACGTCGTTCAAAGGCAGCACGCATGGTTTCCACGCACGACTGATCTCCGGTATACGCGGCTTCGGCGGCTTTTTGAGCAACGGAACAAGCTCCGGAAGTATATTGTCCCTGTAATGTTCCGCAGGCAGAAGCAATCCATTTCGGAGCGGCTATCCAACCTATTCTCCAGCCTGTCATTGCGTATCCTTTGGAAACACCGTTTATAACTACCACTCTGTCTCGAATTTCTTCAAATTGGGCAATACTTTCGTGTTTCCCAACATAATTGATGTGCTCGTAAATTTCATCGGAGAGAATGAGTATTTGTGGGTGTTTTGCCAATACTTGAGCCAATCCCTGCAATTCTTCTTTGGTGTAAACGCTGCCTGTAGGATTGGAAGGAGAACAAAGAATCAGGGCTTTGGTTTTTTCCGTAATGGCTTTTTCCAATTGTTCCGGAGAAATTTTAAAATCATTTTCAATGTCGGAATAGATAAATACCGATTTACCTTCGCCCAACTTGACCATTTCGGGATAGCTTACCCAATATGGAGCCGGAATAATCACTTCATCATCCTTGTTCAAAATTGTCAACAGCACATTGCAAATGGCTTGTTTTGCTCCATTGGAACAAACAATCTGATCGGGGGTAAATTCCAAGTTGTTTTCATTTTTGAGTTTTGAGCAAATAGCTTTTCTCAATTCGAGAAACCCCGGTACAGGCGAATAGAAGGAGTAATTGTTGTCAACTGCTTGTTTTGCAGCAGCTTTAATGTGATCGGGAGTGTTAAAATCCGGTTCACCAACGCTGAGGTTGATAACGTCAAATCCCTGAGCCTTCAGTTCGTTACTTTTTTGAGACATGGCAAGCGTTTCCGAAGGTGATAAGGCTGCCAAACGTTCTGATACTTTAAACATTGCTTTTTCTAATTTTTTGTAGTGATTTTGATGCAAAAATAATCAAAAAATTACAATTTATTTGATTTTAAAGGCAATTTGTTGTAATAATTCTTGTTTATTTTTTTAATTAGAATTAAATATCTGTTTTCCTGATAAATAGATAATTTTTTTATGAATTTTTATTTTCTTTTTTTATGGTTTGGACCCAAGACCCAACAGGTTTATGGTTTTTCGTGAAAAAAATTGACATGAAAAATTAAGAATCAGTGATTTTTTCAGATTCAAACACACACAAACACGGCAATTACCTTGTATCAGTTGAGCAGTAATATAATGCATTTTATGTAATTTCTTTAAGCATGACCAGTGCAGCCTGCGTGGAACGTTGAATAATTTGTTCGCGGGTATTTCCAAAATGAAAAAGTCGGCTTGTCATTTTATCTTTTGAGCAGGCAGCTATCCAAACTGTTCCAACCGGTTTTTCCGCCGTACCGCCTGAAGGTCCGGCAATACCGGAAGTGGCTATGGCTGTGTCGGTGTGCAAAAGCTGCAAGGCTCCTCTTGCCATTTGTTCTACCACCTGCCGGCTGACAGCTCCATATAAGTTCAAATCTTCGGAGGATACTTGCAAAACTTCCGTTTTAACTTCATTGGCATAAGCTACAATTCCGCCTTTGAAATATTCCGAACTTCCCGCATGAGAAGTAAAGCGATGAGCTATGTTGCCACCTGTACAACTTTCGGCTGTGGCAGTAGTCTTGCCTTGTGCTGTCAGCAAATTTCCGACAATCTGCTCTATAGGTAAATCCTCAAATGCGATGATGGCTTTTCCCAAAAGTTGTTTCAAAGATTCGATTTGCTGATTGACAGCAAATTCCAATGAAAGCAAATCGTCTGATGTGCCTGTCAGTCTGAGTTTGACGATTCCATAATTCGGCAGATAGGCCAAATGAATAAAATCGGGCAATTCTTTTTCCCAGTCTGCAAGTTTTATGGCCAAAGCCGATTCGGAATATCCAAAAACCTGAATCGTTTTGTGCAGAATTTTTTGTGTTTGAAATTTTTTCTGTAAACGTGGAATAATTTCGTTACGCATGGCTTCCATCATTTCATAGGGAACACCGGGCATGGAAACCACCACTTTTTCGTCTTGTTCAAACCATGTAATGGGTGCAGTTCCAACTTTGTTTTGAATGACGGTACAATTTTCAGGCACCATAGCTTGCGAGTAAGTCAAATCGTTGAAAACAAAATCGATTCGGTTGGCGAAAACCTGTTTGATATTTTCTATTACCGAAGGATCGAACACCAACTTGGTATGGAAATATTCGCACAATGTTTTTTTGGTAATATCATCGTTGGTTGGGCCGATGCCACCCGTTATCAGCACAATATCCGTTCGTTTTAAAGCTTCATCGAGAGCGTTGGTAATATGGGAGGCTTCGTCGTGAACAGAAGTAATTTGAAATACTTCAAAGCCAGCCTTGTTGAGCTCTTGAGCCATCCATGCCGAGTTGGTGTCCACGATTTGACCGATAAGAATTTCGTCTCCTATGGTTATGATTTCTACTTTTTTGCTGTTCATGTTTTCTGTATAATTTTATGTATATTTTTTGTCAGTAAAAAATATCTTTCATGTCTAATTTTTGCTTGAGCTGTTTCATGCAACGGCTCAACATAATAACAAAATACTGATTATCAAAAAATTTTCACGTTTAACTTTAAATTTTTTAGACGTAGCATGCTACGTCTCTACTGAATATTTATTTGCTGATTATCAAATAATTAGTCAAAATTTTAATCTCGTATCTCGCACTACTTCCTCCAAGCTGCTTATTCTACAGAGAATTTCCAATACTCAATCATTTCTCTCTCTTGTTTTTTTTAACAAGTCGGCTATCAATTCCACTTCTTTGTACCATTTTTCACCAAAACGACGTATCAAAGGGACTTTTAAAAAACGATAGGCCGGAATTTTCAACTTTTTTCCCAAAACAAAAGCACATTCGCAAACTTTCCAGTGATGCAGATTAACGGCCGTGTAATCGTTGATTTTTTGCAGTCTTACAGGATAGAGATGACAGGAAATCGGTTTACAAAAATCGGTTTTTCCCTGATAATAAGCTTTCTCCAAACTACATTTACAAGTTCCATCCTCTTCAAAGAAGGCAAAAACACATTCTCTTTCATTCACCAGAGAGGTTACGCAATCGCCATCCTGATCGATATAATAAAAACCTTTTTCTCGAATTATTTTTTTTGAATTTTCCGGTAAAAATTCCTGAATTTCAGGAAGAATATCTTTTATTATTTTCAATTCGTCTTTTTCCAAAGGAGCGCCAGCATCGCCTTCCACGCAACAAATACCTTTACAGGAAACCAAATTGCAAACAAAAAATTCCTCCAATAAATTCTCACTGATAAGCGTATCATTCACTTGAAACATAGTATTCAATTTTTTTTGCTTCGATTGCAAAATAAACAGTATGCAAAGTTAATCAAGTTCTTATTTTTCCAGTTCGATTACTTCAAGATTTTGAATTTTTTTTCCGTCGATTTCGAGACGTACGATGGTTTGAACCGTATGAAAACCATATTTACCAGCAGCTCCGGGATTAATGAGCAACAAGTTGAGTTTTTCGTCATACTGAACTTTTAAAATATGAGAATGGCCACATACAAATAAATCCGGAGGTTGTTGAAGAATAGCAGGGCGAACCGACCTATCGTATTTTCCGGGATAGCCGCCAATGTGTGTGAGCCATACTGCCACATCTTCGCATTGAAAATGAAAATGTTGCGGAAAAAGTGAGCGAATGTTCACATCATCAATATTTCCCCATACTCCACGTAGAGGTTTGAACTCGTTCAGCTGATTCACTATTTCCAAAGAACCCCAATCGCCGGCGTGCCAAATTTCGTCGCATTCGGAAAAATATTGATATATACGCGGATCCAAATAACCGTGTGTGTCCGAAAGAATTCCAATCCGTTTCATTTTATTTATAAATATTTGTAATAAAGAGAGTTCGATATTACGATTCCATGTTTAAATTATATAAATAATTGATAATTAATAAGGTAATAAGGTAATAAGTTTTATTCTTGTTGTTGATGATAGTTTTATGAATATTAAGACCTCATTTCAAACAACTGATTTTAGAAACATGTGAATACCGCTTTTCATCAACCTTATCAGATTAATTTATAATTGCTTATAAAATATTTTTATGTTGAACTTACGTTATAATTATTTTGTGTTAACGATTTAAGGATGAGAAAATTTTTTATCAAGGATAATTTTCTGTGAATGAACAAATCAAATAGACTTTCAAATTCGTTAGCTTTTACATGCAATGGCTCTATCAAATATTTACACACTGATTATCAGATAATTAATAAAAATTATACTCTGAACTCTTAACTCTTCACCCGAAACTTTTTAGACGTAGCATGCTACGTCTCTACAAAATATTTACTCACTGATTATCAAATAATTAATCAAATTTTTACTCTGAACTCAAAACTCCTCACTCGAAACTTTTTAGACGTAGCATGCTACATCTCTACCAAAATATTTATTCGCTGATTATCAAATAATTAATCAAATTTTTACTCTGAACTCTGAACTCAAAACTCAAAACTCCTAACTCTACCATCCCTTCAACCGTAAAACATCTGTTTTTCATTTGTGGCTTATTTCAAGAAATAAAATTAATCAAAAAAGTTTAGTATTTTTGCTGTTTTTGAAAATCGTGGCACATTCGTTGTTGTTTTTCATAAATATAGATTTACTTCTAATTGAAAAATTTTTTTTGGGAGGAATTGACTAAAAAAATTTTTTTAATTCATCGAATTAATTCTGTTTTTTTGAAAGGTGGATATGAAAATCAAATTTATTTTACATATATTTTTCTGTTCTTGTTTGTTTACAACAATTGAAATAAGTGCTCAGGAAATAGGGAACTTACCAGAGAAAACGCCTGAACAGGAAGCCATGCAGCAAACCAGTAAACTACAACAGGAATTGGATTTAAACGCAGAGCAGGTTAAAAAGATTTACGAAATCAACCTTCGGTATGCCAAACAGCGTCAGTCGGTTACAAAACGTTCGGAAGTCATGGAACTGCTGAAAAGGAAAGATGGTGAAATAGAAAATGCGCTGGGCAAAGAAAAATATCAGCAGCTCCAGAACAAACGCAACGAACGAATTTCCATTGATGTCCCAACTACATCGGGTATGCAAAATATTACGCCTTCCTATCGTTCCACCAAAAGAACCGGAAATACGAATTTGAGTTTTCCCGAAAGAAATTTGCAAAACGACAGCAAAACTTCAGATGGTAATACGGAACAACCCAAACGTTTGACTCCCAATAATTCGAGGCGTACCACTGATGAAGTGGAAAGAAAAAACACTCCGCCTCAACAAAGAAAGTAAAGATACATGTCGCACCCTTTCTTTCAGTTCAAACAATTCACTGTTTTTCATGATCGTTGTGCCATGAAAGTGGGAATTGATGGCGTAACGCTTGGAGCTTGGACACCGGTAGATAATGCAAAAAAAATTCTTGATATCGGGACGGGCACCGGCTTAATAGCTTTGATGCTGGCTCAACGAAGTACAGCTGAAATTGATGCGTTGGACATTGATAAACAAGCTATTGAACAAGCCCGTTTCAACGTGGAAAATTCCGCATGGAAAAATCGCATTCGTTTGTTTGAAACTTCTCTGCAGGAGTATCATTCAGTTTGTACAACGGCTTACGATGTATTGGTATGTAATCCACCCTATTTCATAAATTCCAAAAAAAGTCCTATTGTTGCCAGAAATATGGCTCGTCATGCAGAATCTCTTACACATGAAGAGCTGATTGATCTTTCCTTTGATTTGTTGAAACCGGACGGGACATTGTGTGTTATTCTGCCGGTGGAGGAAGGTTTGCAGGCAATTTCACATGCTTTGGCCAGCAATTGGTATGCTCATCAAATGGTTTTCGTTTTTCCCAAGCCTGCAGCCAAAGCCAAGCGATTGCTTATTCAGTTGGGTAAAAAAGAAAAAATCACCCGTATTTCGCGACTTGCCATCGAAACGGAGCAACGCCACGAATATACAGATGAATACAAAAATCTGGTGAAAAATTTTTATTTGAAACTGTAGTAGTTAAATCAGAGAAAAAATTAAATCAAAGATTTGATTTTTTCGGCCAAGACTGATTTGGAAGTTGCACCAACTTGTTTATCGACGAGTTGTCCATCTTTAAAAAACAATAAGGTTGGGATATTGCGAATGCCAAATTTTGTTGGAACTTCAGCGTTTTCATCTACGTTTAATTTTCCGACTTGCACTTTTCCGTCATATTCTTCGGCCAGTTCTTCTACAATAGGACCTACCATTCTACAAGGGCCACACCATTCTGCCCAGAAATCAACCAATACGGGTTTTCCACTTTCAATAAATTCGTTAAGATTTTCGTCTGTAAATTCAATGACCATAATTTTTTAAGTTTTGAAGTTTGCAATAATTTTTTATTCAAAAAACAAATATCGGTAACAAAAGTTTTATAATTAAACACTATTTTGCTATAGAAATAATCAATTAAAGATAACATTGACTTATCAATTTACATCAAAATCGAGTATTCCTTCACTTTTGGCAGTTTTCAGCATTCGATATACTTTGGGGTTGATATCCACGCGATGCTGTCGGGCAAAAAAGTTGATTTTATTGAAAGAATTTTGATCGTGTACCTGAATATATACATTTACATTTCCCTTATTTCCAAGAATAATTTTACTTAACATTTCAACGGTATCTTCCGTAAGTTGCTGCAGTGGGATATTAATTTTCAGGTTATTGACGAATTTGTCTTTAATATCTGAGAAAAAATCGATTTTTTGTATTTTAAGTTCAAGTTCTTGTTCTCCGCCAATATCTGTATTTTTCCTGTATTTGCTGTCGGCATATTTTTCCTGAACGATGGCCTGAATGAAAACAAACATGTCTTTTATCATGTATTTCTGGAATTCTATATAATTGTTGCCATACAACACAAATTCATAGGAACCATCGTAATCTTCGAGAGTGAATACGCCGTAGGGTTTTCCTGCTTTTGATACGGAATGACGGATATTGGTGACGAGTCCGCCAATTTTCAGTTGTTTCCCTTTTAGTGAAGTCAAATCTTTCAATTGTCCGGTAGAAGTGTTGCAGATGTAATTCATTTCAAATTCAAACTGATCGAGTGGGTGAGCAGAAAGGAACATGCCGATCAATTCTCTTTCCCTGTTTAATCGGTTAAGAGGAGCCCACGCCGGCGCATAGGGAATTTCCGGCTTGTTGATTTCAATGGAATTCATATCGCCAAACAGTGTATTTTGCGACATAAGTCTGTCGGCTTGATATTTGTTCCCGTAACGAATCAAGCTTTCGATCACCGTTTCTCCTTTGCCGTTTTCCACAAAAAACTGTTCGCGTTTGATGTCGTTTAGTCCGTCAAAAGCTCCGGCTATTGCCAGACTTTCAATAGCACGTTTGTTGCAGGCCGTAAGATTGACGCGTTCCACAAAATCGAAAATGTTTTTAAATTTTCCGTGTGCATGTCGTTCGTTCACTATGGCCATGACGGCATTTTCGCCGACACCTTTGATACCGCCCAAACCAAAACGAATATCGTTTTTCTCGTTGACAGAAAAAGTAAAATCACTCTCATTGACATCGGGACCCAGCACATTGATGCCCATATTTCGGCATTCGTCCATAAATTTGCTCACTTCATCGATGTCATCCTTATTTCTTGAGAGGTTGGCTGCCATGAATTCGGACGGATAATGAGCTTTCAGGTAAGCAGTACGATAAGCGAGATAAGAGTAGCAGGTAGCATGCGACTTATTGAAGGCATAATTGGAAAATTCCACCCAGTCGCTCCAAATTTGTTCCAATTTTTCGAGCGGTCCGTAGCCATTTTTTTGGCAACCAGCAATAAATTTTTCCTTCAAAGCCTGCATTTTGCCGGTGAGTTTTTTCCCCATTGCTTTTCGGAGTTCATCAGCTTCAGCACGTGTAAAGCCAGCCAAATCGACACTCAGCAACATTACCTGTTCCTGATAAATGGTAATACCGTAAGTTTCTTTCAACCTCTTTTCCATGATGGGAAACGTATATTCAATCTTTTCCAATCCATGTTTTCGGTTGATATACTGAGGAATATACTGCATTGGGCCGGGACGGTAAAGCGCATTCATAGCAATTAAATCTTCAATTTGTGTGGGTTGAAGAGCTTGCAAATGTTTTTGCATGCCGGCAGATTCAAATTGAAAAGTACCTACAGTTTGGCCTTTGCTGAAAAGTTGATAGGTTTCAGGATCATCCAATGGTATTTTGTCGAGATCTACTTCGATATTTTTGGATTTTCTGATGTTTTCCAATGTATCTTTGATAATGGAAAGCGTTTTGAGACCTAAAAAGTCCATTTTTATCAATCCGACTTCCTCTATGACCGAACCTTCGTATTGCGTAACCAGAATTTCTTCTTTTGTGTCCTTGTCTTCGGCAGTGGATAATGGAACAAATTTTGTCAGGTCATCGGCACCAATGATTATGCCACAGGCATGAACTCCGGTTTGTCGTACAGTGCCTTCGAGCATTTCGGCATAGCGAAGTGTGCTGGAAAGATTTTCGTCGGAAGAATTTCGGGCAATCTCCAATTCGGGAACAAATTTAAAACAATTGGACAAATTGACTTTCATTTTTTTTCCGTCCGGCGTATCGGGCAATTTGTCGGGAATAAGTTTGGTCAATCTTTCTGCTTCGGAAAGTGGCAATTTTTGAACCCGCGCCACATCTTTTATGGCTGATTTTGCTGCCATAGTGCCGAAAGTGATAATATGGGCAACTCTGTCCTTTCCGTATTTTTCGGTAACCCAGCGTAAAACTTCATTTCGTCCGTCGTCATCGAAATCGACATCAATATCGGGCATGGAAATACGGTCGGGATTCAGAAAACGCTCGAAAAGCAAATCATATTTCAAAGGATCGATATCGGTAATTTTCAGGCAGTAAGCTACAACCGAACCAGCTGCCGAACCACGACCCGGGCCAACGGCAACACCCATATTTCTTGCCGCAGCAATAAAATCCTGAACAATAAGAAAATAACCGGGAAATCCCATAGTTTTGATAACGTTCAACTCAAAATTGATGCGTTCTTCAAGTTCGGGATCCAGATTTTCTCCATAGCGTTCTTTAGCACCTTCAAAAGTAAGGTTTCTCAAATAATCGGCTTCCAGCTTGATTCGGATAACTTTGTCCATGCCACCCAAACGGTCAAATCCATTACCAAATTCTTCACGCAGCATGGCTTCGGTGTAACGTGAGCGGTATTGATTTTCATCGGCAAATTCTTCCGGAATTTTGAAGGTTGGCATCATGGGCGCCGAATCAATATCGTAAAACTCTACTTTTTGAGCTATTTCGAGTGTATTTTCGAGCGCTTCAGGTATGTCCGAAAATATTTCCTGCATTTGTTGAGGCGTTTTCAACCATTCCTGTTTGGTGTAACGCAGGCGTGTGGGATCGTCCATATCTTTTCCCGTACTGAGACAAATCAATCGTTCATGTCCTTCGGCATGTTCTTCTTCCACAAAGTGGACATCGTTGGTGGCAATCAGTTTTGTATTGGTTTTTCTGGCCAGCTTTATCAATTCAACATTTTGAAGGGTTTGTTTTTCGTAGGTAGAAGTGTCGCCTCCGGGTTTGTCGGTTTTATGACGTTGCAGTTCGAGATAGAAATCGTCGCCAAATACTTTTTTGTACCAAAGAACAGCTTTTTCTGCTTCTTCCAAGTTGCCCGATTCAATTTTTTTGTGAATTTCACCTCCCAGACAAGCTGAAGAAGCAATTAAACCTTCACTGTATTTTTCCAGAATTTCATGGTCGATACGCGGTCGATAATACATTCCTTCTATCCAAGCCAGCGAAATGAGTTTGCATAGATTTCGATAACCTGTTTTATTTTTGGCCAACAAAATGAGATGATAACCACTCCGGTCTTCCTGACTTTCTTTCGAGAAACGGCTTCTATGGGCTACATAAGTTTCACATCCAATGATTGGTTTGAAAAGTTTACGTTTTTCTGTTTCAATATTTTTATGAATCTCATCTTTTTGAATGTCAGATAATTCATCTTTATTTAATTGCTTTTGCAAAAGGGAAATATTTTCATAAACAGGAACATTTTTCTTTTTTACGTAGTTGTAAAATTCTTTTATTCCGAACATGCTGCCGTGATCGGTGAGTGCAATAGCCGGCATGCCGGTTTTCATAGCTTTGTCGACCAATTGATCTATGGAAGACATGCCGTCGAGAATAGAATAATGCGAGTGAACGTGCAAATGAACAAACGTATTCATGCTAAATAGGTGAAGTATTGAATATTAGAAAAGCTGAAAAACTTTAAATTTAGGTGTTTAAAGTTAGTAAAATTTTTGTTGTGGACAGATTTATATCGAAGGAAAAATTTCAAAAAAAGGAAATAAAATTTATTCTCTTTTGATTTTCAACAGTGTCTGAAAAATAAATCAGGGGCTGTATGTTAATAAGCCCCTGAAAAAGAAATATTAAAGAATTTTTCAAGCTCCAAAATCGTCGAACATCAGCATTTCACGCGGGACGCCGAGATCGTCAAGCATTTTTTCGACTGCTTTGGCCATTGGACCCGGCCCGCACATATAATATTCAATTTCTTCTGGTTCATCGTGGAATTTGAGATATTCATTGAGAATAACGCTATGAATAAATCCTACAGGCCCAGTCCAGTTATCTTCGGGAAGAGGTTCACTCAAAGCTATGTGGAACGAGAAATTGGGAAATTCTTTTTCCAGTTCACGGAAATCTTCTTCGTAGAAAATTTCGTTTTTCGAACGTGCGCCATACCAGTAGGAAATTTTTCGGTCGGTTATGCGTAAGGTTTTCAGCAAATGTAAAATATGGGAACGCAAGGGAGCCATTCCGGCGCCTCCACCGATGTAAAGCATCTCGCGTTTTGAATCGATAATTGGGTGAAACTCGCCAAACGGGCCGGAAACATTCACTTTATCGCCCGGTTTAAGACGGAAAATATAAGAAGAAGCAATACCCGGTTTTACATCTAAAAATTTTCCTGTAGCTCGGTCAATGGGAGGGGTGGCAATACGAACATTCAGCATGATGATATCGCCTTCGGCCGGATAATTGGCCATTGAATAGGCACGCATGGTTTCTTCGTCATTGCTGCATGTTAAATCCCAAAGATGCATTTTATCCCAATCGGGACGGAAACGTTCTTCCACTTCAAATTCACTGAATTTGAGTTCGTATGGTGGAATATCAATTTGAATGTAGCTTCCGGGCAGAAAATTCATATGCTCTCCCTCAGGAAGTTTTACAATCAGTTCTTTGATAAAGGTCGCAACATTTTTATTGGAAATCACTTCACATTCCCATTTTTTAATGCTGAGAATGGATTCGGGAATTTTTATTGAAAGGTCATTTTTTACCTTCACCTGACAACCCAACCGCCAATGTTCTTTGATTTCTTTTCGGGAAAAATGTCCTGTTTCGGTGGGTAAAATTTCGCCTCCGCCTTCGAGTACCTGACAGCGACATTGAGCACAAGTTCCTTTTCCGCCACAGGCAGAGGGTAGATATATCTGCTGATTGACCAGTGTACTCAACAAAGTTCCTCCGGCCGGCACTTCCAGTTTTTTTTCATTATTAATGGTGATAGTAACGTTTCCCGAAGCGACAAGATATTGTTTGGCAACCAATAAAACCACTACCAATAAAAATATAACTACAAAAAATACCAATAAGCTGGCAATCAGTGTTGAAGTTTGAATTGCTAATAACATAATTTAATTGACGTTATCCTTCCCGTTTTTTTTGAAGGAATAATTTATTGATTAATTAATACCTATTGCAAATAAAATGTATAAAATAAAAAAACAGAAGATTTTAAATTAAATTTTCAAGCCCGAGAAACACATAAAGGCAATCCCCATTAAACCTACAGTTATAAAAGTTATTCCTAAACCACGTAACGGTTTCGGAACATTGGAGTATTCCATTTTTTCACGAATGGCTGCCAGTCCGACAATAGCCAGCAACCAGCCGACGCCGGAACCCAAAGCGTAGGATGTAGCTTCGCCAATATTGTGAAAAGCTCTTTGCTGCATAAATAACGATGCTCCCATTATGGAACAATTTACTGCAATAAGTGGCAGAAAAATTCCCAATGAGCTGTAGAGTGAAGGAGAAAATTTTTCAACTGCCATTTCAACAATTTGTGTTATGGCCGCTATGACGGCAATAAACAAAATGAAAGAGAGATAACTCAAATCGAGTGAAGCCAATTGTGGACTAAGCCACTGCAAAGCTCCCTCTTTTAAAACGTAATTTTGGAGTAAATAATTTACGGGAACGGTAATAAAAAGAACAAATGTAACGGCTGTCCCCAGTCCTAAAGATGTTTTTACGTTTTTAGATACTGCCAAATAGGAACACATTCCCAAAAAATAGGCAAATATCATGTTATCGACAAAAATCGATTTAACAAATATATTCAATATACTTTCCATATTTTATTTGTTGTTTTCTTGATAATATGAATAATTATTCAATCGTTTTAGTAGTCATAAAAATTATATGACTATTTTTCTTGCAACTCCTTGTTTTTGGCTCTATGAACCCAAATGATACATGCCACGAGAATCAACGCCATAGGAGGCATCATCATCAGTCCGTTATTCATGTATCCTACGTTAAAAAATGATTGGGGAATAATATTATATCCCAATAGTGTGCCAGAACCAAAAAGTTCACGGAAAAATGAAACAATAATTAAAATAATAGCATATCCAAATCCATTGCCTAAACCATCCAAAAAAGATTCCCAGGGACTGTTGGACATGGCAAAAGCTTCCAGTCGTCCCATTAAAATACAGTTGGTAATAATCAGTCCGACATACACCGACAATTGAACACTAACGTCGTAGGCAAAAGCTTTTAAAATTTCGCTGACTATGGTAACTAATGCAGCAACAACTACCAGTTGAACGATAATACGAATACGATTGGGAATGGTATTACGAACAAGCGAAACAATAATATTTGAAAAAGCAACTATGATGGTAACAGAAATTCCCATTACCAAAGCAGGCTCGAGTTTTGCAGTAACTGCTAATGCCGAGCAAATACCCAATACTTGAATCGTGATGGGATTATTCTTGCTTAATGGTCCCAATAATACTTGTCTTGACTTTTTGGATAATAATGTACTCATTGTTTTATTTCTCCTATGGTTGATAATTGACGAAAAAACGCTTCATATTGTCCTATACAGTTCAGCAGCATGGTTTCTACACCTTTGCTGGTAATTGTTCCACCGGAAATAGCATCTACTTGTTCCCTTCCTTCAGCTTTTTTACCGACTTTCATAACCGCAATCGACACAAATTCATTTTTTTCGTTAAAAATATGTTTACCTTCAAATTGTCTTTGAAAATTCGGCTCAGCAATGTTGGCACCCAAACCCGGTGTTTCACTGGCATGAGAAAAATATGCTCCGTAAATAGTATTCTTATCATCGTTTAGTGACACATATCCCCAAATCGGACCCCAAAGACCTGTTCCACGCAAAGAAATGATATATTTTGTTTCTCCTTCGACTTGTGCTATAAAAATTGGAAGTCGCCTTTCTTCAACTTTTTTTGATAATTCTTTGGCAATGTCAATATCAAAAGCTTCTTTTTTTGAGTAGGATAAAATCTCGCCATTGGTATTGACAATTAAACCTTTAATAACATACTGATCATATAGTTGTGCTATATTGTTCTGTTTAGCATCGATACGCAAAGATTTTAAAATCTGCTTTTTCTTGTCCAATTCTATATTGGAATTTTGCTTTTCCTTCAGCGCTCCCGATACAAATGCCAGCATGAGGGCAACTATTACCACCATTACTGTAGCATAAACCAGTGTGTAAGTATTACTGTTCGTATTCATTTTAATGTATATTATTTTTTTGGGTTATTGCTGATCCCATCATTACTTTATTGAATGGATTTTTGTGCTCTACTTATCCGTTTTTTTACATTGGCATCTACAACATAAAAATCGATAAGCGGAGCAAAAATATTCATAAGCAAAATTGCCAGCATCATTCCTTCCGCGTATCCCGGATTGAGTACTCGAATAATGATGGCCAGGCATCCTATTAATAAACCGTATATCCATTTCCCTTTTTCGGTACGGGCTGAAGTTACCGGATCGGTTGCCATAAATACCGCACCAAAGGCAAATCCACCAAAAACCAGATGGTTGTACCAAGGAAAATGTGCAGCAGCAGTATCAGGCCCAAATAGATTGAAAACAATGCCCATCAAAGCACCTCCAAAAAATACAGAAAGCATAGTTTTCCAACTAGCCACTTCGGTTATTAACAAAATAAAAGCTCCCAGCATGATCGCTATTATAGAAGTTTCTCCCACAGAACCGGGAATCAGGCCAACGAACCCATCCCAAAATCCCAATGAGTGACCAAAAGTGTCCGTTATATGGGGAACAGAAGTTGAAGCAGTAGCTATCTGCCCCAAAGGAGTTGCCCCTGAAAAAGCATCTACAACATTTCCTCCTCCAAATCCCAAAGCAGTTCCGGTTCGTATCCAAACGCTGTCTCCGGACATGTGAGTAGGATAGCCGAAAAATAAAAATGCCCTGGCTACCAGTGCTACATTAAAAATATTCATTCCTGTTCCGCCAAATACTTCTTTGGCAAAAATTACGGCAAATGCGGTAGCTACTGCTACCATCCAAAGCGGAGTGTTAATAGGAATAATTAACGGAATAAGAAAACCCGTTACCAAAAAACCTTCCTGTATTTCCTCACCTTTTATTTGTGCTCCAATAAATTCTATTCCCAAGCCCACTGCATAAGAAACTACGATATACGGAAGAACGGCCAAAAAACCGAATAAAAATTCGGTCCAAAAATTTACATCCTGACCTATTGCAAGGTAGTGTTGATAACCAACATTATACATGCCGAACAAAAGAGCAGGCACTAAGGCAACAATGACTGTACTCATGGTTCTCTTGGTGTCTACTGGATCGTGAATGTGGCTGCCGTATTTAGGTGCTGTGGTAGTAGGAACAAATAAAAATGTCTCAAACCCATCATAAACAGAATGAAGTTTTTCTAACTTGCCGCCTTTTTCAAAGTACGGTTTTATTTTATCCATGAAATTTCTTAATGCGTTCATATCCAAAATTATTTCTGCTTTTTTGTTGCCGTTTAAACGGTTGTTTTTATGAATTTTTTTATTCCAGTTCTTTTTTCATCATATCCAAAGCTTCACGTACAATTAGCTGCAGAGGCAATTTGGAAGTACAAACAAATTCGCACAAAGCAACATCTTCGGGTGCTATTTCGTAACCGCCTAAAGCCTCCATTTTATCAATGTTTCCGGTAATCATGGCTTTAAATAGATATTCCGGCAAAATATCCATAGGCAGTACCCGATCATATTCGTTCGACATAATAATGGCTCTTCTTCCGCCCAAAATGCGTGCATCATAAGAAAATTTGATATCTCCAAAGATTTTTTTGAAAAATTTCTTTTGTAACAGGGGAGTAAAAAATAATTTGGTAGCACTGAATTTATTCAAACGGGGCATGGCCCAGCCCAAAAATTCATGAATTTCTGTTCCTTCATCTATAACAAAAATTTGAGAAGCGTAAGGGTCAATAAAGTCATTAATATCAACTTTTATTCCACTTATTACATTTCCCAAAATATATCTCAGAGGAATACCTTTATGTACGTTACCGTTTATAAAAGGAGCTACTGCTGTTCCGGGCAGGGTAGTGTAATATTTTGGTTCAATTACTTCTGGACCAGTTAAAGCTATAATTTTTTTTAAATCAATGATGCCCTTATTAAAAAATCTGCCAATGTAAAGCATATCCTGAACATTGACAGTCCAAACAACCTCACCTTTGTTAATGGGATCGACGTGATTGATTTGTATTCCTACATTTCCTATGGGATGAGGTCCTTCATATTCAGTAATTTCAACATTTTTTACTTTCAAAAATTCGTTTGAAGGAACATTGGCTTTTACGCCCAAATGAACTTTTCCCGGTGTCAATTTGGCCAATGCATCAATTCCCGTTTGAAAGTCTGCAAACTGCCCTTTCAAAATAAAATTGTAATCCGGAGCCAGTGGAGCCGTATCGAAAGAGGAAATAAAAATTGACTTTGGCGTTTTATTGGGATTGGCTATTACATCATAGGGGCGTTGTTTGATGTAAGGCCAAATTCCAGCTTTCAACAAGGCTGATTTGATTTCCTCTCCACTTAAACTTTCCAATGATGGATGTCCAAAATTTTCATATTCGTTGACAACATCACGCTCTATTGTAATATTTATCAATTTTCTTTTCTCACCTCTGTTTACAGCCAATACTTTGCCGCTAACAGGCGATACGATGTTTAAATTTTCGTGAATTTTATCGTGAAAAACCGGTGTGCCGGCTTTTACACGATCTCCTGCCCGTACTAATACTTTTGGAATTATTCCATGATAATAGTCCGGAACGAGTGCGACAATGTCAGAAATCACGGTACGCTCAATCATCTTTTGAGCAGCACCATCTATAGGGATATCCAAACCCTTGGTAGTCTTAATAACATTAGTCATAAAAAGAAAAATTTGGTTTTAAAATTTTGGATAAAATTATCCCTCAACTTTTTTGCTAAAATATTTGTCCTGAAAAACGGTGCAAAATTACACATTTTTATTGTTATTACGGAGAGTTTATTGGAGAAATTTTTCATTAATTTTTCGTGGCTTCTTTAAAATTGTAAATGTTATATACGATTTTTATTTCAGAAATATTATAATGAATCAATAAATAGACGAAGAACAGTGTTTTGCGGATAAAGTTGGATTAATTTTATTATTTGAGTATAATTTGAAAGGTTTTCAGAATTAATTGGTTTTTAAACGGCATTATAGAATGATTCGGCCAAAAGCATTCTTAGACAAGACAAATGAAGAAATCCGGTTACTAATTTGTAGGAGGAAATTTCATGGATTTGGCGTAAACATGCAATGAAGGGTAAGAGAAGGATATTAAATTTTGTGTAAATTAAATTATCATGTAAATTTGCCATCTGTTTTTCATAAAAACTATGGATTGGAAAGAAATTTATTTACAAGCAATAAATTGGCGCGAAAAACACATCAAAGAACGCCAGTTTATCCTGATATTAAGTTTTCTGACAGGAATTTTTGCTGCGTTGGCAGCTTTTGTTCTAAAGATGGCCATTCATTCCGTGCAGTCATTGGTAACAGAAAGCTTTAATCGTGAAAGCCTCAATTATCTTTATTTAATCACACCTGCAGTCGGTATTATTATTACATCTCTATTTGTCAGGCATATAGTAAAAGATGATATTAGTCACGGCGTAACACGTATTCTTTACGCCATCTCTCAACGAAAAAGCATCCTTAAGTTGCACAATGTGTGGACGTCATTGGTGGGCAGTTCCATTACCATTGGATTTGGTGGATCGGTTGGAGCCGAAGCGCCAATAGTTTTGACCGGTTCGGCCATTGGTTCCAATTTGGGAAAATTTTTCAAAATGAATCAAAAAACCATGATGCTCCTCATCGGTTGCGGTGCTGCCGGTGCTATTGCGGGTATTTTCAAAGCTCCCATTGCCGGGTTGGTCTTTACGCTCGAAGTTTTGATGCTCGACATGACCATGACTTCCATTGTACCTTTGCTCATTTCGTCGGTTACGGCAACCTCGGTTACCTATATTTTGACGGGCGATGAATTCATGTTTCAATTTACCAACTACGAACCTTTTGCCGTTGAACGCATTCCTTATTTGTTGATGTTGGGTGTAGTTTGCGGATTGGTTTCGTTGTATTTTACAAGGGGCATGAACTGGCTGGAAAATTTTTACAAAAAGTTTGAAAATCCTTACATCAAATGGGCCATTGGCGGAAGTATACTGAGTGTTTTGATTTTTCTCTTTCCTCCTCTTTATGGCGAAGGATACGATACCATCGCCTCCTTGTTGAATAATGACATTTCTTCGGTAGTCAAACAAAGTTTTTTTCTCGGTTCGGAAAACAAGCCTTTGGTTTTACTCACCTATTTGGTGCTGATTATTGTATTTAAAATTTTTGCAACTGCCTCTACCACAAGTGCCGGTGGTGTTGGAGGGATTTTTGCTCCATCGCTTTTTGTGGGTTGTATTACTGGTTTTGTTGTGGCCGAAATTCTCAACCTGATAGGTTTGAATATGCCGATAGAAAACTTCGCATTGGCCGGTATGGCAGGTTTGATGTCGGGTGTGATGCATGCTCCGCTGACCGGCATTTTTTTGATTGCCGAGCTTACCGGAAGTTATTATTTGTTTATGACGCTGATTATTGTTTCCACCATTTCTTATCTCACCATTATTCTTTTCGAACCACACAGTCTTTATGCCATGCGGCTGGCTCAAAAAGGCGAGTTGATTACGCACAACAAAGACAAGGCTGTATTGACCCTCCTGAAAATGGAAAATGTAATAGAAACAAACCTGAACGTATTGGAACCGGACATGAAACTGGGAGAAGTAATTAAAATAATTTCGCATTCGAAACGAAATGTTTTTCCGGTGGTAAATCCGAAAAATGGAGTTCTTTTGGGGATTTTAACGCTCGACGAAATCAGAAATATCATGTTCCGACCTGAATTGTACCAGCGTTTCACGGTACGTCAGCTCATGATTTCACCTCCGACTTTTCTCAATGTGAACATGCCAATGGAAAAAGTCATGCAGATTTTTGAAGACACGGGAGCATGGAATCTTCCCGTCGTGGACGACGAAAAACATTATATCGGATTTGTTTCAAAATCCACCATATTCAATTCTTATCGGCATGTTCTGGTACATTTTTCCGATGAATAACCGAAGAATTTATTATCGACAAACAACCAACATTTAAAATAAGATGACCAAAAACAAACCTACTTACGACGAAGCCATTGCTGAATTGGATAAAATTCTTGCAGAACTGGAAAATAACTCGGACATCAACATGGATGAAATAGCTCAAAAAGTAAAACGAGCTTCCGAATTATTGCAAATATGTAAGAAACAGCTGCACGTACTGGATGAAAATCTGGAAAAACTCCTCTCAGAGTTGGAAGAATAATTATTTGACAAGTGTAATATTCACTTCTTTTGCTTCAGCATATTTTTCGAGCAACATTCTGGCCTGCTCGGACGCTTCTTGCAACCCTTTTTCTCCGCTATAACCATTGATAATCATTAACAGACGGCGAGTTTCCATTGTTAATTTTGTTCGTTCGTTGTCGCTGGTAGGCGTTCCGATACCTCCTGCAGCATCTTTGAAAAGCGGTAATCCTTCCACATTCAAAATACCGCGACCAATTGCTTGAAAAATATCGTTTGCCGTTCCCACTTCCAGCCGAAGGTCTCCCTGAATTTTTTTTGCATCAAATCCTCCAATGGAAAATCCGCTTCGGATGGAAATCAGGTTGATGATATCCACCAATGTGCTTACTCGCTGAATACCCACTCCTTTGCAAATTCTTCTGCACAGCGCTTCGGCCGAAGGACGATAGCGATTGGGATCCTTTCCCAACTTTCTGTAAACTTGGCGCGTAGCGGAAATTTCGGGACGCATTTTTATATTTTCCAATGTAAAAGTTGAAGAAATTTTCTCCATTTCCTCTTCTATCTCTTGCCACAAAATACTTGTGGTTTCGGAATTTTTCACTTCGCAGGCGATAACGCTTAAAGTCAAATCGGGACAAGCCTGACGAATAAGTTCGCTAATGTAGATCTGCATTGGATTATGCTTGTTTTAACATGATGCCGCTCAACATTCGTCCGCATAGAATACCTTGACGCCGGGCAGAAAAAAAGTTTTCCGATTCGGTGAATGTACAGCGACACAGAAACTCAATATTATTTTTTTGTAATCCGCTTCCCAGTAATGATATTTCGTTGGCTTTCCATAAATTGAGAAAAATTTTCCCATCATTTTGGGAGAAAATGTCCGACAAATTCCAATCGTTTTTCTGAAATTCCTCTACCACTTCCCTGCCGACTTCATATACCGAAGGCGAAATGGAAGGCCCTGCCGCCACAAAAATATCTTCCGGCGAAAGGTCAAATTTACCAACCAGCGTTTCAATGGTTTTTGCGGCTATTCCGGCACAAGTTCCCCGCCAACCGGCATGAGCCACAGCAATCACTTTTTTCTCGGGAGCATAGAACAGCAATGGCACACAATCAGCAGTAGTAATGCTGATAACTACTCCGGGCAATTGAGTAAACAGTGCATCAACACCATTGAGAAAATGTTGCCTTTGCTCGTGCGATAATCCGAAAAATGAACGATCAATTTCACGGATTTTGCAATCGTGTACCTGATAGGGAAATATTATGTCGGAAGTTCCAATTTCTGACTGCCGGGACAAAATTTCAAAATTTCGGTGCACATTTTCTTCTTCATCACCCACATAGGGACTAAGATTGAACGAAGCGTATTCACCACCGCTTACCCCACCATGCCGGGTTGTGAAGAAATGTGTTATTTCTTCGAAAGGCTGCAGTATTTCTGATTGAATAAACAAACGCATTGAAAACCGATTTATAATAAGTAAATTATCTCTCAGAGAAGAAAGAAAAATTTGATTTTACGCCAAAAAGACAATTTAATTTTGCTGAATAATTATATAAAATATGCGAAAATTCGGTAAATTCATTGC
>ERZ795050.646-NODE-646-length-53121-cov-5.252949_pt1 | contig 53121 bp, 52 predicted proteins | sample MGYA00375134_ERZ795050 | MGnify/ENA primary metagenome ERZ795050 (study PRJEB30179, sample SAMN05720221) | activated sludge metagenome | isolation source: Anaerobic digester | place: Japan | collected 2015-05-26 ... | reverse complement strand
TAGCAGATTTTCTGGTTTAGGCTGAACACCCTGACGGTTTTCAAATTTTATTATTTCTTCTTTGAGACCATTGTCACCTTCTGTGGTACCATACTGTAAAGCACTTTTGGCTTCTTTTTCGAAGACGCGATCCGCAGCTTCTTTTAAGTCAGCAACCGGAAACGTTTCAGGAGCTGGAAGCCCACCTGCAAATGAAATAATCTCAGGGCGTGCAGTCAGTTTAAGCAGTTCTCGAATGACACTTTTTTTCATATTACGAGCGTTCGATGAAAAAACGCTGTCAAAATCCATCATAGCAGTTACTCCTCACCATTGATATGCTCGAATGTATGCTGTGAGCATTACAATCATATAAGAAACGTTTGTTGAATCTTTATTCATAGTACACTGAAAAATAAAATATGTAAAGTCGTATTTTGAAACTGCATTTTGAATAATAAAACGTATGTAGCGCGAATATCAGGAATCTTGTTTATGACAGGTTTTCATGTTCGTTTTAATAGTATATTGTACTCTTTAAATAATGAGCGCTAGCAGATTACGAGAAGGTTGAGCAGTATGAGACGAAATGAAATCGAGTTACTTGCACCGGTTGGATCGTATGCATCGCTGGTTGCAGCAAAGCAGGGGCATGCAGATGCTGTTTATTTTGGTGCAGATACTTTGAATATGCGGTCAGGTTCTTCAGATATGTTTGTAAGTAACGATATTTATACACTGACAGCGCGAGCGCATGAATATGGACTTAAAGCATATCTCACGCTTAATACGATTATTTACGACAACGATATACCAATCATGGAACGCTTGCTCGATGAGGCAGCAAGAGCCGGTGTTGACGCGATTATTGCCAGCGATATTGCCGTAATACTGGATGCTCGAGCCAGGAATCTTTCGGTTCATATATCTACACAGCAAAATATTTCAAACAGCAGAGCAGTGGAATACTTTGCGCAATGGGCTGATACAGTGGTTCTTGCACGGGAACTATCTCTCGCTCAAGTACACACCATTGCTGATGCAATACGTGATAGGTGCATTACTGGTCCCAGTGGCAAGCTTGTACGCATCGAAATTTTTGCGCATGGAGCGCTCTGCATGGCAATTTCCGGGAAATGCTACCTGAGCCTGCACACGTACAGTGCGTCTGCAAACCGTGGTCAGTGTATGCAGGTATGCAGACGCAGGTATCGGGTTCATGATATCGAAGACGGTTTTGAATTGGAAATTGATAATGAACACATAATGTCGCCAAAAGATTTATGTACGATTGATTTTTTGGATAGAATCATCAGTGCCGGTGTTTCTGTGCTAAAAATAGAAGGACGCGCACGGCCGCCTGAATATGTGCGTACAGTAACTGAAGCGTACCATGAAGCGCTCTGTGCACTTGCTGATGGCTATTACTCCCCAGCGCTCATGCAAAGCTTAAAAAGTAAACTGGCCGATGTCTTTAACCGCGGTTTCTGGGATGGCTACTACCTTGGGAGAAAACTAGGGGAATGGGCAGATGTACATGGTTCAAAAGCAAACTATAGAAGAAAGCGTGTCGGCATTGTAAAAAATTTCTATAAAAAGATTGGTGTTGCAGAAATAGAAACAACCGATACGGGTTTAGATAAGGGTGTACGTGTGTTGCTGGTAGGCCCGACTACCGGTTCTGTATTTGTTGATGCTGCTGAACCCTGGTCGGAAGATGGACATCCACTTGTGCAGGCGGGGAAGGGTCTGACTATTAGTCTTAAAGTTCCTGAACCTGTTCGCCGTAATGATGTTGTGTATGTTTTAGAGCCTCGAACTTAAAATAAAAAAGGCTGTCATTTGCGACAGCCTTTTCCTCCTTTTTTATAGTTCCGTATAACTATCAGATGATGCTTGTTATACTAAACCTTGTGCGATCATCGCGTCAGCCACTTTCTTGAAGCCTGCAATATTTGCACCGACAACATAGTTGCCTTCAAAGCCGTATTCTTTTGCGGTTTCGACGCAGGTTTTGTGAATGTTTACCATGATTTCATGGAGCCGCTTATCGACTTCTTCTGCACTCCATGCAAGTCTCATGGAGTTCTGGCTCATTTCAAGACCAGAGGTTGCTACGCCGCCAGCGTTTGCTGCTTTGCCGGGAGCAAAGGGAATCTTCTTCTCAATGAAGAGTTTCCATGCTTCTGGGGTACAACCCATGTTGGAAACCTCAACAACAACTTTAACGCCATTTGCAACGAGCGTTTGCGCATCTTCGCCAGAAAGCTCATTCTGGATAGCACAGGGCATTGCAATGTCGACTTTCTGTTCCCAGGGGCGCTTTCCTGCAAAGAACTGTGCTTTGGGGAATTTCTTAACATAGTTTTCAACTTTGTTGCGGTCGATAATGAGCATTTCTTTGAGGTACTTCCATTTTTCAGGTGTTCCGATACCATCTGGATCATACACATATCCGTCTGGACCGGAAATTGTAACAACTTTTGCTCCAAGCTGAGAAGCTTTGATACAAACACCCCATGCTACATTACCAAATCCGGATACTGAAACGGTTTTTCCCTTGAGGCTTTCACCTTTGAGTGCAAGCATTTCTTCTGCAAAGTAAGTCGCTCCAAAGCCGGTTGCTTCTGGCCGGATGAGTGAACCTCCGAAGGTTAGTCCCTTACCAGTCAATACACCGGTAAATTCATTCTGGAGCCGCTTGTACTGACCAAAGAGATAGCCCACTTCACGACCGCTGACACCAATATCGCCTGCTGGAACATCAGTATCAGGACCGATATGGCGGAAGAGTTCTGTCATAAAACTCTGGCAGAAGCGCATGATTTCATTATCACTCTTTCCGTTTGGATCAAAATCAGAACCGCCTTTTCCGCCACCCATGGGAAGACCAGTCAGGCTGTTTTTGAATATCTGCTCAAAACCAAGGAATTTGAGCGTAGAGAGTGTTACTTTTGGATGGAAGCGGAGTCCTCCCTTGTAGGGACCGATTGCGCTATTGAACTGAACACGGTATCCTCTGTTCACGCGATATTCACCCTTGTCATCAATCCAGGGAACGCGGAACATAACAACTCGTTCTGGTTCAACAATGCGCTCAAGAATGCGCTGCGCTTTGTATTTGGGATCTCGCTCAATGAGTGGTGCAATGGATTCCAAAACTTCTTCTGCGGCTTGCAGGAATTCGGTCTCCCATGGAGCCCGTGCCTTAAGTCCATCAAGAACTTCCTGAATATAGGCGTTCATAATGCCTCCTTACTAAAGTTTTTCTATAAACACATTGATGCTTTAAGCATCGTGTTCGTATTCTAAACCTGAATTGAAAGTTAAGCAAGAGGTGTTTTTTAATTATTGAATAGAATATTTTAATATTTGAAATAAACAGGCCTGTTTGTTTGAGATCGTCGTATCAGATGGTTGGTGTCAGGAAGAATGTGTCGTGAAGCCAGGTGCTTGCTGCAGTACATTGACCAAGGTTTAATTTTACGGTATAAAGACACACTACATGTACTCATTGTTTATTTGTAGCTGTAGCTATATTTTTCCAGGAGGATTGATGTGAGCGTAAAAATAAGGCTCAAGAAATTTGGAACAAAAAAACGACCATACTATCGCGTAGTAGTGCTTGATAGCAGACAGCCTCGTGAAGGGCGCACACTTGATGAGTTAGGGTATTACCATCCAATTGAAGCTGAAGATAAACAGGTTCAGCTCAATGCAGAAAAGGTAAAAACCTGGTTGTCCCGCGGTGCTGAACCCACCGATACTGTTAAATCACTGTTCAAGCGCTGTCATATCACCATTTCATAATGGATGATACAGTATCTGATTGCGCAAAATAATTGGTAAGGATTAAAAATGGAACGCGATCTCGTTGAATTTATTGCAAAATCTCTGGTTGATGATCCGAATTCTGTTTCTGTTAATATGGTAGAAACAGATCAGGGATCGGTTATTGAACTTAAAGTAGCGCCAGGAGATGTTGGTAAAGTTATTGGCAAACAGGGACGGATTGCAAAAGCGATTCGAGTTTTGTTATCTGCAACAGCAGCACGAACAAAAAAAGATATTCGTTTACAGATTCTTGACTGAGTAATGAATGAATTAGCCATTGGAAAAGTGGTTAAGGTATTCGGCCTTGATGGCCGGGTTAAGATCGAATCATTTTCGGGTGAGTTTGATCATTTTTTAACACTTTCGTCTGTAATGCTCCGTTTTGGTTCGGAAACTAAATCTGCAGAAATCGAAACGTGTGAGTTTCATGCAGGCAGTATTATTGCACGGTTTAAAAACTGTACAACTGCTGAACAGGCTCAACACTATGTAGGGTGGGAGCTTTGGGTTGAACGGAGTAAAGCATCCCCATTAAAAGCAAATGAATATTACTATGGGGATCTTACCGGATGCAACGTAATGGATGGTGCAGCCTGTGTAGGGATAGTGACGGGTGTGCTTGAAACGGCAGGAGGACACCTATTGGAAGTGCAGTGTGGTCAGACCAGTAAATTAGTGCCGTTTCGAAATGAATTTATAGGGACTGTTGATATACAGGAAAAGAAAATCGAGCTTTTAGCCCCGTGGATACTTGAGTGAAACTGGATATACTGACACTTTTTCCTGAAATACTCAAAGGATTTTTTGAAAGTTCGATTATGGCTCGTGCTGTAAAGCGTGGTTACATTGAGTACTCGCTTGTGCAGATTAGAGATTTTGCTTGCAATAAGCATAATAAATGCGATGATGAAATCTTTGGCGGTGGCGCTGGCATGTTGATGCAGCCAGGACCACTTGAACGAGCCATACAGTCTATCAGTACACCGCAGAGCCGTATTGTATACATGACTCCGGGTGGTAGGCTTTTTAACCAGCGCTACGCAGAAGAATTGAGCAAAGAGCAGCATGTAATTGTGATCTGCGGGCACTATGAAGGCATTGATCAACGTATTATCGATAAGTATGTTGATGATGAAATTTCTATTGGCGATTATATTCTCACATCGGGTGAGACAGCGGCACTTGTATGCATCGATTCGGTGTTTCGCTTGATCCCGGGGGTGATTACTCAAGAATCGCTTGAGGAAGAAAGCTTTTCGGATGGTCTTCTGGAGTATCCCCAGTATACAAGACCTGCAAAGTATGATACTATGCCGGTGCCTCCGGTATTGCTTTCGGGGCATCATGCAAAAATACAGGCATGGAGATATAAAAAGCGGCTGGAAAAAACATTATTGTACCGGCCAGAGCTGTTACAAAAGCTCGATCCGCAGGTTTTGCGGTTAATTACGGAAATTTTACAGCAGGGGGTAAGTGATGAACCTGATTGACAAAATACAGAATGCACAGATAAAGAAACTTCCGGATTTTAAGGTTGGTGATACAATTAAGGTAAACTTTAAAATTGTTGAAGGTAAAACAGAACGCATTCAGGCTTATGAAGGACTCGTTATTGCCATAAAGAATAGCGGTATTGGTAAAACATTTACCGTACGGAAAAACTCTTATGGTGTTGGCGTAGAACGTGTATTCCCATATAGTTCTCCGCGCATCGATGGTGTTGAAATTGTCCGGTACGGCAAAGTTCGAAGAAGCAAACTGTACTACATCCGCGATACAATCGGAAAGAAAGCACGCATTAAAGAGCTTATCGGTGGCAGAAAACCAATGAAATCTGCTGAGTAATTTACCGATTACTATAATGTGGCAATAAAGCCAGTTAATTTTGAGCATATAGTTTCGCATAAAGCATCAGCTGATAAAACATCAGCTGATGTTGTCATTAGCAGAGAATCTGACAGCAGTAAAAAAAACATAAGCACACAAAAATTAGTTATTCATGAGCAATTGAATAAACGTGTGATTGCTCAAACTGATATACTTACCCGTACTGTTTCAGGTGATTTGATTGCTCTACCAGTCTTACAGGAAAGAATACTGAGCATTTTACACGCTTTTTCTATACAGCCTTCACCGCTCGCACAACAGGCTGTTTTGCTAGCCATTTCTGAAGGCTTAAAACTGTCCCCTTCGCTCATTCGTAAAATTATTCACGTTTTAGAAACTGAAATTCATCGTGATGCACTTACTGTGATCCGGGCTCTCGATGACACTGATAGCGATCTGTTTTTTAAAGCACTCGAGTTACTTACAAGAATTAGATCACTCGGTCAGCACAACTATGAGGATGGCCACACGAATCATGGACAGCAAGGGGAGCACAATGAGGGACAGACTCAATTCAAAAAACAGGCAATGATTGCAGAAACCGAGGAAAAGCATGCAATCATCAATCAATTTAAAGCGCTCGTAAGCGAATGTTTTAGGGCAACAGAACAGGAAAAGAACCATGCGGGACATACTACTACGAACACATCTCAAACGAATGGAAGATATGCTTCTCATTTTACCTGGATACATATGCCCTTTTCTTTTATAGAAGGTTCTTTGAATTTGACCGGGTATCTCAGAATGGTATATAATTACTATACAAAAAAAATTGAACGCATGGTAGTAGAATGTACTGATGAACAGGCTGAGCGGCTTGCAGTTTTAGAAGCAGGAAAAGTTTTGTTCTGGAGTAGCAATAAAAAAGAATGTACTTCTGCAGAACTGCAAGGACTTGTGTGTATTTCACAAAAAGAGGTTATTCAAGCTTGTGCCTTATGCGGTATCAATGCTGGTATAGGTGCTGGGTATGAGAAAGAACAGTAAAGCTGCAGCACTACGGTATACTCGTGCCCTGCCAGCTCCGCTCATTGTTGCACGGGGTTCAGGCTGGACAGCTGATGCTATTATTAAAAAAGCTCAGGAGCATGATGTTCCTATAGTGGAAAATTCGCTGCTTGCTGAGCAATTCGCAAGTTTGGATGTAGGCACTTTTGTACCTGAAGAATATTGGGAGTTGCTTGCAGAAATTCTTGTTGCAATAAGGAAAGTGTGGATATGAAAAAACGGTATGCTGTATCAGATTTAGTTGAAGGTTACTATTTTACGAGTGACGCTTATCTGGATAGCGAGAATATATTCGTTCCAGAAGGTGTTCCTATTCGTGCTCGTGACATAGAAAACCTCAAGCGCTGGGATATTAGTCATGTTTATTCGGAAGGAACCCTCACTGCACCAAAGACCGAAGCTCCTCTCGATGAAACTGATGAACAAAATAAAAAGCTTTTTCAGGACGTCGATGCCTATTCTGCGTATAAAAAGAGTATTATGGATTTTTCGCTGTTTTTAGCTTCTTTGCAGGAAAAACCCGAAAAACATGCAGTTGATGATTTATCTGAAAAGATTTTAACACTTGCACAGACACAGGAAATAACACTTGTTTCTGCAATTATTTCTGCAAATATTGAACATGATCAAAATGCACAGAGTGCTGTTAATACAGCAATCTTTTCATTTTTAATTGGTAAGGTGATGGCTTTGCCTAATTACCGGCTTAAAACACTTATAACTGGAGCACTTTTGCATGATATCGGTATGCAAAAGATACCAGAAGCAATTGTTAAAAAAAATGGAAATCTGACACCAGCTGAACTGCAGCAGATAAAAATACATCCGTTGCTTTCGTATCAGCTTGTAACTCGAACACTTGGGTATCCAGATGAAGTTGGCGTTATCGTACTCCAGCACCATGAACGCTGGGATGGGGAAGGATACCCCCGAAAATTAAAGGGTGCAGAAATAGATATTCTGGCACGGATCGTTTCTGTTGCTGATGCTTTTGAAGCAATGATCAGTGAAAAACCGTATCGCAATTCTATGATAGGGTATCAGGCTATGAAGCACCTCATGTCGGATAATGGGCGGAGGTTTGATCCAGATGTACTCAAGGCTTTTTTACAGAGTATGGGTGTGTATCCTGTGGGTTCGCTCGTGCTCCTGAATAACTCCGCAATTGCACGGGTAGTAGAAAATCACGCACAGGCACCGCTGAGGCCTAAAATTCGTCTGCTTGTCGATGCTACCGGTACTGTATTCCAGGAACATGAAGGGAGCATGATTGATTTGCTTAAAGAAAAGGCTTTGTTTATCGTGCGGGCAATAAGTCCGCAGGAACTCAAATAAGGTATGTCCACTGTTGAAACAGGTAAACATGCCGAACAGTGTGCAGTAGAATTTCTTGTAAAATTAAATTTTACTATACTTGCAGTTAATTTTAGATGTTTGTATGGTGAAATTGATATTATTGCTCTGCATGAAAATCGTATCCATTTTATTGAAGTAAAAACTATTGCTGGTGCGGGGAAAGAGAGCCTAGCGGTAACTGTCAATAAACAAAAGCAAAAAAGAATTTCAGAAAGCGCTCAATTTTTTATGCAAGTGCATCGAGAATATAATAACTGTCATGCACAGTTTGATGTAGTTACCGTTGCAGATACAATTGAGTTAATTGAGCAAGCTTTTCTGGAGTACTCATGAGATTGACAAAAATGTCTATTCAAGCAAGTATAGATAAAGATATGCGTCTGGCTGAGCTAAAGAAAAAAATTGATGATGCTACCTATATCGATGCAGCCATTCTGCGTATAGCTCAAGTGTTGAGCTCCGAACTTTTAGATACGTATAACGAGGAACATGATGCCAAACTATAACCGGTGGAGACCGCAAAAAAACACCACTGATAAACAGAATAAGACAAAAGATCGTTTTTCTGACGCCGCTACTGCAGAGAATAAAGTTCTTTTTGATGTGCCATCAGCGGTGTGTCCATATTGCAATCAACCAATCTATGATATGTCCGCTGCCATTGAACACAGAGAAACGGGAGAGCCGGCACATTTTGATTGTGTTATTGATAGAATTTACAAGGTAGAAAATCTTGGTCCAAAAGAGCAGGTGCTCTATATGGGGAGCGGGGTTTTTGCAATTGTTGAGTTCAGTGACCATGTTAGAAATCATTTTACCATTAAACGCCGTATTGAATGGGAAACATCAGAAGAACGAAAAGAATGGCGCTTAAAACTACAAAAGCATATCTATTGAGTAACGAGCAATTGCACGAGAAAATTTAATTAAAGGGGCTGTCCAAGATTTTTTGGACAGCCCCTTGTGTATTTCTAGGGATAGTCAGTAATACTGGTTACTTTTTAGGTTTAATTCTATCAAAACCGCAGTAGGGAACTAATGAAGCGGGTATGCGCACAGAGCCATCTGCTTCCTGAAAATTTTCGAGCAGCGCAACAATAGCCCGTGAACAGGCTATAGCAGTTCCATTGAGCATGTGAACAAACTTGTTTTTGCCATCATCATCCTTATAGCGAATGTTTAAGCGTCGAGCTTGATAATCAGTACAGTTAGATGTCGAAGTAACTTCTCCCCATTCACCACCATTTCTTCCTGGCATCCATGCTTCGAGATCCCATTTTCGGTATGCAGGAGCTCCGAGATCTCCGGTACAGGTATCAACGACACGGAAAGGAATTTCTAAGCTGGAGAAAATTTCTTCTTCGATGAGTCTGAGCTCTTCATGATATTTGTCAGATTCTTCGGGTAGGCAATATACAAACATTTCCACTTTTGTAAACTGGTGTACCCGGTAGAGCCCTTTAGAAAATTGCCCGGCTGCGCCGGCTTCTCGTCTGAAACAGTGTGATACGCCGACGAGTTTTAAGGGCAGTTTATCCTTTTGCAGGATTTCGTTAGCGTGGTATCCGCCCAGTGTTATTTCTGCAGTACCAATGAGACAGAGATCTTCGTCGTTTACCGTATACACATTGCTTTCTGAGCCGCGCGGGTTAAACCCAATTCCTTCGAGTATCTCCGTTTTAGCTAAATCTGGAGTAATAAACGGTACAAAGCCTTTAGCGATGAGCTTATCAAGTGCATATCGAACAAGTGCTAACTCTAAAATGACCCCTTCATTTTTAAGATAGTAGAATTTTGCTCCGGTGACACGTGCTGCGGTATCAAAATCGATAATATCCAATTCAGAACCCAGCGTTACATGATCTTTTGGTGTGAATGAAAATGTTGGTACGGTTCCAATTCGTTTTACTTCGAGATTGTCTTTATCTTCTTTGCCAATGGGAGCTTCCGGATGCGCCATGTTGGGGATTTTTCTGAGTTCTGCTGTATACCGTGCTTCTTGATCCGCGAGCAGTGTTTCGAGCTGTGCAATTGATTCTTTAATTGCTTTACCTTCTTCGATGAGTGTTGTGCGTTCTTGTGGTTCCAGCTTGCCTTTCATGGCTTCTGCTACTTCATTGCGGCGCTTACGTTTTTCTTCTAAGAGCTGTAAAGTCTGATTTCGTTCATCATAGAGTTTTACAGCAAGATCAGGGTCTGCCTGCATAAACCTATTCTTGATATTGGTTCGTACTGCATCAAGATTTTCTTTGACAAATTTAATATCTAACATGCGAAGTACTATACCCTGAAATACCGTTCACTGCAACTGGCTTTGATATTGAGTAATCATGTAATGTTTGCTATGCTTGCAACTATGAAGCTGAATATTAATAATCGTGGTAATGGAGCGTGCCCATTATGCCTGTATGCCTGCAATTGTGTTTTGCATCGAAAGTTAAGGCTAGCGGTTGACACTGCAGAAGAGGCATTTAATGGAAACCCGGATGATGAGATACAGCTAGTTATTTATACCTGTCCCTATTTTAAGGAGCATTAATACTGTGCTTGACCGCCTGAACACTGTTACACAACGACTTGCAGAAATCGATGCGCTGATTGATGAAGGCAGCGTGCTGAGGGATCAAAAAAAATACAAAGAGCTCATGAAAGAACGTGCCTATTGTGTACGGCTGCAAGAGGCATATCAGGAATACCTTTCAACTGAATCCCAATTGGTACAAGCACGTGAAATGGTGGAGACTGAGTCCGATCCTGAGCTTAAAAAAATGGCTCATGAAGAGGCTCGAATACTCGAAGCCCGACTCAATGAATTACAGGAAAAAATAACTGAACTCCTCATTCCTCCCGATCCTTTAAACGATAAAGGTATTATCATGGAAATACGAGCGGGAACCGGTGGGGATGAAGCTGCACTCTTTGCAGCTGATTTATTCCGCATGTATGGCCGCTATGCTGATAAAAAAGGCTGGAAGCTCGAAGTGATGAGTGCTAGCGAGACTGAACTGGGTGGTTATAAAGAAATAATTTTTTCTGTAAGTGGAGAAGGCGTTTATGGTCTCCTGCGGTATGAGAGCGGAGTACACCGCGTCCAGCGTGTGCCAGATACCGAGGCATCGGGACGAGTACACACGAGTGCAGTTACCGTTACAGTATTGCCTGAAGTAGAAGAAACAGAAATAGAAATAAAACAGGAAGATTTACGCATTGATGTTATGCGGGCAGGTGGTCCTGGTGGTCAGTGTGTTAATACTACTGATTCTGCAGTACGAATTACACATTTGCCAACCGGTATAACCGTGCATTGCCAGGACGAAAAAAGTCAAATAAAAAATAAAGCAAAAGCAATGCGTATTCTTCGCTCTCGCTTGTTTGAGCTTGAAGAAGAAAAGAAGCAGGCAGAACGAGCTGAAACCCGTAAAAATCAAATAGGGACAGGTGATCGCTCGGAACGCATTCGGACGTACAATTTTCCCCAGAACAGAGTTACCGATCACCGCATTGATTTGACACTCTATAAGCTGGACCTCTTTATGCTTGGTGATATTGAAGAGGTACTCACGGCATTAGCTATTAAACACAAGGAAGAAGCCCTCAAGGCTTCCTGAGCATGGAGTAGAGCTATGGCTTTCACTGCTGGTTCGCTCCTCAGGGAAGCAGGCAGAAAGCTGGCTGATGCAGGTTTTGAATCTGCTTCCCTTGATGCACAAATACTCCTTGCTCATGTCCTAAAAAGATCACGTGAGTTTTTACTAATTCATAGTGATGTTGTATTGCAACAGCAGGAACAGGCAGAATTTGAATTGTTTGTCAATCGACGACTTGCAGGTGAAGCCATTGCCTACATTGTTGGTGAAAAAGAATTTTTTAATTATAAATTTAAAATAACACCTTCAGTTCTAGTACCGAGGCCTGAAACCGAACTTCTCGTTGAGCATACGCTAGTTTTTTTACAAAAAGTATTACAAAATATTTCTGATGAGCAGCAAAAAACTGTACGGTACCATGATACCTGTACTGGCTCTGGTTGTGTAGGCATCAGTGTAAAAGCAATGCTTCCGCTTATCGATGTCAGTGTTTCAGATATTTCTAAAGATGCGCTTGCTGTTTGTAAAACAAACATGGTAGCAATAGTGGGGTACGAAATACCGTACTTTGAAAGTAATCTGCTCGATGCTGTTCCTGGAACATTTATGTGCATAACTGCAAACCCGCCCTATGTTTCAACTGATTACACAAACATGCTTATGGAAAAAAAACTTAAAGAACCGCGAATAGCGCTTGATGGTGGAGTAGATGGACTGGATATTTATCGAAAGCTAATTCCAGACGCATATAAAAAATTGCAGGAAGGCGGAGCACTTCTTGTGGAAATAGGTGAAGAACAGGCATTATCAGTATGTGAAATGTATTCCAAAACAGGTTTTACTGATATCACAGTATATAAAGATCTTGCTGGACATGATCGAATTGTATTTGGAGTAAAAAATGAAGTACTCAGCTGACAGTGGAAAAATTTTAGAGCTATTTAGCGGGCAGGAAAAAGAACAGATTCAACATGCACTGGCATATTCTGTAATGGTAGCTGGAAATAAGCTTCGAATATCAGGAGAGCCAGAAAGTGAACACCCTGTTCGGGTCGCCGGAATATTGGCTGATATGGGACTTGATGCTTATTCAATTATTGCAGCTCTGTTGCATCATGTTCAGCTTACTGATGAACACAAAAAGTATATTGAAAGTAATTTTGGTAAAAAAATAGTAACATTTCTTGAAGATTTGCAAAAAATAGCTGAGGTGCATGCTAAAAATAAAACCATACAAGCAGCGGAAACTGTACGAAAAATACTTTTTGCAATGATAAAAGATATTCGCATTATCATTATTAAGCTGGCAGATAAGCTTGATAATATGCGTACGCTCAAATACCTCGAAGAAGAAGACCGGAAGCGAATTGCAGCAGAATGTATTGATATATTTGCTCCGCTTGCAGATCGACTCGGTATCAGCTGGATGAAAGATGAACTTGAGGATCTATCGCTTAAGGAATTAAATAATGATGCATATAAGCAAATTAAAGCGCTTGTTCAGGAAAAGAAAGATGAACGCGATAGGTTTCTTGAATCTGCAAAACAGGAATTACTTAATAAAGCTAAACAAGAAGGCTTACAGGTAGAAATTACCACGAGAGCAAAACACTTTTATTCTATATATCAGAAATTGCGGAAACGTTCAAAATCTGCAGATGAATTGTTTGATTTGTTAGGCTTACGTGTTTTTTGTGAGTCGCAAAATGATTGCTATACAATGTTAGGAATAATTCATACGCTCTGGAAACCACTTGATGGTCGATTCAAAGATTATATTGCCATGCCAAAGTCAAATGGCTATCAAAGTTTACATACAACAGTGATTACTCAAAACGGTAAAATACTTGAAAACCAGATTCGAACATATGAAATGCATCAGGTTGCAGAGTTTGGTATTGCATCTCACTGGTTATATAAAAAAGGATCGACATCAGAAATTGTTGATGTAAGCAATCTGCCCATCATAAATAAAATGAAAAATTGGGCAACTATGCTCGAATCGGGTGAATATTTCTTGCAGGAAATCAAGCAGGAACTCTTAAAGGATTCAATTATTCTCTTTACACCCAAAGGTGATGCAATAGAGCTTCCTGCTGGTTCAACCGCTCTGGATTTTGCTTTTGCCGTGCATACAGATGTAGGCATTCACTGTCATATGGCGAAAGCAAATGGTGCAATAGTTTCTCTGGTAACACCACTCGAAAATGCACAGGTAATAGAAATAGTTACAAGCCCTTCTGCTCATCCAAATATCAACTGGCTGCAATCGGTAAAGACATCTAAAGCTCGTTCCAAAATTCGGCAGTGGCTTATGAACAATGAACGTGTACTTGCGATTGAACATAATATCGTTGCCAGCCGTCAAATCGATAAGCGTCAGCAGGAACAGCATAAACCACAGGAAACAACACCAGAAACCATACCACTTGAATTTACGGCTGAAGAGTACAAAAAAGAATTTGATCCCGATAAGGCGGGTATAACTGTACAGGGAGGAAAAGGATATCTCATCCGAATTGCATCATGCTGTAAACCTCGTGCTGGCGATGAAATTATTGGATATATTTCACGAGGTCGAGGCATTATTGTTCATAGAAAGAGTTGCAGAAATCTACAGTATATTACCGAATTCCCTGAACGGGCTATTCCTGTTCAGTGGGAGTCAATGCCTGAAACTCAGCACAGATTTTTTATTCGAGCTCACAAAACGTATAATCTTTTTTCTGAAATTGATAATGCCATTCGAAAAGATGGCGGCAAGCTGCTTGAAGGGAAATTTGAAATTGAACATGATCACCTTGCAGGCTATGTGATCATCAGTCATAGCAATCCTGGTCAGCTAAAACGTGCTGAAAAAAATATAAAGAAAATCCCATCAATTATTGAAATGCAGCGTATTGAATAAAAAACTGCCCTCCATGGAGGGCAGTTTCGTATCAATTTTGATCTGTACTAGAAACTATGCAGGCACAGACCTTTAGAAAATTCATTGTGCAGTAAACTTTGAGAAATTATCTTTGTTTACTGAATTCAGTGAAGCTTGATCACTTACAACAATCCAGGTGATAGTGCCATTCACGAGTGTTTTATTAACTACTCGGATGACATCTTCTGGGGTAATTGCATTGATTTTGTCAGCAAGCCGCAGGTATTCATATGGATCATTAAAATAAATGAAACTCGATGCAAGTTGGCTACCTTGTTCGGCATTGGTAACCTGGTTGCCAAAGAATGTATTAATGTACTTTGCCTTATAAGCACCGATAGTTTCGGTGAGCGGTGCATACTTATCACCCTTACCCTTAATGTTGAGTGTTTTTCCGGAAGCAAGCAATTTAATTGCCTGGTCAACCCAGAGCTTAGCGCTGCTTGGTTTATTGGTCTTAAATACTACGAGTGAACCGTAGCTATTTTTAAACCCATGTGCGTTTGCCCAAACCGAGTAGCATCCGCCATTGTCGGTGCGGACAATACTGAAAAGAAGCTCATTGAGAATAGAGTTTGCAAACTGTTGAACAAGAAAATCTTTATCGGTTACTGGTGCAATGGGGTAGTCGCCGCGTACATGTGCAACACCGCGAGCATTTTTAAAGGGGACAAGCATTAAATCCGCTTTTGGGGTCCATTTGGGCACTTCAGGAATAGTAATATTTTTTTTCTGAATTTTCCCAAAAGTTGCTTCGAGATCTTTGAGCAGTGCAGCTTCATCAAAGTTACCGACAGCAACGATAAACAAACGCTCTGCTCCAATTGTTGCATTGTAGAAACTCTTGACATCATCGAGGGTCAAAGCGGTAATGGTTTGTACAGTACCCTTAGCTTCAATTGCATAGGGGTGTCCAGCAAACATTGCTTTGTGAAGTTCGGTAACTGTGAATTCATACTGATCGGTTGTCGATTTTTGTGCAGCGACTTTGAGATCATTCTGAACCTGCTTGAACATATCCGGGAGCATACTCGGGTTCATAAAAACATCGGCAAATACAGGAAAGAGTTCTTTCCAGTATTTGTCCAGTGTATTGAGATCAAAAGTGGAATAGTCATATCCGACTGCGCTGTATGAAATTGATGACGATTTTTCATACATGGTGCGTTTTAAGAATTCATAATTGTATTTTTCTGAACCGCGGGTCATTAATGCTAAGGTAAGCGCTTCAAGTCCAGCCTGTTCAGGCTTGAGCAGTGCAACACCGCCCTTCAGTACAATTTTAAGATTGTATACTTTATTAGCAGGATTCTTCTTAATAATAACAGGTATCCCATTTGATAAGGTTTTAACTGTTATTGAGCCTTTATTGAGTTCATAAAATGATTGAGCCTGTCCAAAAACAGGCATAAGCAGGGTAAACACTGCTACAAGAATAATAATTTTTCTTAGTGCTTTCATTTTGCATCTCTCCACCAGAAGGCATTTTCTTCTGTTATTGTAATAAATCCTGCATCAGCAAGTGATTTTTTTTCAGCAGCTACGTCATCAGGATTTGCTCGGATCACAATGATTTCAGTATTGTTAAGAACATACTTTGTAAGGAATGCTGCAATTTCCTTTTGAGTAACTTTTTTCATGTTTGGTACATAGCCAAAATAGTAATCGGTGGAAGCGACTGACCACCAGAATGAAAGGGTGCTCATAAAACCCTCTGGATTTTCAAGACTGATAAGGTCATGATCCTCCATAATGGCTTTTACTGTATCATACTCTTTCCGAGCAAAATAGTTGGGATTAGAAACGATACTCTTAACTACTTCATCGATTACAACAGGCTTAAAGTACTTGAGTGCCCGTTCTGCCATAGGAAGGTTCTGGTTCACAAAGAAATATGTTGAAAAGAAAATTTGTCCGCCATCACGTTGTGTATAGTAGTATGCATTAATGTAATCTTTGTTATAGAGACCAGGAACTTTATCATTGATAGTGTTTTTGAATGCACCATCGGGGTTATCGACAAGATATCCCCACACATCAGCAGCATAAGTTGCAGCAGGATCTGCAAGCACATCGGGTCCTCGGTATGAGATCTGCATGTACGCAATACCCTGTGGTAAGGAGTCATCGGGAATTACAAGGTAGAGCGGTTTTGTTACAGCAGGTGTTGGATGAGGAGGAAGGGGTTTTTTCCAAGGGTCAGCCCCTTTTTTCCAAGTCCCAAACCATTTTTTTACCATTTCGAGTACTGTTTTTGGATTAACATCACCAGATATGAAGATTGCGGCATTGTTTGGAATGTAGTAGGTGTTTTGGATGGTTCGCATTACTGCAGGGGTAGCAGAGCGGATTGCCTTTTCAAATCCTCCAACGTCGCGGCGCCAGGGGAATTTTGAGAACATGTATTTATCCATTGCAGCATTGTAAATATGATCCGGATCGCCAAGTTCTGCGTTTATTTCATTGACAACAACATCTTTTTCTATAGCAAGTTCTTCTGGGTCAAACAATGGTTCACGGATTGCCCATGACCAGAATTCAATGCCTGCATCTAGTTTTGAGGATGGCACGGTAAAATAGTAGGTAACATATTCAGTCGATGTTCCGCCATTCCATTCAGAAACGCCAAGATCAGTCATGGCTGCTGAAAATTCGGTTTCTGTTTTATATTTTGAATTGCCTTTGAACAAAAGATGTTCATAGAGATGAAAGAGACCTGCTGTTTCTGGTGTTTGTGTAATGGCACCGCAGCGGAATGTTATTTGAATTCTGGCTAACGGAACTGCATGGTTTTCAAGGATAAAAACCTCAAGTCCATTATCCAGTGTGTACCGGGTAAGTCCCGGGAATGGAGTTGCCTGCGCAGCAAGCGGGATGGCAGCGATACATAGCATTGCCATCAGAGCAAGTACATAACGTTTCATATTACCTCCATGGAGCAAAAAGCTGCTCCAGAATTATGGTTCACAAAAGAACCGCTACCATTGTAAATGAGAAAAAAGTAATCGTCAATAAAAAATAAGAAAATAAAGTGATGTTGTAACACCTCTTATTCAAAAGTTGTACCGCGAGACATTAAATTAAATCCAGATATGTATGATTATACTTATTCACAATTCCTCTAAATTTGAACGTTAAACTTTTATTAAAATAAGGTCCGTCAGTTACTAATGTATGAAATTCTCCACCTTCTGCTGAAGGATCGATATTTTCATTTAATAAGTTTTGTATAGTTTCTTTGTCAAGCATTGCACCTAAATATTTAGGTGAACATTTCCCGTTTTTAACAGAAATAATTTTTATTTTATATCCAGTATCCACAGCCTCATTTATTACATCAAGTCTTTTTTCCTTCCATAAAGGCATTTCCATTTTGAGATTCATTTTTTCCATAACTCGAGCAATCCAGACATAATGTTCATCTAAGTCAATATCACCAAAAATGGCAGATTTTATGCCTAATTCTTTTAATTTACCTATCTCTAAACACCACTTTTCTTCATAATCATCAAAATTTGAATAACCAAAATAAATTTTTAACCCCATTGCTTCTGCCTGTCGTTTAAGAATACTTTCGGTAATAAAATGGCCATAAGTTTGATTATTTTCATTTTTTAACATTGTAAGAAGCGCAATGACTTTATCGGGATTCTTTTGACGAAAACGATGCAAAGCTAAACAGCAATCTTTTCCACCGCTCCAGGAACAAAATGTATCAATTGAATTGTCCATGTTATATACACCTTTTTGTTTGTTGTATCCAGTCTAATAGTTTTAGTGATAATACCATGATAAACTGGAGTTGTTGTAGTATTGGAATAAGAAAAGTATAAGTTTTTCATCATACTATGACAATCACATCCATATAAGGATTCGCTCAAGAGACAGCTTGTAATTTGTAGTTTCATATTTTACACTGTAAGTATGGCTATAACATTATGTTCAGAAGGTGCAGCACGTGAGGTTACCGGTTCAAAGCACGTGCTTTCAATTGATAATCACAGGATACTGATTGACTGCGGTGCATTTCAGGGCAAACGCAAAGAGACTGATGAGAAAAACAGGGCACTGGTAAAAGATCCATCGGGAATAGATGCGGTAATTCTTACGCACGGACACTATGATCACTGTGGCTTATTACCGCTGCTTGTAAAACGTGGTTTTAATGGCAACATTATCTCTACACCAGCAACTCGTGATTTAGCAAATATTGTGATGCTGGATTCTGCCCGGATACAGGCTTCCGATGCACTGTTTTTAGGAAAACAGGCTGCAAAAAAAGGTGAACAATTTACCTGGAAACCGCTCTATGATGAGCTGGATGTCATTAAAACAGCAGGACAGTTTTTGACGGTAAATTATAACCGATCATTTACCATACTTGATGGTGTCCGAATGGAATTTCGTGATGCAGGACACATTTTAGGTTCAGCGTTAACAATACTTGATATTTCAGAAAACAATGGAAGATCATTGCGAATTGGATTTTCTGGCGATCTTGGAAGAAATGATAAACCTATTATCCGGGACCCAGAGCCGATGAAGCCTGTTGAATATCTCATACTCGAATCAACATATGGCAACCGGTTGCATGAAAAAGTTGATGATGCACTTGTAAAGCTTGCAGCTATTGTCAATAGAACTGTACAACAGGGCGGAAAAATTATCATTCCGGCATTTGCAATTGAACGAACACAGGAATTAATATTCTATTTTCATTTGCTCATTGATGACAAAAAGATTCCCAGCATACCTATTTATGTTGATTCTCCCATGGCAATCAATGCAACAAGCATTTTTCAGGTACACCCTGAGTGTTACGATCAGGAAACATATGATGCATTTATGGTGCACCATAAGAATCCGTTTGGATTCAATGAATTGCATTTTGCAAGCAGTGTTGAAGAATCAAAAAAGATTAACTCAATCAAAGAACCTGCAGTTATTATTTCTGCTAATGGTATGTGCGAAGCAGGACGCATTTTGCATCATCTTGCAAACAATATTCAGGATTCTAAAAATACTATATTGCTTGTCGGATTTATGGCTGCTGATACATTAGGTCGACGCCTCATGGATGGGCAAAAGGAAGTACGAATCTTTGGTGATACCTATAAAGTACAGGCGAAAATAGAGCAAATTCATGCTTTTAGTGCTCATGCTGACTATGAAGAGACCTGGGCGTGGTTAGAAAAAATGGATAGGAGCATGCTTAAAAAAGTATTCCTTGTGCATGGCGAAGATGATTCCTTGACGCATTTGCAGACATATCTTCTATCGAAAGGTATTCCAGATGTAGAAATCGTAGAGCCAGGTGTATCGTATCAGCTTTAATACGAATGTGCCGATATTGCAAAATTTAGCTATACAAGTTAGTATGCACGCATGTATGACAGAACCAAAATACGGAATTTTTGTATCATTGCACATATAGATCATGGAAAGTCGACACTTGCAGACCGTTTTATAGAGCGAGCACGTATTATTGATCAGCGCAAAATGCAAGATCAGATTCTTGACTCTATGGATATTGAGCGCGAGCGCGGTATAACCATCAAGAGCCAGGCTGTAACACTGCATTATACCGCTCGCGATGGAAACGACTATGTGCTGAATCTTGTTGATACTCCAGGACACGTTGATTTTTCGTACGAAGTTTCACGAGCAATAAGTTCGTGTGAAGGAGCTGTGCTGCTCGTTGATGCGACACAGGGCGTAGAAGCTCAGACTGTGTCCAATATGTATATGGCGCTCGAACACAATCTTGAAATAGTGCCCGTAATTAACAAAATCGATATGCCCGCTGCAAATATAGAGGAAGCACGGCATCAAATAACGAATGAACTTGGTCTTGATGGAGACACTGCGCTCTGTGTCTCTGGCAAAATGGGTATTGGTATTGATGATTTGCTTGAAGCCATTGTTGAGCGGATTCCAGCTCCACAGGGACAGCCCGATGCTCCCGCTCGCGCGTTGATTTTTGACAGCCACTATGATCCCTATCGGGGAGTTATTGTCCATATACGAATGTTTGAAGGGACATTGAAGCCGGGTACAAAACTCAAGCTCATGAATAGTGGCGCTGAATATGAAATAGAAGAAACCGGATACTTTAAGCTCAATTTAGAAAAAAATGATGGCCTTACTGCGGGTGAGGTTGGCTATATGATTGCTGGCATTAAAAACATTTCCGATGTGCGTGTAGGAGATACCATCACAACGGCAGACAATCCGGCACAGGAGCCGCTTCCCGGTTTTAAGGAAGTAAAGCCAGTTGTTTTTAGTTCAGTGTATCCCATTGATGCTGCTGAGTATGAAGAGCTTAAAGCAGCGATTGAAAAACTCAAGCTCAATGATGCATCACTAATATATGAAAAAGATTCATCAGCTGCTCTTGGTTTTGGTTTTAGGTGCGGCTTTTTAGGTATGCTGCATCTGGAAGTATTTCAAGAGCGCCTTGAACGAGAATATGATCAGGCAATTATAATGACTGCACCTAGTGTGCAGTATCGACTCACAAACAAAAAGGGTGAAACATGGATTATAGATAATCCTGCAGATTACCCTGACCCTTCAATTATTGAAGCAGCAGAAGAACCCTATATAAAAGCGCAGATTATCACTCCCGTGCCTTATATTGGCAACCTGATAACACTCTGTGTTAATAAGCGTGGTGTGCAAACATCGTTTTTACATCTCGATGAAAAACGTGTTGAGCTTGTTTTTGAAATGCCGCTTGCCGAAGTGCTTTTTGATTTTTATGACAAGCTTAAGAGCACAAGCAGGGGCTATGCGAGCTTTGATTACGATATTATCGGTTATAGACCTACACAGCTTGTAAAGCTTGATATCCTCCTAAACGGAAAACCAGTAGATGCGCTGGCTCAGCTTGTATTTAAAGACAATGCGTACGAACGGGGCAGAATTGTCTGCGAACGGCTCCAGAAATCGATACCGCGTCAGCAATTTAAGATTGCAATACAGGCAGCAATTGGTGGTACAATTATAGCTCGAGAAACAGTTAATCCGGTACGAAAGGATGTGCTGGCAAAATGCTATGGCGGCGATATAACGAGAAAGCGTAAACTGCTTGAAAAACAAAAAGAGGGTAAAAAGCGCATGAAGATGATTGGAGATGTAGAGTTGGACCAGGAAGCATTCATGGCTGTACTCCGTGAACGGGAAGATGACAATGATTAATGGTTCGCGCATTCAGGACAGATTTTTTTTATAAAATACATCCAGTACTCACACTCACATGCAATGCGTTTGAGTAAATCAAGTTCAAGTGATTGAACGCGTTCATAGTCGGGGAAATGAATAAAAAGATAATCCAGTCTGGCTAGTTTACTCCTTAGCAGTTCAGGATCCGCGCCATACTTGAGCATTTCACGAAGTTCGTTGATTTTTTTATATTCATTTGCAATAAGGGGATAAAAGAGTGAGTTCTTTTTTTCTGATTGCATGGAATGTATGCCTCTGAAAGCAGGTGAGCCCTCAAGATTTTCGTTTTGATTTTGCTGCTTGAGTGACCAAGTGTTCATGGTGCCATCAAATCGTATGAAATCTGGTTCGCTGCATACACGCACGGCTTTACCGAGTGGTAATCCTGTATTGCGACGCATATCCACAATAATGCAGTCATCTCTAAACTGCTCGATCAAGGTATTACATAGTGCATGGTACATATTCAGTGCCGGATCGCTTCGTAAAAAACTAGTAACTTTATTTGAACCTTCTCGGTAAGTCATGTTCCAGGAAAGCTTTCTCTTGTACAGTCGGTTTTCGTGCATCATCTCATATCGGTCAATGTGTGTTGCTGGTGCATGTGTCCAGCCGGGGGGAAATGCAAAATCAAGTCCTGTAATCCAGATTTCCTTTTCTGCAATGAGGTGAGCGAGCGATAGTGCTGTTAAACCAACTGAACCATATGGATCTACTATTAAAAAATCATAAGGCTGTGCTTTAATAGTTGCTAGCAGTTCTGTTTGAGCCCACATGGTCATGAGTGGCGTAATCGATTGAAATATGTTTTTAAAGAGAGAAGGGTGAGCGCTCATGTCGAGAAATCCATGAGGCACGATGCCTTTTTCTTTGTTACCAATAAGATCAATAACATTGTAAAATTGGGCATCGAGGCAGACAATGCTATCTGGTACTATACCAGCATCCCGCAGTGTTCCAAATGCCGTATCACACGCCAGAATAAAAAACCTATCTCTGTTTATGGAAATCCATTGCAGTGCATTGTAGAGTGATACTCCTGCTCCGCAGACGAGCACGGGTTTTGCTGTGTGTGGTAGGGGAGCAGGAATGGCAGGCAGAGCAAGCAGGTTTTTTAGCGTGTTTCGTATCCAGAGTCTTCCTAAACGGGTGAGTGTGATTCTGCTTCGATAGTAATCTGAAAAGTATTTAAGAATCGTTTGAGGGAGCGCTTTATAGTATTCGGGAAATATTGTCCAGCCGGAAGATAGCAGTACTTCCTGCACCTTACGAAACCGTCCAAGAATGCTGATAGTGTTAAAGAAGTGTGATTCAGGCACCTGTGCTATAAACGCAAGCCGTCTGGCTTGTAGTGCGTCTCTAATGCGAGCAGGCATGTTTTCGGAAGCTAGTCTGTAAAGTGCAGGATCGCATTCTATTGCCAGTATTGCAGAAGATGGTGGAAGCCGGGTAAGCAGTTCACAAACTCCATACCAGAGACAGGGAGAATAAACAAGATAGATACATTCTTCTAAAAGAGGAATTGATTGAGCTAAAGCAATGGCTCTACTCACCGGTTTTTGCCGGGAATAGAGCCATTTGCCGCGATAAAATAAGGAGCTTCCTTCTTCTGTTTGAACAAGTTCTGGAAGATCCATTTCGCTGTCAATCATTAACTATTGAGCTTAAACAGCTTTGTGTAGGTTTTATAAAAGTTATTTTTATGGTTTGGACTTGAAAGTATCCAGTTAATCAAATCGGTTTGTATGCTTTGCTGAATAACACTGGAGTAAAAGGTGTCAAGCATAGCGAGCGCATCTGCTTCCTGAATGGTTTCTGCTTTGACTCTAAAGATAATCACATTATTTCCAAGCAGTATCGGTTCTCCCAGTGTTCCCGGTGCAATACTCCAAACCTGGAGCAAAAATTGTTCGTTAGTTTCAGCCTGTGCAAGTTCGGGAGTATCAGTAGTATCGATAGTGCCGAGTAATGGGAAATACTGCGTATTTAATGCATTGCCATAATTGAGCGGGAATGGTTTTGTCTGCTTAATTGTCAAGTTTTCTGCCTTTGCCATTTTTTCAAATGAGCCTTCGACTGCATTCTGAACAAGCAGTTTTGCCTTATTTAAAAGCCATGTTTCCATGGTGCCACGCTCATAGGAGTTCATATAATCGGTTATTGATTTTATAAAGTCGGGAGCAGAAGGATCGGTGTTCTGCATTTCTTCCTCAACCTTAAAAATGAGGAATGTCCCAGTTGATGAAGGAATTACGGAGCTGATAGTTCCTGCTTTGAAGGTAAAGAGTTCATCGAGCTGTTTGATTTCCTTAAAATCAGCACGGAGTTCCCAGTAGTACTTCCAACCCATAGCTCCGCCAGATTCTTTGTATGCATCTACCGAATACTGTTTTGCTGCTTGAGCAAAATCGAGTTTCCCGCTTTCAAGCTGAGCTGCAATGTTTTTTGCTTCTGATTCTGAACCACTAAAGGTAATGCGGGAGAGTTTAATTTTCCTAAAGGGTTCCGGATGTGTTGCAGCAAATGCCAATTTTTCTGAGTCAGGATAAGAAGAAAGTGGTAGGCTTACATATTCAATTTCCCGATTTTTTTGTCCCATTTTTTTAATAAATTCAATTTCTTTAGAACTATTCTGAACAGCAAACAGCGTATTGAGGAAGCGGCTTCGTACTATGTTTTCTTCTATTTCTTTATAAATTGCAAGTTTTGTAGCATAGGAACTGTTCTGGTAAAGTCGCATAGAAAATTTACCATTTTCCTGGAATACCGAACTTTCGGTAACTTTTTTGTTTATGTAGTCTTTACTTGCGCTAAAACCATAACTTTCAGCCATTTCCTGCAGTGCAGTCATAACCACAACATTCTGGTATGCCTGGTTATATATCTGGAAGCTAAAATAAGGGTTAGAGTTTATATTGTACCCACTTTGCTCATAGTATTGTTTGATTCGGGCTACTTCATTAAAAAATGCATTTTGATACGCGTACTGGATTGGCTTATTTTTCCAATAGCCAAAAGTAAAGTTGGAAGAGTTACCGCTGCTAGGAGCTGAAACTGAAGGAATCAAAACAAATGCTATAATAGTCAGAACAAGAATGACTATGGTGCCAACATAGACCAGTGTGTTTGAGTTTTTTTTAGGTTTGGATTTGTTGTTCTGGTCTTGAGTATCAGTTGTCGATTTCATTACTGCCTTCCTGTTTGTAAGAATAGTTTCAGATGTATTACCGTGCCTCGTTTCGGGCAAAGTCAAAAAAGTGTAGCATGTAACACCAGTAAGGTCAATTATTATAGAGCTCGGATAAAATTGAAGATAGTGTGCGAATCGATTCTTTCTTTTCCGGAGTAAGAGGTGTCCAATTCCCATGAAGACAATATTCTAACGGCCCGAAATTTGCTTTATATTCCATGGTTTTACAGCCAGCAACCCAGAATCCAGGATAATACCAGTGTAGCCCTAATGTCTTACACAGTTCTATCTCTTTAAGCATGGTAAAAATTCCAAGACTGAGTTTACTGTAATGTTCTATATCATAAACACAGTAACAGCTGGATATACTGTCGGGAAGTATATCAATATAGCTCAGTGCTACAAGCACTTTCCCGGTTTCATTGGTCCGATAACAAGCCAAAATTTTTGAATGATTTTGAAATGGACTCTGATGATGTTCAAAAATATACTGTTCTTCTGTATGCGGTTCAGAACCATGTTTTTTTATGAGATAGGTATTGTAGAGCGCAAGATATTCAGGATGATAGCTCAGTGATACTAATTCACATGAAGTATCTTTATTGCGTTCCAGTACATGCTTTTGTGATTTGCTTATGGTAAATTCATGTACATTAAGGCGTACAGGCAAACAGAGCGAACATCCATGACAGAGCGGCCGGTAGATCATCTTCCCTGTACGGCGGAATCTCAAACTGAGCATTTGTTCATATGGTGCGGTAGAAAATCGGCTTTCACAGTTAATGATTTCCATGCCAGAAGGCCTAAGATCTTCAAAGTACGGGCAGGTAAGATCAGTCAGTCGGTGAACCGAACGAAGCACCGTAAGAATTTCTTTAGGAGTCATTCATGCTCTGTTTCTTGAAATGAATTTAAATACTCGAGTGCCTCATGGGCGGTTTCCTGAACATGGTTATACCATATCGAATATAACTCATTATCGAGTAAATGAGGATACGGTGCCCCTTCCAGTTCGCTGATGAGATGCCGCAGTAATTCTTTACCTTTATCATCCATGGTTTAATTATACTGCGTAATGGAATATATGCAATACTGAATAAGCTATTGTAGCTTAATTTTGTAGTTTATCCATACGCTCGGTGAGCTGTACCTGTGTTTTGTACTTTTTATCCCCACGGTAGTATTCCACAACGACAGTGTCACCTGGTTTATTGTCTTCTAGTGCAGAATACAAATCGGCAATTGAGCCTACAGCCATGCCATCGACTGCTACGATGATATCACCGCCAATATTGAACACGGTTTGATAGTAGCGGACTGGAGTTGTTCCGCCTCTTAAGCCTGCGCGATCAGCATTGGTGCCTTTCTTTATAGATGATATGAGTAGACCTTTTTCAATTGGTACAGCAAGCTTATTCGATTTCATATAATCGATGAGTGCAGGGAATAGCTGAATTACTTCCATTTCTATCCAGCCTCGCTTAACTTTTCCATATTCGATTAGTTCAGGAATTACCCGCTTTGCTGTGTTGACTGGTACTGCAAAACCGACACCTACAGAACCACCGCTTGGCGAATAAATCATTGTATTGATGCCAATCATTTCTCCACGTGAATTGAGCAATGGTCCTCCAGAATTACCTGGGTTAATCGATGCATCAGTCTGAATCATATCACGCAAAATTGTGCGGCTGTCTTTTTGGATAGGTCGTCCAAGTCCTGATATGATCCCTACTGTCAAGGTTCGTTCAAGACCAAATGGGTTACCAATAGCCATAACCCGTTGTCCAACTTTTATAGAATTGCTGTCGCCAAAAGGAATTACTGTTAAACTGATACCTTCGGGAGGATCAAATTTTATCACAGCAAGATCATTTTCCGCATCGATACCAACGACTCTCCCTTCATAGCGACTACCATCATAAAGGCTTATATAGATTTTATACGCATTAGCTACGACATGGCTATTGGTAAGCACATAGCCGCGTTTATCAATAATTGAACCAGACCCTGAACCACCCTCACGCGGAACGGGCTCTAGAAACCAGTTGATAGCAACAACTTCTGTAGTGATATTTACTACTGCAGCGTTATATTTTTCATATACCGAGATGTTTTGCTGTTCATCAATCGCATAAGCTGAACTAACTGGTGCTTCAACCGTTGTTGCCTGTACATCTGAATATGAGGTTGGAATTGAAACATTCTGAGCAACAGTAGGTGTATCCTGTACACTAATGGAACCAGATTTGTTCTGGATTTCTGTATGCTGAGGCTTTAAGTTTGATGCTGCTAAAAAAACTATGCCAGTGAGTGCTACGCCGCTAATAAATGCTGCAATAATAACAATAAAAAGCTGATGTTTAGAATATAATTTCATTACCAAACCTCCATACACTACAGTAATATACTAACATGTGTGGCTACCATCAAAGTACTTGATTACAATACGATTTATCCGGTGTGTTGTGATGGTTTAATATGTATAGCAAGCTATTCATCATTGCTGTAATAAAAACATTTTTCTACCTTTGATGTTACAGGAGCGACTGCTAGGGCTTACTGCTGTAACCAATCACATGTTTTTCGTAAGAATGACCCAGACAGGAGTCGAACCTGCGACCTGGTGCTTAGGAGGCACCCGCTCTATCCAACTGAGCTACTGGATCTCAAAAATTATGTACCCATACCATGAATACTATGCTTCATATTAAATAGATACGAGCATATTAGTCAACCTACTACGTGAAAAACAGCTTCAAGTTTTGGTAAGTGAACCTTAAGCAGTTTTAGCTGTACGGTATCGTTTATAGCAAGCTGATTTCCTTTAATAAACGTTTCCAGTCCGATCTCTGGTATATAAATCTGGTTTAGAGAACCCGTTTGGACTACAATGCCTGTCCCTGTCCAATCTGGATGCTCTAACAGCCACACGAGCGTCCAATGCAGTTCTGATGCTTTTTCCGCTTTTCGCAGCGCGCTGATTTGAAACGATGCTCTGCCAAGTCGTTCGGTGATTTCGTCTATGGGAAGTAATTGAGGATACTCATAGCCATATACTTTCGCAAGATATGACCTAATTTGTTGATGTGCCAGCAGATCACTGTACCGTCTAAGCGGGCTTGTAACCTGTGTGTACATGCTGATGCCCAATCCATGGTGTGCCCGAGGGCTTGTGCTCACATATCCTGCTTTCATGGTACGCAGGCGGGCATACATGCCTGCAAGGCCTGGAGGGAACGATGTTCGGTCGACGGGAGCATCCTGGCAGTAAAAGGGAAACGGTAACTTTTCTTCAAATGCCCACCATGCCACTGCTTCACCGGCAAGTATCATCATTTCTTGAACCAGTTCCGATGCAGGTGTTGGAATGATTGGCTCGATGGAGGGATGACCTTCCCGCACATACAAATGAACTTCGGGTTTATTGATTGTCACAGCTCCTCGTGCTTCACGGTACTGTTTCCGTTTTTGAGCAATTTCATATAAGGTACGAAGTTCTGTGGTTTCAATGAGTGGTACTGCGGATTCATATGTACACCGTGTTATTGCAGCAAATCCGGGTTTCATGGTTACTGATGCAATAGATCCATCATCATGTATCAAAATTCTGAACGTAAGCGTTCTGGAAAGTGTTTGTAACCCGAGTCCGCAAAATTTGATGAGGGCTTCCGGCAGCATCGGTATTGAACCTTCAGGTAGATACAGTGTGCTCCCTCGATTGCTTGCTTCTCTATCAATCTCAGAATTCGGGAGGACATAGGCAGAAGGATCTGCAATATGAATGAGAATAGCTTCTCCGTCCCAGCCCACTGCATCATCAGGATCGTGGCTCCAGGCATTGTCTATAGCCCATGCTGGGAAGGACGAATAATCTTCGCGACCGCTATCAATTGGCGGAGTAATTTGGAAATTCGGTGCTTTAAGCGGGTGATGCGCACGTGTGGGATGGGGGTTAATGTAGGGAGACCAGATACCTGCTTTGAGGAGCCATGCATGAGCTTTTTCAGGATCGTTTCCTATACCGAGTTCTTCCGCAATTTTTGAATGTACGGTTTGTCCTCTCGCAAATGCTTCAATTTCTCCATAGAAGCGTTCATCGCCAGGTTGTATCATACCTCGAGATGCCCTCATAAGAAAATCTTTTTTGTCATTTACTGCGGATAATTTTTTTTCAATTTTTTCTTCAAGCTGAGCACGTTCTTCACTGCTCACTACATGCACCATTGTTCCCTGCTTTTGAAAGAGCGGGGAACTTTCTATAGCAATATACACTGCAAGCAATTCAGCAGGATCACGAGATGATACTGTTGTTTCAAGCAGCTCCTGAAAGGGAATATCGGTACCTGCAAAGATTTCCCATGCTGCGAGAAGCTCTGTTTCGATAGTTTGAAGTTTGCTTTTCCAGTCGGGGAAATTGGTTAGTGGACCAGAATGTATCAATTCAACATCTTTTTCTCTAACACGCAAGCTTGAACCATCTTCAAACAGTAAGGTCAATTTGTCATCGGTGTGTTTTATAAGAGCTGGCTTGTTTTTATACAGTACCAAGCTGTTTGCAGTTATCATACTAACCTCTAAAAAAAATCATATCGATACATAATAATGTGAATGAGCAGCCAGAGAGCTGTTTCGTTAGTTATTATGTTAAACATAACTCTATCAGAAAATGAAAAATAAATATATGAGATAAAAAGTGGTATGTACAAGTGCTATTATTTGACTTTATTCACGTTTTAGTTTATATAGTGAAGTAGAATTTTTGTTTTAGCGAGTATGGAGGTACATATGATTTCATTGATAGTTGGCGTGTTACTTATCGCTTTTACTGTATTTGCAGTTATACCTGGACTGCCGCTCAATTGGGGTCCCGAAGTTATCAGCTTTCTTAAAGGTTCTGTGCCCGTGGTCGCTGCACTGATTGGTTTATTGGCTATTTTTATTGGTATTGCAGACATAAAAGATAGAATAGAAGCTAAAAAAGAGGAAGAGGAAGAAGCACAAAAGGAAAATAAGAGTAACTAGCATTAGTACTTGACATATTTTTAATTCTGTGTGAATATCACTTTCACTGTTTTTGATATTTTTAGTAGGATAGGTATAGATACATGAAGACTGTAATTGCAAAGGAAAAGGAACTCGACCGGAAGTGGTATGTTATTGATGCCAGCGGTAAAAGCCTCGGAAGAGTTGCAGCAAAGGTTGTTACGCTGCTGCGCGGAAAAAATAAACCTACATTTGCCTATAATCAAGAAACTGGTGACTATGTTGTCATTATCAATGCTGATAAAGTGCAGGTCACTGGCAATAAGTTTAATGATAAGACATATTATCATCACACTGGTTTCGTAGGCGGTTTGAAAGCTGTTACTTTTGAAAGACTCATAGCAAAGCATCCAACACAACCGCTCGAGTTGGCAATTAAGGGTATGCTTCCTAAAGGACCGTTAGGAAGGAAGCTTGCAAAAAATGTTAAAATTTATGCCGGTGATAAGCATCCTCATGCTTCACAGGCTCCACAGACAATTGAAGTGTAAGAGGAAAGCGTAAATGATTAAGAATTTAGGAATTGGCGTTGGACGTAGAAAAACTTCTGTTGCACGTGTGTATGTACGTGAAGGTAAAGGTGAAATTTCTATAAATGGTCTTCCTATGGAGCAGTACTTTACTGTTCCTGAGCACAAAGTTGCTGTAAGAAAACCACTCATGGTAACTGCAAATGAGAACAAATACGATTTAGTCATCAATGTTACCGGTGGTGGAATCAATGGTCAGGCAGGCGCAATTGCACATGGTATTGCACGCGCGCTCTGTCAGGTAGATCCCGCATCCCACACTTCACTGAAAGCTAATGGTCTTTTAACACGCGATCCTCGTATGGTTGAACGTAAAAAGTACGGACAGCGTGGTGCACGAAGACGCTTCCAGTTCTCAAAACGGTAATTGCTTCGAATGCTATTCAGAGCTGCCCATTGTATGGGCAGCTTTTTTATTTAAAAAGCGTACTGTATGTCGGCTTTAATCTGCTTGCAAATCAATGAAAGTATATGAAAATAGTAGACAAATATTGAACATCTTGCATTTTATGCAGGAACAGTGTATAGTGGTGTTGTGCTTGAGCACAGAATAATACTACTAGGTGTAAAATTATGGAAGAAGAGATATTGACGATTGAAGAGGTTGCAAAATATCTTCGCGTTTCTGAACGGACGGTATATGATTGGGCTCAGAAGGGAGAAATTCCTGCTGGGAAAATAGGAACAGTATGGCGTTTTAGAAAAAATGAAATAGAACGCTGGGTAAATGAGCGGCTATCTGGCAATAAACCGCAAAGTGTACTCCAAATTCTTTCCATGAAAAATATTATTACGCCTGAACGCATTATTTTTCTCAATTATCCACGAAAGCGGGATGCACTTATTGCGCTTGCTGAGAATCTTGCAACAGCACCTCAGGTAAAAAATAAAGGTGAATTAGTAATGGAGATCTTGCGACGAGAAGAGCTCATGAGCACTGCTATTGGGCGCGGCGTAGCGATTCCCCATGTGCGTCTGACAAGCATCACTGATCTGGTTGTTTCTGTTGGTATTAGTACCTGTGACATAACTGATTTTACTGCATTCGATGATACAACTGTGCGCATTCTTTTTATGATTGGTTCTGCGTATAATCAGCATGCGTACTATTTACAGACACTCTCGTATTTTAGCAGTCTCCTCAAGTCCGATGAGCTAAGACAGGCGCTCATAAACGCTAAAACAACCGATGAAGTGTATGGACTTCTGATAAAGGCTGATAATCGATAGTACGAGAACTCACTGAGTCCATAGTCGGTATGAGTTTCCCGGCAGCAATAGTATCAGTGTGATGTTTGCTTTTTAACAAGATTAGCAAACCATAGGTGAAACCGACTATCCTCAGTGAGTTCAGGATGAAATGTAGTTGCGATAAGGTTGCCTTGCTGTACTGCAATGATATCGCTATTGAGATGCGCAAGTATACGTGCGGTTCCCTCCACAGCTGTAATAATTGGCGCACGTATACATACAATCGGGAAAGCTTCATTCCCTAAAAACGGTAACACTGTATAAGTAACAAAGCTGTTAATCTGTGTACCATAGGCATTGCGTTTGATTGTGATATCCATGACTGCAAGATGCCTTCTCGTGTCATTTTCGATAGACTTAGCCAATAGAATTGCACCAGCACAGGTACCCCAGATAGGTGTACCTGCCTGAGCTTTTTGTTTAATCACGTCTTTAAGCGCGAAATCTTCGATGAGTTTTCCTATTGCTGTGCTCTCACCGCCGGGTAGTATAATGCCGTCAGCACTCGCTAGTTCTGAAGTTTTATAGGTTGCATATGATACAATATCCGGGATACGCTGGAGCATGGCAAGATGTTCTTCAATACCACCCTGAATTCCCAAAATTGCAATGCGTGGAGTTCTCATTGCATTATACTCCGCGTTCTGCGTACGTATGCTCAAGGTTACTGATTTCCAGCCCTGGCATAGCGTCTCCGAGATTTTTTGATAGCTCAGCGAGCATCGCATAATCCTGCCAGTGTAATACAGCCTGTACAATAGCCTGTGCGCGTTTTTCAGGGTTGCTGCTTTTGAAAATACCGGACCCGACAAAAACACCTTCAGCTCCAAGCATCATCATGAGCGCAGCATCTGCTGGGGTAGCAATTCCGCCTGCGGCAAAATTGACAACAGGGAGGCGTTTTTCGGTATGAACATACTGAATGAGTTCGAGCGGAGCACCAAACTCCCGTGCGAGGCTCACGAGTTCTTCTTTTCCAGCAGCACTAACCTGCTGAATTGCTTCTTGAATTTGCCGCATATGCTTTACTGCTTCAATAATGTTACCTGTCCCAGCTTCACCTTTAGTGCGAATCATGCTGGCACCTTCTGCTATACGGCGGAGTGCTTCGCCAAGATTTCGAGCGCCGCACACAAATGGTACTGCAAAATCATGTTTGTTGATATGAAATCGATCATCTGCAGGGGTTAGCACTTCGCTTTCATCGATATAATCAATGCCCAATGCTTCAAGTATGCGGGCTTCGGCGATGTGTCCTATACGTACTTTTGCCATTACCGGTATTGAAACAGCTTTTTGAATGGCTTCTATTAGTGCAGGATCACTCATGCGGGCAACACCACCTGTTTTGCGAATATCAGCAGGAACACGTTCCAGTGCCATAACAGCCACCGCACCTGCCTGTTCTGCAATTTTTGCCTGCTCAGCGTTGACTACATCCATAATTACACCATGTTTGAGCATGCGTGCCAGATCTTTGTTGAGTTTTGCTTTCACTCTTTTATCCCTTTCAAAAAAGTAGTATAATCAAAATGCTATATGTGTTTATATTTTCTTATAATATATAGCAATACACATAGTAGTACATTTGTGTACTAAAAAGTGTATTAGCAGTGTATTGCTTTGTGTATTATTTGTCAAGGCTATGTAAAGAGAGGAGTAAAAAATATGCTTGATTTGCAGCTTTCAAAAAATGATGATAGACCATTCTATCTTCAGATTGCAGAAGCATTACGCTATCTCATTGTTAACGGTACTCTCAGATCTGGTGAGAAATTACCTGCTGTGAGAAAACTGGCTGATCAGCTCGGAATAAACCCTGCAACGGTTGTCGCTGCATACAGGATTCTTAATAAGGAAGGTCTTATTTCTCAAAAGCATGGATCTGGTGCATATATAACACCACACACAAGCATCATAGAACATAAAGGCAATGAATTTGCACCCACAGGAGAACGAAATGGCTGCGATGGTGTCGTTGATTTTGCTTCTAACGTTCCTCCTGGTCATCTTTTCCCAATTGCTTCAATTAAAAAGATAATTAACGAAATCCTTGATGAGTCAGGAGCAGATGTTTTTCAATACCAGGATCCCGAAGGCTTTGAACCGCTTCGATCAATTTGGGCAGATGAATTTAGCAAAACATGGTCTCATCCCGTTTCGCTTTCCAATATTTCTGTAGTGTCGGGAGCTCAACAGGGAATAGATTTAGCGGTTCGGCTTTTAATTAAACGAGGTGATTCTGTACTTGTGGAATCTCCTGGTTATCGTGGTGCACGAGATGTACTCCTTGCAAATGGAGCATCAATTATTCCTGTTCTAGTAGAACCGGATGGTGTTGCGCTAAACTGTGTGGAGAAAATCTGCAAGCAGAGGAATGTGAGAGCAGTATATATCAATCCTGTACTTCACAATCCAACGACAGCTGTTTGGTCTGACAGTAAACGTGCGAAACTCATTGAGCTTTCACGCAAACACGATTTTTATATCATAGAAGATGACCAGTTCTCTGATCTGCTTGAAAAACCGGTTCTTCCTGTAGCAGCACTTGATACGGATCGGGTAATTTATATAAAAAGTTACTCTAAAGTATTGTTCCCTGGTTTACGGGTAGCTTCGCTCTATGTACCAAAACATTTTTTTGAGCGGCTTGTAGCGATGAAACGAACCGCGGATATTGCATCGAATGGACTCATGCAGAGGGTGCTGCATCGGCTTATTGTTTCTGCTGAGTATAAAAAACATACTGCAACATCAAGAAAATATTATAGCATGATATTAAATAAATTTAATTCTTTTATCAATGAAAATGCTTCCTTAAAACTTGTATGGAATATGCCTCCTGGCGGTTTTAATGCATGGATAAAACTGCCAGATACGGTTACAGCAACGGCATTTGCTCAAAGTACTGCAGCACAGGGATTGCTCATAAGTCCTGAGAAAATGTTTCGAAATGAGGGAAAAATTATTTCAGATTCTCATGTAAGATTGAGCATAGGTTCAGTTGATGAAGCAACCTATCATAAAGGCATTGCATGTTTTGAACGTTGCCTTAAGGATTTACTATGAACCCGTTTCGTGTACATGCACCATATGAGCCTGCAGGGGATCAACCAAAGGCTATTCGTGAAATTGTACAGGGATTAACTGCAGATGAACGTTATATAACATTAAGAGGTGTAACAGGTTCTGGTAAAACATATACAATGGCAAAGGTCATTGAGGCAATTCAGCGCCCGACGCTGGTAATTAGCCATAATAAAACTCTTTCTGCACAGCTCTATCGAGAATTTAAAGAATTTTTCCCGGATAATGCAGTAGAATATTTTGTTTCGTACTATGATTACTATCAACCCGAGGCATATGTGCCAGCACGGGATCTCTATATAGAAAAAGAAGCCGAAATCAATGATGAAATAGAACGAATGAGGCTCTCTGCAACGAGGAGCCTCTTTGAACGGCGTGATGTCATTATAGTAGCAACAGTTTCCTGTATTTATGGTCTTGCAACTCCTGAAGTATATAGTTCTATGACCGTAAAAATTGAAAAGGGTGAAACAGTAAACTTAAATAAACTAAAACGGCGTCTCATTGAACTGCAGTATGAACGCGAAGGATTTGAGCTTGAAGGTGGTGTGTTTTGTATACATGGGGAAACGATTGATATATACCCAGCGTATGCAAAAGAAGCATACAGAATTGAGCTTGATTTTGATACAGTAAAGCAAATACGCCGGGTAGATCCAATGACCTTTAAGACCTTAGAGGAACTCGATGCTGCTGTCATCTATCCCGCCAAGCAGTTTGTTATGCCACATGATATGGTTAAGCAGGCAATTCCTCGTATCAGAGAAGAGCTTGAAGGACGACTTGCTGTACTGAAAGCACAGGGAAAAGTGATCGAAGCAGAACGGCTCAAGACTCGGGTTGAATATGATCTGGATTTATTGGACGAAATGGGCTATTGTCCTGGCATTGAAAACTATTCCGCTCCATTATCGGGGAGGGCGCCCGGAGAACGACCTTCGGTACTGCTTGATTATTTCCCAAAAGATTTTTTAACAATTATTGATGAATCTCATGTAACGCTTCCGCAAATTGGGGCAATGTATGCAGGAGATCGATCAAGAAAAGAAAACCTTGTGGAGTATGGGTTTCGTCTTCCATCTGCACTGGATAATCGGCCACTCCGAATTGATGAGTTTGAATCACTTGTTAAACAGGTTCTCTATGTTTCTGCAACACCTGCGCAGACGGAGCTGGAAAGATCAAACCGTATTGTCGAGCAGATTATTCGTCCTACTGGTCTTGTTGATCCTGAAATTTATGTTCGTCCCACCGAGGGTCAAATGGACGATATTCATAGTGAAATACAAAAACGCATAGCGCAAGGTGAGCGAAGTCTTATATTGACCCTTACAAAACGCATGGCGGAGGAACTTGCTGAGTATCTCACAGGTCTTGGATTACGGGTACGATACATTCACAGTGAAGTAGAAACTATTGAACGCGTGGAAATACTACAGCAGCTCCGAAAAGGTGATTACGATGTTCTCATAGGAATTAATCTGTTGCGGGAGGGTATTGATCTTCCCGAAGTTGCTTTTATTGCTATTCTTGATGCAGATAAAATTGGTTTTTTAAGGAGTGCAACAAGCCTTATTCAGATAATAGGAAGAGCAGCACGGAATGCGGCAGGTACTGTAGTGATGTATGCAGATAGAGTTTCACCAGCAATGCAGATTGCCATTGATGAAACAGCACGAAGAAGAGCAATTCAGCTTGCGTATAATCGTGAACATAATATTACGCCAGTTACAATCAAAAAAGAAATTCATGCTATACTTGAACGGCATAAGGAAGAAGCTGATAAGGAAATTGTAGAAACAATATCAACATACAAAGCTGCACATAACCTTCTTGAACCAAAAGAAAAGGAAAAGCTTATAAAAAAACTCGAAGCAGAAATGCTTCTCAAGGCAAAAAATTTAGAATTTGAAGCTGCAGCAATGCTCCGTGATGAGATTGCAAGACTTAAAGAGTGAAAGGTTGAACAACAGTTATGATGACACTTTCGTTCAGGTGGTATGGATATAATGATCCTGTAACATTGCAAGCAATACGTCAGATTCCTGTAATTAAGGAAATTGTGTTTGCACAGTATGATGCAAAACCCGGTGCTCCATGGGAGAGGTCAGTGCTTAAAGGTTTAGTGGACACCATAACCAATCACGGTTTTTATCCTGGCGTCATTGAATCTATTCCAGTTGCAGAGTCAATAAAACTAGGAAACCACAATCGCGATGCTGCAATTGAAGCATGGATTGCATCAATGAAACTATGTGCTGAACTGCTTGTTCCATTTGAAGAAAAAACCGGTCACAAACCTGTCATAACCTATAATTTTATGCCAGCATTTGATTGGCTGAGAACGAATCTTGCATATACACTGGCCGATGGTTCCACAACGCTCGCATATGAACAGGATCGGCTTGATACTTTGAATCCTCGAGATTCTGATTTTGTGCTTCCTGGATGGATTGTTGATAGAGAAACAGGTGAAGCTCTCCTTGATGCTTATGAAACAATGACTGAGGAAGTGTTGTATGATAATTTGTTATACTTTCTTAAAGCCGTTGTTCCATATGTGGAAAGAGCGGGTGTCGTCCTTGCTTTGCATCCTGATGATCCGCCATGGAGCGTTTTTGGACTTCCGCGAATTATAACAGGCAAGACTATTCTCGAGCGTCTTTTTACTGATGTTCCCAGTCCTGTAAATGGATTATGTTTTTGTTCAGGAAGTTTTGGTTCAACACCACACAATAATGTATATGAGCTTGCAGAAATTTTTGCTTCACGAATTTACTTTGCTCATCTCCGTAATGTCAAACTGCTTCACGGAAAAAGTTTTATTGAGACTTCACATGTTTCAGAAGCAGGAAATATTGATATGGCAAAGCTAGTTTATAAGCTCAATTCCATTACTGGAAACATTCCTGTACGTCCAGATCATGGACGTATGATCTGGGGAGAAACGGGAAAACCAGGATACGGTCTTTACGATAGAGCATTAGGCGCAATGTATCTGGCAGGGCTTATTGAAATGGCAGAAAAAAATAGCAGCGCAAAATTATGATAGAGATGTTTTGCAGATGCAATTAAAATATCTCTACATTGAAATTACTATAATTATGTTTTATGCTTAACAGTATGAACAAAACACCATTGCTTAATACACCATCTAAATTTTTGGCTCCTATACTTATTGCCATAGCAGTACTATTAGCCCTCAGCATTATTTTAATACTATCTGCCTATAATGCTACCAAAAAGGATATGGATCTCATTAACTCTATTGGTAGAATACGTGGTGGTATACAAAAAGTAATCGTATCGCTCAGTCTAGGCGAGTTTAATGAAATAGATTATAACGATTTTGATCGGTATCTTTTGGATGCTCAATTGACATTGACACAGGAAGAATTTTTCAATTTACATACAGCGGTTCAGCAATTGATAAAGAGCTTTGATGATGGTATTACTTCAAGAGATACAGCATATTTGTACAGTGCAAGTTCCTACTTGTGGGACTATACTGATAATTTGATAACTGAGAATATCAAAAAGCGCGACCAGAAGCGAAAGCTCTTTATCTGGGGAATAGGTCTCCTGATTGTTATGTTTGTGTTTATGCTTGCATACACATATTTGTTTTTTAAGCTGGTCATAAAAAAACTAGAACCGGAAGCAATGTTTGATACACTTACAGGAACACTTCGTCGTGGTAGATTTATCGATCATTTAATGACTAACATTGCAACGCTGGGACGAGGAGAGTATCTTGGTCTCATCATGTTTGATCTTGATCATTTTAAGCGAGTTAATGATACTTATGGTCATGATGTTGGCGATATAGTTTTACGTGAGACTACAGCATCAGTTTCAAAAATATTGCGCTCTGGAGATGTCTTGGGTCGATTAGGCGGAGAAGAATTTGTAATACTGGTACGAAGCAAAGATAAACGAGCAGCACGGCTGCTTGCAGACAGAGTGAGATCTGCAGTAGAAAAAACGGTAATTCCGCAAGTACCGGGCGGTATTACAGCAAGCGTCGGTGTTATTGCTGTTTCAAAACAAGAAAGCGCTGAATCAGCACTCAAACGAGTAGATGAATTTTTATATGCTGCTAAGCTTGCAGGAAGAAACAGAGTAAGAAGTGATTAATTTCTAAAAATTGCACTATATGGTTCCACGTTGTTTTAAAATATCTTGTTATACTAATATATTCTGCTATATACTAGTAGCTCATTAGTTATTACAGGAGAAAGCAATGAATAAAGCTCTTGAGATTTTACAGCGACGCGGGTTTATTCAACAGTGTACTGATTTTGAAGGACTTTCCAGAGCTATGGACGAAGGGCCAATTACATTTTATGTTGGTTGTGATCCCACAGGGCCCAGTCTCCATATCGGGCATATGGTGCCTTTTTTTGCTTATAAGCATTTAGTATCAGCAGGTCATCACGGTATTGCGTTGCTTGGTGGAGGCACGGCTCGTATCGGTGATCCATCTGGAAAAACAGAAATGCGCAAAATGATTAGCTATGATGAAATTGATGCTAATGCTGAGCGGTTCAAGCGACAGCTTGATGCTTTTCTCAAATTTGACGGAAAAACAGCATATACTGCTAATAATAAGGATTGGCTGGCGAATCTTAATTATATTGAGTTTTTAAGAGATATCGGAAGGCATTTTTCTGTGAATCGTATGCTTTCGTTTGAAGCATATAAAATACGTATGGAAACCGGACTCTCTTTTATCGAATTCAATTACCAGCTCCTGCAAAGTTATGATTTCCTGGAGTTATATAAACGTTACAATTGCAGGCTCCAGATTGGTGGTGATGATCAATGGGGCAATATTGTAGCAGGTATTGAACTCATACGAAGAGTAGAAGGAGCAGAAACATATGGACTCACGTTCCCGCTCATTACGACGAGCGATGGCAAGAAAATGGGTAAAACAGAAAAAGGCGCATTGTTTCTCGATCCTGAAATGGTCAGCCCATATGATTTTTTCCAGTACTGGCGCAATGTTGATGATCGTGATGTAAAGCGTTTTCTGTTGCTGTTCACGTTTTTATCAGAAGAGGAATGTGAACAGCTTACCGCTCCAGACAAAAATATTAACGAAGCAAAAGAACGACTTGCATATGAAGTTACCAAACTTATTCATGGTAAAGATGAGGCTGATAAAGCGCTTGAAGGTGCTCATGCTGCTTTTGGTGGTTCCGGAAATATCGAAGCAATGCCGACACTTACATTACCGCGACAGCGTTTTGAAGCAGGTTATCCTGTGCTCGATCTCTTTGTTGATGCTGGACTTGCTCCATCTAAGAGTGAGGCACGGCGTCTCATTCAGCAAAACGGTGCAATGGTTGGTGGAAAATTATGGACTAATGAAAAACAGGCGGTTACACTGGCTGATTGTGACTGTGCTGAATACTGTATTCTGCGTGCTGGGAAAAAACGCTATATGCGAATACTATTTGAGTAAGGAGATTCTATGACAATTCCATCACATGAAGTATTAGAATCAATCTGGAGACGCTACAATACTGATGAATCATTATACAGACATGCGCTATCTGTAGAGTCAGCAATGAGACACTTTGCAGAAAAGCATGGAGAGGACATTGATTTCTGGAGTGCTGTTGGTTTTTTGCATGATATTGATTATGGAACATATCCTCACGAGCATCTGAAACACACGAGGGAAATTCTAAGTGAAAATGGTTTTGATGAGCAATTTATACATGCAGTACTCAGTCATGGGTGGAAGCTTTGCTCGGATATTGAACCGGAACATATTATGGAAAAAGTGCTCTATGCAGTAGATGAGCTTACTGGTTTTATTGCAGCCTGCGCTTATGTGCGTCCTTCAAAGAGTGTGATGGATCTGGAAGTAAGTTCTGTAAAAAAGAAATGGAAGACTCCTGCTTTCGCAGCTGGTGTCAATCGTACCGTAATCGAAGAAGGTGCACAGATGCTGGGAATGACACTCGAGGATTTAATTGGAGAAACCATTATCGCTATGCGCAAAGATGCGAAAAAAATTGGACTGTGAGTGAGAAGCTTGCATGCACCTGTTACTGTAGTTCCTTTTTCATTGCTTCTTTGATATTGCTCTGATAGAGCTTTGCAAGCTTTTTCATGTCAGCAACAAATGTTGCAATATCACTGTTAGATTTTTTTGTAAACCATTGTTCATAGAGTGAAAGATCACTCTCATAGAGTCGGTATAAATCAATATAGGCATTATTGATGTTTTGCATATTGAACTTTTTATAATTAGGGTTTACAAATTCTTGTGCAAAAGCTGTTTCGTATTCGATCGCACGCTCTGCAATAATTTTTTGTTTAGCAGCGATTTTTTCTGCTTTGGTGAGTGTGGTATTGTTGTAAATAATTTCTAATTGCCGGGCGGTTTCCTGTAAAAATTGTATAAAAAGCTTATGGTCATGTTCCTGCTCCATACGTTTTTGTATGAGTGATGAATTTTTTCCGTATAGAGTTTCCAGATAGATCTGTGTTGCTGTTTGACCAATAAAAGTAGCAAATTCTTCATTGAATTGTGATGCACCTTTAATGAAAAGAGTTGCATGTGCTGATTCATGAAAAATAAGCTCAGCGATTTCATCTTCAGAATAGTGTTTCATAAAGGTATAGAGTGGATCTGAGAAATAGCCAAGTGAGCTAAAGGCTTCAACATTTCGTATAAAGACATCATAACCTTGAGCCTTTAGCCTGTCAGTTTCTTGCTTTGCTTTATCTTTGTTATAGAATCCACGATACGGCATAGCGCCTACAAGTGGATAGTTCCAATAGTACCGTGTGAATGAATCTTCTTTGCATGCTGATACAACTGTTGCAACATATTCTTTAGCAGCAGGGACAATTTTTGTATAATTTTTTGTCAACGTAAGGTTGAATTTTTCAACTGCAAATCGTCTGACGCGATCCATGATAACAGACAGAGTTTGTAATTCTCCATCAGTACTGTTTTGTTTGAGATACTCATCAAGTGGTATTGCAGATAGTCGATCGTGAAAATATCCCCATGCCTGTTCTATGTACCAGCAGCCTGTCATGCTCATCATAATTAAACTCAACACACAAAATCGGATTAATACGATAGCTATTTCTTTTTGCTTCATTATTCTGCAGTAAAATCCTTTTCACCAAAAACGAGTGCTGTAAAGGAAAAGAGTTTTGCGCCAGGTTTGTAACAACTACCTGCTGGCAGTCCAGCTTTATAGCATAAGTGTTCAAGAAAGGTTTCTCTATCCCATCCTTGCTCTGTTGCTACTTGTGGCAGAAACACACCTGCTCTTCCTCCATATACGAGGTATGCACCATGCATACCCGGTATAATTGATTCAGGATCAGTTGGTTCCATTGGAGATAAGACAGAAATTTCAATATCGCAGTGGGGGAGTTCTTCCTGTCGGAGTGGCGGAAATCGCGGGTCTTCAAAGGCAGCTGCACATGCCATAGTTGCAATAGTGCTGTAGAGCGGTGCATCTCCCGTCATGTGTCCAATACAACCTCGCAATGAGCCATGTTTATGCAACGTAACAAACGCTCCATAATTGTAGGTAATACTATTAAAATGATCAGGGAAATTAGGTTTGCGCTGTTCAAGTCTTGCCTGTATAGCTTCTCGTGCTCCCTTTAACAACAGGCGCTTTTCCTGTATGGTTAATAATTCTTTATTCATCGAACCACCCCGCAGAACCATAGTTTACAATAAGATGTGTGGCATTTTGCTTGTATAGCGAGCTATCAGCTGTCATTATGATTTTTCTCGTGTGATTTTTCAATAGCTTCATTGACAGTAAGACTGCCAGACTCAGTGAATAATAGGAATCCTGTTCAACTGATTTCTGGTAGTGCCAAAATGTTTTACTATCATTTTTCTGGATTATTTGAGTAAATGTTTTTTGATGAACAGCTGCTTCCTGAGTAGTGCTTCCTACGCCCATATTGCTTACAGCAATAAAGACGGTATTTGTTGATGGTTCCGGAAAGAGGTAATCAAGGGAACGCGCAAGTGTCTGTACTGGTATATCATTTGAACCAAATATGAGGATGGGGACAATGGGTACTCCAGGTACGAGGTATACAGAAAACAAGGTCTGGAGTTCAATGCCGGATTCTGCTTCATGAGCAGCATCACTAAATGTAACAAGGGTACTGCATGCTTCAATTTCGCTACATAACTCCTGGTCAACAGGAACTGCACCGAGCGGAGTAGCAAAATAGTCGGCCTGTGTGAGCAGAATGCCAAATTGATGGCCAGGAAACAGTGTTTTTGCAGTTTTAGGATGCAGATCTGATATAATGACAATTTTTTCAGTTTTTGTACGGCATATCTGACTCCAGACTGACGCCATTATTGGTCCAGCATACGTCAATGCTGCATGAGGGCTCACCATTGCGCGCAAACATCGTTCAGGTTCCGGGTATCCATGCAGGTATGTTGCAAGAAGTTTTCTAAGTTCCTGCTCATCATCAGGGTACATGAGTCCTGCATAGATATTGTCCCGAACAACCGGTATGTTTGCCATACTGCTTTAAGCTTAATGCAACAGATGGTAATTTGCAAAATGCCATACACTTTAATAATGCAATTATTATATTACTGGAGCAATACCAATGAGCCAGAGCAACAGAATAATGATGCTCACAATCGTAAGCGGTAATCCAAGTTTGAGGTAGTTTCCAAATGTAACCGTTACTCCTCGTTTTTTTGCAAGTTCTGCCATAATAAGGTTTGCAACGCTTCCCAGCAGGGTAAAATTGCCTGCAAGCGTAGTGCATCCTGCAAGAATAAGCCAGAGCTGTGTTGGATTTGGCATCGAGGGTACAATGGTGCGGAGGAGCATCACTGTTGGAACATTTGAGATTATCTGACTCATTACTGCAGCAATGATACCAAAGCCAGCAGGATTTTTTTGCATTACTGAGCTCATGTGTTCATAAAAGAATGTAAAAACACTGCTTCCTGCTGCTGCGCGAGTGATGACAAAGAGTGATGGAAATAGCACGAGAAGTGACCAATCTACATCGGCAAAAACTCGTTCAGGGCTGATACGCCTCGTGATGAGCAGAAACGCTGAACCTGCAAGCCCTGCAATGCTTACAGGAAGCCCTAGTATAACGCAGAGAGTCATAATCACAAATGCTATACCTGATTTTATAAGAAGCGGTTTGTAAATAAATATTCGTTCACTTCTATATGATGGTTGGTTGTGCGCAGTAAAATCCTTACGGAATAGCACCAAAATGAGCACATATGCAATACCCAGAATAAGGATCGCAGGCGGTATAAGATATAATGAAAATGTCCCGAATGACATGCCGGAACTTGCCCCGATGAGTATGTTTTGAGGGTTGCCGATTATCGTCGTCATCGACCCAATGTTCGCACTCACTGCAATACCTAAGAGATACGGCAGGGGATTTAAGCCCATAGAGAGAGTTACATCACAGACAATGGGCGTGAGCATCATGACCAAAGGATCATTTATGAACAGCGCTGAAAGGAAGCTTGAAAAGAGAATAATGAGGAGCAGGAGGAGTGCTGGATTGTGTGCTCGTTTTTTGAGGAGATGACCTGCAAGTGTAAAAAAACCTGCATAGCGCAAATTCGCATTGAACACCATCATGGAAAACAACAGGACAATTGTGTTAAGATCCACTGCCTGGTACGCCTCATCAATGGTGATTGATTTTGTGAGAATGAGCAGCGTAGCGCCACATACTGCAATTGTTGCTCGGTTCATACGCAATGCAGGTATTTTTCCTATTGCAATACCTGCCAGGCTTGCTAGTACAATTAGTTCTGTCATAATACTATTATAGTAGCCTGAAATAAGCTATAATAGCCAGTATGGATTATAGAAAACTTCCAGTTTATGAACAACGAGAACGGATTCTTGAAGCCCTCAAGGATAATCAGGTCATTGTAGTAGAGAGCCCAACTGGGTCAGGTAAAACAACACAGCTTCCGGTAATTCTCTATGAAGCAGGGTATGCTGCAAAAGGGATTATTGGTGTAACACAGCCACGCCGTATTGCTGCTCTCTCAGTAAGCGAGTTTATTGCAAAACAGCTCTCTGTGGATCTCGGCACTCTTGTGGGCTACAAAATGCGTTTTGAAGACAAGACTGATTTTTCCACAAAAATAAAAATAATGACCGATGGAATTTTGCTTCAGGAAATGAAGCTCGATCCCATGATGCTGCGGTACAATGTTATGATTGTTGATGAGGCTCATGAGCGGAGTCTCAATATCGATTTTATACTTGGACTCCTCAAACGAGTCTTAGAAGCACGCCCTGAGTTTAAGGTTATTATATCGAGTGCTACCATCAATGCAGATATTTTTAGTTCCTACTTTGGGGACTGCCCTGTAGTAAAAATTGATACTATTACATATCCAGTTACGCTTGTGTATGATCCCCCTTCAGTAGAAAACAATATGGATGTGCTCTTAGAAAAAATTGTAGAAATCACTGCAAGGACTGTTGCGAGCAAGCGTATTGGGGATATACTCATTTTTCTTCCCGGTGAAAAGGCTATTAAAGACTGCATTTCTCTGCTTTCGCTCTGCAAAGTAAAGGATAAACTCCACATAATTCCTCTGTATGCCCGTCTTGGAAAAGATGAGCAGGAACGAGTTTTTGAAGAACCACCTTTGGGAAAAGTGAAAGTGGTTGTTTCCACTAATATAGCTGAGACATCTGTTACCATTGATGGTGTTACAACTGTTATTGATTCAGGTCTGGCAAAGTTAAACTTTTATAACCCAAAGACATTTACATCGAGTCTTATAGAAGTTCCAATTAGTAAAGCGTCGGCAAATCAACGCAAGGGAAGAGCAGGACGCACTGCACCAGGATACTGTTACCGATTGTACACCCGGGAAGATTTTGAAGGCCGTGCGCTCTTTACTATGGAAGAAATCTACCGCACCGATCTTTCCGAAGTTGTGCTTCGCATGGCAGAACTGGGAATAACTGATTTTGAGCGTTTTGATTTTATCTCAAAACCGGGTCGGTCAGGAATTATTGGAGCTATCGAAATACTCAATCTCCTCGATGCACTCAATCCCGATAGAACACTTTCCTCCATTGGTACCATGATGTGTGCATTCCCGCTCTTACCGCGGCTTTCAAGAATGATTGTCGAGGCAATGCTCAAATATCCTGATGTGCTCGAAGAAATACTAATCGCAGCAGCTTTTCTCTCAACACAGAGTCCGTATGTGCTCCCTCCTGGAGAGGAAATAGAAGCGCGAAGCGCTCACCATGCATTTCGTGACAGAAACGGCGATTTTGTATCATATCTAAAACTCTTTAAGGCATTTGTTCATAGCGGCAATAAAACAAAATTCTGTGAAACTAACTATCTCGATGAACGCACGATGCTTGAAATTGTGCGCATTAAGGAACAAATTGAACTCATTGTCCATGAACAGGGTATGGTAATTGGTTCTGGTGGTCCTGTTGAACATTATTTAACAGCTGTTGGTCGCGGACTTATTCAATTTGTGTGCATTAAGGAAGAACGTGGTCTTTTTAGAACACTTATGGGAGAACGCGTACTGATACATCCTGGTTCTGTCATGTTTAGAGAATCTCCTTCGTTTATTGTTGCGGGTGAGATAGTTAAGACTACACGGATGTACGCAATGAGCGTTTCACCATTGACTAAAGAAATTCTTGAACGCATTAGTCCAACGCTCTACTCACGGTTAAAACGATTTGCACCAGAACCATCGGTTCAAGCTGCTATTCCGAGAAAGCAAAAAGTGCCAGTTGAATTGCGTTCGGAACCATCGGTTAAAACAAAATTCCAGGAAGGTGATCGGAAAAAACATGCACATCTTCCAGAGCTTGATAGAGGTTTTGCAGTTTCAGGAATTGTGTTTCCTATAGAAGAAATCAAGAAAAAAAAGAAGGTTCGATTAGACTGGGAACGTTTCAAACCATTGCGAGAAGCATTTGCTGCCTGTCCTCCGGAACGGCTTAAAGGCTATTTAGGTGTCGTGCTGTATAACCATAAGTTCTTTCTTGATAATGAAAAATTGAGTGTAATTGTAAAAATTGCTTCATGGCTTAATCCCGAGCAGGATCTCACAAAAAAGTGGCCACGAAATAGACTATTCAATATACATGAAGATTTATCTGAACTTGTGCTTGCATTTCCTGCAATCTTACAGCTCTCTCAATGGAAAGATAAAAGCAATGAACTAGGCTTTGTTGCATTATTTACAGATGGAGATGGTAATTATTACTTTAGAGTATCACGAGGATTCCATACAGCAATAACAGAAAGTCTTGCTAGTTTAGAAACCTTCATTGATGAAGCAGCTTCTCTACTCACCGGAGAAAACCGGGAATACGTTAATGAAATTTACAGAAAACTGGCATCGTTTTTTGAAGACTGATGTAAGGCGTTTCCCATAAGTATGCTTCCAAGCTGTGGCCGGGATCAGCTTTGCACACTGGTAAACGGTGTCAGAGAGCAGCCTGGCATGCCAGCACGAAAGAATTTTAGATAGTCCCAGCACAATATTGATGAGCATGAGAAGACTGAGCAGTCTGCCTGACCAGCGGTGGACAGGTCGCATGAGTTTTGCAAAACGGGCAAGTTTTGGAGAAAACATAAGGAAACCTGCTGAGCCCTGCAATATGAGCCAGATTCCTGCCATAAGCCCGATACTACCATGCACCGACGCAAACTGGCTTCCCTCGTAGTTACTTACCATAAGAATAGCTGCAGTTATGCCAGCTAAGGCGATAATCACAGCAGTAAGGTTTAGAGTTTTATGTACGGTAAGCCACCAGCGCTTTTGTTTCCCAAAACGTGCAATGAGACCACCTGTCAAAGCAAGCACAAAAGCCATGCTCATGAATACAATATGAAACGGCAGCCAATTCATATTATTTATCCTTTACTGTAATAACGACCGTTCCAGCTCTCGCATGTTTTGCAGTAAATGTGAGTGAATTTGACCACGCCCAGATAAGCTTTAAATCTTTTCCGAGTACAATGGGTTTATCCTTGCTGTCGGCACTTGCAAGCTTTCGGGAGAATTCAAATACAACACCTTGCGTGGTACGCTTTCCTGCAAATGCGAGAATGTCATTAGTTCCTCCCTGATCAGTATCTGCAGGGTGTGGTCCAAATTGCCCTGTTGAATACGCATCGATTGCCTGTACAGTGGTACCGACTATGCCAAATACCATATCGGCATTGGCCATTACTTTCGTGGGTTCAAAGCCAATTGAAACCCATCCCTTTGCTGTCGATTCAATGGCAAAGTAAATTGTGTCGCCTTCAATCTGCCAGTAGAGCACAAAATTAGTTCCATCAAGCTGCTGTTTGTTGGAATATTCATTTTGTGCAATAGCACCATCGATATCCACAGCACCCAGGATGCTTAACGCACCCGTTAAAGCCCATAAAAGGGTAATTACTTTGGTTTTCATGTGTAGAATATACTAACATTGGGTGCGTTTTAGCAAAATCATACGTTACTTTTTAATTATTGCATGCATCTAACTATATGATTACCGTTAGCACTAGCAAGTAAGTATCATAACCCTTTACAAAAAATATGGTTAAGTATCGTAGTGGGCATTAACTTGTAATTGTATAATATAATCAAGTTTTCCAATTTTGAAACGATAATTCAAAAATTAAAACGCTTACTTACTTGAATAGCTTTCTACTTGGGTATACAATCTCTACGAGAAGGCGCGATTGCAGTATCGTGTCTACTTTTTAAGGAGAGCAGCTCGTCTACCCTGTACACAGTACGAGATTGTTTTTGCGGAATGGTTATACCACGAAGGAGGATGCTAACATATGAAAGAAACTCGACTCCATGATTGGCATGTTAGAGCAGGTGCCCGCATGGCTCCATTTGCCAATTATGATATGCCAATATCATACCCATTAGGTGCTGTAGAGGAGCACCTCGTAACACGACGTTCTGTTGGATTATTTGATATAGATCACATGGGACAATTTGAAGTACGCGGTCCCGGCGCAACAACATTTGTTTCAAAGCTCGTTAGCATGAAGATGTCTGATTTAAAAGATTGGGATGCTCGCTATTCGCTCTTGCTTAATGAGCGCGGCACGGTCATAGACGACCTCTTTATTTACAAACTGCCCGATGCCTGGTGGATCGTGGTCAATGCGGGCAACCGCATGGAAGACTGGGAATGGTTCAACAAGCACAAGACTGCGGGCGTGGAGCTTGTTGACAGTTCCGACGAAACGTACATGATTGCTGTGCAGGGACCGAGAGCTATTGAACTTATGGATAAGGTGTCTGAGGCAAAAATATCGGAATATCCTCGCTTTACTTCTGGCAAAACTAAAGTCCTTGGCATTCCCTGTCTTGTTGGAAGGACCGGCTATACCGGCGAAGATGGTGTCGAACTCTTTTTCCCTGCAGATAAAGCTCTCGAGATATGGACAGGACTTCTCGATGCAGGTGAAAAGGCAGGGATCGAAACGAAAGCAATAGGTCTGGCAGCTCGCGATAGCTTGAGGTTTGAAGCAGGCATGCCACTCCATGGTCATGAAATCAGTCAGGAAATCAACGCACTCGAAGCTGGTTTCAAATGGGCATGTGATTTTGATAAAGAATTTATTGGAAAAGAAGCATTGCTTGCAATTCAAGAAAAAGGATTGCAGCGCAAGCTGGTAACAGTTACAGTTACAGGTGGTGTTCCACGTGAAGGGTATGAAATACAATCACTCCAGGGTGAAACAATCGGCAAGGTAGTTGCAGGCATGTATTGTCCTACTGTAAAAGCCTATGCTGCCAATGCATTTGTTGCTGTGGATTATGCCAAAACGGGTACAGAACTGGCAGTAGTTATACGAGGAAAACCAGTGCCTGGTGTCGTTGTAAAACGACCACTCTATATTCCTGCATATCGGCGGGCAAAGGAATAACAGAATTTTCGTACGGTAATTAGATGATATACAGCGAGTATATCAGCAGCATACACATTATTATTTGGAGGAAACTATGAATATTGACAAGAATGCACGGTACTTACAATCACATGAATGGGCACGCAAAGAGGGCGACCTCATTGTAATTGGCATATCTGACCATGCTCAGCATGCGCTTGGAGATATTGTTTTTGTTGAACTTCCTAAAAAAGGTGCAACAATTGCAAAAGGAAAGGCTTTTGGTGTTGTTGAATCGGTGAAAGCAGCGAGCGATGTGTACATGCCTGTTTCCGGCACAGTAGAAGCCACAAATGATGCGCTAGCAGGTGATCCTGCAACCATAAACCGCGACCCCTACAACGCAGGATGGCTCATCAAAATAAAGCCGTCAAATCCAGCTGAATTTGATAGCTTATTGAGTCCAACAGATTACGAAGCGCAAATAAAGGAGTAAACTGTGCCTTTTATTCCAACAACAGATGCAGATAGGGAGGAAATGCTCAAAACAATCGGTGTCAAAACCATTGATGAGCTCTTCACTGATATTCCCAAGGATGTCAGGTATCCCCGGCTCGGCATTGGCAAAGGTCTTTCTGAACTCGAAGTTTTGCGAGAGCTTGAATCCATGGCAGCTAAAAACACAACAGCAAATAGCTGTGCATGGTTTTTAGGTGCGGGTGCGTATAATCATTTTATACCATCGCTTGTTCCTCAGCTTGCAAGCAGAGGAGAGTTTTTAACTGCGTATACACCGTATCAGCCAGAGGTTTCGCAGGGAACACTCCAGGCTATTTTTGAGTATCAATCAATGGCAGCAAATTTGTTTGGTGTCGATGCTGTTAATGCTTCTCATTACGATGGTGCAACAGCACTTGCAGAAGCAGTGCTCATGGCATATAGAATGGACGAAAACCGCCATGAGATTCTATTGCCTGCAAAACTGCATCCAGAATACAAAGAAGTAATCCGCACCTATTTTTCAGCTTTCCCGGTAACTATTAAAGAGTATACAGAAGCTCCGCTCGCAGCGTGCAGTCATCTTACTGAGCATACCGCATGTATGGTCATCGCATATCCTGATTTTGAAGGCTATGTGGCAGACTTAACGGGTGTTGCGGATAAAGTACACGAAGCTGGTGCTCTCTGTATTGTATCGACGGATCCAATCATGCTTGGTCTTTTCAAAGCTCCCGGAGAACTGGGTGCCGATATTGTTACAGCAGAAGGGCAGGCTCTCGGTAACGCAATGAATTATGGCGGTCCATTTTTAGGTATGTTTGGTGTTAAACAGCCGCTTATCAGAAAAATGCCGGGAAGACTGGTTGGCGAAACAAAAGATAAAGCCGGAAGACGGGGATTCGTGCTCACCCTTTCTGCACGCGAGCAGCATATTAGGAGAGAGAAAGCTGTTTCCAATATCTGTTCCAACCAAGGGCTTGTCATGCTGCAAGCTGCAATATACCTGGAGACCATGGGGAAAAATGGTTTACAAGCAGTAGCAAAACTCTGTTGGGATAAGGCACACTATGCGGCTGATGTACTGTCACGTGTTCCAGGTTATGCAGTACAGACAGGTGTGTTCTTTAAAGAGTTTGTTCTGAAAACACCGGTGCCAGCAGAGGCAATCGCAGATAAACTTACACGCCGCTGTATTGTTCCGGGGCTACCGCTTTCACGATACTACAAAGACAGAACCCATGAACTTCTGGTATGTGTTACAGAGATGAATACAAAACAGCAGATTGATATGCTTGCAGAAGCACTCGGGGAGGCAGCACGATGAATAAAGAACCAGAGCTCTTAGCATATGAACTTTCACGTCCTGGCAGAATCGGTACGGTGCTTCCGCAGTCAGATGTACCTGAAACACCGTTGCCTGCATCATTGCTCAGAAATGAACTTCCACTTCCAGAAATGGATGAACTTACTGTTGTACGGCATTTTACGAGGCTTTCCCAAAAGAATTTTTCTATAGATACGCAGTACTATCCGCTGGGTTCCTGTACCATGAAGTATAATCCCAAAGCAAATGAAGCAGCTGCTGCAATGCATGGTTGGAAGCATGCACATCCGCTCATTGGAGATGTGTACAGTCAGGGTTCACTCGAACTCATGTACAATTTGCAGGAAATGCTCGCAAAAATAGGCGGCTTTACCGGTGTATCACTCCAGCCTGCAGCAGGTGCTCATGGAGAACTTGCTGGTGTACTCATGATCAGAGCGTATCACACAGCACGTGGAGATACCAAGCGCACAAAAATGCTTATACCCGATTCCGCACATGGTACGAATCCCGCGACGAGCACCATGGCTGGTATGACGGTAGAAACAATTCCAAGCGATGCAGATGGTGATGTAGACATAGAAGCGCTCAAAAAAGCCTGTGATGAGACTGTTGCAGGTATCATGATTACTAATCCCAACACGCTGGGGTTGTTCGAAAAGCGCATCAGGGAAATAGTAGAGATTGTGCATCGCGCTGGTGGCCTCGTCTATGGCGATGGAGCAAACCTTAATGCTATAACGGGTATTCTGCGTCCAGCCGACGTCGGTATCGATGTCATGCACTTTAATCTTCATAAAACATTTTCCACCCCACACGGCGGCGGAGGACCAGGCGTTGGCATGGTTGGTGCTGGAGTTACACTTGCGCCGTATCTCCCGGGTCCAATTGTGGTAAAAAAAGATAACCACTATGCGCTCGAAATGCCATCCAAATCGATTGGAAGGCTAAAAGCATTTTATGGCAACTTTGCTGTACTCGTCAGGGCATATACGTACGTGCGTATGGTTGGAGAGGAAGGCCTCCGGCGAATAGCAGAAAACGCAGTGCTCAATGCAAACTATGTAAAGGCAAAACTCGAGCAGGTATATCCGGTACCCTATAAGCGATCCTGTATGCATGAATTTGTGGCTCGCGGGGACTTTGTTGAAGGAATCCATACTCTCGATATTGCAAAACGACTCATCGATTATGATATCCATCCACCTACTATCTATTTCCCGCTCATTGTTCCAGAAGCCATCATGATAGAGCCAACCGAAACAGAAAGCAAGGAGACACTCGATAGGTTTATCGAGGTTATGCTCACGATAGCACAGGAAGCAAAAACTAGTCCTGATCTATTGCACGATGCTCCGCATGATACACCGGTGAGCAGGCTCGATGAGGTTGCTGCAGCACGAAATCCAGTGCTGTGCTATCGGGGATAAAATTGTAACACCATGTGTTGATACGAAAATGGCTGTTCC
>ERZ795050.632-NODE-632-length-53659-cov-22.702205_pt1 | contig 53659 bp, 49 predicted proteins | sample MGYA00375134_ERZ795050 | MGnify/ENA primary metagenome ERZ795050 (study PRJEB30179, sample SAMN05720221) | activated sludge metagenome | isolation source: Anaerobic digester | place: Japan | collected 2015-05-26 ... | reverse complement strand
CACCAGAAGCAAGTAGAGATGATAATGTTCCAGAAAATCTTGACATAGCAGTAAGATGATTTACATTTCCTAAAACTGGCATTTTTAATTTACTTTTATCAATTCTAAGTCTACCTTGAGGAGTAGATTTATATAAATTATATAAAGCATAAACCCCAAGTACGATAGTAAGAATTAACCACCAATATTTTCTTAAACCGTTAGACAGATTTAATGTAAATTGTGTCAAACCAGGTAATGGTACATCGAGATCTGCAAAAAATCCTGCAAATTGTGGAACAAATATGGTTAACATAAAAAAGCCAAGAGAAAAAGCAAAAACTAAAACAAATATAGGATAACTCATTGCACTTTTTATTTTCTGACTTAATCTATAATCATTTTCAAGAAACTCAGTTATTCTTTCAAGAGATTTATCAAGTGAGCCACCAACTTCTCCAGCTCTAACCATGCTTACGTAAAGATTTGAAAAAATATTTGGATAATTTAATAGACTTGTTGAAAGTGGTATTCCTGATTCTACATTCTTTTTTATCTCTTTTGATACTTCTCTTAATTTTTTTGTTGGTGACTGATAAGATAATATATCAAGAATTCTTGTAAGAGGAAGCCCTGCTTTAAGCATTGTCGTAAATTGTCTTGTAAAGAAAAGTAGTGATTTAATATTAACGCCCTTTTTTCCAAAATATTTGAAAAGTAGACCCTCGAGGCCACCTTCTTCTGCTTTTTCAATTTTTAAAGGTGTTAAACCTCTTTTTTTTAATGTGGTTTCGATTTCTTCGACAGAGGTAGCTTCTAATTTACCTTCTACTACTTTACCATAAGAATCTCTTCCTCTATATTTGAACTTTGCCATAAGATTCTCTCCCTATCATTTTAACCATTTCATCCCTATCATATGAATATCTCAAAGCACTATCATATGATATTAATCCATTATCATATAAATCTTTTAATGCTTGATTCATTGTTTGCATTCCAATATCTCTCGAAGTTTGTATTATTGTGTTTATTTGGTAAGATTTATTTTCTCTGATTAAATTTCTTACTGCTGGTGTAACAATTAAAACTTCGCTTGCAAGAATAAGTTCACTTCCATCTTTTTTAGTGAGTAATTGTTGAGAAAATATTGCTGATAAATTATTTGAAAGTTGTACTCTTATTTGTTGTTGTTGATGAGGAGGAAAAACATCTATTATTCTATCAATCGATAGAGCTGCAGTGTTTGTATGAAGAGTTGCAAAAACTAAATGTCCAGTTTCTGCTGCTGTTATCGCTGCAGAAATTGTTTCAAGATCTCTCATCTCGCCAACGAGAATAACATCTGGATCTTCCCTCAAAACACTTCTTAAAGCATTAGGAAAAGATTTGGTATCTGACCCAATTTCTCTTTGAACTACAACACTTTTTTTATGTTTATGGAGGTATTCAATAGGGTCTTCTATTGTTATTATATGTAAACTTCTCGTTTCATTTATTTTATCTATGATAGAAGCAAGGGTTGTTGATTTCCCTGTTCCAGTTGCACCAGTAACAAGGACAAATCCCTTTTCAAGTTCCACAATTTTATGCATTACTTTTGGTAAACTAAGTTGTTCAAATGATGGGATATCCCACGGTATAATTCTAAAAGCAGCTGCAACTGTTTGTCTTTGTTTAAACACATTCACTCTAAATCTTCCTATATGAGCTATTCCAAATGAAAAATCAACCTCCCAATTTGCTTTGAAATTATTTTTTTGCTCATCATTCATTATTGGATAAACAAGGTCCTCTATCTCTTCTGGTGTTAAAGGTTCACCTTTTAAAGGTATTAAATTCTTTTTGATTCGAAAAATAGGAGGTAAACTTGTTGTTAAATGCAAATCTGAAGCATTTTTTTCTTTGCATAATCTCAACAGATCATCAAGATTGTAAATCATCCTTCAAGTACCTCTACAGTAGAAATGACTCTTATTACCTCATCAATTGTTGTTATTCCCTTTTTTGCTTTATCAATTGCATCTTGCAATAAAGAGATACTACCATTTTTAATTGCATAATTCTTAATTTCAGTTGATGGATTTCTATTTAAAACCATCTCTCTTATACTATCATCAATTTTTAAAATCTCTTGTACTGCAATTCTTCCTTTATATCCACTATTATTACATGCTATACAACCTTTCCCTCTATAGAAAACTCCATCATAATTTTCAATACCAACCTGTTTCAATAAAAATTCACTTGGTTTATATTCTTCTTTACAATCAGCACAAATTTTTCTTACAAGTCTTTGTGCTGTTACTCCAATAACAGATGATGCAATAAGATATGGCTCTATGCCCATATCAATAAGTCTTGTAGGAGCAGAAAAAGAATCATTTGTATGAAGAGTTGAAAAAACAAGGTGACCAGTTAATGCGGCTTCCATTGCGATTTGTGCAGTTTCTTTATCTCTTATTTCTCCTACAAGAATTATATCTGGATCCTGTCTTAAAAATGATCTTAAAGCATTTGCAAATGTTAAATTTATCTTTGGGTTTACCTGAACTTGAGTTATACCATCAAGTTGATATTCAACAGGGTCTTCGACAGTCAATATATTCACATCGGGTGAATTTAAAATTCTTAAAATTGCATAAAGAGTTGTAGATTTGCCTGAACCAGTTGGTCCAGTTATCAATATCATACCATAGGGTTGATTTATCAATGTTCTGAAAATTTCCAAACTCTCTTCAGAAAACCCGAGCTGTTCAAGAGGAATTAAAGATCTTTCTTTATCTAAGATTCTTAATACGACTTTCTCTCCAAAAATTCCGGGTAAAACAGATACTCTTAAATCTATTTCTCTTCCTCTGAATTTTAAGTTTATTCTTCCATCCTGTGGCCTCCTTCTTTCAGCTATATCAAGATTAGCCATAATTTTCACTCTTGAAATTACTCCAGGTTGAATATTTTTAGGAAGATTCATAGTATCTCTTAATACTCCATCTATTCTATATCTTATTCTTAAATATCTTTTTTGCGGTTCTATATGAATATCTGAAGCGTTAGATGTGATTGCCTCAGTCATAATTTGATTCATTAGTCTAATAATTGGTGCAGCTTCAGCTAAACTTTTGGCCTCATCTATTGAAAGTTCGATATCTTTCGTCTCTTCTTTCTCAACCTCTATTGAAGATCCACCAGTCATTTCTTTAACTGCTTCTTTTACAGTTGTTTCCATCGAATAATACTTCTCTATATTTCTAAAAATTGCCTCATAAGATGATACATATAATTTAGAATTTGGAATTAAAGTTCTTAAATAGTCTATTGCAACGATATCTGTTGGGTCAGAAATAGCAACCATAATTTTATCATCTCTTGTTTTTCCAAAAGGTATTGCTTGATATCTTCTTGCAATTTCTTCAGATATTAAACGGACAATATCTTTATCTATCTCGACTGTAGATAAATCTATATAAGGGAACCCCCATTGTCTTGCAAGGAGATTTGCAAATGTTTCATCGTTTATAAATTTCAACTTTTTTAATGTTTCAAGTAGTGTTAAACCACTCTTTTTTTGCTCTTCAAGAGCAATTTTAAGTTGTTCTTCGGTTACTATACCATCAGTTATTAAATCACTTCCAGTTTGTTTATATTTATCCATGTTTTAATTATAACATAATTGATTTATTAATTTTTTTCCAAAAAAATGATTCAAAAAATCTCTGAATTTTGGTTGGGATAGAGTCTTTACTTTTATCCCTTGGTTCTACAAGAATTGTATGTAAGTTTAAAATATTTCCACCTAAAATATCTGTGAATATTTGGTCTCCAATCAAAATAACTTCATCGCTTTTAACATTTAATATTTTCATCATTTTTTTAAAAGAATGTGGAAGGGGTTTTAGGGCCTTATCTATTACGGGAATAGTATAATCTTTTTCGATTGAATTAAATTTATTTTTCATATTATTACTTATTATTCCAATTTTAAAATTTTTGTTTGCTTCTTTTAACCAATCTTTAACATCCTTTTCTAATATTAACCCCCCTCTTTTTACAATAGTATTATCATGGTCAATTATTATTGCTTTGAATTTATCTTTATATTTATTTAAGTCAATATCTTCAATTTTTTTATAGAACTCATCTGGATAAAAAATTTTTTTATGCATTTCCAAAATTAACTGGCTCATAAATCAACGGGAAATATTCTGAAACTTCTTTTAAAAAACTATTAATATCTTCTAAAAATTTACTATCAAAAGAAAGATCCATAATGCCTACATTTTCTTCTACATATGTATAAAGTATCATTGCTTTTCCTTCAAGAGATTCTATCAATGTTTGTAAAAAAATAATCTCCTCTTTTGGAAAGTATATTCTTAAAACAGATTCACTCATAAATCACTCCTTAAACAAATCTCTAACTTTACTGACAACAATATCAATTGCAACAACATTGAATCCTCCTTCAGGAATAATTATATCAGCAAATCTCTTAGTTGGCTCTACAAATTGAATATGCATTGGTCTTACTACTTCAGTATACTGTTTTATAACAGAATCAAGGGTTCTACCTCTTTCTTTTGTATCCCTTAAAATTCTTCTTATCAGTCTTATATCGGGATCAGTATCAACATATATCTTAATATCCATTAAATTTCTTAGTTCTTCATAAAAAAGAGCGAAAATTCCCTCTAAAATTATAATTCTTTGAGGTTTTACAATTTCATACTCCTTTAATCTAACATATTCAACAAAAGAATAAATTGGTTTTTTAATTTCGTTTCCCTCTAATAAATTTTCAATATGCTTTTTTAAAAGTGGGGTATCAAAAGCATCGGGGTGGTCATAATTTATTTTTAATCTTTCTTCAAAAGGTAAATTCGAATGGTCTTTATAATATGAATCCATATCAAGAATAAGTATTTCTTCACCAATTTTTTCTTTTATATTAAGAGCAACTGTCGTTTTTCCAGAACCAGTTCCTCCTGCAATTCCAATTAAAAATCTTTTCATGGCATCACTATTGAGATATTTTTTAAATGTTCATCAAATGTCTTGGCAAAAAGGTGTGTGCCATCGCCTTTTGCTACAAAATAAAGATAGTCAGTTTTTTCGGGATAAATTACAGCCTTAATTGATTCTATTCCTGGATTACATATTGGTGTTGGTGGAAGTCCTGGATATTTATAACTATTATAAGGAGAATCGATCTCAAGTTCTTTTGTAGTCAAAATATATCCTGCATCAGGCAATATATATTTTAAAGTAGGATCTGCTTGAAGTAGCATGTTAAGGTTCAATCTGTTTATGAAAACACCAGCTATTATTGGCCTTTCTTTCTGAACTTGTGCTTCCTCTTCAACTATGGAAGCAAGTTTTAAAATTTCATATTTTTTTAATTCTCCTTTATAATTTTTATACACACCATTAAATTCTTGAGTGAAATTGATTAGCATCATTTCAATATTTTTAGTCAAATTCTCTTTTTCAAAAAAATAGGTATCTGGAAATAAGAAACCTTCAAGACTTTCTGCATCTTCAAAAATGTATTTTTTATATTTTTCAACATCATCAATCTCTTTCAAAAATTCTTCTTTTGAACATAAACCATTTTTATCAAAAATTTCTGCAATTTCAGTTATTTTAAGTCCCTCTGGAATAGTTACTTTTATGTATGGGGGTGGACCTCCCTCAGTAAGTTTAACAAGAACATCTTTAACATTCATTTTCTCATTAAATTCATATATTCCTGACTTTAAATTCTCTTCAATATCTAAATATTTAGCAAGAAGTGAGAAGATAATTTTATTTTTTATAATTTTCTCACTTTTTAGTTTCTCTGCTATCTCTTCTGCTGTTAAATTTTCTTTTATATATACCTTTTTACTTTCAAAATCAGAAGGTGGCTGTGATTCAAAATATGCATAAAAACCAAACGAAAGAATGGATAAAAGCACGATTATAAAAACAATAACAAAAATTTTTATATATTTCATTTCAACCTCGAAAGATAAGAATTTAATATAATAATAGCACTTGATAGATCATCTTCAACTTTTTTTTGTTTAATTTTTAATCCCTTTTTCTTCTCATATAAAAATTTATCTTTTGAGATTTTTGATGTAAATCTTTCATCAATCAATTCTATTTTTATTTTAAATCTTTTCTCCATTTCATCTTTTATTTCAAGAATCTTTTTACCTTGATTTTCAATTTCTCCTGATAAAGATATCGGAAACCCAAGAACAATCTCTTCAACATCATATTTTTTAATCAGTTCTTCAATTTTATTCATTTTTTCTTCTTTATCACCATAAAAAACACCAACACCAGAAGCTGTTATATGTAATAAATCTGAAACGCTAACTCCCATTTTTTTATCTCCCCAGTCAATTCCAAGAATCCTTTTCATCTTACTTTTAATTTTTTAATAATATCAACAATTGTTTCTTCTAAACCCTCTACTTTCTCGATTTTTCCAGAGGAAAAAGTATCTTTTCCTCCTCCTTTTCCATAGTTTTTATTATTCAATTCTTTATAAATTTCATTTGCAGAAATTTTATCTATTAAATCCTGAGAGACAAAAATAGTTAAATATTTCAAATCTTTGTTAGAGAAAAATAAAAATATAAATGATTTTTCCTTTTCTTTAATTTTATCATACAGATAATATCCATCTTCTGGTTTCAAAAATTTCTCTTTTAAAATTATTAATTTAATATCATCTATCAATTTATAATCTTTTATATATTTTTCAACTAAAACATCGAAATATTTTGTTTTTAATAAATGTATTTCATCCTCTTTATTTTTTATCTCATTTTTCAATTCAGTGATTTTATTTATCAAATTTTCACCCTTTGCTGAAAGAATAGATTCTAATTTATTGAGATTTTTTTCCAAATTTTTCAAGTTTTCTATCACTTTTAGTCCAGTAACAGCTTCAATTCTTCTTAAATTTGTACCAATTCCTCTTTCAGAAATAATTTTAAAACAACCTATCTCGATAGTATTAGATACATGTGTTCCACCACAAAACTCTTTAGACAATTCATCAACCTTAACGACTCTAACGATATTTCCATATTTTTCACCAAATAGGGCTATAGCGCCTTCCCTTTTTGCTTCGTCAATATTTTTATAAAAAGTAGATACTTCAAATGCTTTATATATCCATAAATTTACATTTTTCTCAATCTCATCAATTTCTTCTTCTGTTAAAGAAGAGAAATGTGAAAAATCGAATCTCAAAAAATCTTCTGATACAAAAGAACCTTTTTGAGTCGCATGCTCACCAAGAATGGTAATTAGAGCTTTGTGTAACAAATGTGTTGCTGTATGAGCCCTTTTTATACTTTCTCTTCTCTCTTTATCAACTATCGCAAAAGAAACATCATTTAAAAAAACTTCACCTTTTATCACTTTACCAAAATGTATGATTAAATTTTCAACTGGTGATTTTGTATCATATATTTCAATTTCAAATTTATCACTTTTTATAATACCCCTATCACCAACCTGTCCACCTTTCTCACCATAAAATGGAGTTTTATCAAGAATTATAATTCCTTCTTCTTTTTCCTTTAAACTATTTACTCTTTCTCCATTTTTTAGAATCAATAATATTTTTGATTCTGTTGATAAAGTATCGTAACCTAAAAATTCAGTTTCTTTTAACTCATCTTTTATTTTTATATAGTCAAGGTTTTCTTCGAAAACTCTTGACTCTTTAGTTATGGTTCTACTTTTTTTTCTCGATTCATCTAACATATAGTTGAATTCATCCTTGTTATAATTTAAACCTTTTGTTGATAATATATCCTCAGATAGTTCTGGAGGAAAACCATAAGTATCATAAAGAAAGAAAATGTCTTTCCCAGAAATTTCATTTGAGTTTATTTTTTTTGCTTTATCTATTAAGTTGTAAAGAAAGTCAAGACCCCTGCTTAATGTCTCAATAAAATTTTTCTCCTCGCTATGTAAAATTTTTATTATTTTTTCATCCTGTTTTAAATCATAAACTCCTGAAAATGTTTCTATAACAGATGGATATATTTTATATAAAAATGGATCTCTTGCACCAAGAGACCATCCAGATGAAAAACTTCTTCTTATCAATCTTCTTAAAACATAACCTCTACCCTCATTTGAGGGAAAGAGATTTTCATTAATCAAAAAAGTTATTGCTCTGATATGATCAGCTATAACTCTAATATTAATTTTATTTTCTTCATTATAATCAACATTCAGATTATTTTTAATTGATTCAATTATTTTTGAAAAAAGGTCTGTTTCAAAATTACTCTTTTTATTTTGAAGTATCATTGTTATTCTTTCTAAACCCATACCTGTATCAATATTTTTTCTCGGAAGAGGATCAAGTGATCCATCTTTTTTTCTATCGAACTGAGTGAAAACAAGGTTCCATACCTCTAAGAATCTGTCTCCTTCATTTAAAGGACCTAATGATGGATCTTTACAGGGAAAATCTTCACCTAAATCATAATATAATTCAGAATCTGGGCCACAGGGTCCTTCCTCACCCATCTGCCAGAAATTATCTTCTAATTTAACTATCATTTCTTCAGAGATTCCAACTTTTTTCCAAATTTTTAGAGCTTCATCATCATCAGGATATATTGAAACCCAAATTTTTTCTTTATCTAATCCAAAATTTTTTGTTAAAAGTTCATATGCCCATAAAATTGCATCTTCTTTGAAATAATCTCCTATTGAAAAGTTCCCAAGCATCTCAAAAAAAGTATGGTGTCTTATTGTTTTACCAACCTGTTCAATATCATTTGTTCTTAAACATTTTTGACAGGTTGCAATTCTTCTTTTTGGTGGCTCTTCTTCACCTAAAAAATATGATTTAAGAGGAACCATTCCAGCAGCAGTAAAAAGAAGAGTTGGGTCTTTTGGAATTAATGAAAAAGATGGAAGTATTAAATGTTCATTTGATTCAAAAAAATCTAAAAATTCTTTTCTTATTTTTTTAGAACTGAGGATAACAAACCTCCTTAACTTAAAAACTATCTAAATATTATAACATTTTTTATTTTATATTATAATTGTAACTTAGGGAGGTGAAGAGTGTTTGAAAAAATTAAGAGTCCTTTAGAAGCATTGAGGTTATCTGATTTTAAAGATGGCTCTTTATTGCAAATCGCAGGTTTCCTTGCAGATGGAACAAGCGAAATACTAATTGATGCAATTCTTGAAACTGGTGCTAAAAATTTACAACTCATCTGTAATGACACATCTTTTCCTGATAAAGGGATAGGAAGGCTTATTAAAAATAGAAGAGTAGATAAAATTATCACAACACACATTGGAACCAATATTGAATCGCAAAAACAATATTTAAATAAGGAAATAGAAATCGAATTTGTACCTCAAGGTACATTAATTGAAAGATTAAGAGCTTATGGTGCAGGTCTTGGTGGAATCTTAACACCAGTTGGTATTGGAACCATAGTCGAAGAAGGTAAAGAAAAAATAACTGTTAATGGGAAAGAATATTTGCTTGAAACTGCTATCGGTGGTGGTATATCTATAATCAAAGCAAAATGGGGAGATGAGTTTGGAAATTTAAAATATCATGGAACTGCAAGAAATTTCAATCATGTCCTTGCTCTTGCTGGAAAGAAAGTAATTGTAGAAATAGAAAATTTGCTTGAACTTGGAGGTATGAACCCAGACGATATAGAAACACCGGGTATTTTCATTGACTATATTGTGAGAGGAGGAAATTAAAATGGATCCTAAAGAAATTATAGCAAGAAGGGTAGCAAAAGAACTCAAAGATGGGGATTTTGTTAATCTTGGTATTGGAATTCCAACCCTTGTATCGAATTATATACCTAAAGGTTTTAAAATAATTTTTCAGGGAGAAAATGGAATTCTTGGGATCGGAGAAGTGAACAAAGAGAATCCAGATTATGAAATAACAAATGCTGGAAATGTACCTGTTAAAACCCTTCCATATACATCTTTTTTTGATACCTTTTTATCATTCACAATGATAAGAGGTGGACATATTGATGTTACTGTTCTTGGCGGTATACAGGTTGATGAAGAGGGAAATTTAGCAAACTGGATAATACCTCAAAAAATGATAGCTGGAATTGGCGGAGCAATGGATCTTGCAGTTGGTTCAAAGAAATTAATTGTTGCTATGGAACATACAGCAAAAGGTGAACCAAAAATTTTAAAGAGGTGTACATATCCTTTAACTGCAAGTAAAAAGGTGAATTTAATTGTAACTGAACTTGCAGTAATTGAAGTAAAAAAAGATGGATTATTGTTAAAAGAGATACATCCAGATACTTCAGTTGAAGATGTTATAAATAAAACTGAAGCGAAATTGAATATCTCTAAAGATTTAAAATTTATGGAGATTTAATAAATTATTTAACAATACTTAAAATTTTTCTTGCTTCATCTGGAGTTGCAATTTCCCTTCCAAATTCTAAACTATATTTTGCTATTCTTTCAACAAGAAGAGCGTTTGATTCAGCAAGAACTCCTTTTTTAAGAAAAATGTTATCTTCAAATCCTACCCTTACATTTCCTCCTAAAGTTACTGCAATTATTCCTAATGGAAATTCATACTTTCCAATTCCTGCAACTGTCCATGTAGAATTTTCAGGAATTGATTTTATAAGAAAAATTAAATTTTCTGGATCTCCATTCATTCCTCCAGGAACACCAAGTACAAAATCAAAATGGAGTGGAGCTTTAAGTAAACCATCTTTTAGAAGTCTTAAAGTGTTGTCTACCATTCCTTTTTCAAAAACTTCAATTTCAGGTTTAATTCTTCTTTGATTCATAATCTCTGCAAATCTTTTTATCCAATCTGGTGGATTATAAAAAACACCTTCTCCGAAATTCACTGTGCCGAGTGTTAAAGAAGCAAACTCTGGATTTAATTCTAAGGGTTTTACTCTCTCTTCAAAACTCATTCCAACTGCACCACCAGTAGAAATTTGAATTATTATATTTGGAACTTTTGTCTTTATTTTTTTTATTATCTCTTCGTACCTTTCTTTACTTTGAGTTGAATTCCCAGCGTCATCTCTTGCATGAAGGTGAACTACAGATGCACCAGCATTGTATGACCTTAATACCTCTTCTGCTACTTCATCAGGTGTTATTGGAAGATTTGGATTTTCCTTTTTTGTTACTTCTGCCCCAACAGGGGCAACTGTGATAATTAATTTTTCCATTGTTAACTCCATTTATTTAATAAATTTCTTTTTATAACTTCATTTACTATATAATATGCAACCTGAGATGGATAAGTATTTGCTCCAAATCCCATATCATATCCGAGTTCATGGGCAAGCTCAGGAGTTATTTTATATCCACCACAGATTAAGAGTATTTTATCTCTCAGATTTTCTGCTTCAAGTAGTTCAGAAAGTAATGTTAAATTTTTAAGATGGATATTTTTTTGAGTTACAGTTTGCGAAATTAAAACAACATTTGGTTTGAACTCTTTAATTTTTTGTATTAAGAATTCATGTGGCACTTGAGAACCTAAATTTAAAATTTCAAAACCCTTATATCTCTCAAGACCATTATCTCCATTGTAACCTTTAGCATTTATGATTGCATCAAGTCCTACTGTATGAGCATCTGTGCCTAATGTGCATGCAATAATTTTTATCTTTCTATCCAACTTTTCTTCCATAATTTTTTCAATTTCGAAATAATCTAATTTTTTAATCTCTTCAACTTTTATTTTTATCTTCGATGTATCAATATATTTATTGAATTTTCCGTAGACAATAAAAAATGTGAATCCATATATATCTTTTTCATATACAATATTTTCATCAACAAGACCCATCTCTCTTACAACTCTCTTAGCAACTTCTCTTGAAAGTGGTAAAGAAAGTGGAATTGTAAAACTCATTTGAATTATTCCATCATCTTGCGTGTCACCATAAGGTTTTACAAATTTCTCTTTCTCGTCCATAGTTACTCCCTTTCAAATTAAATCATTTAACTCTAAATAATCATCGTCTTTTTTTATCACTCCATCATACCCTCTTCCCTCTTTTTTTGGCCTTTTGGTTTCTGAAAAATATCCCTCTTCTAAAGCCTTGAAAATTCCTATTGAAGATATCTCTTCGAGTTTTTCAACAGACTTATCAAAAACCTCAAAAGCCCTTTTTCTTATAATTCCATCATCTTTAATATAAAATTCATTTGAAATAGATTTTAGATTATTCTTTATATATTGTGCATTTTCTATCGATAGGTATCTATCTTGGACAAAAGGAGTGTGAAGCGCCTCAGTTAACATTCCAAGAAGTTGAATCTCTTGATCTGTAAGAACAGAAACAATGTTGAAAAGTGTATCCATAATATGTGAAAAAAATATGTTTCCAGTTTTGTATCTTGTTGGGGGCATATATTTTATTGGTGAGTTTGGAAAAAGCTCTCTTACAAGTTGTGCTTGAGCTAATTCATATAAAAATCCATTTTCTAAATTTGGGTCTAATTCAAATGCATGACCAAGGCCAATTTCATCTTCATTCATACCAGAATTTTTAGCAAGTTGTTCATTGATTATTTGAGATACAATAACAGTATAATAAAACTCTTTTGAATCAACAGTTTTTATTAAATTATCTTCACCTGTTACTATTGGAATACCACCAATATGGAGGATAAATCTTGAAAATCTCTGATCAATCATTGTTCTTAAAGGATTTATATTTCTAAAAATAATTCCATAAAGTGCATCATTTACCATCAAATCTAATCTTTCAATTGCAGCAAGGGCAGATATTTCTGGCATACACAATCCTGATGAATAATTCACAAGTTTTACATATTTTTTTGTATCTTTACTTATTTCATCAAGTGTTTCTCTGATGAATCTAAAATTTTCTTGAGTTGCGTATGTTCCACCATAACCTTCTGTGGTTAAACCATATGGAACATAATCAAGAAGAGACTGAGCAGTACTTCTTATAATTGCAATCATATCAGCGCCAATATATGCAGCAGATTTAACCTGTTTTGCATCTTCATAAATATTTCCAGTTGCAACAATAACATACAAATATGGCTTTTCTTTGAGAGGATATTCTGAAATCAAATTTTCTCTTTCTCTTTTTTTGTCAATAATTTTTGAAACTCCGTCTTTTATTAAATCTTTTGCTACAATTTTTATTTTTTCTTTATCACTAAGTTCAATTTTTGTTATGTCAATTTTATCATTATCAATATCTTCAATTAATTTCTGGATGGAATCAACATTTAATTTTATCAACGAATTTGATAATAAAAAAATTGTACCTTTTGATAAAGAGTCCTTTTCTTGAAGTTTATCTATAACTGAATTCACATACGGAACTCCTTTTGAATTAATTCCATTAATACCAAGAATCCTTAAAATTGCTCTTTCAATGGATTTTGTTGTATAAGATTTTATTTCATCAAAAACATCATTAGCAATTTTTTCTCCTAAACTTTTTGCATAGGTTATTCTTTTTTCATCAAGATTTAACACACCTTTTTTCATATCAATCCCCTTGTTTTTCCATAACATTAAAAACATTTAAAGGTTTTAGAGTTTCTTTTAATTTTTTAAACAAATTTTTACCCTCATTCTCTTCAAAAAAACCATTCTGGTCAAAAGTTGAAAAGGAAATTCCTAATAATTTTACCTCTTTTAGAGTAAAAAAAGTAAAACCCAAATTTATCAATTTTTTATAATCATCTTTACTTAAAAAAATTTTTGTTGGATGTTCAACAATAATATTTTTATTTTCTTTATCTTTCAAAGATTTAAAAACTTCAGATGTTAACGCTCCTTTAATAAAGAGATAATCAAAATCTGTATCAGAAATTGTATCGCTCTCGACTAAATTATGGTCCTTTATAATAAGATATTTTTTTTCTGGATAATTTTTCAAAATAAACTCTTCTAAATCCTCTTCTATTTTTTTTATTGTGAATATATCTTTATAGAAAATTGTCTCTTCGATTATTTCATCGATACTTTCGCCAATATTTAATCCAGTTTGAAGAATTACTCCATCTGAAAAATAGGTTCCAATTTTTCTATCAACTGCCCCATCTATTAAAATTAAATCAATATCATAATTTTTTGCCTCATCTAAAATTGTTTTTAAATCATTAAGTATAATTGGACCAGAAACCTCAACATAACCATCTTCAACCAATTCAATTAGATAGAGTTCGCCAAGAGGTGTAAAAATATCAAATTTTTTTATTGTTTCGTATCTAATATCAATTTTATCTAAAGAGCTCCTTGACGTGACTATCAGATTTCCCTTGTATCCTTTTATCAATGGCTTCTCAAAATAATAAAGGGAATCAAATTTTTCTCCATCAAGACCAATTGAAGTGATTAAAATTTTAAGTTTTCTTTCCCTTGCTTCTTCAATTAATTTTATTAAGGTTGTTGTTTTTCCACAATTTTTACTTAAGCCAAAAATTGAAAGAATTTTTATTTTATTGTTTATGATGTTTGGTAGTATGTCCATTTCTTCTTTTAATTCTTTGAGATTCTATTGGCTCTATTAATAATCTCTTTCCTGAAATCATAGAAGCTGGACCATCTTTACTTTCAAGATGGGGTTCTTTAATACATAAATCACAATTTTCTGGACAATACGAGATTTTATCAATTGGTTCAGTATATGAAAAAATGCCACCTTCATAATTTCTTAAAATAACTTTTCTATCTGACATTGATATCAAATAGTCTGGAAAAACAGGGATTTTTCCTCCTCCAAGAGTATCAACTATATATGTTGGGATTTTAAAACCTGATACATGCCCTCTTAAATTTTCAATTATTTCGATTCCCTTTCCAATTGAAGTTCTGAAATGGGAAATACCCTGGGATAAATCACATTGATATAAATAATATGGTCTTACCCTTATTTTTACAAGTTCATTTACAAGTTTTTTCTGAATAATAGGACAATCATTAATTCCTTTTAATAAAACAGATTGATTTCCAACAGGAATACCAGCATCGACAAGTTTTAAAATAGCTTTTTTGCTTTCATCAGTTATCTCTTTATAATGATTAAATTGTGTATTTAACCAAATTGGATGATATTTTTTTAACATCTCAACAAGTTCATCTGTTATTCTCATTGGTAAAGTACAGGGTGCTCTTGTTCCAATTCTTATAACATCAACATGAGGTATTTTTCTCAGTTCTTTTATTATCAATTCAAGTATATTATCGCTAACTAAAAGAGCATCACCGCCTGAAAGCAAAACATCATTTATCTCAGAATGTTCTCTTATATACTCTATTCCTGCCATTAACTCTTCTTTTGTTCTTAATTTGTCTTTTTCTCCAGCAAATCTTCTTCTTGTACAATGTCTACAATACATGCCACATTGATCGGTTATTAAAAAAAGAACTCTGTCTGGATATCTATGTGTCAAACCTTTTACGGGTGAATCAACTTCTTCAAGTAAAGGATCGAATATATCTTCTTCTTTTATTTCAAGCTCTTTAATAGTTGGTATTGCCTGTTTTCTTATTGGATCATCTGGATTGTCTTTATCAATGAGTGTTATCCAATATGGTGTTATAGCCATTCTCAATTTTCTTAAAGAACTTCTTACCCCCTCCTCTTCAAAAGGTGTAAGATTAACAACTTTTTTGAGAGTATCAAGGTCCATTACTCTGTTTCTTAATTGCCATCTCCAATCATTCCACTCCTCTTCTTCTACATTTTTCCAAAGCTCTATCTCTCTATAATCTCTCATCTCTCACCTCCGTAATATTCTTCAAAAATTTCTCTTAATTTATTTGATTCTCTTAATAAATTTAAGGCATACTCTGCATGGTTTTTTGCATAACCATTTCCAATTATCATATCAATATCCTTGCCAACCCCCTCTGCACCAAGTGCAGCTTTTGTAAATGATGTAGCCATGCTAAAAAAATATACAACACCTCTATCTTTACATGTTAAAATAGAGGCAATTTCTGTGTCAGAAACATTCACACAGTTAATAACAACATCCAATAATTTTCCATCTGTTAATCTTTCAACTTCTTTCAAAACAAATATAGGATCTTGTGCATTTCCTATAAAAAGATGATCATAAAATCCAAGCTTTTTAACTCTTTCATAGGATTTCTCAGAATGTGCCATTGCTATAACTTTACCCTTTGGTCCTACCTTTTTTTTACTTTCATAACAACATAAAAGGCCTGATTTACCACCAGCTCCAATAATAAAAACATAATCGTTTGGTTTAACAATTCGTGCAACCTGAATTGGTGCACCTGCTACATCAAGAATCGATAATGAGGTCCTTAGATTTATATCATCAGGTAATTTAACAAAAACACCACTTTCAAAAAGAACTGCTTTTCCATCTATCTCAACCTGATCTCTGTCTAAATATATCTCTTTTATTTTATTTATTTTTAAAGGCGTTAAGGAGAGCGAAACAAGAGAGGCGATTTTATCTCCTTCTTTGATTTCTACTTTTTCTTTCAAATCATCACCAATTTTTTCTACGACACCAACAAGCATCCCGCCTGAACCTGTTACAGGATTTTGCATTTTCCCTCTATCATCAACAATTTTTAAAATTATCTCTTCTATCTTTTTTTTATCTTTATTCGCTTCGTTTTCAATTTGAGTAAATGATGAAGAATCAATATTTAAAAACATAACATCAATTAGTATTTCATTAGAATATAGTTTTGAAAAATCATTATCGAGTTTTATAGCTGGCTGTGGTAAATATCCTTTTGGTTCAATCACCCTATGAGTACCATATTTATCACCCTTCATTTTCTAACTCTCCTTTCTTCTATTCCATATTTTTTTATTTTATATTGAAGTGTTTGTCTCGGGATTTTTAATATTTTTCCCGCTTTTGATATGTTAAAATTAGTAAGATATAAAGTTTCTTTTATCATCTTTTTTTCAAATTCAGATGTTTCTTTAGAAAGATCAAATTCTTTAAAATGTATTGAATTTGGAAGATCATCAATTGTTATTTTTGAATTTTTACTATTTAGATATGAGTATTCAATAATATAAAATAACTCTCTTACATTTCCAGGAAAAGTATAAGATAGAAGAAATTCCTTAAAACTATCATCGTAACTTTTATTTAAATTATATTTTTTTTCAAGTTCTTCAAAGTAATAATTCAATAGAAGAATAATATCTTCTTTTCTCTCTCTCAATGGACTTATCATAACTTCAATTTTTGAAATCAAAAAAAATAACTCTTTTTTTAAATTCCCACTGTTTATTTCAAATATTGGCAAATTTTCAATCGATGTTATTAATCTAAAATTAAATTCGTTTGATTCAAGAAAATAGGTCAATTTATTTTGCAATCTTAAAGGCATTTTATCAATATTTGCAATGTAAAAAGTAGAACCTTCTGAAATTTTAATTAAACTAAAAATCGATTCTTCAAGAATTGATTCTTCAACATTATCACAATCTTGATACAAAAATTCTTTATCCTTTCTATTTGAAGTGAAATGTATAATTTCAGCTAACAACCTTTTTCCAACTCCACTTTCACCAATTATTAAAATAGGAGTGTTGAAATTTTTAAAATCATTTATCTCTTTTAATTTTTTTATCAAATTTTTATCATTAGTTTTGAAATCATCCCAACCTCTTTTTAATATTTTGTTCTCTTTTGGTTTTAAATTTTTACTTTTTAATTCTACTATTTTCTCTGATAATTTCTTTACTTCTGTAATATCTCTTGATAATTCAACAGCACCAATAAGTTCACCTCTATAAAAAAGAGGAAAGGTATAATTTAAAGTTGTCACTTCTTTCCCTTTATATGTTAAAAAAACTTGGAGTTTATTCAATATTGGCTCTTTTGTTTTTAATACTTTAAGTAAACTTGAGGTTTCATATGTAAGAGACGGAAATATTTCAAGAATATTTTTCCCAATAACTTCATCTTCATTTAAACCTTCAAGTTTTGAATTTGCTTTGTTATAGAAAAGAGTTACACCATTTTTATCAACTATGTGGATACCAGTATCAACATAATTTAATAAAATATCAATTAATGTTTCCCATGGAAAATATTTTATCTTTTCCATAGACAAAATTATAACATAATTTTAAATTTATAAAACTGCTTAATAATTAGCAAATTTTCAAAAAAAATTAAATCTCTACGCTTCTTGAAACTTCATCAATTGATTCATCAAGAATTTCAACTATCTTTTCTATATCTTCGTCTTCAATTACAAGAGGAGGAGCAATATATGTTTTATCAACAGATGCTCTACAAAGATATAAACCTTTTTTAAAAGCTGCTTCTTCTACTTTCATTGCAAATTTAATATTTGATGGTATTCTTTCTTTTGTTTCTTTATCTTTTACATACTCAATAGCCCAGTGAAAACCTATACCCCTTACATCACCAACTCTTTTATGTTTAGTCAACTCTTTTAATAATTTTCCTAATTTTTCTCCTTTTTCTTTTGCTCTTAAATATAATTTTTCACTTTCAATTAATTCAATGTTTTTTAAAGCAGCTGTTGTTGATAAACAATGTCCTCCAAATGTATGTCCATGAACAAACATAACATCGATAAAAGCTTCAAAAAGATCCTCTTTTACTATCATTGCTCCAAGAGGTGCATACCCTGAGGTAATACCTTTTCCAAAAACCATAATATCAGGATCAAGACCGAAAATTGTTGAGGCAAATAAATCTCCACATCTTCCCCAGGCATTTATAACCTCATCAGCAATTATTATAATTTTATTTTCTCTTGCAATCTCTTGAACAGTTTCAAAATATTTTTTAGGTGGAACAAGAGCACCTGCTGCACTCATTACTGGTTCCATAATTATTGCCGCAATTGTTTTTGCACCTTCATAAAAGATTAAATCTTTTATCTGTTTTGCACATTCTACATTACATGTCTCTTTTGTTTTATTGAAATCACATCTATAACAATATGGAGGAGAAACATGAAGAAAAAATGGTAGAAGTGGTTCAAATGGTTGTCTATAGGTCCTTAATCCTGTTGCAGATAGAGCTCCATATGTTACTCCATGATATGATTCTCTTCTTGAAATTATTTTCTTTTTTTCAGGAAAACCTTTAATAGCCCAGTATTGTCTTACAAATTTTATTGCTGATTCAACGGCTTCAGACCCACCTGATATAAAGAAAGAGGTTTTGAGATTTGAAGGCGTTATTTTTGCAAGTTTATCAGCAAGTTTAATAGCAGGCTCATTAAAATAACCGCCAAACAAACTTGCGTAATTAATTTTTTCAAGCTGCTCTTTTAATGCGTCAATTATATCTTGTCTACCATGACCAATATTTACTGTCCAGAGAATTGATAGGCCATCAATATATTCTTTATCATCAATATCATATATTTTTGCCCCTTTCCCCTTAACAATAATTTTTGGCTCTTTTTCTCTTATTTCACTAACAATGGCATAATGTGGAAGCACATTACTTTCTGCAATTTTAATTAACTCATCTCTATCCATAATTACCTCCTAAATTTTTTTATATATAAAAGGATTTTTGTTTATCTCAAGAGAACTTATGGCATCTATTTCAAAAATGTTTGATTCATAACCTCTTTTTAAATATTCTTCACCAACAAGAGCAATCATTCCACCATTATCTGTTGAAAAGCTAAAAGAAGGAAAATAGAATTCAAAATTTTTTTCTTCTAAAAAAATCTTTCTTAAAAATTTGCTTGCAGAAACACCGCCAACAACTGATACTTTATTAATTCCTGTATTATTATAAACTTTTCTTATATTGTTCATCAATGATTCATATATAGCATAAAATAGTGATGATATTAAATTTTCGAGATTAAAATTCCCTTTTTTAATTATATTTAAAACCTCTGTTTTAATTCCTGAAAAAGAAAAATTATATTCTTTATCTTTTTCTTTAAATCTTGGTGTTGAGAATTTGTAATATAAAGGATCCCCTTTTAAAGCAAGTTTATCAAGTTCCTCTCCTGCTGGATATTGAAAACCTAATCTTCTACCAATTTTATCTATTATCTCTCCACAAGCATCATCAACAGTTTCACCTAAAATTTTATACTTAAGATGGTCTTCAAAAATAAGTAAAATTGTATGACCTCCAGAAATAATGAGAGTTTGAAAAGGGAATTCAATCTTGTTATCAAAAAAAATTGAATATATATGACCTTCAAGATGGTTTATTCCTATTAATGGTTTTTTTAAAGAATATGCCAATGTTCTTGAAACTTCTACACCAACAAGAAGTGACCCGACAAGACCTGGTCCTATAGTAACTGAAAAACCATCTAAACTCTCTAAATTAATATTGAGCTTATTAATAAGGTCATCTAAAACATAGGGAAAAACTTCAAGTTGCTTTCTTGCTGCTATTTCTGGAACAATACCCCCATATTTTTTATGAAAATCTTCTGAAGTAGCTCTTGTCATAGAAAGACATTTACCATTTTCCACAATACCCATTGAGGTATCATCACAAGAAGTTTCAATTCCTAAAATTTTCATTCCAAAATAAATTTTACCACATATTCACATAATAAGATGGTTGAGTTTACCTTCTATAACTTTTTCAGCAATTCTTTAATATTTTCTTAGATATTTTAAAATTTTCCTCCTTTTTCCCTTTTCATTTATAATTTTAACAACATTTATTACTGATCAAGTTTTCAAAGATAGCGTTTATATTTGAAACCTCTATTCTTTTAGGATTAATATCTGAAAATGAGATCTTATCAATTTCTTATGAATTATATGGAATATATAAATTATCTGAAGATAAAAAAATTGAAGATTTAAAATCAATTAAAATGAAACTAAAATCTGTAATAAATATTTAACTAATTATTTTTTAAATACTTTCCTTAATAACAAAATTCCATATATACCTAATAAAATATTTATAAAAATAAATAGAAAGGCACAGATAATTAAAAAAATAAACCAGAAAGCAGTTGGTTCAGTTTCACCAGATGCTAATCCAGTAAGATTTGCTATTAATCCTATGGAAAAAAATATGATAATTAAAATAACAAAGTTTATTATTATAGGCTTTTTATATGATTTACTTATAAAAGTAGCTATTATTAATAATATTCCACCAATAATTGTCAGGAAAAAAAGTTCCATTGGCATTAGAAAATCAAACTTGAAAATGCCTTCTTTTATTAATAGTAAAATAGTAAAAATAATAGGTGCTAAAATTGGAATCCATACAAGTATAGTACCTATAATTACTAAAATTCTAACTAATTTAATAGTTTTCATTTAATAAAACCTCCTTTAAAATTCTAAAAAAATTTTATAAAAATCAAATTAATTTAATTTTTAATTTTAATTATACTAACTAAAATAACTTTGAATTAATGAATTTATTGAGTTATAATTTTTTAAGTTATGTATCCTAAATTATTTGTTAATTTGAAAGCAATTGGTGAAAATTATTTAAAAATAAAGAAAGAGTGTGAAACAAGTAGAATTGAATTGATACCTGTTGTTAAAGTTGTAAAGGGTGATGAAAATATAGTAAGAACTTTATTTTCTTTGGGTGCAAATGTTATTGCTGATTCAAGAATAAAAAATATCTTCAATTATAAAGATATAAATGTAAAAAAATTTCTTTTGAGGTCTCCTTCTTTTTCAGAAATCGATAGTGCCGTTGAATTAACTGATTATTCTTTAGAAACTGAAATGGTTACAATAGAGAAAATTGCTTCATCCTGTAGAAAAACTGGTAAAAAACATGGAGTTATAGTAATGGTTGAAGTTGGAGAGTTAAGGGAAGGATTGATGCCTGAAGATGTTGTTCCTTTTGTAAGAAAAATAACCTCTTTTTCAAATATTGAATTTCTTGGTTTAGGAACAAACACAACCTGTTTTTCAGGAATTATTCCAGATTATAAAAATCTTAAAGTTTTATATGACTTGAAACTTAAAATTGAAGAAGAGGGTATAAAAGTGAAAACATTATCAGGTGGAGGTACAAATTTACTAAGAATGATTTGGGATAAAAAAATACCAGATTTTATAAATCAAATAAGAGTCGGAGAGGGAATTTTTCTTGGAGTTGATGCAATAAAAAGGGAGCCCCTACCTGGTTTGAGACAGGATACATTTAGACTTGATGCAGAACTTATAGAAGTGAAGAAAAAACCTTCTTTACCTTGGGGAGAGAAAACAAAAGATGCTTTCGAAGAAGAGGTCGAATTTAAAGATGAAGGAATGATGATAAGAGGAATTGCATCAATTGGAAGGCAAGATATTATTCTATCAGGTATAAAAGGAAACGAAAATATAAAAATAATTGGGGCATCGAGTGATCATATGGTTTTGAATTTAAATAAATTACCTTCATTAAAAGTCGGTGATATTATATCATTTAGATTGAATTATGCTGGAGTTTTATCTTCATTCACATCCCCTTATGTTGAAAAAATATATATAGAAGAATGAACAAATATAAACTATTTTTTACTTTCCTAAAGATAAGTGCTTTAACACTTGGGGGTGGTTATGCAATGGTTCCAATAATTGAAAGAGAAATTATTAAAAAAAATATAATTGAAAAAGATAATTTTGATATACTTTTTTCTAAAGCTCAAAGCGCACCCGGTCCAATTGCTATAAATACAGCATTTATGGTTGGAATGAAACTTTCTGGAGCTTTTTTAGGACTATTTTATGTTTTAGCTGTTTTTATTCCTCCATTTCTTACAATTTCTCTTATTGCATCACTTATAAAAAGATATGCTGATTTAAGTTATGTTCAATATTTTTTAGAGGGAATAAGAGTTGGAATTTCAGTTATTCTTATAAATTTTTTATTTGGTTTGATAAAAAAATATAGATATCTTGAATTTTTATTTCTTTTATTAGGTTTTTTACTGATACATCTTGTTAAAATTACCTCTATTTATACATTACTCATGATAACTTTTTTATATTTTATTTTTACATTAAAAAGAAAAAATGATAGTTAAACTTTTTCTTATTTTTGTAAAAATTGGGTTTTTTTCTTATGGAGGTGGATGGAGCTCTCTTTCTATAATAAAAGATGAACTTGTAAATGTCTACAAATTAGTAAGTTTAAAAGAGTTTCTTGATATGGTATCCATTGCCGAGATAACTCCCGGTCCAATAGCAGTAAATTTAGCTACATATACTGGCATCAAATATGCTTCTTTTATAGGTGGTTTTTTTGCAACACTTGGCTTAATTTTGCCAGGAATAATAATTTTGATACTTCTTGAAACAATATTATCCTTTTTAAGTAAGAAATATAATTTGGAAAATTTTTATAAAAGTTTGAAAGTAGGTGTTTCAGTTTTAGTTCTCTATGCTACATATTTAATGCTTACATCAGCAATTATCGATATAAAATCAGCAATAATTTTTATTATTCTATTATTGTTAATATTTGTTAAAAAAGAAATTCACCCATTGATAATAGTTTTTTCTGGTGGTTTAGGGTTATTATTAATTAAAATGATATAATTTCATTTATGAAAAGGAGGTTAAGATGGAAATTAAAGAGTTTTTAGATAAAACAAATAAAGAATTAAAGGAATTGCTTAAAGATGCTTCTTTAAATTACTGGCACCTTGCAACAACAGGAAAAAAGGAGTGGGAAGAAAAATATAAGGAAAGTGATTTAAAAATAAGGAAATATCTCTCAGATAAAGATAGATTCAAGATGGTTGAAAAATTTCTTAAAGAACCATCTCTTTCAAAGATTGAACATAGACAATTGATTTTATTAAGAAATGATATGATACCAAATCAGATAGATGAAGAAAAATTAAAAGAATTATCGACAAGAGAAATTGAAATAGAATCAACTTTTATAAATTTTAGGGGAAAAATTGATGGTAAAGAAGTTAGCGATAATGAAATTGAAGAAATTTTAAGAAAAGAAAAGGATTCAAATTTAAGGAAAAAAGCATGGGAAGCAAGTAAAGATATAGGAGAAATTACTGGCCCAAAAATTTATGAACTTATTAAATTAAGAAATAAAATTGCAAAAGGATTTGGTTATTCTAACTATTATGAGATGATGTTTGATTTACAGGAACTGAATGTAAATGAAGTTCATAGAAATTTTAAAGAGTTTAAATCAAAAACAGATGCTCTATTTATGACAATTAAAGATGAAATTGATGAAAAAATTGCAGATAAATTGGGAGTTCAGAAAGAAGCTTTAATGCCATGGCATTATAGTGATAGATTCTTCCAAGAAGCCCCTCAAATTTATGAAATTCCTTTTGAAGAAATTTTTAAAGATAAGAATGTTGAGGATTTAGTTAAAAAAACTTACTCAGAGATAGGAATGGAAATAGAAGACATATTAAAAAGAAGTGATCTTTATGAAAGAAAAGGCAAAAATCAACATGCATTTTGTATATCTATAGATAGAGAAGAAGATGTTAGAATTCTTGCTAATTTAAGACCAAATGAAAGATGGACTGGGACACTCCTCCATGAAATGGGACACGCAGTTTATGATAAATATATTGATAAATCTCTACCTATTATATTAAGAACTCCTTCACATATTTTTACAACTGAAGCTGTGGCGATGTTTTTCGAAAGATTAGTTAGAAAACCATTGTGGTATCAAAAAATTTTAAAAAGTGATTCAAAATTTATTGATAGATATGGAGACGAATTGAACAAATCTTTAAGAGATCAATTAATAATCAGTGCAAGATGGATGATAACTTTTGTCTTTTTTGAAAAAATGCTTTATGAATCAGAAGAAAATATCAATAATTTATGGTATGACTTTGTATCTGATAATCAACTGTTAAATATTCCAGAAGAAAGAAGAGATAAATATGATTGGGCCGCAAAGATTCATTTTGGAACTAACCCTGTCTATTATCAAAATTATCTTCTTGGTGAAATGATGGCTTCTCAGTTAAATTTTTATATAAAAGATAACATTTCAGATGATCTATTTAATAAAAAAATTGGAGCATTTTTTATAAATAAAATATTTAGACCAGGTGCAAGCCTTAGGTGGGATGAGCTACTCATTACTTCGACTGGTGAAACATTGAATCCAGAATATATTATAAAAGATATATCATTTATACAATGAGGAGGGTTTAATGAGTTTAAAAGGAAGAGATCTCTTATCGCTTTATGATTTTACAAAAGAAGAGATTGAAGAATTTTTAAAATCTGGTGAAACATTGAAAATTAAATCTAAGATTGGAGAAAATTCTCCAGTCCTTGCAGGAAAAAAATTAGGGCTTATATTTGAAAAACCTTCAACAAGGACGAGAGTATCATTTGAAGTTGCAATGTATGAACTTGGAGGTCATGCTATATATCTTTCCTCAAATGAATTACAATTAAGAAGAGGGGAAACAATAGCTGATACTGCAAGAGTTCTGTCAAGATATCTTGATGGCATTATGGCAAGAGTTTTTTTTCATAAAGATATTGTTGAACTTGCAAAGTTTGCAGATGTCCCTGTAATAAATGGATTATCAGATATGTTTCATCCTTGTCAAGTTCTTGGAGATTTTTTGACAATCAAAGAAAAAAGGGGAAGACTTGAAGGTATAAAATTGACATATTTAGGAGACGGAAACAATGTTTGTCACTCTTTGATGCTTGGAGGAGTAAAAATGGGAATGCAAATTGTTGTTTCAACACCAAAAGAATATATGCCAGACAAAGAAGTTATCAACTGGGTAAAAGAGGATGAAAAAAAATATAAAGGAGAGGTTTTGTTCATAGAAGATCCATATGAGGCAATAAAAGGAAGTGATGTTGTTTATACAGATGTCTGGGTGTCAATGGGTCAAGAAGACAGTGAAACAAAAAAGAAAATTCTTTCACCATATCAGGTAAATGAAAAAATTGTTAAAAATGCAAAGAAAGATTTTATTTTTATGCATTGTCTTCCTGCTCATAGAGGAGAAGAGGTTGTTGATGAAGTAATAGATGGCGAGAATTCAGTTGTATTTGATCAAGCTGAAAATAGGTTGCATATTCAAAAAGGAATTTTATCACTTTTATTATAAATTAGAGGGGGAAATATGGTTTTAGAAAAAAGGGAGTGGGTTATTATTTCTATAATTACCTTTATTTTTGGAATAATTATTGGTAATTATGCTTTCAAAAGTAGTAATAATAATTTGATAAATATTGAAGATCAAGAACCTAAAATATATGTAGATATTGCTGGTGAAGTAAAATTTCCTGGTGTATATGAAATGGAAAACGGAGATAGGGTTTTTCATCTAATTGAAAAAGCAGGAGGAGCAACAGAAAATGCTGACATATCTTCTATTAATCTTTCTAAGAAACTAACTGATGGAGAAAAAATCATAATATTTGCTAAAAGGAATTTAGTTGATTCTGAAACAACTTCGTCTTCTACAACTCAATCTAATACATCATCATCTGTCAACAGTCCAACAAAAAAATCAAATCTTATTAATATAAATACTGCATCTCAAAAAGAACTTGAAGAACTTTCTGGCATTGGTCCAGTTCTTGCTCAAAGAATAATTGACTATAGAGAAAAAAATGGATATTTTTCAACAATTGAAGATATAAAAAAAGTATCAGGTATAGGAGATAAAAGATTTGAAGCAATTAAGGACTCAATAACAGTTGGTCCTTGAGAAAATTATTTAGATTAATCTTTATATTTTTTCTTCTATCTCTTTTTTGTTTTAGATATCCTATTTTATTCATATTTTTACCTTTACCTCTTATTTTCATAAAAAGAAAAGATTTTCTAATTTATTATCTGATTTTTATAATTTCTGGATTGATTAGAGTCTATTTTTATAAACCACCAATTTATGAAAATTTAAATGAAAATAGCTTAGTAGGTTCTGTCTGCTCCTTTGAAAATAGTGATTCATTTGTCCTAAAAAATAGTGACGGGAAATTTTTAATTTATAAAAATGAAAACTTAAATTTAAATCCTTATGATAAAGTAAAAGTTGAAGGTTATTTTTTTAATGATAAAAGTGGAAATCCAGGAGAAGATAGTTTTTATTTATATAGACAAAGTGAAAGAATATCTGGAACATTTTTTGGTAAAAATATTGAAATAATTCAAAAAGATAATTCAATATTATCAAAAATAAGAGGTAAATTTTATTCAAACATTAAAAATTTAGGTATCAGTGGTGAAATTATAGAGGGATTAATTCTTGGGGGAAGAGGAGTAGAAAGTAATATAAAAGAAGAATTTAAGTATAGTGGTGTTTTACATCTTTTTGCTGTATCTGGTCTTCATATATCAATTATTGCTTCATTTCTTTCTCTTTTTTTGCATCCATTTCTTGTGATTTTTTTACTTTTTATCTATTTAATGATAATACTTTTTCCTGTATCAGCAATTCGGTCATTTATAATGTTTTCTTTTTATTTATTGGGAAAAAGATTTTATAGGGAGGCTGATTCATTAAATCTACTTTTATTTTCTGCTATTATTTTACTCTTAATTAATCCTATAAATATTATTTCTCCTTCTTTTCTATTAACATTTTCCTCTACTCTTTCAATAATCACAATTATTGAAAAATTCAAAAATAATTTTTATAAATTCTTTCTTTTTCCTCTTTTCATAAATTTAGGGAATTTTCCTATCCTTATCTATTTTTTCCCTTTTTTCTCATTCACATCATTTATTTCCAATTTAATAATAATTCCTATTATATCTTTAATTCTTCCACTTCTATTTTTCTTTGTTATATTATCAATTTTGATAAATAATATTTTAACTATTTTGCAACCAATCTTTATAATTTTCTATAAAATTATTCTATTTTTTTCAAACCTTCCATCAGCAGCTTTTGGAGTTAAAAAACCCTCAGTAATTTTTCTAATTTTATTTTTCTCTCTTTTTTTCCTTTTTATTCTCTATTTAAACTCAAACTTCGAAATTAAAAGATACAGACCTTTATTTATAATTCTTATTATTTCGGTTATTGTCTCTTTCATATATCCTTATATCTCTGATTTTGGAAAAATGAGAATAACATTTTTTGATGTAGGTGAAGGAGATTCAATCTTAATCAAAACGCCAAATAATAAATATATTTTGATTGATGGTGGCGGAACTTTTTATAAAGAAAAAAGTAGTCCAGGAATAAGAGTATTAAATTCATTAAAGAGATTGGGGATTAATAAAATAGATTTATTGACTTTTACACACGAAGATAGCGATCACACAGAGGGTCTTTTCCATATCATTAAAAGAGAAGAAGTGGAATATATTGCCTATCCAGATGTAGAATTAATTAATTATGGAAAAGATTTGATAAACATATTAGAAAAACAAAATGTTAAAAAAATAGATTTAAAAAGGGGAGATTCTTTTGAAATAGATGGTTTAGAATTTGTCATATTGAATCCTATTTCAGGTGGGAAAGATTATTTAAGAGCAAATGACAATAATAACTCTTTGTGCATTTTATTAAAATATAAAAATTTCTCAGTATTACTTACTGGTGACATTGAGGTTGAAGCAATCAATGAAATTTATAAACTCTATCCAGATTTAATAAATGATTTAACTCTTTTAAAAGTACCTCATCATGGAAGCAAAAATTCGTATGATATGAATTTTTTTAATTTAATCGGACCAAAATATTCAATCATATCTGTTGGTTCAAATGTTTTTGGGCACCCATCAGATGATATTTTAGATTTACTCTCAAGCATCAATTCAAAAATATTAAGAACAGATGAAGATGGTGCAATTGAAATTGAAATTAAAGATAATAAAATTAAAATTGATACTTATAATTTTTCAGAAACTATCTCCAATCTTTTTGAAAATAGATTCAATTCTTCTTTTTCATATCCTCCATAACAGCTAATAATTCTAAATCCTGCCTCTTCTAAATAATTTTTTATCTCACTTAAACTGTATATTCTATAATTCCTTATATATTCATAAGTCTTTCCATTTTTAATAAAAATTCTTTCTGTTTTTAATCTACTTGTCCTTAAATTTATTTTATTTTTTTCTAATATATACATTCCTTCTTTTTTTTCCCATCTCTCTTTTGGAAGATTATTTACTAAATAATATATATTCTCAATATCTAAAAGAAATTTACCACCTTTTTTTAAGGCTTTATATATTCTTCTTAATAAATCAAAATTCTCTTCATCTTCAAAATATCCAAAACTTGTCCAAATTGATATTGCACCATCAAATTCATTTACAAAATCAATATCTCTAATATCCATATTTATGAATTCAATATCTTTATTATCTTTTATACTTTTCTTAGCAATATTGATATATTTTTCATTAAAATCGATGCCAGTTCCTTTTATTCCTCTTTTACCAAGTTCTATTAAATGTCTTCCTATACCACATCCAAGATCAAGAATTTTATCTTTTTCTTTTAGGAATAGAACATCAATTATAAAATCAACCTGTTTTTTAGTTAACTCTTCGCTTTGAGTGATTAAATTATATTTTAAATAATTTTCATCAAACCAATTAAAATACCACTCTTTCATTTTAATAATTATAATATAAAGAATTGATAATTCTTATCAAAATATTTAGGTTGAAATCTAAAATTTTATATGGTATAATTCAAAAAATTAAGATTAAAGCCAATGATCCTTAACCTGGATAAAAAAGTCTCGGTTATGGGAAGGTTAGGAGGTAAGAATGTTAGACAAGAAAGAAAAACAGGAGATTATTGATAAGTTTAAACTCCATGAAAATGATACTGGTTCTGTTGAAGTTCAGATAGCTATTTTAACTGAAAAAATTAAAAAACTATCTGATCATCTTAAAGAACATAAAAAAGATCATTCTTCAAGGAGAGGACTACTCAAAATGGTTGGTAGAAGAAGAAAATTATTGAATTATCTGAAAGAAAAAGATTATGATAAATATTTACAACTAATTGAGAGCCTTAATTTAAGAAAATAATATGTAAGGAGAAAAATGATAGAAGGATTTAATAAAAAGAGTTTAGAAATAAATATTTCTAATAAAAATTTAATTTTTGAAATTGGTGAATTAGCAAAACAGGCTGATGGTTCAGTTTTAGCAAAATATGGTGATACATTTGTCTTAGTTACAGCTACTGTAAACAAAGAACCGAAAAACGATGTTGATTTTTTACCACTTGTTGTTGACTATGAAGAGAAACTTTATGCTGTTGGAAAGATACCAGGTGGCTTTTATAAAAGAGAAGGAAAACCAACAGATGAAGAGATACTTAAAGCAAGATTAATTGATAGATCTTTAAGGCCTCTTTTCCCAGAATTTTTCTATAATGATGTTCAGATAATTGCAACTGTATTATCACAAGATAAAGAGAATCCAGCTGATATAATTGCATTAAATGGGGCCTCACTTGCTCTTTCTATTTCAAAAGCTCCATTCTTAGGGCCAATTGGAGCAGTAAGAATCGGTAGAATAGATGATAAATTCATAATTAACCCTACTTTTGATGAAATTGAAAAGGGTTATATGGATATAGTTGTTGCAGGGACAAAAGATAATATAGTTATGGTTGAGGCTGGATGTAAAGAGATACCAGAGGATATTGTTTTGGAAGCTCTTGATATTGCAAAAGAAGAGATAAAGAAAATTGTTGAAGAGATCGAAAAATTTGCAAAAGAGAATTATAAAGAAAAAATTGAATTCACTCCACTTGTGATTGAAGATGACATAGTAGAAAAATCGAGAGAGTTCCTTGAGCCGAAAATAGAAGATATTCTTGAAAATTTTAAAGAGAAATCTGAAAGAGAAGAAGAGTTAAATAAACTTGAAGATCAATTAATTTTATATTTCATGCCAGATTTTGAGACAAAAGAAGAATTCTCAAAAGAAGAAAAGGAGTTAATAAAAAAATTAAGATATATTTTTAAAAAAGTCTTAAAAAATTATGTAAGAAATAGAATAATAAATAAAAAAATTAGAGTTGATGGAAGGAAAACTGATGAAATAAGACCTTTATATATAAAAGCAGGTATCTTGCCAAGAACACATGGTTCTGGATTATTTACAAGAGGTCAAACCCAGGTTTTATCAGTTGTTACACTCGGAGGAATTAAAGAAGGGCAGTTAATTGAAGGTCTTGAAGAAGAATTCACAAAGAGATATATGCACTATTATAATTTCCCTCCATTTTCAACAGGAGAGGTTAGACCTTTAAGAGGTCCATCAAGAAGAGAAATAGGACATGGAGCACTTGCAGAGAGAGCTCTTCTTTCAGTAATTCCTGATGAAATTGAATTTCCATATTCTATTAGAGTTGTTTCAGAAGTTCTTGAATCTAACGGTTCAACTTCTATGGCATCAGTATGTGGTTCAACTCTTGCTTTAATGGATGCTGGTGTTCCTATTAAAAATCCTGTAGCAGGGATCGCAATGGGTCTTATTAAAGAGGAAAATGATTTTGCAGTTTTATCAGATATACAGGGAATGGAAGATGCTTTAGGTGATATGGATTTTAAAGTTGCAGGAACAAAAAATGGTATAACAGCACTTCAAATGGATATAAAAATTAAAGGAATCGATTTAAAAATTGTGGAAAAAGCCCTTGAACAAGCAAAAAATGGAAGATTATATATATTGAATGAAATGTTAAAAGTAATTGATAAACCAAGAGAAAACATTTCTCCTCTCGCACCAAGAGTAATAGTTATGGATATTGAACCTGATAAAATTAAAGATGTTATTGGACCTCAAGGAAAATTCATTAAAAAAATAATTGATGAGACTGAATCTAAAATTGATATTGAACCTACTGGAAGAATTTTTGTTACAGCACCTGATTTAGAATCTGGTGAAAAAGCAATAGATATGATTAAAGAACTCACAAAAGATGTTGAAGTTGGAAGAGTTTATCTTGGCAAAGTTTTACAGGTAAGAGATTTTGGTCTTATAGTTGAAATTACACCAAATAAAGATGGCTTATTACATGTTTCACAGATGAAAAATTCAATTGCTAAAAATAATAAACTCTGGCCTAAAGTTGGAGAAGAGATTATTGTCAAAGTTCAAAATATAGATGATTCAGGAAGAGTTAATCTAACTCAAAAAGGTATTGGATTTGAGGACGATAATCAGGAAAAAGGTAGACCCTTTAAAAGATAGATGTCAGAAAAAAATATAAAATTTGAAATCCATCAATGTGGATCAAAAATGATATTTGAAAAAAATTCCAATTTTCCATCTTTTTCAATCTTTATTTTAGTTCCTGTTGGGTCTAATTATGAAAATGATAATAACAATGGCTATTCTCATTTTGTTGAACATCTTGTTTTCAAAGGAACCAAAAAAAGAAATTATTATGATATTCCAAAAGAGGTTGAAGGAATAGGTTGTGATATTAATGCTTATACAGGTAGTGAATATACTGGATATTATATTAGAGGTAGAGATATAAAATTTAGCGAAGCCTCAGATGTTTTGTTTGATTTAATTCAAAATGCAACTTTCCCAGAGGAAGAGATAGAAAAAGAAAAAGAGGTAGTGATTCAGGAATATAATTCGATAGAAGATTCACCAGAGGAACTATCGCTTATAGAACTTAAAAAAGCTATATGGGATAATACACCTTTTTCTTATGATACAATAGGAAAAATTGAAAATATAGTAAGTTCAAACAGAGAAAAACTTTATGATTTTTATGAATCATACTACAATTTAAAAAATTTAATTATATCAATATATGGCAATTTGGAATATGAAGATATAAAAAGAGTTCTAAATGAGAAATTGAATAAAAAGAGTTCAGACAAAACAATTAATGTAAATTTACAGGAGCCGTCTTTTGAAAAAAATATAAAGATAAAAAATAAAAATACAAAACAGATGCATGTATCAATTGGTTTTAAAGCACCATCTGTGATATCAAATAGATATTATAAAAATCTTGTTCTATTAAATATAATTGGTGGTGGTATGTCATCGAGATTATTTCAAAAAATAAGAGAAAAATTAGGATTAGTTTATGCAATATATACATTTAATCTCTCTAATAACATTACAGGAGCAAATGTTATCTATTTTGCTTCATCAAAAAGGAATCTTCCAAAAGTTTTAGAAGAGATAAAAAAAGAGTTTAAAAATATAAAAGATAATGGAATAAAAAAAGATGAAATTGAAAGAAGCAAAGAGTTGTTAATAGGAAATTATCTATTGAGACTTGAAAATTCTTTAGCAAGAAGCGAAAGAAATGCAGTTAGTTTTTTTCGAAAAGGTATTGTAGAAAATATAGAAAAAACAATAGAAAAGATACAATGTGTTAAAGAAAATGACATTTATGAAGAACTCGAATCAATTGATTATAATGAGTTTGGATATGGAGTTACTGGAGAAATAAGTGAAGATGAATTCAAAAAATTCTTATGATGAAAAATATGTAAAGATAACATTTCTTGGTGGTTTGAATGAAATAGGGAAAAATATGATGGTTTTTGAGGATGAATCTTCTGCTTTCATACTTGATTCAGGATTTAAATTCCCTGAAAGTGATATGTTTGGTGTTGAATATGTAATACCAAATCTATCTTATATAGAAAAGATAAAAGATAAACTTTTAGGTATAGTTATATCACATGGACATCTTGATCATATTGGATCTTTAAAATATGTTTTTGAAAAGAAAAAATTACCAATTTATGGAACGAAACTAACTCTTGGACTATGTACAACAGTTATTCCAGGAAAATTTAAACCATATGATGAAATTGAAATAAAACCAAATGAAAAGTTTAAAATTGGAAATTTTACAATTGAAGGAATATATGTAAACCACTCTATCCCTGATGGGCTTGGATTTGTAATTGAAAATCCAAATTCTGGAAAAATATTTCATACTGGTGATTTTAAAATAGACACAACACCAATAGATGGAAAAAGCATTGATTTACAGAAAATTGCTACAATAGGAAATGAAGGAATTTTGTTGATACTTTCTGATTCAACAAATGCAACTAAAGATGGATTTGCTGGCTCTGAGAAAATAGTTGGAGATAATTTAATAAATATTTTTAAAAGAGTCAAAAAAAGAGCAATAATAACAACATTTTCAACAAATATACATAGAATTCAACAGATTTTCGATATATCATCAAAACTTGGAAAAAAAGTTTATGTTGATGGTAAAAGTTTTGTTAATATAATATCTATTGCTAAGAAATTAGGATATATAAATATTCCTGACGAGTTAATGATAGATATAAATGATATTCCATTAATACCTGAAGATAAACTTGTCATATTGACAACAGGAAGTCAGGGCGAACCACTTTCTGGTTTAACAAGACTTGCTTATTCAAATCATGAAAAATTAAGAATATTACCTGGAGATACTGTCATAATTTCTGCACATCCAATACCAGGAAATGAAGAATTTATCAATAGGATAATAAATAATCTTTTTTCACTTAATGCTGATGTTATCTATAGAGAAGAAGATGGTGTACATGTATCTGGTCATGCTGCAAAAGAAGAGTTAAAAATTATATTACAGCTTGTTAAACCACAATATTTTATTCCAATTCATGGTGAGACAAGACATATTTATAGTCATAAAAAGCTTGCTAATGAAATTGGAATTGCTGAGAGTAGAATAATAGTTGTTGAAAATGGAGATGCAGTTTTTGTTTATAAGAATACAGTAAAAAGAGCAAAAAAAGAAACCTCGGGCGATCTATTCATCGATGGTCTTGGTCTTGAATCTGAAGAGAGTGAAGTTATAAAAGATAGAAGAATATTAGCAAAAGAAGGTATAGTAACTGTTGGTATTTTAATAAAAAACGGGAAAATAAAGAATATAAAAATAATTTCAAGGGGGTTTTTTAATGAAAATGATTTGAATGGTTTAATTGATAAAGCAAAAGAAAGAATAGAAGAAATATATTTATCGAATCATAGATATGATAAAGTTATTCTTGAGAGAGATATTTCTGGAGCACTATCTTCTTTTTTCTATGAAAAAACAAGAAGAAAACCTATAATCATACCTTTAATTTTCGAAGAGAATGAATAAAAAATATTTATTAATTTTTGTTTTATGCATACTTCTCTTAGGGAATGCCGCTGCTCCTTTTACTTTGAATGATTATCATGGAGATATAGTTCCTATTGATAATGTTGATTTGAAAATAGAAAATGAAGAAATTATTTTCAATGTTACAAATAACAAGATAGAGGCAACTGTCAAATATGAAATTGTAAACGATGAGAATGAAAAAAATATTGGATTTATTTTTCCTGTTTTTTCAGAATATAAAGATAGTTTTGAAATTTTTTTTAATAATGGTGAAGTAGAATATGAAATTGTTGAGGCTTCTTATCTAAAAGAAGTTTTATCAGATAAATGGGAAAATTTAGAAAATATTATTTCTCAAAAAAATATTATTTTTATTGACCCTGTTCAAAAAAATTTATATACTCCTGAGATGTTCAATACATTTTATAAGAATAATGACAGATATTTTCCAAATTTATATAAATTTGTATTAAATTTTAAAAAAAATTCAAAAAATATTTTATTAATAAAATTTTCTGCATTACCAAGCGAGGATAGGAAACTTTATCCAAAAAGTGTTTATTCATATTATTATATATTGAATACTAAAGAATATTACAAAAAGTTTGAAGATATAAATATTAAAATCTATTATCCAAAAAATTATACATTTGCATCAAACCTAAAAGGAGAAATAAAAAATATAGATGATAAATGTTTATATGATATACACCTCGATGAAATTAATGATAACTTAACCTTTTCTTATATAAATAGTAAAATAAGTAATTTTTCAATCTTTCTATATAAAAATTTCCCAATTATATATTCATCATATTTTATATTGATATTAATATTTTTCTTATCTATTATAATTTTTATTGGTATTGCGGCATATCTTATTTTAAAATTTGTAAAAAGGAAGAAAAGAGATGTCTGAAGTATTATTTGCGTCATTAAGAGCCCAAAATGAAGGAAGGTCTTTCTTAAAAAAAATTAAAGTTATTGGCTCAAGATTAAACAAAGAGATAAAAAATGGGGATTTAGTTGCAATTAAAATACATTTTGGTGAGCTTGGAAATCATGGATTTATCAGGCCTGTCTTTGTAAGACAGGTTATCGATCTTGTAAAAGAACTTGGAGGAAAACCATTTTTAACTGACTCTAACACTTTATATAAAGGATCTCGTTCAAATGCTGTTGATCATTTAAATACAGCAATTTATAATGGATTTTCATATGCATCAATGGGGTGTCCAATAATCATTGCTGATGGTATTAAAGGTCAATATAATCATGAATTAAAAGTTGACTTAAAACATTTTAAAAAAGTAAAAATCGGCGGAGCAATAATTGATTCTGACTATTTAATTGTTCTAACTCATTTCAAAGGTCATGTATCAGCTGGATTTGGAGGAAGTATTAAAAATATTGGGATGGGTTGTGCATCAAGAGGTGGGAAACAGACACAACATGCAGATTTTAAACCACCTTTTAACTTTGAAAAATGTATTGGCTGCGGAAAATGTAGTGAAAATTGCCCTGAAAATGCAATTCAAATTGTAGATAAAAAGGCAAAATTTGATTATTCAAAGTGTATTGGCTGCGGAGAGTGTGTAACTGTTTGTCCAAGTGGTGCAATAAAAATATCTTGGGGAAGTTCAAGTGAGATTTTGGAAGAAAAAATGGTGGAATATGCATATGGTATCAAAAAATATTTTGAGGATAGAATCTCTTTTCTAAATTTTGTGATGGATGTTTCAGCTGATTGTGATTGTCTTCCATGGCACGATTTAAATCTTGTTCCTGACATAGGACTTTTTGGTTCAAAAGATATTGTTTCAGTAGATCAAGCATCCTATGATGCTGTCAAAAAAGCTGAGGCTTTAAGAGTTCCATCTCTTAATAATAAATCTTTAATAAATGAGGATAAATTTTATCAAATTCATAATGTTTCTGGATTAAGACAACTTGAATATGCTGAGAAGATTGGTTTAGGTGAAAGAAATTATAAAATTATTGAAATATGATAAATAAGTGTCCTTTTTGTAATTTAGATAAAGACAGAGTTATTTTTGAAAATATTCACTCTTATGCAATCCTTGATATTTATCCAGTTACAAAAGGACACACTTTAATAATTCCAAAAAGACATATTTTTAATTTAGAGGATTTGAATGATGAAGAGGTTACAGATATATTTGAGACATTTAAAAAAGTTAAAAATGGAATAGAAAATTTTTTAAATGCTATGGGCTTTAATTTTGGCTTAAATCTTGGAGAAGTTTCTGGACAATCGATTGAACATATACATTTTCATCTTATTCCAAGATATAGAGAAGATAAAAATTTTCCAGATGGTGGAATAAGAAAAGTAGCTATGAAATTAACAGAGTTTAATTTAAAGGATCTTAAATCTAAATGGATAGAAAATAGATTAAATGATGAGGAGATAAAAAAATTAAAAGAATTAATCGTAAATTTATGATTAAAAATTATTTTTTCATATTAATATTGATTAGAACTTAAATTAATTTATGTTGAAGACAAAAAAAATTAATATTGATATAATACTCTTAGGCGGGAATAGCTCAGAGGTAGAGCACCGGCTTCCCAAGCCGGGTGTCGCGGGTTCGAATCCCGTTTCCCGCTCCAATTTAATAATTTTAAAAGAAAAATATTACAGCAATTATTAAACTTACTCTTAATAAAGTAAATTTTTTGATATAATTAAAAAGAACCAATTTATAGATAAAGGAGGTTTTTAATGCCATTCGGAAAAGGAGCAAAAGAGGAGTTTGTCAAAGATTCAAGTCAATCTTATATCGGTGAAGGAACAACTGTTGAGGGAAAAATAACTTGTGAAGGTAATTTAAGAGTTGATGGTAAGGTCAAGGGGGAAATTGACATTAAAGGTGTTCTTACTATTGGAGAAAAAGGTGTGATTGACTCAAATGTAAAAGCTGGTGAGATAATAATTATGGGAACCATTAATGGAAATGTTACCTCAGATAGAAAAGTTGAAATATTCAATTCAGGTAAACTTTATGGAGATGTACAGACTCCTCGAATTGCAATAGAAGATGGGGGGATTTTAGACGGAAAATGTACAATGAATTTAATTAAAGAAAGTAAAGAAAAAAACAAACTTGAGATTTAAAAATAGAGAAGAGGCAGGAAAACTCTTAGGTAAAGAACTTCTCTCGTATAATTTCGAAAATCCAATAGTTTTTGGAATCCCGAGAGGTGGAATTATAGTTGCTTATGAAGTTTCCAAAATTTTAAAAGCCCCACTTTCTACAATTATAGTTTCAAAAATTCCTGCCTATTTTGACGGTGAGTATGGAATTGGAGCTATAACTGAAGATGGAACAATAATTTTAAGAGAAAATATAGATGAAGACGATTTAAATAAAATAGTTGAAACATTGAAAGATAAAATTAAAAAAAGAGTTGAACTTTACAGAAATGGAAAAGATATAGAGGAGTTGAACAATAAAACAGCTATAATAGTTGATGATGGAATAGCAACTGGAGAAACAATTCTCGCTGCAATAAAAACTATAAAAATTAAAAAACCCGAAAAAATAGTCGTTGCTGTTCCTGTATCAAGTATTGATGCTAAGTATAGAATTGAAAGAGAGGTTGATTATTTTATATCGCTCTATACTCCTGAGAATTTTTATGCTGTTAGTATGTTTTATGAAGATTTTGAACAAGTCGAAGATGATTATGTTATAAATATATTGAAGAAAGGAGAAAAAGAATGAAAGAATATAATTCAGTGATACCATGGGTTATTGAAAAAACTCCCTATGGTGAGAGACAATATGATATATTTTCAAGACTACTCAAGGATAGAATAATTTTCCTTGGCACAGAAATAAATGATCAAGTTGCAAATGCCATAATTGCTGAACTTCTATTTCTTGAAGCAGATGATCCTGAAAGAGATATTAATTTATATATTAATAGCCCTGGAGGAGAAGTAACTGCAGGACTTGCAATTTATGATACAATCCAATTTATTAAAGCACCTGTCTCAACAATTTGTGTAGGACAAGCAGCAAGTATGGCAGCAGTTTTACTCGCTTCAGGCTCGAACAAAAAAAGGTTCACATTGCCAAATACAAGAATTTTAATTCATCAACCATGGGGAGGTGTTCAAGGCCAAGCAAAAGATATTGAAATAGTTGCAAAAGAGATAATCAGAATAAAAAATAAAATTACAGAAATTCTATCCAAACATACAGGTCAACCATATGATAAAATAGAGAAAGATACGGATAGAGATTATTATATGACCGCATATGAAGCTAAGGAATATGGTATTGTTGATGAAGTACTCGAAAATAGGAAATAATTATGGAAAATAAAAGAATTTATCCTGTTTTACCATTAAGAAATGTTGTTGTATTTCCAAGCACTGTTCTTCCTATATTTGTTGGCAGAAGAAAGTCTCTTTTATCTCTTGAAGATTCTCTAAAAAAAGATAAGTTGATAGTTTTAATAACTCAGAAAAGAGAAGAAGATGAGGAACCTGATGTTGAAAATCTTTTTGAAATTGGTACGCTTGCACAAATACTTCAAAGTGTAAAATTACCTGATGGTTCTGAAAGAGTAATAGTTGAAGCGATAAAAAGGATTAAAATAATATCTTATACAAAAAAAGACCCATTCTTAGAAGCAGAAGTTGAAGAAATTGATGAAAAATTTGAAAAGACCCCAAAACTTGAGGCTTTAACAAGAGTGACTCTTGATCTTTATTCAGAGTATGTAAAATTGTCCAAAAAAATACCAATTGATACACTAACTACAATCCAAGATATCGATAATCCCTCAAGATTTGCTGATATAGTTGCTTCAAATATAATTGTTCCTCTGAATGACAAACAGAAATTACTCGAACTTCTTGATGTAGAAGAAAGAATTGAGTATCTAATAAAAATTCTTTCAAAAGAGGTTGAACTTTTAAAAATCAGTAGTGAAATTGAAGAACAAGTTAAATCTCAGGTTGATAAAACACAAAGAGAATATTTTCTTAGAGAACAACTCAAAGCGATTAAAAAAGAACTTGGTGAGACCGAGGAATATGGAGAAGAGGTTGAAGAATATAGAGAAAAAATTAAAAAAAGAAATCTACCTCAATATGTACTTGATAAATTTGATGAAGAATTAAAAAAACTTTCTAAAATGCCACCAATGGCAATGGAAGCGAGTGTAATAAGAACATATCTTGATTGGATACTTGATTTACCCTGGGATATTGAAACAAAAGATGAAATTGATATAAAAAAGGCGAAGAAAATTCTTGATGAAGATCATTATGGATTAACTGATATAAAAGAGAGAATAATAGAGTATCTTGCAGTAAGAAGATTAACAAGAAAACCAAAATCACCTATTTTATGTTTTATCGGACCACCAGGTGTAGGAAAAACTTCTCTTGGAAAATCAATAGCAAGGGCTTTGGGAAGAAAATTTGTTCATGTTTCACTTGGAGGAATGAGAGATGAAGCAGAGATAAGAGGACACAGAAGAACATATGTAGGCGCTCTTCCAGGAAGAATCATCCAGGGTATAAAAGAAGCAAATTCTAAAAATCCTGTTTTTTTACTTGATGAAATAGATAAAGTTGGTGTTGATTTCAGAGGAGACCCTTCTGCGGCACTTCTTGAGGCACTCGATCCAGATCAAAATACACATTTTTCTGATCATTTTATCGAAATACCTTTTGATTTATCAGATGTTCTTTTTATTACAACAGGAAATGTTACTCATACAATACCTCCTGCCCTGCTTGATAGAATGGAAATTATTTATCTACCAGGATATACTGAAGATGAAAAACTTCAAATTGCAAAAAAATATCTATTCAAAAAACAGCTTGAATATAATGGTTTAACAGAAAAAGATGTAAATATTACTGATGAAGCTTATCTTAAAATAATAAGAGAGTACACAAGAGAATCAGGTTTAAGAGAACTTGAAAGACAAATAGCAAAAATTTTAAGGAAAACAGCAAAAGAAAAACTCGAAAAAGGAAGCAAATTTAAGAAAGTTAATGTAAATTTAAAAAATATTATTCATTATCTTGAATATCCACTTTATAGATTTGGAATAAAAGAAGAGAGTGATGAAGTTGGAGTTGCTACAGCACTATCATGGACTCCTTTTGGAGGAGATATCACAAAAATAGAAGTAGTTAAAATGAAAGGAAATGGTAAACTAATTCTCACTGGCCAACTTGGAGATGTTATGAAAGAATCTGCTCAGGCAGCTTTTTCATACATTAGAGCCAAGATGGATCATCTTAAAATAAAGGATAAAGAATTTTATAAAAAGTATGATTTTCATGTTCATGTACCTGAAGGTGCAGTTCCAAAAGATGGTCCCTCAGCTGGAATTGCAATTGTTGCAGCTATGGTATCTTCTATAACTGAAATTCCAATAAAAAGAGAAGTTGCAATGACAGGAGAAATAACTCTTTCTGGAAAAGTTCTTCCAATTGGTGGATTAAAAATTAAAGTTCTTGCTGCTCATCGTGCAAGTATCACTGAAATTGTTATACCAAAAGAAAATGAAAATGACCTATACAAAATTCCTGAATCTATAAAAAAATCTCTTAAATTTCAATTAATTGAAAGAGTGGAAGAGGGTATTAAATATTCTTTAAGGAGTTAAAATTTGCTCTTAGAAGTTATTTTTCCTTTAATTGGTGGAATAGCATTACTTATCTATGGTATTCACATTACAAGTGATGGCATTCAAAAAGCATTAGCACAAAGACTTAAAAACATTCTTGAGAAAACTACATCAAATCCACTTATAGGCGTCTTATTGGGATTTATTATTACTGCAATTATTCAATCAAGCTCTGCTACAACTGTCATTGTTGTTAGTTTAGTAAACAGTGGTTTGATGAATCTTTTTCAAGCAGTTAGTATCATTTTCGGCGCAAATATTGGAACAACAATCACTGCACAAATAATTGCTTTAAAAATAACTAAATATGGTTTTTTGATTTTTACAATCGGTTTTTTACTTCAATTTCTTCCATTCAAAAGAAAAGTTAAATATTTTGGTCAGTTTATAATGGGATTTGGATTAATATTTATTGCGATAGAGATTACAACTTCCTCTGTATCTCCATTAAAAAATGATCCAAAAATAAAAGAGATATTTTTAAATTTTGGTAGAATTCCTGTTTTTGGAGTGTTAGTGGGTTCTATTTTTACTATGATACAACAGAGTAGTAGTGTAACAGTAGGAATAATAGAAGCATTAGGTATGGAAGGACTTCTTGATATTAATTCTGCTTTTCCTATGATATTAGGAGCAAATATTGGAACAACAATTACAGCAATAATAGCAAGTGTAGGAACGAATATTGCAGCTAAAAGAACCGCTCTCGCTCATGTTTTATTTAATATAATTGGAGCAATAGTTTTTCTTTTAATTTTAAATCCATATATAAATTTCATTAAAATGTTAACTCCTAATACTGTTAATCAGATTGCAAACTCTCATACTCTTTTTAATATAATAAACACACTAATCTTTTTACCATTTATTCTTCAATTCGTAAAACTCATTAAAAAAATAATACCTGGTGAAGATGTTATTATTGAAACAGGTGTAAAATATTTGAATAAATCAATTTTAAAATCACCTATTGTTGCATATGATGCTCTTATAAAAGAAGTAACAAGATTATCATCGATTGTTGAAAATAATTTATTATGTTTAAAAGAGTTAATATTTAATAGTAATAAAAGTGTAGTTCGAGATATTATACAAAGAGAAGAAACGATAAATTATGTCAATAAAGAAATTTCAAGATATGTTCCTTTAATAACATCACTAAATCTACCTGAAAAAGAAATTAAAATGGTCCCTCAAATTTTGATAATTTCATCTCAGTTAGAGAGAATTGGGGATTTAATTGATAATACATCTCAATTAGAATTTCAAAGGATTGAAGAAAGAATTCCATATTCACAGTTTGCAATGAAAGAACTATTAGATATGTTTAACTATATTTATAAAAATTACTCTATTGTAAAAGAAAATTTATTTTTTATATCATCTGAAAATTTTGAATTGATTAGAAATAATGAAAAAATTATTGATGAATATGAAGATGAAATGAGAGAACATCATATTGAAAGATTAAAAGAGGGAATATGTTCTAATGAAGCAGGTGTAATATATCTTGATGTAATTTCAAATCTCGAAAGAATGGGAGACCACATAATAAAAATTGCTAATATTATTTATCAATCAAAAAATATGATATAATTTTTTATGCGAAAGGAGGTGAGATTAAATAAAAAAATCTTCATTAAATTCAAACCTTAAAGGAGGGTATAAATGAAGAGAAGTTTGACAATTCTTTTAGTTTTAATTTTAGTTGGCGTAGTTTTTGCTGGATGCGCAAAAACTACAGGTTCAGTAACAGGTACTGTAACTGATAAAGCAACTGGTAAGCCCATCTCTGGTGCTTCGGTTGCAATTGGTGGAAAAACAGCAACAACAGGCAGTGATGGAAAATATGAAGTTAAAGATGTCCCAACAGGAGAACAGACATTAACTATTAAATTTGAAGGTTATGCTGATTTTTCAGAGAAATTATCTGTTGAAGGTGGAAAAACTGTAACAAAAGATGTAACTCTATCACCAGTAATTAAGATTGGATTAGTTACTGATGTTGGAGGTAGAGGAGATAAATCATTCAATGATTCAGCACTTCGTGGGCTTGAGGCATGGGGAGCTGGTCTTAAAATGGTTGCAGGTGTTGGATACCAAGAATTAACCGATGAAGAATATGAAAAATCAATAGCTGATGAAGCTCCAGATCTTGCAGACCGTGGTATTAAGAAGTTTGATATTCAACCACTTGTTCTTGAATCGAAGGTAAATGAAGATTATGTTCCAAACTTAAAGAGACTTGCTGATGAAGGTGCAAAACTTGTTATTGGAGTAGGATTTATGTTAACTGATGCTATATCTGAAGTTGCTCCTCAATATCCGAATACATACTTTATGTTAATCGATGGAGTTATAGATCCTGCGCCACCGAATGTGGTTTGCTATTCATTTAAGGAGCATGAAGGTTCATATCTTGTAGGTGCACTTGTTGGTCAAATGACAAAAAAGAATATTGTTGGATTTGTTGGTGGTATGGAAAACTTCCTTATTCAAAAATTTGAAGTAGGATATAGAGCCGGAGTTCAAACAGTTAATCCTAAAGCAAAAGTTCTATATGCTTATACTGGAAACTTCACAAATGCTGATGATGGTCAAAAAATAGCAAAACAGCAATTTGATGCCGGTGCAGATATTGTTTACCATGCATCAGGTGCTTGTGGAATTGGTGTTATAAAAGAGGCACAGGCAAGGGGTGAAGGATATTTCGCAGTTGGAGTTGATTCAGACCAAGATTATATGGCACCAGGAAGAGTTTTAACATCAATGATTAAGCATGTCGATTATGCTGTATGGCTTTCAATTAAATCTGTAGTTGAAGGGACATTTCAATCTGGTGTAGTTTCGCTTGGTATAAAAGAAGGCGGAGTTGGAATTTCACCTTTAAAATATACCAGAGATATAATTCCAGATGAAGTTCTTAACAAGGTAAATACACTTAAAAATATGATTGCTGAAGGTACACTTGTTATTCCAGATTCAAGAGAAGCACTTAATAAATTTGTTCCTCCTACTCTCCCATAATATTATTTAGAAAAGATTATGGGTGGGGAACGCATCCCCACCCTTTTTTTTAAAATAGGAGGAAATTTGGAATACGCAATTGAACTTAAAAATATTACAAAAATCTTCCCTGGGGTTGTAGCAAACGATAACATCTCTTTACAAATCAAAAAAGGAGAGGTTTTTGCAATTGTTGGAGAAAATGGTGCTGGTAAAACAACTCTTATGAATATCATCTATGGATTATATAGTCCAAATTATGGTGAAATTTATATTAATGGTAAAAAAATTACGCATAACACACCTAAGAAAGCAATTGAAAACGGTATAGGAATGGTTCATCAACATTTCATGCTTGTTCCAATATTCTCCGTTTATGAAAACATAATCTTAGGTAATGAATTTGTGAAAAATGGAATTGTACTTGATAGAAAAAAAGGTATAGAAGAGGTAAAAAAAATTTCAGAACAATATGGACTGAATGTTGATCCAAAGGAAATAGTTGGAAATCTGCCAGTGGGAATTCAACAGAGAGTAGAGATTTTAAAAGTTCTTTTTAGAGGTGCAGAAATCTTAATTCTTGATGAACCCACTGCTGTTTTAACTCCACAAGAAATAAAAGAACTTTTTGAAACAATCAATGCATTAAAAAAAGATAATAAAACAATTATTTTTATATCGCATAAATTAAAAGAGGTTCTCGAAATTGCAGATAGAATTTGCGTATTGAAAAATGGGAAAGTAATGGGAATTAAAAATAAAGAAGAAACAAACGAAAGGGAACTTGCAAGACTTATGGTAGGAAGAGATGTAGTTCTTGAAATCCCAAAAAAGGAAAGAAAACCTGGTGAACCAATTCTTGAAGTGAAAGATCTTGTTATAATGAGCGATAAAGGTTTTCCTGCCATAAAAGGTATAAATTTTAAATTAAGAAGATATGAAATACTTGGAATTGCAGGTGTTGAAGGAAATGGACAAAAAGAATTAGTAGAGGCATTAAATGGATTAAGGCCCATACATAGTGGGAAAATATTGATAAATGATAAAGAAATAGAGAAATTCGACCCATGGTTTTTCAGAAGAAATGGTTTTGCATATATTCCTGAAGATAGAAGAGTTAGGGGATTAATTTTACCATTCAGTGTATCATATAATCTCATTTTAGGAAGACAGAGAGACAAAAATTTCAAAAAAGGCAGTTTTTTGAACAGTGGTTATATTAAAACATTCAGTAATAACAAAGTAGAAGAATATGACATTAGACCAAGAAATCCAAATTTAAAAGTTGATGCTCTATCTGGTGGAAATCAACAGAAAGTAATTGTAGCAAGAGAGGTATCCTATGATCCAGATGTTCTTGTTGCATCACAACCAACGAGAGGATTAGATGTTGGTGCAACTGAGTTTGTTCACAAAAAACTCGTAGAACAGAGAGATTCTGGAAAAGCAGTTCTTTTAATTTCTCTCGAACTTGAAGAAATTATGATGTTATCAGATAGAATTGCTGTTTTATTTAATGGTGAAATAGTTGGTGAACTATCTCAAGAAGAAGCTACAGAAGAAGAGTTAGGGTTACTTATGCTTGGACTTAAGAGATATGATAAAAAAGAGGTGGAAGGTGAAAAATAATTTTTCTGATAATATTAATAAAATTATAAATTGGTGGAATGCAAAAAAGGAAGATGTTTCAACGTTTCTTGTTCCAATAATCTCTATCATAGTTGCATTTATTGTTGCAGGAATTATGATAAAAGCTACTGGTAAAAGCCCAATTCAAGCGTATAAGCTCCTTTTTGAAGGAGCTTTTGGTAGTTCTTTAAAAGAATTTTTATCTTTGAAACAAGCAGGGGAAGGGTTATTAAAAGGTGCTATTTTAACATTAACTGGTCTTTCTGTGACAGTTGCTTTTAAAGTCGGATTATTTAACATTGGAGCGGAAGGTCAATTTATTATAGGTTCGATTGTTGCTGCTTATTTTGGATATATATTTAATCTACCATCAATAATAGGGATTCCATTAATACTTATACTTGTAGGTATAGTATCTGGTTTATATGGTGCATTTGCTGCTTGGTTAAAAGTAAAGAGGGGTGTACATGAAGTTATCACAACTATAATGTTAAATTGGATTGCTATTCATCTCGTAGAGAACTGGATTGTTGTAGGTCCTTTTAATATTTTAAAATACTATCCTGGCACACTTCTTGTTGGCACACCTTATGTTACTGATTCATCAAGATTAAAACCTTTATTTGAAGGAACAAGACTTAATGCTTCAATCTTTATTGCAATTATAGCTGTAATAATAATTTATATAATAATAAATAAAACAGTACTTGGTTATGAAATTCAAGCAACTGGATTAAATATAAATGCTGCAAAGTATGCTGGAATAAATACTTCAAAAACAATGATAATATCAATGTTTATTGCTGGAGCACTTTCTGGTATAAGTGGAGCTTGTATGATTTTAGGAATTGAGGGCAGATATCCAGGGGTTTTCAGTCAAGGTTATGGGTTTGATGGTATAACAATGTCTTTAATTGGTAATACAACTCCAATTGGAACATTTATTGCTGCTATATTTTTTGGTTTTGTAAGAGCTGGAGCAACTGGAATGCAATTGATGGGCATACATAAATCTTTTACTGATATAATCCAAGGTTTTGCTACAATATTTGTTGCAGGACAATCTGGAATTAAATATCTTCTTTTCCTAATTGGTGAAAAAAGGGCAATAAAAACCAAGGAGGCCACTGATGGAAATTATTAAAATAATAATATCTTTTCTTTCTTCTATGCTCCAATTTGCAACACCAATTATTCTTGCTGGATTGGGTGGTGTAATATGTGAAAATGCTGGAGTAGTTAACATTGCTCTTGAAGGTATGATGAGAATGGGTGGATTCTTTGCAGTTTTAGGATCATATATTACATCAACAAGGTTTGATCCAATTCTTGGCAGTAGAGACCCTCTCGCTGGAAATCCTTGGATTGGAATTCTTCTTGCAATTATAATTGGAATTTTAGCTGGCCTTCTTCATGGATATATATCTATATCATTAAAAGGAAACCAGATTGTTTCAGGAGTAGCAATAAATGTATTTGCTCTTGGTGGTATGACCTTCTTTCTTGAAAGATATTTTAATACGACTGGTCACTCTCCTTCTGTTAACTCTTTTATGGGTAAACCATTAATACCTATTCTTACAAAAATTCCGATAATAGGTGAACTATTCAGAGTGATGAATATTTTTGTATGGTTAGCTTTGATACTTCCTTTTGTTCTTCATTTTTTTCTTTATAATACTCCTTGGGGTTTAAGACTTAGAGCAGTCGGAGAACATCCAAAAGCAGCAGATACTCTTGGAATCGATGTTTATAAAGTAAGATATTTTGCAGTTATTATGTCTGGTATCTTTGCAGCTCTTGCTGGTGCTTCAATGTCAATTGGACAACTTGATTTATTCGATAACCATATGCCAGCAGGTTTAGGTTTTATTGCACTTGCTGCTATGATATTTGGAAAATGGAAACCAATTGGAACTCTTTTAGCTGCACTTTTTTTTATGCTTGCAAATGTACTTCAAATATTCATACAAACATATGCTCCAAGTGTATTAAATATTATACCAAGAGGATTCTTCTTAGCACTTCCATATATTTTAACAATTTTGATTCTTGCAGGTTTTGTTGGTAAAGCAACTGCTCCTGCTGCTGATGGAGTGCCTTATGAAAAAGGTGAAAAATTGTAATAAAGAAGCTTTTATTTTTTCTGAAGAGTTCAAAGGATCTTGCTATCCTCATTTATGTTTTGAAACAACACTTTTATCTTTTGGTTTACCCTATCCTGACAATATAGATGTTGCAAGAAAATGTGAAGAAATATCAAGAAAACAAAATATTGTACCGTTAACAATAGGTATTAAAAATGGAAAAATTCTGATTGGCTTTAAAGATGAAGATTTTGAATTTTTTGCTAAAGATAAAAATATTATAAAAACCAATATGAGCGATATTCCATATATTTTATCTACAGGTAAGAGTGGTGCCTTAACTATCTCTGGAATGCTTTTTATAATGAATCATTTAAATCTAAAGTTTCTCGCATCGGGTGGACTTGGAGGAGTTCACAGAAATTTTGAAGCTAACTTTGATATATCCTCAGATTTAACAGCTCTTTCAAAATATAAAACTATTGTAATAACATCTGGTTTTAAGTCAATACTTGATATTAAAAAAACATGGGAATATTTAGAAACCCTTGGAGTTCTTGTCGTTGGATATAATACTGATAAACTCCCTGGATTTTACTATAGAGAAACAGATATTAATTTGAACTATTACTTTTATGACATCAATAAACTTGTTGACTTTTTAAATTATTGGGACTATTTTAGTGATACTTCTGTTCTAATTGTTAATCCTATACCTAAAGAGGATGAATTTGATAGATATGAGTTTGAAAAAATTATGGAGGAGATAGAAAAAGATTTAGTAAAGAAAAAAATAGCTGGTAAAGATATAACTCCTTTCCTTTTAAATTCTCTTCATAAAAAAACTAAAGGAAAAACTGTAAAAGCAAATAAATCCTTAATTTTAAATAATGCCAAGCTTGGTAGTGAAATCTCAAAACTCTTTTTTGAGTTATAAAAATTTAATTAAAAATTTAGTTGAGATTAAAAAAATATTAATAAAAAATAAAAAAACATTAAGTGTTGCTGAATCTTGTTCTGGTGGTTATCTTTCATACTTATTTACATTCCTTCCAGGTTCTTCTAATTTTTTTAAAGGTTCAGTAGTTACCTACAATGATGAAATTAAAAAAGAAGTTCTTAATGTTAATGAAAATCATTTAAAAAATTATGGTGCTGTTAGTGAAGAAGTTTCATTTGATATGGCAAATAATGTGATAAAGAAATTTTCAACTGATTATGGAATTTCAATCACAGGAAATCTTGGACCAAATCCATCTGAAAATAAAGAAATTGGATTAATATTTGTAACAATTTTATCTAAGAATTCAACCCTCACAAAAAAATTTAATATAAAAGGAAACCGAGAAGAAATAAGAGAAAAACTTACATATAATACAATTTATTTGTTTAACAGATTTTTGAAAGAAGATTTGGAAAAAAATGATAGATAAGATATTATATGATTCAGGCTTAAGAAGAACTAAAGGTAGAAAAGAGATTTTTGAATTTCTATTAAAAAATAAAGGTGAACATTTTTCTGCTAAAGATATATATGATAAATTAAAAACAAAAGGTGTAAGCTTAACAACCATCTATAGAACTCTTTCAATTCTTGAAAAAACTGGAGTTGTAAAAAGAACATCATTTTCAAAAAGACATATGAGTTATGAAATTTTCAAAGAGCCACACATTCATCTTATCTGCAGTAAATGTGGAAAAATTAAGGAAATCAAAGCTCCAGAAATTCATAAACTATATGAGATACTTGACATTAAGAATAGTTTAAAAAGTTTGGATCCTCTTTTTTATATCATTGAAATTTATGGCATTTGTGAAAATTGTAAAAAATAGATAAATTTAGATATTGAATTTAAAATAGACAATATCTCCATCTTTTATTTCATATCCTTTTCCTTCAATTTTTATAAACCCTTTTTCTTTTAATTCATGAATTGATTGAACCCTTAATAAATCTTGATAATTAAAGACCTCGGCTTTTATGAACCCTTTTTCAAAATCTGTATGGATTTTTCCTGCTGCTTGCGGGGCTAAAGTTCCTCTTTTAATTGAATGTGCTTCAAGAATATCATTAGCATAGGTAAAAAAGGTTATCAAATCAAGAATATTGTATGATTCTTTTATTATCTTATTTAGAATTGTCTCTTCTAAATTTATCTCTTTCAAAAAAGCTTCTTTCTCTGAACTGTTTAAATTTTTTATCTCAAGTTCTAATTTTAATGAAGCTATAATAAATTTGTAATTTTTTTCCTTACAATACTCAACAAATTTTTTTACATAATCCGACTCTTCGCCTATAAAATACTCTTCATTTACATTAGCAATTATAATTAGTGGCTTTATTGTTAAAAGATTATATTTTTTATAAATTTCTGAAAACTCGTTTGGGTATTCAACTTCATTTAACCATAAGCCTTTATTCAGATTTTCTTTTGCAAATTTTAATGCTTCATATTCATTTTTTAATTCTTTTATTCCAGATTTATAAGAATGATCGATTTTTTCGAAATTTTTCTGAACTATCTCAAAATCAGAAATGGCAATTTCAAGATGAATAATTTCAATATCATTAATTGGATTCAATCTTCCTTCTATATGAGGAATCCTATCATCTTCAAAGCATCTTACTACCTCAAGAAGGCCATCTGCTCTTCTTGTTTCAGAGAGGAACTTGTTACCAAGCCCCTCTCCTTTACTTGCTCCTTTAACAAGACCTGCTAAATCTATAAACTTTATCGTTGCATATCTAATTTCTTTCGGTTTTATATATTCACTAATTTTTATTATTCTTTCATCTGGAACTTCAACAACACCTATATTTGGATTAACTGTTGAGAATGGAAAGATATCAATTAGTATATCATTTCCTGTTAATGCTTTGAATAGAGTTGATTTTCCAGAGTTTGGAAGACCTATTATTCCTATCTCCATTATTTAAATTTCTCCAGAAAAACTTTATATGCATGATATGTTGAATAAAGATCGCCTTTGGAAATTATCTCAAATGGTGCGTGCATTGAAAGAACTGCTGGTCCCATATCAACTACATCCATTCCTTTTCTTGCAAAGAATAGTGCTACAGTTCCTCCGCCACCCTCATCAACCTTACCAAGTTCTGCTGTTTGCCAAACAACATTATTTTCATTAAAAAGATTTCTTACTTTTCCTATGAATTCTGCTGAGGCATCATTTGAATCATACTTACCACCTCTACCTGTAAATTTAGTCATAACAACACCATTGTTTATATAAGCCGAGTTCTTCGGTTCAAACACCTCTTTATAATTTGGGTCAAAAGCTGCATTTACATCACCAGATAATACCGATGATTTTGCATAGATGTTGATTAGCTCTTTATAATCTTCAACAAAATTTAGTAAAACTTCATCGAAAATCATTGATTGAGCTGATGTATTACCTTCAGAACCTATCTCTTCTTTATCAATTAAATAAACTAAACTCCACTTTTCAGATGGTTCAGAATCTAAAATAGCATAAAAAGCAGTTAATGCACAAGATCTGTCATCATGTCCATAACCTAAGATTAAACTTTTATCAAAACCGATATCTTTTGCTTCTCCATAAGGGACAAGGGACAGTTCACTTGATATAAAATCTTCTTCAATAATTCCATATTTTTCATTCAAATATTTCAATATATAATTTTTTACTTTATCCTCTTTTGAATCTTTTTCTGGCTTTGAACCAATCAAAACATTGAGATTTTCACCTTCAATTGCTTCAGATAATTTCTTTTCAGCCTGTCTTCTTGCAAGATGAGGTAAAAGATCTGGTATTGAAAAAATTATATTGTCTTTTTCAGAATTTATATTTATTGATTTTCCATTTTTATCTACAATAACACCTTTTAAAGCAAGAGGAATTGAAACCCATTGATATTTTTTAATTCCTCCATAATAGTGAGTCTCCAAAAAAGCTATATCAGTATCCTCGTATAATGGATTTTGTTTTATATCTATTCTTGGTGAATCAATATGGGCAGTAACAAGATTAAATCCCTCTTTTAAACTTTTTTTGCCCTTTTTTATAATTAAAAGAGATTTATTTTTTATCTTTTTATATAACTTTTCTCCATTTATACTATCATCAATATTCAAAAACCCTTTTTCTTTTAAAATTTCCTCACCTTTTAAAACAATTTCTCTTTCTGTTTTTGCTTCTGATAAAAAATCAGAGTAGGTTTTTGAAAATTTTTCAATCTCTTCTTCTGGGTAAACATCCCAGACATTCCTTTTTTTCCTCTTTAGTTCTTCTAATTCCATTTTTATCCTCCTTAATTATAAATTTTTATAAATTGATAAATTTATCTATATAAATCTTTTCTGCTTGTTTTTTGGAATATCCTCATTGATAACAATAAATTTACTTTTCTTCGTTATATCATCAAATTTATTTTTAAAATAAAGATGTCTTTTTCTATCAACAATTTTGCTCATAAATTAAATTTTATCATAATTAAATTTTATATAAAAATAAAAACTATTTATAAAATTTTTAACTCCCAGTTGCGATATTATATAATAGATATTATATGGATATTGAGAATTTTAAGGAAGTTAAATGAAACAGGAATTTGGAGATTTATCATCTTATAAGGATTTAAAAGAGTTTTATGAAAAAAATTTGGATGAGAGCTTGAAGGATGAAAAGTCGATATTTTATTTTTGCTCTTATGTGCCAGTTGAGGTTATTCATGCTTCAGGTTTTAGACCAGTGAGATTAAATGTTAATTTAGAAACTTTTTATCTTACTGATGAAGTTACTCCAAAATATCTCTGTCCCTATTTAAAATCTATCATTGAACTTTTTTTAAAGAACAATTTGAAAAGAAAAAACATAATTTTTACTGATGGATGCGATTCGTCAAGAAGAGTTTTTGAAATATTTAAAGAGTTAAGCTTTGTTGACAAGTTTTATTATTTAAAGATACCTTTCAATGAAAATCCAAAAGATATGGAATTTTTTAAAGATGAAATAGAGAAATTATATCTGTTATTGAATGGAAAAATAGATAAAGAAAAATTAGTGAATTCAATAAATTTATACAATTCAGGAAAAAAGAAGCTGAAAGAATTAGTCATTAGTTCACAAATTGATAGTTTAACTAAAAATTATTTAAATTATATCTTCCAGATAGTTGACATAGAAGATTTTTTGAAACAGGATTTCAAGTTTAACAATAAAGATAGTGAAATAA